>WNGR01000095.1_pt1 | contig 83872 bp, 121 predicted proteins | sample 5407581 | NCBI WGS metagenome assembly WNGR01 (sample SAMN13153383, study PRJNA577476) | soil metagenome | isolation source: 80 cm soil or saprolite under Garry oak tree replicate 2 | place: USA:California | collected 2016-06-15
AAATACCCGTTTCCCACTTTTGATTCCCTGCGCCAACACTGTCCGAATCGTGACGTGACCACGAAACACCATAATACACGTATCTAGACCTTAATTAATTTTGGTAACATATTTACACCCTTATCAGCTTCAGGAATCACGCACAAGCTCGTACAGTACAGTATAAGCAGATAGCTGGATTGACTTTATTATTTGCTACTACAACAACGACATTGTGATATGGGCTTCTACAATAACACTACTCTGATATCTACACGTCCTTGTCGCCTGTAGGCTGTGGCGGGAGGAGGCGTTGCATGCGCTAACGCTAAAGCGGACACTGCAGTGATACCCTAAACCTTCCCTGATCGCTAGGGAACGCGTCTAAGGTGCGCAGGATTTGTGGGGGTGTGAAGCGGCGCAAGTGGTCTTGCAGGCCTCCGCGGGGCGTGAGGTGTCGTATACAGGGCCGGCGCGATCGCCGGTACGTCGGGATCGAGTTTCGTAGGCCGCGTGCGAGTGCGGCTGGCTCGGGAACACGGAGGAGCTGCATTGAGCTCTCTGAGATCTGGAACGTGAGGGGAGAAGTCTATTCTTTTTGTTCAGTTGTAAATACAGGAATATATAGTAAGGAGGGAGGGCTAAGGAACTAGGGTGCATTTGCTAAGCTAGGGGCCAGGGGACAAACACAGGGATGGCCTAGAACAGGCAGGGGAGCCGAGCGCTCACAGCGCGGGAAAGCGGCGAAGCGGGGGAACGCGGACCGGGGAGCGTGCAGAGTGCGTGCGCGGTGCACACAGAGAGCGCGGGAGAGTGGGGAAATGCTTGAAGGACAAAGTGCTTCTTGAGGTAGGTCTTCGCACTCTGGCTGCGCACGCCGATCGAGATGGCGAAGTACTCGAAGGAGGTGCCGCTCGGCGAGAACTCGTCAAGTGTGGGTTCGTGTGGTCCAGCCCAGCAACAAGGAAGCCGACGCTGTCTTTCGCAAGGCTGTCTTATTGCTGTCTTAGCGGTTAGCGGAAATGCTTCGAGCAGTCACCCACCGTGACGTTTTGTCATCGCACATGAGAGACAAAAAGAATGTATTTCTCTTTGGGGCCAAGGAGCGTTCGGAGACACGGAACATCACCCCGTGGGACCTCATTCCCCCGACCGGGGGAATGCATTCTCACGTTGCGACGTGGCGCCGCATTCCCTGCACCGAACAGGCCCTTACGTACTCGACACGCACTCTTTTTTTTTTTGAAATCTGCTTCCATGCACTTTGGGGCATTAGAACCTATGTAGCACTTCACTTTGTAACGCCTACGTTTGACCCAATTGACACGCATACATATCAGGAGATAGGGTGGTTATTACTACAAAATATTGTATAGTGTGAGGGCCGCCAGTTTTGATTTCAGCGCAATGACACGCTACACGCGGCGCGCTGCGAAACTATGCGTGAAACGAACTGGGTGGAGGGGAGGATATATAAAGGTCATCGTCCTGGTGTTGTACAGAATATGTTATACCGAGGCAATGTGAGCATAGATTATGGGAAATGATTGCGGATGAAGTGATGCGTGGAATATAAAGTGATTGGGAAAGACAAGTACCGGCAAGACAGAGAACAAATAGGATGAGATGATCGCGATAGCGTAAGTGGTCACAAATTCATGTAGTCGTCAAAATCGCTGAGGTGTCCGTTCCGCTTCGAATAGCGGCCGGCATGTGTGTTCGCGTCGAGTGCCTCATCGTCAGTTGTCGGGTAGGTTGCGTCCTCGTCGGCTACGGCGTCTTCACGGTCTTTTACAGTGAGTCGAGTCACCGCACGCGCAATGAGACTCTCGGACTCCCCAGAATATGTGAAACCGCGAAAGTTCTCTTGGACGCTATTCGTGAGTGGGGGGCTAGATGAGAGATCGTGTCCACGTTTCTTTTTCTGGATCGTAATTCCGACGGAAGACGTTGTGGGAGGACGATCGCTGCCCAGCGGACCGTGCGGTGTGTACATCTGGCTACCATTGACCGACTGCGAGACCCAGGCCTCTGAAGGGTCGTTCTCGTCCAAGTTCAACTCGCCGGCTAATCCGATCTGTGAGATATCCGCCGATGTGAACTCGGGATCGAAATTTGCCGTCGACTCGTCCGATTCTACGACAGGCTTGAACGGCGGGGTCACCTGTTTTCGCGCAAGGGCATCCCAATCAATGGTCTTAAAGAAGGGATGTTCCTTGAGCTCTGCCGCATCCCGTTGAGCACCTAATCGGTGTTTTGGGTTACGATTGAGAAGCTACAAAGTACTCACACGTTAGCGCTTGAAACGTGCTTGGAGTGGAGTAGATAGCTGCTTACCCCTTTGACGAATTGCTTCCCATCTTCATTGATGACACCTCTAGGGAAACGAATCTTGCCGAAACAAATGTTCTTGTACATTTGTTGAGTGTCTTCAGCATAGAATGGACTCCATCCGCAGCACATCTCGAAAAGCAAAACGCCCAGAGACCAAAAGTCGACGAGTTTTGAGTAACCATGCTCATCGAGCAAGACCTCCGGTGCAAGATATTCGGTGGTCCCACAGAATGTGTTGGTTAACTCATCAGCGCCCAGGTCGGGTTTTGATAAGCCAAAATCGCAGAGAGCCACGTGACCTGTCGCATCTAGAAGAATGTTTTCTGGTTTTAAATCTCTTGATCTGATGTGAGATTGAGATCAGCACGATAAGCGGAAGATACCCACCGGTATACGATATCATATTTATGGAGGTGCTCCAGAGCGAGGACCAATTCGGCGATGTAAAACCGTGCTCGCTCTTCACTGAAGCGGGTTTCCTTTTGGAGATGCCAAAACAATTCGCCTCCACTCTTGAAATCCGTCACGAGATAGAGGTCTGTGTCGGTCTGGAAGCTGAATTTGAGCCCAACTAGGAACGGCGAGTCCAGTGACCGTTGCAAGATTTTCCGTTCGCCAATCGTGTGGGCAACCTCTTTCTTAGCAATAATCTCCTTCTTTGATAAGACTTTCATGGCATATATGCGCTTGGTGTCCCTCTTCCTGACCTGGAAGACCCGGCCAAATGTTCCCCTTCCGATAAGTTTGAGGAACTCAAAGTCCCGTGGAATTAGTGAACGTTTCGACTGTTAGTCCGATGAGCATTGAGGATGACACACAACTTTGAGTGGAGGACGGAGGACCCACCTTGTACTGCTCAAACGTTATTTGAATACGGATCTCTCCAGTGATATTAGGTTCATTCTCGTAGGGGCCGAGTCTTGAAAAGTATCAGTGAGTTGGGGGTGGGAATATATGTATGACATACTTGTACCACTGATCCACGGTGTGATCGTGAACTAGAGTGGGCCTGACCTGGACACAACCCATGAAGCCATGTTCCTCATCTGCACGATCGTAGATATTGAATTGGATCGTGGACTCTTCAGATGTCACGTCGCTATGAAGGGTTGGCGGGAGAAGGGGCCATTAGCACGACCCAGGCTCTTGGGTAGATAGCCCACTTACAAAGAAACCTCGTGCTTCCAAACAGGGCTATGGGCAGACATGCGCCCAAGTAATCCATTGGATGGCGTCCTTGAACCCGAAACACCCGGAATGGAAAGCGAGGACTTGGCCGAGTTGGACGAAGAACTCGATACGGGAGACTGCCGGCGCGTACGAAGAGCGGCTTCTTGCGCAACAGCCTTGTATCCAATGGCACCAAGAGCGCTGACGGCGATGGAAGAAGAAGTGCGGGAAAGGTTGGTCGCGACGCCCCTGACTTCCTTGTCACCTTCATCGGTCGGATCTCTGCTGACGAATTCGTTGTTCTCGAAAACAACGACGACGTAAGGACGGGAATCGAGGGACGGGACGTTGAGACCGCGGGCGGAGATGAGCTTTACGTGAATCTGGCCCTTTGAAGAGCTAGAGGAAGTAGGAGTTTGAGTTGGCTGTATTTGAAGAGGACGTGAGGGAGAAGAGGGGAGTATAGTGGGAGGAGGGGAGCGGGAATGGGAGGAACGATTGACGGGAGGGGGTTGCATGTCGAAATCGGGAGCATGAAGGGTGAGGGTTATTGGGTGAGCGGTCGTGGTTAAGTTCATGTTGGTGACCGATGGTGGGGATAGCGGCCCAACTGGCGTAGCCTCCGAACCATTAACGGAAGGAGACGGAACCTGTAAGAGCCAATGATGGGGGCTAGCCCGGCCTTTCACTCTCGGGCTTCTTCGACTCGTTTTATCTGCGACCGCAACTGCGACTGTAACTGAAGGTGGCGGTGATGGCGATGGCGAAGGCAGTAGCGAGCGTTTTAGTGGTGGACATGTCGATATGGCCTCCTTGTCCTTGTATCTGCAAGCGATGGTGGCCTTTTCTTCATATCCCAGTCGATCACTCTCCGTCAAGACCAAGCTTGCACTTGTGATTGGTGTTGGCCAGTGCTTGGTGACCGTGGCCACGAAAGAAAAAACGGGGAATCTCCTGGCTGACACTGGCGGCGCTGTCGGTCTTTGCACGCAACTCATCACAGGCGCAGACAGTAGAACGGGGCAGGGAACGTGAGGAATTTTTTTTAATTGCACCGTAGATAACAGCTCGACTGCACTGTCTTGGCGCTGTCTGTGCACCACCCTTCCACCAACCGGCGGGTGGAGCATATATCGTTATGATACGGTGTCGTCGCGGATGCGGCTCTTTTGCCAACGAATGGTCATTCGCGCGCATCCTCGCGTGTCTGAGCCTCTTCTGCCAGTCGCTCCCTCCCCCATCGTATTGTTTTCATTGTAATTCCAACGAGTAGACCTAGTATCCCCACCCGAGATGTTGTTCTCCACGGAAGTCGATCTGGGCTTATCTTCAGAGCGCCCATCAATTCGAAGTTGTTCCTCACTCACAGACTCCGGCAAAAATGCCTGCAGTTCCTATTCCCGCTCCAATTTCCCCTAAGTCATCCCGCCCAACTTGGTGTAGCCCCTCCTCGAAAGTTACCCAGGCGAGCGCCGTGAAACCTAGTTTTGCCGCGTCGGTTCCAGCCCTCCTTAACCCACCCAACATCATCTTGTAGTTCTTTGTTTTGTTATAGAAATACCATCCCTGCACTGTCGTCGGTGGTCTGTGTGCATTCTCCGCAAGAAATCGCAACCCAGTTTCTCGGGATCCCCGTACTAGCCCGATTGCTGTTCCTACGCACATGGCCCCTCCCGGAAGGAGGTAGAAGCGTGGTGGGATTTCAATATGGATCGAATGCGATGCATTAGGATTAGGATTTTGGGACAATGGAGGAGACATGGACTGCCGTGCTCGCTAACTCGGTTGTAAATGTGGTGGCGACGTTGACTCACACCACAACGATAACCAGCGTAAAGGCCTCAACGCCTCAGTGACGTCGGTGGTATAGTGGTATAGTACGAGAAGTGTCACTATATTTGTGTTGTATCGTCCAGTTGCCGAGGGCACAATTTGTCTGTGTTGCTGTCTGTATGCCATGCTTGCTTTTTGTTTTCTGGTGTCGTCAAGAGTTTGTACACCTTGCACGGCCACTTGCACCTTCTCTTTCGTCGCTTTTGTCGCCTCCGTCGTCTTCAACGTCCTCTATCTTGTCAATGTCCCAAACGACGACGACCAGTCACTTGGTCCGTGCGGACCTGGTCTTTCAATACGGGTAGCATGACGTAAGCACTCAACCATCGTTCCTTGTTGCGGTCATAACCGTCGCTTTCGTTCATCCCCCGCTACCATATCTCCTGTCTACTTGCGACGAATCTTTTACCAAACGTTTCTCGAACAGAACCACGTGAATATGGAGATTTCCCAGCCATCTCAGCAGCAGGCAGTGATGCCCCCGAACATGCTACCTCCCGGTCACCCCGATATGCAGGCCAACGCCTACTACCCTGAGCCGCCAAACGATGTCAATGGCGGACTTCCTATCACGCTGGATTCTCTTCGAGATGGTCCACCTGGTAGTAAACCTTTCTACCCGTACTCGACTCTTATTCGGTAAGCGTATGCGCTTCGTTGATTGTGCCATATTCTCACGGCACGGGATCCACTCCTACCTCTTCATGCGCAGTTATGCAATTAAAGGGTCTCCAAATCAAAGGCTATTACTAGAGGACATATACTATGCTATTGAGAGTCGGGTATGTGGCGTAAGTCAATAAGTTTGATGAGGGCTAATCCCGCCCCTCTCGTCTTAGTTTCCTTATTTCCGCACTGCACCATCGGGATGGAAGGTGAGCTTGGGCTCTGAATCAATACGCTAGATGAATGTGACCGCGATGTCGCTTTTTGGCTCGTGGACAAATTCGTTGACTGTTGAGCACAATCTGACCGCTCTTGCCCCTTTTCAGAACTCCGTTCGCCACAATCTATCCCTGAACCCGTGCTTTGAAAAAGTTCCTCGCCCTTTGACGGATCGAGGCAAAGGGTCATACTGGACTGTCAACGACAATGTTGACCCGCGCACAGGCGTGCACCGTGTGCGAAAGAAGAAGCCCAAAGCGCGTAGAGGGCAAAGCAGACCTACAGAGGACGATGAGGAATATCAGCAGCAAGCTGTACAGCCGCAGTACGAAAGTCCAGCACAATACGTTCCCGCCCCGCCTTTGGATCCCAATGACCCTGGGCCTAGTCGGCCAGGACCATATCCCCCGCCATATCCGCCGTACGCTCTTCGCCTTTCGCGGCTCACTGAATGCTCAATCTCATGCATTTAACAGGTTTGATCCCGCTGCCTTTGCTATGATGGGCCCTCCCCCAGGGATGCGCTTTCCTGTGCCGCCCCCACCTCATGTTCCCATGGAAGAGTTCGAAATGGACGAACATGGGAATGTCGATTGGCATCTTGCCTGGGTTAAAGAACTTGCGGCTTTGCAGCAGCTAACGAATGACCAAGATAAAGCCGGTGTCGATCAGGAATGGTATCGACAGATGCTGTTTCGTGTCCGTGCAGCTTTGATGATGGCCCTACCTCCCGACCACATGGGTGCTGCGCCTCCGCCACCGCCTATGGAGCAGGCTACTGATGGTAGCGAGATTGCTCGTGATGGACCTCCACCCGCTTAGTTGGTAACCGTCTGGTGGTTCGTTGGTCGCAATACCTCCTATTTTGTTTTTGTTTTGTCTGTCTCCCTAAAGTACCGTCACCCCTGTTCGAACGATGCTCTTGTTGTAGTTGAATATCTTATCATGATTGGTTCGCGCTGCTTGTATGCTTTCCAAAAATGGTATGAATCGGCTTCGGCGGCCGATCCGATCCGAGGAGGGTAAATGTAATGGAGTGGCACTTTGCTCAGCTCAGCTCTGAAGCTTTTTCCTTCAATGGCCCCCGTCGCGATATATCCGTCATCTCCTGATGCAAACATATCAAAGTCAACAGCATATGCCCCGGCGAAAAGCCCGGCTCTAGTTATCGGTTCTCTTTCCACCGCACAGGACGGGAAATACCAACATGTAGTCTCCGAGTTGGAGGTGACACGACAAGTAGAGCGACAGATGCTAGACCGTCTGTTAGATCGAGGTAATGTGCAATTTTCTTTCTAGATGGCGTAGCTCAATTGTTCGAAAAGCCACTGTCCTCGAACCAGCATCTTATTCGTCCATTCATATTACTCTGTCCCCGGCTGATCACCAACTTCTGCAACCCCGTCTATCCGAGTTACTTTCACAACTCTTTGAAGGGCTCTCTCCACTTGGCACCCTTCACGTACTTCACTGGACGTCTCTAGATTATACCGACCTATCGTCCAATCTGACCCTGGCAGGTTTCCACATTCTTACTCCCACACCAACCGACAGCAGAGTAATCGCCCAAAAGCCATCCCTTCCGACTGGCACTTCTTTCTCCTTGAAGACTAGATCCGTGGCCTCCACTTCGGTCGCTCTTCCGCGTCGTAACATTGCCGCTAAGAAGGCTATCTGGGACCTCATGACCCCGCGAGGAAACACTATCGATGCGGAAAGCCTACTGACAGATGCGGACAAGGAACGCCCAGCCGCTTGCGAACCTGTCAAGGGAGGTGTGGGCCGGCAAAGGAAAGCATGCAAGGGTTGTACCTGTGGGCTCGCCGAGGAAGAGGCGGAGGAACTACGGAGTAGTTTGGTCAAGGTCGTGTTACTCGATGGAAGCGAGGGCGGGGCCACAAGCGAAGTCGCGCCGTCAGAGAAGGAGAGGCTGTCCAAGGCGGCCAAGGCAGCTCCGAAAGCGACGAGCAGCTGTGGAAGTTGCTTCTTGGGTGATGCGTTTAGATGCGCGAGCTGTCCATACATGGGTAAGTCGCAATGGACCACTTCTTTTCGCCCCAATGGAGCTGATAAATACGAAACAGGCCTTCCCGCGTTCAATCCCGGAGAGAAGGTTGAGATTGACTTAGGGATGGATGACATCTAATACTTCTCGGTCGTGTCTGAGACAGTTCTCAATGCATCGTAGTTTGTAATGCTAGGATAGACTGCCTCGCCACTGTATTTAGGAAGAGGATAAACAGAATATTTGGCTGATTAGATGTTATGATAAGCGCTCATGCTATGCGCTGTCCAAATTTTCATCCCGGGCCCCCATCCAGTCATGACTAGCGCAGACACCACCACTTCGGATATCCGGGGTTCTACGGTTCCTCGGTGTGTAGTCTGCTCGTCTCGTGCCGCCATTTACACCTGTCCGCGCTGTACAATCCAGACATGTTCTCTCCACTGTTCCACCGCACACAAAACGCGCACGGGTTGTTCTGGTGTGCGCGACAAGACGAAATTCGTCCCAATGAACCGCTACACCCATGGAACCATGATGGACGATTACGTTTTCCTCGAAGAAATGAGCAGGAGAGTGGGCGGGTGTGGCCAGGATATTGTCCGCAACGGTTATCGCATGTTGCGGGGACGCGGACGCGGTAGGGGGGCTGCGGGACGAGGGGGGCCAGGGCGGGGCGCACCCGAGAAGAAGCGAGACACGCTGAAATTGCAACTGGAGCTGAGGGATATTGAGATGGACTTACTCCCCCCTGGGATGGAGAGGCGAAGGCTTAATCACTCGACGTGGGATCCAAAGTGCGTGTCCGGTCTCGATACTGTCCCCATGGCTGAGCCCAACTTAACGCCACAACAGGCGAAAGGTAGCTTTTTTGACGGTTGAATACAACATCCACCCTTCTCCAAGTCTAGATGCCAATCCAAATGAAAATAGCGTACAAGAGTCGTACATACTCCTCACCCATCGCAACAACTTTGATCTCTCTCTCCGTGACCTTTTTCAGTCCCGAGTGTCCGAACGCACAAAAGGGAAGGGCCGCGCCGAACTGCCTACGTGGGTCAAAACTCTTGCACTACCACACCCAGACGTTCCGGACACATTTACCCCACCACAATTCTTCATACGAGCGCCCTTGGATTTGCTATCTAGGCAACGTGAGAGGTACGGGTTCACCAAGCTGAATGGCGAGCAAAAGCTTTCCTCGCTCCTGAGGAATAAACAATTCGTGGAATTCCCAACGATTGAAGTCTGGGAGGAAGGCGTATTCCGCGGCGTCCTACTCGACGAGTCTGACGCATTCGGACTGCAAAGGGAGCAGGGGCCGGCGAAGAGGCGTAAACTCAATGCCACAGAAGGCCGTGCGGCCATCGTTGGACTGTTGGGAGACTATGGGAGCGAGGACAGTGACGAGGCCGATACAGCATTAACCAAGTTGGGCGAGTACGAGGGAAGCGGTGCCGAGAACGAGCAGTTAACAACCTCAGAAGAGGGCCACACGGATGCTCCTTCTGAGGATGGCGACGACGACGATGAGGGGGGACCAGAGGTTATAGTCGATCCTGCGACGCTACTGGCTATGGTCCAGGAAGCCCGAGGACGGAATGAGGAGGATATAGAGTATGACAAGGTTGACTGGGAGGAGTCAGACGAGGATAATTGAATGGTATATGGGCAAACTCTGGGTACTCTCTGGGTTCATACGTCTTGCCTACGAAGATCTATAAGTCCCTTCATTAGAGCTTGAACCTCAAGTACAGCTTCAGTGTGTCGGCTCAGCGGAACTTCCTGTGTTCCGCGCACCGGGTTGGCGGTTTTAACTATCACCTGCCAAAGTGTATCTGCGTGTGCCTGTATTGGCTCCTGTGTGTTCGCGTCAACCTCGATGACATATAGCTGTTCAGCACCTTGCACAATGAGATGGGTAAATTACACACCTGTTCTTCCTGGAAGATCTGAATTATGAGCTTCCCGCGACGAAATACATAACCCCTTCTATATATTGGCGATCTTTTGCTAGCGGGTACTCAGTGCGGAGAGCATCGGAGACTATGAAAGGGCACGCACATGTAGCCCAATGCAGAGGCGAAGCCTAGAGCATCCCCCACCACCTGGACAGTTGCCCACGGGCGGACAGTAGCCTCGGGGTGGATACGAGCAGACTCTGGTTTCCAGTATGAATATAGCAGCCTGGTTGGGATATTATATTTAGAAGGTGTCCGCTTTTCTCGGCAAGAAAGGACATAACCATTTGGCATCTGGCTCCAGTAACTCCTTCTTTGCCCTCAGTAGGGCGGGCTCCTGGTTGGCCTCCCGTTGAGCCGCGGCATCTGGAGGGTCGAAAATGACCTCGTACGAGTGCATCTGATGTGCGGACTCGCTATGGAGAGCGACTCTGTTCAGAACCGGTTTGAGGTCGCCTTTGAGAAACTCTCCGAAAAGTGCAATTTCATATGAATGCGAAGTCATGCAGGTTACGGTGTGCGGATGAGTGACGAAGGCGGACAAGTGCGCGGATCTGAGATATCTAGACCTGACTCAACTTTGTCCACCACCGTGACCGCCACCACCGACCGTTAAGCGCCTATATGAGGGCAGAACTATTGCCAAGATGAAGGAGATTGTGTTGCAAAATGCTCCTAAAGTCATGTATGTCTTGACCGTTATTATTTTTCTGTCTTGACACACTCACGTATATCGTTGGTGCGTGTAGAAAGAAACTACAGTTCAGCACACTGACCGCCCAAGACGTGGTGAGGATCTCAGAGTTTCAAGTAACGCACAGAGATCTGTACACTGCGACGGACAGAGCGCCAGTGAAGGACGGAGTACTCGACCGACGTCTGGTTAGTCTAGTCTATCTGCTCTCATTCTTGTATGTGAATAACATAATCACCCTCCAGGGTACATCGGAAAAGAACGCGTTCTGTGAGACCTGCGGACTCAACGCAGTCGACTGCGTTGGCCACTACGCCTATATTAAGCTTGTCGTTCCCGTCTTTCATATTGGCTTTTTCAAACATACAATAGCCATTCTTCAGTGCATATGCAAGGTATGTTCTTGTCATCTATAACAAGTTGTTTCGTCACCCTCCTCCTTCAGACATGTGCCCGAGTACTGCTGGAAGAGCCAGAGAGGCGAACGCACCTCAAAAGGTTCCGCCGCCCCAATCTCGAAAATATTCAGCGACAGTCACTTTTCAAAGTCGTGAATGCTGCAGCGCGTAAGACCGTATATTGTCCCTACTGTGCCGCGACAAATGGCGCCGTTAAAAAGGCTGGGGCACTGAAGATCATCCACGACAAGTTTCGTGCAAAAAAGACGGCAGCGGAGATGGAGGCGTGGAAGAAGACCTTTGCCTCTGCCGTCGAAGCCCAGAAAGAGCTTGGCACGTACATTAACAAGGCAGTGCACGAAGATCTTAATCCCTTGAAGGTGCTAGACCTCTTCAAGAGGATCTCCAATGAGGTGAACACTCTCCCTGGGTGAAATGTTCCCCGTTAACCCGGTTTCCAGGACTGTGAAATTCTTGGCCTGCGTCCAGAACATGGCCGCCCGGAGGAGTTCATTTGGCAGTACATCTCCGTTCCTCCAGTATGCATCCGACCATCCGTCGCTCAGGATGGTGCATCGAACGAAGACGACCTGACTGTGAAGCTTACGGAGATTGTTTTCACAAACGCCCTCATCAAACAAGGTTTAGCAAAAGGTGCTCCGACCGCACAGTTTATGGTACGACCATAGTTCTTTCGTCTCATTCATTCATTTGCTTGACGCGCACCAGGAACAATGGGAGTTTCTCCAAGTATCAGTTGCCATGTACATCAATTCAGAGCTTCCTGGCGTGCCTTCTCAGATGGGTCAGAAGCCAATACGAGGGTTCTGCCAGCGTTTGAAAGGCAAACAAGGACGATTCCGTGGCAATCTTTCGGGGAAGCGTGTCGATTTCTCGGCTCGTACCGTTATCTCTCCAGACCCGAACCTTCGCATAGACGAAGTCGCGGTGCCGGAACGTGTTGCGAAAATCTTAACATATCCCGAGCGCGTAACAAGCTTTAATATAGGTAAACTTCGTAACGCTATACGAAACGGGTGCGACATACATCCTGGTGCCAACTATGTTACGGCGGGAAGCAACGGTTTCAAAAAATACCTCAAGTTTGGAAATCGGGGGACCATCGCAGACGGTCTTAAGTATGGCGACATTGTCGAGAGACACATTGTCGATGGCGATATCGTCCTTTTTAATCGCCAACCTAGTCTTCATAAAGTGAGTTTTGCTGGACCTCTGTGTTCCTCTCAGCCTCTAACAGTGTCAAGCTATCAATCATGTGCCATCGTGTAAGTCGAGAAGGCGTGTATCCGCTGGTTTGATTGACTTAACCCACAGGTCAAAGTACGTCCGTGGCGCTCATTCCGGCTGAATGAGTGCGTATGCAATCCATATAATGCCGATTTTGATGGAGATGAAATGAATCTCCGTGCGTCTCATTCTTGTAGTTGTCGCTGGATTTGGCCAATCTTGTGTTAGACGTTCCGCAAACTGAGGAAGCACGTACCGAAGCTCTCGAGCTGATGAGCGTGAAACACAACATGGTCACGCCCCGCAATGGGGAGCCCGTCATTGCTGCCATCCAAGATTTCATCACTGCATCCTACCTTTTATCTAGAAGAGACCAGTTTTTCGACAGGAGACAGTTTACCCAGATCTGCTCGTACTTCGCCGACGCTAACCTTCAAATCGATATTCCTCCCCCCACAATCTGGAAACCCGTCCGTCTGTGGACCGGGAAGCAGATATTCAACGTCCTCATTCGTCCGAACAAACAATCGAAGGTGCTCGTGAACGTCGAGTCGAAGTGTAACAAGGAGGAGAAGCCCGATAGAAGGCACTATCCACCCTACATGGACCCAGTGCCAGATCTCTCGCCCAACGATGGCTGGCTAGTTATTGTCAATAGCGAGATCATGTGCGGCGTCATGGACAAGGCGACGGTAGGTGGTGGGAAGAAGAAATCGGTGTTCGGTATCATCATGCGTGATTACGGGCCACACGAGGCGGCGTCAGCCATGAACCGATTGGCTAAGCTTTGCGCTCGCTGGTTAGGTGCGTCTTTCGTGCCTGTTTCTCTCTCGAAAGAACGTCTTAGCCCGCATCGCAGCAAATTTTGGCTTCTCGTTGGGCATCAACGATGTCATCCCGGGCCCTATCCTATCCGACAAAAAGGACACTCTAGTTGAGGCGGCGTACGCGAAATGTCAGGACCTAATCGCTCTCGCAAAGAAGGGTCAATTAGAGAACAAGCCGGGTTGTGATCAAGAACAAACGCTTGAAGCCTTAATCTCTTCTGAACTTTCGAAGGTCCGTGATGAAGTGGGCGAGATTTGCATGAAAGAGCTCAGCAGGCACAACGCGCCGTTGATTATGGCCACATGCGGATCGAAAGGTGCACCAGGATGACATTCTTTCGAAATGGTCTCACCCGTTCCGCAGGTTCCGTCATCAATGTCTCTCAGATGGTTGCTTGTGTTGGGCAGCAAATCATTTCTGGACACCGTGTGCCTGATGGGTTCCAGGACCGGTCGCTTCCTCACTTTCCCAAGAAGTCGCGTGAACCTCCTTCGAAGGGATTTGTCCGAAACAGCTTCTTCACGGGCCTGACTGCGACCGAGTTTCTATTTCATGCCATCTCTGGACGCGAGGGTCTAGTCGACACGGCGGTCAAAACAGCTGAAACCGGATACATGCAACGACGTCTTATGAAAGCACTCGAGGATCTGACAACGCAGTACGACTTGTCCGTGCGGAATGGAACGGGTGGCGTTGTTCAATTTCGTTACGGAGATGACGGCCTCGACCCTGCCTGCCTGGAGGGTGACGCTCAACCGATCGAATTCGTAAGGGCGTGGAATCATGCAACCGTACTGTTTCAGGAGTTCCTCTTGTTGACATTTTGCACGAATCTCACGGGTTTTCCACAGGCTATCTCCTCGAGGTCTGCGCGTGGTCTACTCCCATATGAGATCTTGGAAATCGTGGGTCGTGAACTGTCACTTCCAAGATTCGTTGCCGAGTGCACGCCCGCATATATCGCCGCAGTCCGCGCTTTCCTCAACGACCATGTAACGCATCGCTTAGCGACCGTTCGGAAAAGCCGAGGGATGTTCGAAGCTCTAGAGCGAAGCGACGAGTGGGACGAGGATACCGACTTGTCGATGGGTGCAACAGGTGATTCTTTTTATTAGTTGAACACGGCAATTTCAAGAATATGGATCTGACAATATTTAGCGTCGGACAAGGCCATCGTCGATAATAAGGCCAAGGTAACGGAGGATCAGCTTTTAACCTTCCTCAATACTTGCTGGACAAAATACGCCAAGGCGAAGATTGAGCCAGGTTTGAATTTAGCGCATGTACCTTCCCGGACGCTTATCCTGACCGCAGGATCAACCGTCGGCGCCGTCGGTGCCCAATCGATCGGCGAACCGGGAACCCAAATGACTTTGAAGACATTCCATTTCGCGGGTGTAGCTTCTATGAATGTCACACTCGGCGTGCCGCGCATAAAAGAGATTATCAATGCTGCAAAAGTAATCAGTACGCCGATCATTAGTTGCAAGCTTGTCACGAGCGGCTCGGAGGCCTCCGCCCGAATTGTTAAAGGTCGACTGGAGAAGACACATCTTGGTGATGTATGGTCTAGTCGCCCTCGGTGTTCGCGATGGTAACACTGCTGCTAGGTTGCCGCTGTGCTTGAGGAGGCTTGGGCCCCCGAATACACCTACGTCGGAATTATTGTCGATGTTGAGAGCATCCAGAAGCTCCAGGTATGTCCTATGCGCGACGTTTCAGAGGATATTGTCATTGACTGTGTCTTTCATTCGACATAGCTTGAACTCACACTAGATGACATAAAGTGGGCGATTGTTAGGGCGAAAAAGCTGAAAATCAAGCCGGATGTAATACGTATGATATCTCTCAGAAGCCGCTGAACTGACCTATCCCAAGTCTATTATCATCATCCCCAAGAGAAATCGCTTGCGAATATACGTCGACGGTGCAGACAAGTACTACCGCCTCAGAGATTTGAAGCGTGCATTGCCCGAGGTTGTTGTGAAGGTTAGTGAGGTGTTGCTCCGTTAGGTACAGATATCGTGATGATGCCTACAGGGGGTGCCATCAATAGCTCGAGCCGTAATAAATGTCAAAGACAAACCCGACGACCGAGGGGAGAAAGGAGAAAAGGAGCTCCTCGTTGAAGGCTATGGGTTACAGAAAGTGATGACAACGGAAGGCACGTCTATTTTGACAAACGTATTTTTGACATCGTTGGCGAGCAACGCAAAACTTAGGCATCGTGGGCGAATACACATCCTCGAACCACATAATGGAGGTGGCTCAGGTCTTGGGCATTGAAGCGGCCAGAAGAACCATCATCAATGAGATCCAACATACCATGTCCGCGCATGGCATGAGCATCGACCCTCGACATGTGATGCTTCTTGGAGATGTCATGACATATAAGGTATGCTTCATTTACTTACGACGTCGATCGTACGAGCTGACCCCTCCGCAGGGTGAAGTGTTGGGTATCACGCGTTTCGGCGTTGCCAAAATGAAGGACAGCGTGCTCATGTTGGCTTCTTTCGAGAAGACGACCGATCATCTCTTCGATGCCTCGGCTTATGGGAAAACTGACAGCATTGCTGGTGTATCCGAGAGCATCATCATGGGGAACCCGGCCGCTAACTGCGGTACCTCAATGTGGGTGACCATTAAAATATGTTGACGACTCGTGCACTAATTTTTCACAGGCCGGCACTATACTCTCCGGCGCCTGCAATCAGCAAACCACGTCGGTTACTGTTTGAAGGAGAGTTATGAACAAGCAATATGGACGATCAGACTGGACGTTCCGTGATGACTTCACAGACTTTTTTGTTTTTATTTACACGCACTTTCGAAAATCATAGTAAATTATCATGAGTCTGTCAGCAAACGACACCGTATTCGGAATTTTCAGAGGATATGTCCGGAGTGCAGCGCGAGGCCCTGAAAGAATATCTCGTTTTGTCATACATCCTTCGGAGGTGCTGAGCGGGACCTGCTGTCCCTGATATCGTCCCGGCTGTAGCTTCGACGGCCCCGGCTATAAGACCTAGACCGACTACGGCCCCTAGACCACGAAGAATACGACGGGGAGAGAGAGCGAGAGCGTGTACGAGAACGGGAACGGGAACGAGAGAAGGATCGAGATCGGGAGCGGGAGCGTGAACGGGAACGGGAAGGCGACCTCGACCCGGTGCGGCTCGAGCGCACGGAGGAGCTATACGATCTCGAGCGGCCCCTACGGCCGTACCCACCACGCTCGTAGCTGGGGGACCTCCTCCTCGTACCCAGCGCACCACCAAGCCGGCGGATCGGGGACCGAGAACGCGTACGGGAGCGCGGGCGATAGACGTCCCGCTGTGGCGGGGGCGGCCTGCGCAGGGGCTGCGTGGGCGGTGGGCGGCGGTACGAGTCGCCGGTGGCATTGTAAGAGCGGCCGCTGAAGTCCCGCTCCCTGCGCTGGAAGCGCGGCGGCGGCGAGCGCGAACGAGGGCGCGAAAGAGAACGAGGAGCGCGGTCGCGGTCGCGCCCGTTCCGCTGCTGTTGCTGCCGGAGAGGGGGGGAGCGGGAGCGCGTTCGGTGGAAAACGGGCGTGTCGGATAGCTCGACTTTTAGCGTGGCGCCGTCGAGCTGCCCGCCGTTCATGTGCGAGAAGGCGGTGCTGGCAGAGGATGCGTCGGCATATTCCAGAGCAGCTTTTCCTTTGTTTTGACCAGCTAGATAAATTAGAAAAGGCAAGTTGTTTCAGAAAGAGGGCACGGCAGAAAAGAATGGCTGGGTGTGCGCACATTTTGCATAAGTTGGGAGGTCGATTTTTATGACTTCCCCATAAAAGCCAAATATGGCTCGAAGGTGGGCCTCGACGACGTTGCGCGTGAGGTTGGTGACTACGACGACCTTGGGTTCTGGCTTCGAGTCTGACGGTTTGTCCATGTCGACGTCCATGTCGTGCGGTTGGGGAGAAGCCGAACGTCCCCTCGTTGACATTGTTGACTCGTTGAGTGACGGTTGGTTTCTGAGCCTGCGGAGCGTCGTGACACACCGTGACGAACCGCATACACGCGTGACATGTAGAGTTGGGTTCTTCGGACTGATCCTCTTACGTGTCGCAAATCAATTGCGTAGACAGCTCCTACTCTAGATACATTTCCCGCGAGGTACATAGTCGGACAGCCGACACGCATGCTCTCTTCCGGACAGACCCATCCACCTCAGGAGTTAGCTGGCGCTTTTCACGCTGCTCCCGAGCAGCTGTGTCGTGCGCACGTCTTGCGTGTCGAGTTAACAGATCCTGACGGGAAAATCTAGCCGCTGGCGATGGGCAAAGTCGGCACACGAAAGGCTTCAATCCAGAGTGACCGGCTTCGTGGCGTTTGCACTCGTTTCGGCGTAAAAATGTCATGTGGCTGCGATAACCAAGACGTCAGCCAGCCACTGTAAGAGCGATGAGACATAAACACGACTACCACTGGCGACACGCAAAAGGGCGCTCGTTCACGTGTGAGCAAATGTGAACGATGATGTGATCCCTTCTCTTGTTGAGCTGCGCGCACCCAGATATGTAGCACCGATACTCCTCTATTGCCTTGCCGTCCTTGTTCAACTTTCCTGCATACCTTGAAAGCCAGTGACGATCGAGACTCCTGCCAGGGTATCGGCGCCGGTACCTATTAGCCCTCCGTTGTAGATCGTATTCGCCGATACCCTGGTGCATGTTGAACATTGGTGTGTCTGGAGAGACTAGAGCTCCGATTACATTGTTGTTCGAAGAGAGTGGGTCTCGAGGTGACATTAACGCAGAACCGACAGCGAGAAGGTCGGCACCAGTAAACCCGCCCGATGTACCCATTGGAATAGAGAACGGTTCTCTAGTGCATGTACGAAAATCAGACTCAGAGTACGTGACATCCAGGGGTTGCGCGGTCGCGACTTCGGGTGCACAGGGTGATGTACGGCCCCTGAGCTTTCCAGGGATTGAAGTTCGGCCAGGAGACAGACAGCCCATAGGAGGAACGCGACTAAAGTATAGACGCTCGACAACCTGGAGGAAAACCTTCTCCATCGACCCACGAGAGCCGTCTGCATTTGCAAATGGCGATCGTGCCAACGAAACCCCAAGCACAGCTGGATTGATACTGGCGGGCGTTCCAGGAAGTGTAGAGACCACACTAAGCAAGTTAACGTCGGTGTGTGGATCTGTAGGCTCGAGTGACGCCTTGTATGTAGGTCCAACGTGGCATGGATGCGGCGAGGGCGTTGGGGATCTGGACGGGGCATAGGAAAGGGCGGGCGATGACGAGGGCTGAATGATCCAATCCCTGATTGAGAAGGTCGAGGAAGAAGCATCGAGAGCTGCACCCGCAGCTGTACGTGCTTCATCTGTTGCACAAGAGCTACTTTCAGGCACCGAAAACCGGTCAAGGCGAAAAGGTTCCGCGGGAGAGGCGTTCGCAGCGGTAAGTTGGGGCGAGTCTAAGAGCGGATCTACCGCATGAGTCATAGGCCCATCCAGATGAGGCAAAAAGTCAGAGCCGCCGAATAAGAAACCGAGGCCGACTTGCGGCGTGCGGGGTTTTGTCGAAGTCCAGTAGGAGTCGAATCGGGCGTTGGACTGGAGGTCATCGCTGTCATCAAACGGAGGGGACAAGAGAGGAATGTGGGCCCGAGTAAAAGCGGGGTCGCCTGGAGGAGTAGAGATCATAAAGTAACTAGCAATGTGAGATGATGATGATGATGTGTTTGCGAGAATAAGGAAACTGTACCTTGGATGGCCACCATGAATCGCTCTTGGTCTTCTCTCCGAGCACGTCTCGTCTCGACTACTACTAGTAGCTCGCACACATCCTCTCGCGTGCGCCTCTCTTCTGTCGTATTTTTCGCGTCTACTGGTGTACTCGTATCATCCTATTTACTATGGCCCTCCAAATACCGAGGTTCACCGACATTTACACACAAGCCCATGTCCCCCAAGTACTTCATTCCCGCCACTGTTTCCGATATTTCTCAAACTGGACCGGACCTGGCAGTTCTGACGCTAACCTTACCCCACGACGCTCACTCTGCGGATGGGAACGCAAGCTCGTTCGACCCGATCTGGTCAATATTCGTCAAAGACGACGACATCCAGGTCGAGCGGCCATACACGCCGCTGTACGGCTTTGACGAGAACGGCAATATTAAACTCTGGATAAAGAGATATCCGAGGGGCGAAGTCGGCAGGTGGTTGCATTCCAAACGCACCGGAGATACCGTCGAGATCCGGGGTCCGTTAAAGACTTTTCCTTTCCATCAAGGAAAGTGGGACGAGGTCGTCATGGTATGCTCGTTGGCTCGTCCTACTCCTTCTATGGCTCACTCGTCTCAAGATATCCGGAGGAACTGGCTTTTCTCCGTTTCATCAGCTGTTGTTTCGCCATCTCCTGCCTCTCCGAGACAACCCGGTCGATGACGGCACTCGCTTCACCCTTCTGCATACGTCCCGTAGTCCGGCAGAGCTTCCACCTTCGCCTATTTTGCAACCTCTTATTGACTTCGCTGGTGCGCACCCCGACCACCTTCGTGTGAGACTATTCGTGGATAGTGACACCCAGGCGCGAGTACCTGAGAGCATTGCTCGTTCCCTCCAAGTTGGGAGGATAGACAAATGTTCCATTGCACACGCGCTCGGAATCTCTAATGGACATTGGTCGTGGACGTCTTGGGTCAATAGCCTCTGGACGAAAGGGCGATCAAGAAGTGGAGATGAAGATATCAGAAAGAAAAACATTCTCGTTTTAGTCTGCGGGCCCGAGCGGTACGTCCATTTGACTTTCTCTCCTTCTTTTCTACGCCTAACCATCAGAAATGGCTTCCATTCCAGGATGGTGGCGGCCATTGCTGGCCCCTACGGTAAAAATTATTCTCAAGGGAAGGTCGGTGGTGTCCTGGCGGAGCTGGGATTCATGGCTGGCCAGGTCTGGAAGCTCTGACAGCTCGCCGTGCTACCCAAACTTTTACAAGCGCGCAGTAAAGTTTCAAATATTTTCACGTCCTCCGCAAGTTCCCGTGAATACTCTATGGTACACCGGCGGCAGGAAGCGAGGCATCGCTTACTGCGCGTTGCTACTGGCACTCAGTGTTCTACTAAATCCTTTAAACTGGTCGATGCTTGTAAGCATCGCGTTGTCCGATAATTTGGATAGATATCTCGGAGAATATATAAACGTCTCGCACGCTGCTGAACCACCCATTGGGCGGGAAAAGTCTGAGATCTGAGGTTGCATCCTATTCACTTCTCGCCAGAGATAACTCAAGTGGTATTATTGTCCTAACAGACCCTTGGTCACAACCAATCGATTTCTCGATGAACGTGCCATCCATATCGAACGTTGGTTGAGTGGCCGAGAGATCGTGTTATAGATCTATGAACAAGTGGGGTCGTGAGGAGTCGCCGACCCAGACCCTACGAGACCACTCAAGGCCTCTTCTCTTGCGATAGCGCAGAGCCCCTAAGCTGTAGATGAAGCGCCCAAGATAAGAATCCATCGATATCTGATGGACGGGGTCTAGCAGTCGAGGAAACAGGTAAAATTAAGCCGAGTCCTCGTGAGCGTCGAACTGTTACCGGCCAGGTCGGAAATACGGAGTATTCTAGTTGTTTAAGAAATTTGCTCTGCTCTTATCTGCGTGACTACTGTGGCCACAAAGATTCTTCCATTAAGAACTTTTTTTACCCTCATAAATGACAGGAACATGTCAGAGCTGAATTCTGTCCCGATAAGCCGAATTCTCCTTCTTTCATGGAGCCCTGAGTGTGTGCCATCAGGCGCTGGCGCCACGCAGATGCCTCGAGGTGTGAAACACCACTTTAAAAATGCCCTAGCCCTAGTACCCCCAGGTAGATAAAAGTAAACGCGATGTCTAGAACAGAACAGTGGGAAAATGGGCGTTTGACAAGCAATTTCATGAGGTATTGCCAGCTTTGAGTTTTAAATATGGTCACGGGAAGGTGGCAGAAGTGATGAGAAAGGAAGGTGGATGGCTAGCTCAGCCGGCTCATCTGCTCTCGAGTTATTGAATCCGGGATTGCCGGTCCGCGGAGGAGTAGAGGCCAGCCCTGAGCAGCAGTCGCGCACGCAAAGACCCTTGGGCCCCTGCCTCGCGGTGGGGTTCTCCCCTCTACCCTTATTCCCTTTCTCTCTGACGGCCATGTCTCCTCAAACTTCGTTGTTTCCGCTGCGTTACGCAGGCGGAGTAGCCAACTTGATGCGGTCTCGCATGCGGTCTATACCCACCGTCCCGCTGCGAGTTCCTTCTGCAGCAAACGCGCGCCTGAGTGGTCGGCACGCGAGCCCCCGGTTCTTGACCATGGGTAAAGCAGTCTCTATGGGGTTGCTCGGTGCAGTACGCATACATTCCTATCCCTCTCTTCCCGTTTGCTTCGGACCTGCTTGGCCCATCGCTCCGAGCCTAGCTATCCTGGTGGGGATGGCATTACGACATGATCACCACCAACCCTCATCACATCCGCTTTCAAACCATGGTTTCCCTTAAGTTTACTGATGCACCGTACATGCGTAGACTGCGCATGCAATTTTCAATCCACTTCACCTTGATGCACATGAGCCGGAGAATGTCGGGATAGCAAACGCATCGGACGAGCCACGAGGCTCCGTATCCTACGCCGAATTACAGCGTCACACGAGCCAATCATCACTCTGGATTCTGATCAGTGGAGTTGTGTACGATGTGACCGGGATTCTATCTTCACATCCTGGAGGGGCTAGCCCGCTGCTGAAGCACGCGGGGAATGACGCGACGTGGGCTCATCCGGTCCCTGCACGCAACTGTGACCGCACTCTGATGAGGATTACGGGACGCACAGCAAGGCATTTATGCCGATACACCCACCTGGCGTGCTTGACGCGCTACCGCGCTCAGCGCGTATCGGACCCATCGATCCAGACACCGTTCCTCGCACTGTGAGTGAGCCAACCGCTGAAGAGAACCAGATTGCGAAGGCACGGGCGGCGCTCCCACACCCGCGAGCCGTGTTGAACTTGCGGGAAATGGAGGTACGCTCTTGAAAAAATGTCTTTTTCGCCGTCTCTGGAAGGAACTCCCACGGGTAACCCACTGATTACAGGAGCTAGCAAAGAGCGTGCTCGACGAAAGAGCTTGGGCATACTATCAAGCAGGTGCCGACGACGAGATGAGTTGAGTTACGCGTGGCATCGTTGCACCGTTCTAATCGACTGGCAGGTTTCGCGGCAAATCGCGAATCTTTCTCGCGATTCTGGTTTCGGCCACTCGTGTGAGTAACCTCTATCGTGTTGACGTTTGAGATGATGAAAATGAGCTGTGGTATTGTCAGGCTTAATAAAATTTCGAAAGTTTCGACAGAGAGCACAATTTTGAACATGCCATCTTCATTACCGATCTTCGTATCACCGGCAGCATTGGCACGCCTCGGACATCCTGATGGAGAAATGAACCTGGTAAGGGCAGCAGGAAAAGCAGGGATTCTCCAAGGCGTACGTCACACGATCAAGGGATATTGAGGAGGCTAATGAACTTGCACCGTAGATCTCTAATAACTCGAGTTGTTCCATTGCCGAGATCATGTCGGTCAAGCAACCAGGGCAGAACCTCATCTTCCAGTTATACATGAACAAAGACCGGGTGGCAGCGGAAAAGCTCATCCGGAGTTTGGAAATAGATGGGTTCAGCGCGATCATGCTGACCGTGGATGCTGCGATGCCGGGGAAGCGTGAACTGGATCAGCGGACTAAAGGTGACTGGGACGGGCCGGCCGCTAATGGGAAGAAGGGTACTGGTGAGGGGATGGGGATAGCACACGTGCGTGATTCTGCGAGGAGGGGGAGATGACGTACTAACGCGGATGAACGTTGAACAGTTGATGAGCGGATACCAAGACCCGGACGTGTGCTGTAAGTGAGTTGATGTTCCGGGGGGACCAGTCATGTGAAAGGGGTGGACTTGGTAGGGGACGACCTTCCTTGGATACGGAGCTTGACCAAGCTGCCGCTCATTATCAAGGGTATTCAATGCATTGAAGTGAGTGATCATTAACAAGGTCAAGTGACACCCGCTTCACAGATACGTTTTACAGGACGCCGAGCGGGCTTTGGAACTGTACAAGGTTGACGGCATCGTCCTGTCGAACCATGGGGGGAGAGAACTCGATTAGTAAGCAGACACGGAAATTGAGACGTGTTTCATTCAAAACTGAGGGGTACGCAGTGCTCCAGCCCCGATGTCGGTATTGTACGAGATGCGACGGCTGCGACCGGATTTATTGGACAAGCACCAAGTTTTAATCGATGGGGGTGTAACGCGTGGGACGGACGTGCTCAAGGCACTCTGCCTGGGAGCACGGGGAGTCGGTCTGGGGCGAGCGTTCCTGTATGGGAATGTGTGGGGGGAAGTGGGATGTACGAGGGTGGTCGAAGGTGAGTCCATGAATTCCATTCATGTTGAGGGACGATCGGATGACGAGGGATGACAGTTATTCGGGAAGAGATCGTATTGGGGATGCAACTGTTGGGGGTGACCAGATTGGAACAATTGACCCCTGAAAGGGTTAGATATCGATTTGTTGGATCACGGCTATAATAATATTAAATAATAGTAGTGTAACACATAATATTATGCGAATCCAGTGTACACCCCGTTACCCGGACTCGGACCAAGAGTCTCATGAACTCGCTCACTTACCTTTCTCGCCAGTTCGATGCCCTCGCCTCATCTTCAAATACAACCACTCCCATTCCCACCACCCGCCCTCCAGAGCCCACAACTTGGTCTCTGAGATCTCTTGTCGCACCCCCGCCTCCTACACGCCGCACCCTCTCCATCCCCGCGACCATGCCGTCTCTCCGCGCGTCCCCTTCCATTCGTCCAAAGCCCCAGTCCACTTCTCGTTCCATATTTCGCCATCTGTTCTTTGTCCGCCTCCTTGGGCTGCTTTGGTATGCCCTCTGTGCAGCTGTTACCTCACTTCGTGTGGACGACCTTTGGCACGGCGGTCCCAGAACGATTCCACACAGACCACCTCGTCGCAAGGGTGCCTTGTTAGAGAAGGACTCTTCCATCGATGGTAAGACAGCCCATATGCTTCAAGTTGGCTCCGACCAAGCTGCATCTCATCCCGAATCGACCGCCAAATCGCCTCATCTTTCGTCCTCGGTCCTAGATCCACCTTGCATCTCTACAGATCCGTCCGCCCAAGATGCCACCTACTCTAGCCGTCCATCCCATTCCTGTCCCCCACCGCAATCCTTCGCGGCCCCCATGCTAACCCCGCCACCGTCTCGCACACCTACTCCAACCTATTCAATTTGCGCCGCGTTGCCAATCGCACCTCGCAAGTCCTCATTTCATTTACACAAGACTCTCGTGCTCGACCTCGACGAAACTCTCATTCATTCGACTACCCGACCACCCACGACCTCCGGCATTCGCGGTCTGTTCGGCGCACGCAGAGCGGCACCCCACACCGTGGATGTTGTCATGGGAGGCCGCCCAAACGTCTACTACGTTTACAAGCGCCCCTTTGTAGATTTATTTCTCCGCAAGGTGCGTCCTTGACTTTGCGCCCACGCGGAGATGACTGACCGGATGGCGACGATGACAACCTCTCTGGAATCGATCTAGGTATCAGCTTGGTACACTCTCGTAATATTTACCGCATCCATGAAAGAATACGCGGATCCCGTCATCGATTGGCTCGATGCTGGTCAGGGCATCTTCGCCCGCCGGTTCTTCCGTGAGGTGTGTACCCCTGAGGCGTCCTCCTTTTGGAAAACGTGCTCTGGTCTCATTCGTGTGAACGCAGTCCTGTACCCAAATGCCGAATGGGTCTTATACCAAGGATCTTACCGTCGTTGAACAAGACCTTGCGCGAATTTGCCTTGTCGACAATTCACCGGTCTGCTATACTAGAAACCCGAGTGAGTATACCCTTGTTTCGTGCTCTCGCTTTGTTATTGCTCACCGTGAACTCGATTCTCTGTGTTGCAGTGAATGGCATCCCTATCGAGGGCTGGACGCATGATCTGTCAGATGAAGCATTACTCGACCTCCTCCCCGTGCTAGACTCTTTGCGATTTACAAGTGACGTGCGGCGCGTACTTGGGATCCGCGGTTTCTCATGACCACCTTCACTTCGTCATTGCAGCAGCTCAACTCGCTATCCTTCGCATCCACCGAAATTCGGTCCTTCATTCGTTGTAACGCTCTCTCATAACTTTATATAGCTCACCTGCGTCTGCGCTTAGACCCTAATATGCGCAGCGCCTGCTTTCTATCGCTCACAAATGTACTCTGTATACCACACGTTGTTTCGGGGGTTCTTTGAAGTCAATAAATACATTCAATATCTCTGTATCCCACAGGTCTCAGAGAATGCATGCGTATCATTGTGCTGTACAAGAAAAAAAGGATTTGACTAGTATTCACTGGATTATGGATGACATCAGACCGGATATGGGGACCAGAGAGCAGTATATGAAGAATAGAGCAGTAATGATCAGACTACAAGTTTATGAAGTGTAAGAGGAGAGGGGGGGTCGAGGGTCCGCCAAAAGGAAGAATGAAATTCATCACGACATGGCCAGTGCGGCTTGCAATTCCTTGAGTTCCGCGTCCTCTGCCTCCTCTGTCGTCGGATGGCGTGTTTCGACGCGGCTGGCACCCGCCGCCGGGGCGTGAACTGGTGCGTGATCTGCGCCCATGAGTCGCTCGTTGAGACCGTCCTGCTCGAGCTCCTCCAGTTCCGCTTTGAGTGCGTCCTGCGTGCCGGAGTTTGCAGCAATGCGTTAGCCCCACACACCGACTTCACACACACACCCACGGAGAGAGAGGGGGGGCGTACCTCGTCAATTTCGAAACCAGCATTAACTGGGTTGGATATTATATCCGAAATCTCGTTCGCTAACTCGCGCTGCTCGTTGATGGAGTTCATAGTCGAGTCGACCTTGTCCATAGTACTATAATCCGGGTGGGAAAACAGAAACAGAAACAGAGAGAGAGAGAGAGAGAGAGAGAGAGAGAGAGCAGAGGAGAATTAGATGATGATGAGGGAATAAAGATATGGGGGGGTGAGGACGCACAGTCCGTCGTGAATGCCCTTGAGTGCGTTGGCGCCCTTGCGCATCACGTCGAGCGTATTGGCGTTGATATTCGCAGACTCGAGCGTGTTCACCTGGACTTCGAGCTGTAACCGCGTGCCCGCGAGCTTCTCAAGATCCGCCTCGTGCATCTTCTTCCGTCTAAGCGCAGCAGTGGCCGCTATACCACGAAAACGCGCGTGAGTCCGCAGATTGAGGCGCTCAAAAAGAACAAAACAAAAAGCGTACCAGTCTTGTTGGAGACGGCATTGGCCTTTGCCGTCGCGACGTCCTGGGCAATCTGACGTTGGAGGTGTTCCTCCTTCTTCTCGATCATCATGAGCTGCTCGCGGATTGAGACAATCGCATCGCGCGCGGACTGCTTCGGGTCTCGTCGGCCAGTGAAATAGCTCATAATGGAGGCCATCATGCTAAGTGAAAGAGAGGGAGTCGGGGGTTGAGGAAAGGATGGTCCGTAGAGGCGGCTACTATTAGTAGTAACTTAGTGAGTCGCAGTTGGAGAGCACGGGTTCGCTTACACTGGCACTACTCCAGTATAGCCGCCGCAGCCGAGAACACACATCAGATTGACCGATATGGTAATGACCTTTCACACGATCATGCTCTCTACAACATTATTGTCGCCCCCCTCTTGTAACCGTTCCATGACCCGCTTCAGTTCCTCGATATCCGCTTGAAAGCCATTTCCACTCCCCCCTTGACCAGATCGTCCGCTAGCTGCCCCATCGTTAACTGTCTGCAATCCATCGTCCTGCGACAGCCACTGCTCCAGCTGTGCGGAGACGGACCGCACCTTCAAGCGAAAGTGTGTCCGGATGATATCCCCGAAGGGCTCTGGAGGATTCTTTAGGTTCCCAAGCATCTTTTCGTTGTCACTTTCTGTTAGAAGCATTCTAATGCTCGGTATTGACGGAACGTGGACCCACCGCAGTTTTGACTACCATCCGACGAATGTTTGCGGAATCTGACCCAGTCCACCAAGTCAGACAAAAAAAACGTTTCTACAAATTATACATGACGTACACGCCATGGATTGAGGCGTGCCCGTGCTGGAAGCCCATCCTGGTTCATTCAGATACGGTTCCTCGCAAAGAATCATAGACTGGATGGAAATGAGAACCTAGAATAGCATGATCAACCGGGTTTGAACACGTCACCACCCTTATCACGTTTACTTGCCTGGAGTAAAGTAGACTTCCCAGCCACCCATCCTGGCCCAGCCCAGGTTCCTAAAAGCGATAAGCATACTTTACCATCCTTGAAACGGCGTCTTAGTCCCTGTTCTTGTGATAGCAAAAGGACGGACATACCGCATACAAGTTTGGGTTGAATCGAAATTTGCCCCCATTGGTCTAGAGAAGTTGCATGAGACCCCTACAGGTATGATCAGAGGGGGGAGGGAAATTGGCTACCGTCATATACTTCACGCTAGGTGGCAATTGGTTGTAATTGTGCCCTAGGAATATGTCGAACAGGAAGCTGCTCTCCTCGTAAGGACGCTAGCACCGCGATGTTAGAAAAAACGGACCATCCGTTCTGATATCTATGGAATGAGTTAGCATTTTGCATCCCCGATACAGATTTCCAAAACTAACGGCGTTCCCTCGGGGCCAATTATGAGAGCCTTGATGATATCTACCCGAGTCTCGTCGACACGTAAAAAGATTGACGAATCCCAGGCAACAGGCAGGTTTGTCGTGAGTACCGCAAGCTGGACCGTCCAGATAAGCGAGTCTGCTACAAATCGAATGGGAGTCGAGACTTCAAATACCTCTTTCGCGATTGCCAAAGACCGTTTTGGAATGTCAGACGATGCCAGCATTCGAGCTTCAGTATTGTAATAAAACTTATAGTTTGGTGGCTCGTCTTGATTGACTTGATTGACGGGCTTGTCCGTCAGGGGCGGAACCGTCAAATCACAATATTCAAAGCGAACACGAGTGGCCCAGGCGATGTATGTCTGGCGGATAGCCTCCTCGGACGCCTCAGCGCCGATGTAAACCTCATTGGAAGTCGAGTCCGCCGTGTGGATCTTTGGGAGAGACTCCCGTACGCGTTCCAGAAACTTCTCCCCTTTTGTCTCCCGCAACGACCGATCGATGGCATCTGCAGTCGCCAGAATGCGTTGGCAAAAACCGAACAGCTTTTGATTCTCCTCTGACAATGGCGGCACGGGGACTTCCTTCGTCTTTCCCTTAGTATCGTTGTTGACGCGCTTCTGTTCCTCAGTCATCTCAACAGGCGCGGCCTCAATAGGTTTGATGCCGTCAAGGCCCTTGATCGCTGCGTTCGCTTGGATGACTATCGATTCCAGAAGCTCACGAGGCCCCGAACTCCCTTCGTAAATAATCGTGCGCTCGCGTAATGGAAGCGTCCCATTCGTAGCTCTCTTGGGGGTGTGAGTTCGCACGGACGATACGACCATGATCGGCATAGCCATCATACTAGCTAACGCCTCGTGATTCGAGATCGTCTAATGCTGGTAAGTCACATGTTCGCAGCAGCCATGAAGTAGCCTACCTCCAGCCACTCAAACAGTTCAAAGTAGACGGTTGACCGATCGGACATGTCCGCGAGTGAATCGTTTCTGAGGAGAGAGGAACAGATGTTGTTGAACCGCCGACGAAGATGTGCGAGGGCAGTTGGATGTACGAGATAGTCGCTTGTGCGGGCGCCACCAGGTCGCCTTAATGAGGGAAGGAACACGCGAAGTTGTGCCATCAACTTTCCCAGTCTTTCATCTTTGGTGTGCTGGATTGCCTGGGCTTCGGCTTGTCCAGTAGTCTGTTTTTGGCATCAAAACGAGCTTAGGAAGCGTAACGGCGAACTACTCACATCTTCCTTCTGATCGCCCGCATACCCAATGCCCACCTTTGGTTTCTTCCCCTGAGCAGGGGGAGTGAGGTAACTGTCGTCGTCGTCGTCTGGATCTAGAATCATGGAAGTATTGATGGTCGTATCTGTTTTCCTACGCTTGCTGGTTCGGACCTTGTTCTCAGGGGCAAGTGGGTTTTGAAGTTGGTCGTGATATAACTGCTCGAGCACCGCAAGACCAACGCCAAGAATGACGCCCTGCAGATTGGAACAATGGAAGAGATCATAGTCATTCGAACCTTTCGCTGATTCCGAAATCCTCGGACCATTAATTGGTTCGCCGCACGCAAGGCAGAACTTCTTGAGACACTTCTCGCACTTCTGGCGCACGATGCCCCGCAAGTAATCGATATATACCTCGAAAGAGGACTGGCAGAGGAATAAGACGGTTGATTAGGCAACAAGGATGGAGAGCTGCTTACGAATATAGCAAAGAAATGGCTCTTGGTCCTAGTAATGGAATAACCGCAAGCAGAGGGACAGGGGCATTTGCCCTCGATAAGCTGAGAATATAAACTAAATAGAAAGCCCTGTTCGCCACCTTCGGGGCAGCCTTTCATCCACTGATTCTGAGTCATCAGCTTGACGCGTTCGTTCACCCCGGAAATGTGCACGATCTCGGGCTCTTCTTCTACCTCAATAACTTCCTCGCGCCTGTCCTTGGAGAATAAAATACCTTGGAATGCGTCTCAGCTGGCTGAACCCTGTGGGGTCGAAACGGCAAACCTGCGTAAGGGTCGATATCAACCTGGGCGTTGGGGGTATCGTCGCGGATCTCGTAGTCCGAGTCGTAATTCACGAACTCATCGTCTGAAGAAGGTGAGATAATAAAGACGATACAACAACTTTACTGACCTTCGTTATCATCCTCACAACTTCCGGCAGCTTCTTCAGAAGCAACGTCCTCCTCCTCTGGTGTCTAAAAGCGTGTAAGGATGCGAACGACAACGCACGTGGAAGAACATACCACAAGCCTTGTGGTGACAGGCCAGCGCTCACGCTTTCCACTGGGGCCCGCCGATGGCGCCGATGTTTCACTGCTTTCGTCACGTATATCATCAAATGCACCGCCAAATATCCGTTCTGCGGCTTCCATGACATCGTTGTGTCGCCTGAGGGCGGCCCGTGCTTGGGCAACAGTGGCACCCTGGAAGGCGATGCGTATGACTAAGAAACGACGATGATGACTGGAGGGAGAAGTACCATGTCCACAAGTTGTTGTATCTCGTGTTCCATGACGAACGAACCCGCCTGAGATCCAAGATTTCGCTTGTTCGGTGGGTTCCCTGACTCGTCGAGGTGGATGCGGACGGAGCGGGCCCCTTGATCGAAACACCCACATCCATAACAGCTACTTACGTAACCAATCCTTCAACGTTCTCTATCGTTCGAGGTCTTCAAGTGCTCGAATAAAGACGGTAAAGGAGAAAGTAGCACAACTACTACGGACACAACAACAACGAACCCTAACGCCTTATTATAAAAGAGCGCACGCTACTAGCAAAAATCATCGGCCACTCATCATTCTCAGTCTGTCGGGGTGCATTCCTCCCGGCCCTGGATTGACTGGAGATCCGCCAGCAGCTGACGGGGGCCCGTTTGAAGGGGGTACCGAGTTGCCAGACGGGGGTGGTGGGCCGCCAAGTTGGGATGGTGGTAGGCCACCTGGCCCGCCAAAATTAGGGGGAGGGAAGGGGGGACCACCAGGTCCCGCACCATTTGGTGGGAATGGAGGGGCGCCAGGAGGGAATGGAGGCACTTAAACTCGCGTTATTAACCAAGCACTTCGGAGCAAAGGTGTCACATACTGCCTTGAAATCCAGGAGGGGGACCCATTCCTGGAGGCGGGAAGGGCGGGCCACCAGGGGGACCCATAACGCCAGGTGGTGGTGGAAGACCACCGGGTCCTGGAGGGAACGGAGGGCGCGCTTATAGAGTGTGGTTAACTTGACGAACAGAAGGCGCCTCGTGAAACATCAACTCACCGAATCCAGGGGGGCCACCAAAACCAGGGGGCGGCACAAATCCGGGTCCACTGGGTGTAAGGTGCTGCGGGCCAAACCCGAAGCCGCCCGGTGGAGGACCTCCTCCTGATTCGTAGGCCGAGGTGATTTGGTCAATAATACTCTGCGCTTTGTCGTGGCCGAGAGCTGGGCAGGAGCGCAGACTAAGTGACACGGTCGTGTGACTCAAGTAAGAAGAAGACTTACAGGCGTAATAATCCCTCACGTTCGCCAAGTGATTTCGTCCGCTGTTGTGCGCTTTGCGAACTAGAAAGGTATAAGAGTCGGATAGTGGGGAAGACGACGACTAATTCGCACCGGAAGCAGAGTCATGGGTCAGATACACGTCGCAGTAGTCGCAGTAGTGTTTCTTGGAGCCGTTATAAGTGAGCTGAGAGGAGACAAGCACATACGTACCGGCATTCTCAGACAGAAGGAGCGGCAAGCACAGTAAGAAAACTCGACTTGCTTTTTTCACTACACGTGTAGATCACGTGGCATCGACCGTCCTGCTCACGCTCCCCGGCCGACCGCTGTTCGTCGCTCCCACAAACTTTACGATGGACGCCTCAGCCGGCATCCAGGAACCTTTTGATCTCATCCGTCTTTCTCTCAGCGAGCGCGTCTTTGTCAAGCTAAGGGGTGACCGTGAACTTACTGGCATTCTTCATGTATGTCTCTCTACACCCCCTCTTTCGCTCACGCGCATGCGCTCATCTGCACAGATACTGAATCATGACCCGTCTTCTTAATATTTAGGCTTATGACGGTCACATGAATCTCATCCTCAGTGATGTTGAGGAGACGATAATGTTAGTGGATGGGGCGGAGGGTGCGTCTCACGGGCAAGGTGTTGTGAATGTGAGTTCCGGGTCACACTCTTGATGCGATCTCCGTTCATACACAGCGTTCAGGTGGCAAAAAGGAAGATGGAAATGCTCTTCGTCAGAGGAGATGGGGTTATTCTGGTACGCCTGTGGATGCGTATGCATCTCAGCTTTCCTAACTTTCTCAGGTATCACCTCCTTCACGGACGTGATCCCTGCCAGGAAACCCCTTGCTCCTCGGCGCTGTCTGTTTCTGTGCACCTCCCGGTTATGGGATGTAACATCTATCGACTGGTCTATATGAATCTTGGGATTCTAGCCTTCTCATAGAACTTGGCAGTTTAGTCTCTCCTTGAACAAAATACATCTACAAAGAAACACAGGACAACTCGTCGACGTCCACGGTGTGAGATCCAAAGACAGCGAGGGATATCGATTACAGTACACATGCGCAGCAGGTGGTGGTGTAAGGAAGTACAACAAAGATTGTGTCATCCCCGTAAACAATTAGGCTCGTTCAATAACCTCGCGTGCTGTCTTCCTTTCGAGTGTTTGCACCGGCGCCAGATCCTTCGCCATCTTGTATTGGACGCCCAAAAAGAAACGATGTAGCGTGCTGCTCAACAGAGTTCAAAGTACTTCGAAACGTGCGTTTTGGACCACGCCCTTGACTTTGTCCAGATAGTGTGGAAGCGGCCTGCAAACTCTCCTGAGGGTCGCGCGATGTACGCGGACGCCCACGACTACGCTCCTCCCGGGTTATCGGTGGACCTGGTATCGCGGTAGGAATTAGGCCTGCATTGTTGACGCCATGCGCGGTCATCCCATGCGTCGATATGGGGTGCGAGGTGCCGCCGCGATAGGTTCCGTTCATAGTCCCACCAGATGCATGATATGCGCCGTTGGCTCCGTGCAGACCTTGTCCAATATTAGCACTTTGTACCACCGTTCTCCAGTTACCACCTCCACGTGTCTGTGATGTACCAGTACCATACTGGGGCCGATCATCCACCGTGAGAGTTGCAGGATCTACAAATTGGTATGCTTGATTTTGGTCTGGCTCCCGGCCGTTCCACGTCACTGGTCCATGACCATGACCAATTTCCGCGAAAACAAGATCGGGGGTTAACGCCCCATCTGGACGACCGTCCACGGAACTACTTTGATAGGTGCGGAAAAAGGCGCCGGCCGAACTGCCCTCGCTTCCAGCAGGAGACGTAGGGAACCTCTCTGTAGGGTTCAAGCGCGATGGGCCCGGGGTAGGGTTGAAAGCCGGAGGGGGAGAGTGAGTGGGGGAACGGGTAGTTGGATACGGATTTGGATGTTCTGCGCGTAAGGTAGACACCTCTGTGTCTCGGATAGGTGTAGTGTGATGGTGAACCGTTGGCTGGTATGATTGTGTGTGATGATTTGAGTGTCCATTTAAACGAGGCGCAGGTCGCGCGGCTGCCAACGAAGACAACGGCGGGGATAAAGCACGCTGCTCAAGGGGAATGGGCGGGGTGAAGGTCACTTGGGGCACATCATCGATATCCATGCTTTCCTCATCGTGCACGTAAGAGATTGAATCACCCACATCTTCGTCGCCTTGAGGATTCATTTCCTCAGTAATACTGTTGAACAGGTCCGTAAGGTACCGTCTTAGCTTGTTTACACCTTCCCCAGCAAATACGCAGAACTGGGAGCGCTGTGTTGTGTTGAATTCCTAAAGAAAAATATCAGTATATAGGTATAAAAAGGTGAGTTTACAACGAACGGCGGGGGGAGTGCGACAGAATTGCTGTAACTCAGGGCGCCGGAAGGCAGGAATACCCGTTAGACTTAGATGATTCAGCTTCTGCAGCTTCTGCAAGAGGTAGTGGACTGCCATAACCGTGATCCGGTCACAATACGACAAGTGAACGCGCTCGAGAGTTTGGTGCCGATCACCAAGCGAATATATTGCTTCGTCGGTTAGGTTGCTCACGCGCACGAGGCCAATACGCCTGAGCTTTGGGAGGCTAGCGAGTTCAAACACGGACATGTCTGTGAGCTGATTACAATCTTTGGAAGCACTGCAAGTCAGAGTTGCACAACAGGTAAGCGAGGCACTCACTGGCAAGATCTATGTAGCGCAAACGGGTACATGAGCGGGCTAGCGTCTTGACGGACCGGTCAGTGATGGAAGACGCGTGACCAAGGTGAAGGTAATGAAGGTGTTTGCCAAGTAGACATATGCTCTCTATGGCGCGATCCGTCAACTGGCTGCATTTGGATAACACGAGATTGCGAAGTCTGGGTGACGCAGAGACTATGCCCTCAACGGCGTCGTCGGTAATCCTGGAGCAGCTGGTAAGGTCGAGCATTCGAAGATGCTCGAGGGCGCGAGAAAGACGGAGGGGAGGAAGATCGGATACAGGGAACCTGTGAGATTCGGGAAAGGGATTGGGTCCTGGCGGAGGATCACGAATATTTTGGGGAGCAGGGAAGGCCAGATCTGTTAGCTCCAGGCAATGGGAGAGACGCATCTCGCGCATGTTATGAGAATGAGTCCAGATGTCGCGGACAGCGCAATCTGAAAGTTTCTTGCATCCATTGAGATCTATCTCGAGTAGCAAGGAGCCCTTGATGGCTAGATTTGAGACGGGGTCGTCCGTGAGATCCGTAAGCCCGGTCAACTTGACGCGACGGAGAAGAGGACATTTGTCGGCAAGGGCACCGATGCTAACTGATGAGACCCGTCTGCAACCGAGTAGGTTGATTCCTTGCAACTTGGGGCAGCGGTCCGCAAGGGCAAAGACCGTTCTGTCTGTGACGGCATCTACGCCCGAGAGATCGATAGCGACGAGGTTGGGGAAGTAGCGTACGGTGCGAGCGATAACATCGTCCGATAAGTTGGAGCAACCTACTAAGGTCAAACGTTCCAGGCGCACGCAAGGCGCGAGGCGGCCAAAAATACTATCCGACATCTCGGATCCGACGGAAATAAAATTAAGTCGACGGATGAACTGGGAGTAGGTGAAGGTGGGTTCCTCGCGAGAGAGGACCTGCATTATCTTGATAAGGGTGTTAAAGTCTGGTACAGTGGGCTTGTGCCATAATAGCTCTACGGAGCACTCGCACCACGAACGTGATACAAGGAGAGTGCTGTGTATGTCGCGGGAAGAAGAGAGGTGCTTTAGTATATTGATGAGGATCTCTGGGGGTAGATGGGATGCTGGAGAATGTGGTGGGGTGCGTGCGGTCGTCTGGACGTGATGGAGGCGAGAATACCATGTGGCGGGAGAGGCAACAGCGAGTTCACCGGATGCAAAGATGTTGTTATCGTCTTCTTCGCCATCTGAAAAAGAATTGGCAGACTGTGCGGGCGATTGTTGCACATAGATTTGTGGCATTGGGGAAGGATGTGGATGTTATGACGAGGCAGACGTTGAACAAAATAAGGCAGCCGATGTTCCAAGACACCGTGGGACTTATTCCGATTCCATGAGGACTCCCTCCGCGATGGTCCTGCAAAAATGACTAAACCACCTGCTGCCGCTACATTTCAATCCCTTCTCGCCACTGCAAATCTCCCACCACCTGGTCCGGACCATTTCGCCGCCCGTCGCGCTCTATGGATCACACCTATTGCAGCCTCACGCCTTGACCAAACCACGTCTGCTTCTCGCATCAAGCGAGAAGGTCCTCTCGAGAATCCAGAGAGCTCTGAGGGTTGGGACACTAGACCCTTACCCCTCCGTGCAGTCGTATGTCTACGCCCTGGCTTGTCCCCTCGTTTCTGGTCATCACTATTGGTTTTTAGATTAAGATTGTGTATGCTAGCTGGCGTCGAGACGGAACTTGGCCGGATAATGCTACAGTCGTTGATGAGGATAACTTTTTTGGCACGATGGGCACCCATGCCATAGACTCCTCTGCCAATGCAGCCCCTTCCTTGGCTACATCCGAAGGTGGCTAAGAATGACCGTTGATGTACCCCTTCTGATTGGCACCCGTAACACTACTCGTTATCTTTATTTGCCATGCACCGCTACCTTTACATTTATAGAACAAGCACCTCCAAGTAAAGGTGCATTTGGATTGCCGTCGGGTATCATATTTCTTGCACTTGGCATATCCAAAAGTGACTCTCAGTTGCTGGTTAACAGTGGTAAGCGAGGTAGCCAACTTTTTTCTTACCCGAGCTCCTAGTAGCACCTATCAGAGGAGTGTGCGTATAGTTGTATGTAATAAAATAAAAGGCCAGAACACACTAGCCACCCCACTGAACAACCAAATTCCATGTGCTATGCCTGCACCTCTAGATGGCAGAATACTGTGACCACACTCAAACCCGGTCGTGACTTCTGTGACAAAACCTTCCATAGTCATAGAACCAAGTGGCCAGCTATAATTATCCTCCAACTCAGTGCTCATAATGTCAGTCACCATTCGTCCGGCGAAAGTGAGCATATCTCTTACCCGCGGCCATGGTGCTGATAATCAAGGGGTTTTACTAGGCAGATGACCTCACCGCTATGCAGGCGTGCAATTTACAGAATCTACCAGAAAACTACACCATGCGCTATTGTACTCATCTTGTCCCATTTTACCCATCTTTGTGATTCCGATGCTCGTTCTCTCAGATCTATATCATGCTATGACTTGGCCATCACTCTCATACGTTGCTGAAGATTCCAAGGGACGCATCGTTGGATATGTACTAGCGAAGATGTGCGTACCACGTGCGGCTCTTTCTCACCGGAATCTAACTGGTGGCGTCCTAGGGAGGAAGATATCGCACCTGGGGATGAGCCGCATGGACACCTGACCTCTATTTCGGTGTTACGATCGTACCGGAGGCTTGGTTTGGCCAAAAAGCTCATGTTACAATCCCGTGAGCACGTTTCCTGGTATCCTCACGTCTACGTTCCTCTCACACAGTATCGATCGTGCAGAAGACGCAATGGCGTCCATCTACAAGGCTTCTTATGTCTCCCTTCACGTCCGCAAGTCAAATCGCGCCGCGTTGAGCCTTTATCAGGACAGCCTCGGTTTCAGTGTGCAGGATATTGAAAAGAAATATTGTACGCCTTCGACCCTTCCAAGTTATGTCTTATTCACATGCTTTAGATGCGGATGGAGAAGATGCATATGCCATGCGCCTGTCATTGAAATAGTGACAGTGCTGTTTGACGCTGTGGCGACCTTTGTAGAGGTCCTCCGATTGGATATACAAGTAGGAAAACAATCATAACACGGGATCATACAATTGCCCTTAGATGACGCCCACTATAGCAGTAAATCTTCAGCCCCATCCGTACTCATGTCAGCTTGCGGACTGCTTCCTTTATTCCGGTCAGTCGGATTTTCTGTGTCTGATCCCACGACTGTGCTCTGGAATGCAGCAACTTCATCTTCTATACTTCGACGAATCAAAGCAGCCACTTCAAGTCCCAGTTGGTAGTATCCGTCGTTCTTCTCAGGGTCGAACATATTGACATGTGCGCGGACTTCATCTTCGGCGAGCGTATTCGTAGCAGGAACAAAGTGCTGAAAGGCACTGGAAGAAGTCTCCGGAAGTGTGCAAAATGTTCGTGGTTGAGGATGGGCAGGTGGGGTAGGTGGGAGGAGTGTGTAGAACCTGTCCAGCAAAGCGAGGCCGAACTCAACCCCTGTGAAGGCTATGCGCGGCACAGATGCACTCACGTTCGAAAGAGAATGCCATGCATTGTTTCTCCCTCCACAAGATTGCGCACACGCTCCGCAAGGGCATCTCTGTTCCACAGTGCGCCGACATATTGCATATGCTCCGTGAGAGCGCCGTAGCCACTCTCTATGTTTGGGCGGTGATAGTAGGCAGTGCCTACCGCTGCACCTGCTACCAACGCACCGCCTACAGCGTACGCAGCTTGTCCCCAACCTCCCCAGCGTCCCGGCGAGGGAACTGAAGGCGCTGGAGCTGGAGACTTCCCTGCAGGCTGACTGAATGCGCCAAATAACCCCGAGGCAGTTTTCTGAACACCATGCACATATTCAACTGCTTTGGTAGCGGAGTTTTTGAAAACTTGAGGGTGGAGACCCAGATACTTCAAAAATAAAATTTTTCAGAAAAACCGCCGAATTTCCAGCAGAAGATAAGGGCAATACGGGGGTGTCAAAGGCAAGGCAGGCAACCACGTTCGGCCAAAGGGGCGCATCGGTGTCGGGCCGTGTGTGAATGAACGCGTAGATGGAGTCAGCTGCAAGCAGCCCACCCATGCTACGTGAAAGGGTAGTATATGCCGAGCGAATACAAGTAAGAGTCATACCTGTGTCCGCAAAGGACTATCTTGACACGACCCGCCCCACCGTGAGCAGCCTCCTTTTGCACAGTGAGGGTAGTGAGCCAATCGGCAAAGCTTTCAACTGCTTTGTTCTGCGCCATAGGCATTACGAATCGGGCTACGAATCGGGCTGGAGACGTACCAGATCGCCTTTGGTCTACTCAGGTGTCAATTAAAGGCACCAGGAAAAAAAACGACTAGACGCACTTCATAGACCGGGAAGACGACAGATTCAATTACTGTTCCTTGAAGGGTTTCCGAAAGTATGTGCTGTAGTCTTGAAGGGAAGCTTCTAAACGTCGTATCATCCCCTTTGAAACTGGACGGGGGTTGGGTGTCAAAAAATAGTTTCACTCGACCGGTAGAGGGATGGAGCACAATACCCGTGAATGAAGACAATGAGCAGAACGTGGAGGTTGGACTGGACTGAGCTAGGGGATGGTCCTTGTTCGAAGGACTCCATTTAATTGAATTAAATGAAGGCACCAGAACGAATCGGGTCTGACTTAGGGTTACGATCACCTTTGAGCTACGAACCACCTACCGATCATGGATGTGACATCCTTTGATGCAAACGCAGTCCTTTCCTATCTACAGCTTCCTCCAGACTACAGCCCGTCGCCCACTACAGCACCCGTCCTTTTCCTTACTAAGCATCTCCGCCAACTCCCGTTACACCTCTCACACCTATTCTCTGCCATAACAACCCCACAGCAGCGCACAGCGGTGTTAGTGATACGCAACAGGCGGTTCAATTTTTCACAAAGCGATCCACCGGAGCTTCGTTTATTCCCCGCGAGGCAACAGTGGCCCACACTATGGGAGGGGCCCGGGGAAATCGGGCATGAACAATGTCGCGAGGAGAAAGAGTGGGCAGAGACCGCATTTCTCGGAGGCGAGCGCAAACCTTTCGTAGGAAAATTAGGCGCATTACTTGGAGGATACGAAGATGAACGTCAGATGGAGCGCGCTCGCCTTGCCCGACATGCCCATCAGGATGTCTTTGTTCCCGAGGAGGATGAAACCACCAGCTCGGATGATGATCAAGATTCGCTCGAACCGGAAGTGCCGGAGTCGACACAGGCTGTTCAAGAGTCGTTCCTGCGTCGAGTCCGGGAACGACTTATTTACGGACAACTCGAGGTATTTCCTCTATGCTTTCATGGCCGCATGGCACGCTATTGACACGCTTCATCACCCTAGTGGGATTTTTATGACATACTCGATTGGGACGATTCTTGGGATAGACAAGACAGAGATGATGAGGATCGTTGGTTTGATGACGACGACTAGTTAATGTACAGTTGGCTGTGCAGAAGTAATCGTTCCAGTGTGCCTTGACTTTGGTCCACATAGCAATCTGACACCTGATTCGTAACCTCCAAACAGATACCGACCACCCGATCCTTTACCTTGCTCTGCCAATCCCTCAGGGCGACTGAACGTGTGTTACCACCTGGCGCCAATTCTTACCAGCAATTCACTATTCACCCACATCTTACACCTCGTCATTCGTCACAGTCGGGTTGTTTTAGCAAACGTAATCCCAAGGGCGTCGCTGCTGTCATCTAGCTGAGCAATGCACCACCAGCCCTGTTACAGCAGCGCTTGCACGCCAGGGAATTTGTAACGTGTTGGCTACGAGTCGGCTACTCTTTGTTTTATGTGCCGAGGGGCCTCGTCCCTCTGACGAGCTAACCCGGAACGAAGCTCAGCGTTGCACTACACGTATCATTTCCACCAATCGCTGTAACAGTCCTATGGGATGTATAAATCCTCCAGGCCATGTCGATCTGGCTCATTGTTCGACTCTCCTCGATTCCTCAACAAAAATGCCTTCGTCTTCTCGCCTGACCCCTTCGTGGAGAGGATTCATTAACATCAGAAAGCTGATTGTGTTGTAAGTCATCACACGGCGTACTTCGAAGACGAGCCTAACTGTCCCAACAGCGGCGACTCCTTTAGCTATATAGGCTACAGTTCGCGATCCCCCGTCCCAACAAGCTCCAGCCCATTGGGGGTTGCTTTTCCCGGCCAGTCTGTCACTGAGCCCGGTCTGCCCAACTGGCTTGGATATCTCGTTCGGGACTACGGTCACGGGCACGCAAACATGATCGCTTACGATTACGCTCGGCGAGGCGACACTGTCACGGGTGTTACTAGGGACCAAGTGTCCAGAGAGTTTCTCCCCTCTGTCGGAAGAAAGCCGGGCTGGGCTCCCTGGGGCCCCAGTGACACCATCTTTGGTATGTTTCACGACGCGTACATATGTTCGGTCTTTAATGGCGAGATCTAGTTACTTGGGTTGGGGCGAATGATTGTAGAATTCTGTAAGCAAGGGCGTCCGGCATCTTCGCTCTTACTGACCCCTTTTCGACTCTTTCTCCCAGATACACAAATGACAAGGCGGAAATTACCCCAATAATTGCCACTCTGTTTGCCACTCAAGATATGCTCTATTCAGCTGGCGCTCGCAACTTCCTTTTCATCGACCTCCCACCGCTGTATATGTCACCGATTGGTGAGTAAACCACCCCAACCATGGAGGAATGATTCCTGAAACATTTGAAGGGACGAGCATGGGAAATAAAGGCGTTCGATTTGGTAATTGGAACGACGAACTGGGACGAGGTCTCTCCGCCTTTGCATCGAGGCATCCAGACGCTACGGTGATGCTCTTCTCGGCCTGGGACACGTTTTCTCGAATCCTGTCGGACCCCGCTCGATACGGCTTCAACCCCGCGGATAGATATACCCAAGGTGGATCTATCTGGTTTGATTATATGCACCCGGCTTCCCGAGTGCATAGCGTCCTCGCGGGTGAAATCGCGCAATTCTTAGCCTCCCTGCCGCCACAAGCTTGATGTGCGACAGAAGATATTCTTGTAGCTATGACCTTGCCGCAATTCGTGTCGCTTTACATACTTTTTTTTTTTATTAAACAAATCGCTTTATCTCTTAGATATCTCCGTCCTTTCTTGATTTAGACATCCGTACTCGTTACAATACTATTCCAGGCAAGATTCCGGGACGCGAAGTTGTTGATATGTGATGTCGCGTTTTCCTTACGGGATATGGTCACGCAATAAATAGTTCTACCTCTCCACCGCGCTCTGGCCCCTTTGATACTGTCCGAAATGGCTGCACCTCCACCTGTTGCACTACCTGCACAACCCAATCATCCCAATGTGCCATTGCCTGCTGCACCTGTCCCCCCCCACTGTAAATGATGTTCTTAGGCATTGTTCTTAGGGCCATAAGGCACCGCCGGAATGTGGATGCGAGCATCGGTATGTAGATTATCTATTCTATTCTATGCTTCTATCTTCAGCTCAGCATTTCCCTGATGTACAATGTACTTTCTGTTCACCTTTGTGCTCAATAGTGCTAAGTAGACAAGCATGGAGCGAAACCAACACCGGCCCGAGCGGCGGATCTTGATCATTATGCCACGTGGCTTCGGGTATACTTATGCCGGATCATTTGCTCCGAGATTTTGCACCAGCCCTAAAGAACACGGTTCCCCGTTCTACATGGATGGTTTACCATCTCCTCCTGAACTATCATCAGACATCCAACGTGCACTACAGCAAGCTGTTGGTCAGGCTAATAATGCCTTTATCAGTCATCAAGTGGCAGATCAATCCATGCCTACAAGACGAAAACGTACCAGAGAAAAGCCACCCGCGGAGGGGGTAGAGGTGGTGAATCAGAAAAAGTTGAAGAAAAGGGTTGCAGAGGTCGTCCACACCTCGCCCCAAGGATCTCCCTTTATTGCAGCGGTAGATCAACCCGGTGCTCAATCGAAAAAAAGGAGAAAGGCGTCATCGAAACAAAATACCCAAGTCGCAACAGAAGTCAGTGACATTAATGAGTTGCCAGTTTCTTCATCGGATATTTCTTCGCAATCACAGTCCCCCACCGCCTTTCTCAACGCCGTTGTAGCTGCGGCATCGGCGACGGCTGCTCCTCCAGGACCTTCATCTGATTTCTCTCACGCATGTTTCGACGCTCCTCCATCCTCGTCTTACCCCTACCCTACCAGCGCCAATGACCTCCCTTCTAACGCTGCAGCATTTCAGCCATCGGTCTCATTTTCGACTGTGGCCGTCCCGGACTTGGAGTACGCATCGAATGACGACATCCTACGTGCGTTGCAGGATCTTGATGTGACAAAGATCGCGACCGTGCTCAAGACGCTCGGGGAAGCGGCGGCGGCTGCGAACATACCTCTTACATCACTTTCGTCCATCATCACCCAGCGACCACTGCCAACAACCAGTTCCATACCATCAAATCCCATTGTCACCACTGAGCATCCTACGCGGCGTGTTTCGCAACATCACAGGCGTCATGCGAATGCGAACTCACAGCAAGAGCCGTTAGCACATTCAGATCACGCAGATCTCCTCGCCACAAAGTGGTTGAGCGCGAACAAGTTAGCAGAGTTGGCCAGGACTCAGGGTGAGTATTAAGGCCCCTCGTGAGCTGTGTGACCCTCAGCTCGCAACAGGGTTAGTATATAAGAAGGGCAAGTTTTCGGCCATCGAAGAGCAACAACTCGCAGGTGCTATTGAAGCGTACAAGGAAGTAAGTTCACAGCCCTTCAGGCGTAGCAGCCGTTGATAGTTAACTGCCGTAGGCAAACCAAATCGACGAAGCAGGATTTCTTGATTTTGTATTCGCCAAAAATAAGGCGGGGAAGAACAATGTGTTCTGGTCGGCCATCAGTACGTGTCCAGTTGCACAAGGTACACCCTCTCTGATATTGTCATAGCTGCTGCCGTGCCTATGCGCCCCATAATAGCCGTTTATCACCACGTACGGAGGACCTATCATCCCCTCCGGGCACTAGGCAAATGGATGCCGTCGGAGGACGAGTCGCTGAAAGCGTATGTATAGTCCCGATATGTGGCCTGGACCATTATTGATTATTCCTTAGGGCCGTAGAGGAATTCGGTCAGCAATGGGAGTGTGTCAGTGCTAGAGTTGGTAGGATGGCATCGGATTGCCGGGACCGCTATCGGAATCACATCCAGAATTCTGAAGACAGGGCCGTTGGCACATGGACAAAGGACGAGGAAATGCGACTCACTGAAATTGTGACAGATATGACAGTGAAACAAGGGAAAGACATGGATAACGATGTATTTTGGGGAATTGTGAGCCAGAGGATGGGGAACAAACGTGGGCGGCAGCAGTGTCGAATCAAATGGTACCTTTATATTTCGAACTTTGCTTGCCTCCCACTAAAGCACCGCATCTCTAGGACTGATGCCCTGAGCAAGACATTTAAGAACAACGGCACGAAACCTCGGTGGAGTTCACGGGATGCCTACATCCTTGTCCACAAGTGAATGCGTACCGATGAACTCTCTCCCAGAAGGCTTGACTAACGGACTTTTTAGAGTTGACTCTTTAAATGTCCGAGACGACAGCGAAATAGATTGGAAAACGCTTCCCGACCCTAATTGGAACCTTTGGAGCGCACACACATTACAGAGGAGATGGCTGACCATGAAGCGTAGTGTCCGTGGGTACGAGGACATGACGCACGCAGGTTCGGTTTATCAGCTTGCATCTTATGGGCTCACTTGGATAACCACTATTCGCCGGATCGTGCAGAAATCCTAGACATCTTGCGTCTCAAGAAGCTGCATTCACCGGGTTCCCGATTGCGCGCGGTTGTCAGTGCAGAGGCTGTCGAGGATTCCGATGATATGGACGATGACAGGGACTAACCACATCTTGTCGTGCCTGTTTGTAGGCGTATTCGTGGCCCCACTGGCGCGTGAGCTTCAGTTATGGCGTGCGGTCTCGACTTGCGATCCGGTTCCACATCTTCACGTGCAGAGGCATAACGTTCGCAGAGGAAGGAGATTGAGATTTGGTCTCCCAACGTAGTTACTGTGCACGTGTGGACGCGAATCTTACTTGTCCCTTCACTGTTACCTACAACAATAATGTATAGGCAGAGCCTGAGCAGACTCTTCGTTCCCCTCTAGTTCAATGTCGTGGTCAGGTCCAATGCCCACCCAAGTCCAACATGTTACCGATTTCGGCGGTCAACGGAACACCGTGACTTGGTTTCAAAAACAGCTTCCCCGAGGTTTTTTTTTTAATTCCATTAGAGTGCGCCTTGGATAGAACCATGTGGCACCATCACTGACTACATTCTTTCCCAAGGTATGGCCGCCGCACTCTACCTGGTCGCAACCTGGTCCACGTGTATGGGCTAAGTGAAAGCATGCACTTTTGATTACATAAAATCACCTCCTTCACGGGTGAATGAAGCGGGGGCAACAGGCTTAGAACACGAGTCTTCCTGCTGCACTTGCCCCACGAGGCGTCTCAAGATGACACTTAAATGAGCTACACGGCCCTTCCTGGTTGCACCCCATCATGTCGAGCAAAGTCACGGTCCTGCCCACTGCGTCTCTCAGTGGGGCAGGTAATTCCACCAACCTGAGGCGACGCACCGGCGCACCGAAAGTACTTCTCGGTTTACTCACGCTATGTGCCGTCTCTTTCACTTGCACTTTCTATTGGAACGGACACCCGATCGACGCGCAGGCAGCCTCGCAGCGCATCCCGCTCGGTGCCCAGGAAATCCTTACGCGATGCGCCTCTCTAAGAATGAAATCTGGCCCTCCCTTGAATTTCGTGGACAGAAGCGTCTCGGACAGATTCGAAGAAGGAACGCCGGCTACCCTCATAAGAAACGCGACCATTTGGACCGGGCAGAAGAACGGCACCGAGATTATATATGGGGACCTCTTGCTAGATAAAGGCATTGTCAAAGCGGTTGGACAGGTTCCGCGGACTCCACTCCGCGACGTCCGCATCGTAGATGCAGGTGGTGCCTGGGTGACTCCTGGGCTGAGTGCGCGTCATTGATATCTTTACTGAGTTGATTGTATTCACTTTTTTCCTCACAAGTCGACTTCCACTCCCACGTCGGCGTTTATAGCCTACCCGTACTCCATGGCGAGTTTTTTTTATGCACATGGAAAACAACCGTTCTGATGATCCACACATGGGGCAGGTACCTTCAGTCTGAACTCGAACAAGGGCCCTATCCTACCTTGGTTGAGGACTATTGACGCATTCGACACCCACGATGACTCTATTGAACTCGTGATGTCTGGTGGTGTCACTTCGATGCAGGTCCTCCCCGGGAGTGCAAATGCCATCGGTAAAGCCGATTTCCCGGCCTTCGGTGCAGGGTAATCACGATGTATGTATTTAGCTGGCCAAGCTTTCATGTTGAAGTTGCGCAAGACGGCAGAGCGTTCACCGACTTCCATGGTTATCGAACCACCCCCGGAAATCAACGGATCACACTTTGGCCAGTCTGACCCTCCTCGATGGCGATATCTCAAGTGCGCAACAATTTCTTTCGTTCGAAAAAAATTTGTGTTTACTTTTGCGTAGGCAGGCCATTGGGGAAAACATTGATCATTATGGTAATCGTATGGATACCATGTGGGCCTATCGCCAAGCCTACGAAAAAGCCAGCCAAATTAAAGCCTCGCAGGATGCATACTGTGCCAAAGCAGAGGCAGGTCTTTGGAACACAATTGACGGCAACTTTCCGGAGAGTTCCCAGTACGAGGCCCTCGTAGACGTACTTCGCGGTCGCGTTAAGGTGAGTCTATACGAAATTTGATCCACGTGTGAGCTTGAACGATCCTGATTTTACGAACAGGTTTCGCAACACGTTTATGAGACCGTTGACATAGATGCCATCGTTAGAGTGAGTGAAAGCAATCCAGCTAGCACAAGACATATTCACTTAGAAGCTCCGCAAACTAGTTGAGCAATGAGTTCAAGTTCCATGTAGACGTAATTCATCATGCAGCTGAAGCTTGGCTTGTGCCTAATGTCCTCAGACGAATGTATGTGTTTATACAATGTTATTTCCCTCTGACCTATTGACCACATTAAGGTGGGGCGGACCTCCCGCTATTGCCCTTTTCTCCGACTATTACCGGTACGTACTGTCGTTTCTAGCTGTGGACCGGACATCCTCAAGTTAGTAGCTACAAGCGCGAGTCATTCCGGGGCTCCGTCCATGCACCACGTGTACTTGCGGATAATAACTTCACTGTCATCTTGAAGGTATAAACCTTCCTCTCTGAGCCGCTGTACCTGTTCTTCTGATGACGCATATGCGTAGACCGATCACCCTGCGCTCAATGGGCGCTATCTCCTATATGAGGCACAGGAAGCATATCATTATGGTCTTCCTTTGGAACTCGCGCTTGCCTCTGTGACCACGGCGCCAGCCGCTGTCGCCGGTCTTTCGCATCGTCTTGGCAGCCTAAGTCCCGGCATGGACGCGGATGTGGTGCTTTGGGACTCACATCCACTGCGTCTTGGCGCAACACCAATGGCTGTATGGGTTGATGGCATAGTCCAGCCGCTGGGGGAAGAAATTGGCGTGCTTGTTGGGAAAGGGAAAGAAGCTCCCGAGTGGCGTGAACCCCCTGATGTGCCCGATTGGAAACAGGAGCGTCAAGAAGCCCTCAGGTGGGACGGCCTGCCACCTCTAACGATTAATCAGATTTCAGAAGCCGTAGCCTTCACAAACGTTTCGACGGTACTCGTACGTGGGGCAGAAGGTATAGAACACCTATTCCGCCCAAGTGCGCAGAACCACGCTAGAGGTGTCGTCATCGTCCACGCCGGGAAGGTCATTTGCGCGGGGGTCGATAACACATGCAATTCTCTCGTTCCTAACGGAGCGCGACTTGTCGATTTAGAGGGTGGTTCAATTGCACCGGCGTTCATCTCTTTTGGGTCAAACCTTGGACTTCAGGAAATCGCGTACGAGCCTAGCACGGGAGACGGCTTTCTGTTTGATGCATTTGAAAAGGATGTGCCAAGAGTCTTCAGGGACCCTGGAGGCATCGTGCAGGCTGCAGATGGTCTAGAATTTCAAACACGGAATGCCCTGTGCGGACCTTTCATCCTTGCTCGGGTTGTTGTTCTTCCTAACGCCATCTTGTCGGAGCAGCATAGCTTACCGCGCTGGCGTAACTGTTGCCACCTCACCTCCAAATGCAATCTTCACCCAACCTTCGTTTGCCGGACTTTCTGCGACGTTCCGCACCGGCGCGCCACATGCCCTCGCAGATGGCGCAGTCATACAGCGCATCTCAGCGCTACACTACGTTATTCGACGTCCTGATGCGCTCATGCTCGAACAGGGTGGCGCTCAAACCTCGAGCGTTAGTACACACATTGCAGTCTTGAGACGACTACTGCTGGCGGAAGCAAACGAACAAGCCGGAGAAACTGCGTTGTGGTTTGCGAAAGCTGCTGACGGCGCACTTCCTTTGGTGATTGACGTCGGATCCGCGGATGTAATGGCCGCATTGCTAAAACTGAAAGACGAAGTTGAGCAAAAACGTGGTACAGTAATGCGTATGGTCTTCTCCGGCGCCGCAGAAGCGCACTTACTCGCGAAAGAGATTGGTGGGTGCGCAGTAATGGTCAAGAAAGTAGGGTGCTGACCATCTGACCCCAGGTAAGGCACACGTAGGTGTCATTCTCACCCCGCCAAGGCCCCTCCCTAAAACGTGGGATGACAGGCGGATGTATGTCAGAACCATTCTGAGAGCGCCAATCTCGCGCTTATCGTACTCTCACTCAGAATGCCAGGCCCGCCCATATCGAATGACACCTCGCTCGTGACGCTCTTGGCGAACAAAGTACTTGTTGGCGTTGGCACAGCCGACGCAGCCCTTGCTGCGCACACTCGATTCGACCTCGCATGGGTAAATAATATTACAAATGATGGCTCGCTACATTTAGCCGGACACTAATCCATATCCGTTCTTTACGCAGGCGACTGCCGAGTCGAATGGGCGAGTATCGCCCCAGGAAGCTATAGGGCTTGCAAGCGTCAACCTCGAACGTTTGCTTGGCATCGACCAGGCGTTCCAGGGTGGTGATATGGTAGCGTGGGCACGTGGCGGTCCGCTTGACATGCAAAGTTCGGTGGTTGGAGTGTTGTCGAGTGCTCAGGGGCGGGTGGATCTGTTGTAATAGTGACAGGCGCAACTACCATCCTCATGTATATACGAACACAAACGTACTCCCATATGGGTGTCAAAGCCTATACGCCGACTCCAAGGAGCGCGGCCCCCGTGCGAATGCCTCGCCCTTGATTAGCCATCAAACTGATCGCAAGGCAGCTGATGATAAATCCAGAAAACCTGCGCGGACTCTGTGTGACCCTTCGGAGAGGAACCGAGGTGCCACGACATACCGGAAGAACGCTATGCGAGAGAGAGAACGCTCTTCGCCCGGTGAACGGGAGGAAGCAAAAATAGAACGTAAAACGGCTGGGGTTACGGGAATACGGCTGGTATTGGGGGGGCTGGTGGGTGCCCCCGCGTTAGCCCCTGGGCCCAGCATCGTGCTTGTGCTCGCATGTGCGCTGGACATGGAAAGTGGATACGGGCGGTGTGACGCGACGGGCGGTGTGGAGACTGTTGGAGCAGTGGAGTATGTTGCTGCGGCGTACGAAGCTGGCGTAATTGTGCTCGTGCTTGGCGTCGAACTTGTGGGCGTAAGACTAGAACTGGCGCTAGAAAGTACCGATGGGGATGGCGAAGCGACCATCGCAGAATTCGATACCAATATCGATATCGAAGTTGGATGTGTGTCGGCAGACTTTGTTCAAGGTTGGAGGCCAGGAGGCACTGAAGTGGTACTGGTCAGCACTAACAACGGTTCGCGGGCCGATCGATGAACCGTCTCATTTCCGGTATTTCCGGGTTATCAGTACTATCAGTTGTGGCGCCCCATCTTGGGGACCACTGCAGCCGACAATCGACAACGATATCTCGCGGCGCAATATATGACAGATGTATTGCCCTGATTGCCCACGCGGTGGCCCTCATCTCTCCAGGGCGTAAACGGGAGTGGTGCGGAATGTCATACAATTGTCCTGCAGCTACCTCACGTCGCTCCAAATTATGTCACTGGAAACCGGATACTTATCGGGGACGAGAAGGACGCCACTGCCAGCGGCATTGCTTATGAAATGGATTAAATCGATATAAGGGCTATAATTGTTATCAAGGTATATCAGCATTGGGTGGAATCTATATACAAAACCGACGCGTACAACACGCCATTCGTGTCGGTGACGTGTAACTTGTGTGTTGCTAATAAATCAAGTCCCCTATCAAACATAATACTCTACAAAGCACATAAAATCACTGACCCAGGCCGAACACATTGTTTCAGCATGTGCGAACATGGTAATAAACGTAGTCAATGGGCAGCGTTCTGGACCACGGGGTTCTGGACCATGGGGATCACCGATGCAGGGAATGAGGAAGTGGGCCCAACATACTCCACTTACTGGGTTAGTCGGTACAGTATGCCAGTTACGTGCGGCCTGTCGGGTTGCAATCTACTCATACCACCAGGAAATTGTATTTTTTTAGTTAGCGACAGCGCCCTCGGTCGGTGTGCCTGTCGGTGCGCCTGTCCAGTGGAGCGGACATGAAAAGTTGGACATAGACATGTCAGTGGATACCTTCCCGTAACGATGTGGTGCACCAAATCCTCTCCAATTCCAGCATTTTCCAACACGCCATCAAATGAATCCGAAAAGGATTTGGCGCACCAAAACATCCAGTGCCTATTGTAAAGCTTATACCGCCAGTAGATTGTTTGAAGCCTCATCGACTCATCGGGACTCATCGGGAGATTACTGCACCCAGTGTCAGATGGGGTGTGACGGGGGAAGCCATAGCGTCGAGGAGGATTGTACGAGCGCTACTCCACCCTGCGCCAGTGAACGGGAAAGTGCACTTGCTGCTGCCTGCTGCCTGCTGCCTGCTGGTCTGTGATCGGAAAGTGGGCGTTGTCGCCGGTCCTAGTTGGAGAAGATCGATCGGGAAGCGGCAAAAGTCGAGAGCCGGATTGTGGAGGCGCCCCATAGTTGAACTTCCATTTGAGTTATCCATCCGGTGGCGACCCCGAGACGAGAGACGCCGTTGGATTCTGTCGTTTGCCAGCGATGTGGGGAGCCATCACATGTTAGCTTAACTTGTATCGCCCCGACGCGATGCCTTCTTAGCTCTTACAACGTTTCTTCCTTCGTTTTCGCAATCTTCATGTCTCTCACTCTCCTGCCACCACTTCAACCACCCTCCCCGCCCAGACCTACCCGCCGTTCCCCTTTTGGTCTACAGTTCCTCCCTCTCTCACCTACTTCAGTTCCTTCAACTCCTCCTGCCTCCACACCCTCTCCGTCACAGGAATGGCCTCAATTACACCATACCACTCCTGACACCACCCCGCGCTCGGCGAACATCATTTCTGTATACTCCACCCCACTCACGGCCCCACAGTCTCCTACTTCTCTCCCTGCTTGGAAAGCTGTTCCCCCAACACCTCCAGCCTTTTATCCCCTCTCCCCTCCTTCCCGCCCACCTGTTCGTCGTCGTACCCACCCAAGACCTGCTTCTGCCATTCTGTCCGGAACAGACACCGCAGCCACGCAGAGGCGCCTATCATTACCGGCACGTGTCATGCGCACCGCTGTCGCCATGAGTCCACCCTCCGCGTTCCGAACTCATGAGCGTCGTTCATCCCTGGGTAGTGCAGCTCGAAAGCTTTTTCACATAGAGAGCGACGATGCAGTCTCTGATGACGATGACGATGATACCCCTCTCCCACCTAGCCCTCGTGGCCAATCCTCTGTAGAGGATGGGCTCATCCCTAAACGGAGCCTATCACGGCGTCAACACGCCCTTCTTGAACTTCTTATGTCAGAGCGCATCTACCTCGCTGACCTCCGTCTGCTCGTCAATGTACGTATATGCGTGGTCACCACACTTGCCTTGTGTTGACTTTATCCCTTCTGTAGGTATATCTAGAGCAGCTCCCCATGCTTGTCTCTCCAAAAGCTCTAGCACTTCCCCTGCTTTCGCCTTCCTACTCTGCAACTTTCGCGTTTGGGAGACCAGAAGAAGCTTTCAAGGACAGAGAACGCGACAAAGATCGGGAAAAACGCTCTTTACTTAGCGATGCTGAATTAAGCGCCGTCCGCCGGAATGCCGCCAAGTTACTGGAGCTACACGAGGCTCTCTCTCCGATGTTGGCCGACGCAGTACGTGCCTCTGGTTGGGTTCCCGGTCTCAATGCGTTAGAAGGCTCCGAAGATGTCGGTTCGGAGCCATCTAGTGACGACGACGGGGATGCCGAGGAGCGTTTTGAAAGCGCGCTGAGAAGCGTGTCCGCACTATTCACTGCCCAGGTTAGTCAAATTTTCCTTGTGACCCAAGAAAAAAAAAAGTTTTTGCATTCTTTTCGTGCTGGGGCATTCCTAAACGATTGGCTCATGCTTTTTCTGAAGGCTACGCTGTTTAACGTGTACGAGGTATTCTGCGCGGAACACCCTGGCGCGCTCGAAATTGTGAGAAGCCTTCAGCATAAGCGACCCGTTGAATGGGATACTTTCGAACGACATTGTACAACTCTGATTGCTGCGGATCTCGCACGTACCGATGGTTCGGCGCAAGGACACAGTGGTGTTGCCGAAAAAGAGGCGGAGGCCAGTCGTTCGAGGGAGCAGCATATGGACGCCGACGTTTTGAAAGAGGAAGAACCATCACATTTTCTGCGGCATCCCACATCCTCGTCCGACGGCCACCCGCCTTTGCTACAGGGACACCCTCTTTCGAATCACGACCTGAGGCGTGCTGCTGGTACCATCGGGAGGAATGCCAGGAAAGAAAGACCGACGGAGCGTGATCCACGTCTGCGGCTACAATTCACAGACTATCTCATCAAACCTGTGCAGCGTATCTGCAAATACCCACTTCTACTCGGTGCACTCACCTTCGAACGCAGGCCGCAAGCGCCTACTGAAGCAGACGCAGTCGTCATTAACGCGAAGCAAGCGATGATGGATGTTGCTGCATTGGTCGACAATGCGAACCTTTCACACCTTCAGCTTCAACAAACTTCTCGCGTCAGCGCGCGTCTTTCTGCGCCAGCTGCTGTCCTCACGTTCATCCGTACGCTCAGTACTTGTGTGCTAGCTGGTTCCCTAGATGTGGTACGTGCACCTGCGCTCAAAGCAAAGTACCTCGCGGCATTCCTCTACGACGGTGGCTTCCTCGTTTTGGCGAAAGTGAACCGCGGGCCTCGATACGAGCTGCGCCATTGGTTCTCACTGGAGGGCTTCGAAATGAACGACGCAAATAATGATGATCGTGAGCCTCAATCTCGACAACATACACAAGGAACTAAAGAAAGTCGATGTATGCCTTTAGCGTTGCTGCCGTATTCCTTCCGACTTTGCGATCACAGCCACGAATTTGAGATCGCGGCGTCTTGCCAACGCGAAAAGCAAGTGTGGATGGATGCACTACGTGCCTGCCTCACCACGCCACCAGCTTGGCCGCCAGGCACTGCACCGTCGAACCTCGAGCCTGCAGCTGCTGCCACGGAGACTCTTCCACTGGTGGACAATCAAGGTCCATCACTGCCAACTATACAGTCCATTCCCCAAATCGAAGGTTCCGACAAACAGGGATCCCCGTCTTCACCCGTCCTATCACAAAGACCGGCGCCGGCGCCGCGTACTGAATTACCTCCTGCGCGTGGACTTTCAGAGCCACCACCAAGCCGACGGGAATCAACCGCGTCCTTAAAGAGCATTTTTGGTCTCGACCCGGATGTGGTCACTGTGACCCGTGCCTCACTCCAGGCACGCGCAACCGTTGACGCTCTGCTAGAAGATGTTTTCAGCACCGCATGCCATTCTGCGCGATCTTACGCCGAGGCGCACTCAGAGGCGCTTTTCCACGTTGCGCCGACGTTCGGCGCAGCTGCGAGATCTCGCCTCACCAAACGTGAAAGCGTCGTTGTGCGCCGCCGTAAAAGTTACATCGACCTCGTTGACCAACCTCAAGCGCTCAGGTCCACCCGCAAACTACAGCCAGACAAGGGGCCTCCTGTGCTTGCACTGGAGTGCATCACCGGTGTTGAAGATGGGGTAGTTCCTCTTGTGCAGAGCCCAGGAGACTTGTTCGATTCTCCGACGGTCACTTCCCAGTGCTCATCAGTCTCGGGATCACGTGGTAGCTCGAGCGCTAGTCCGCTAGCAGATGCACTCGAGCTACCACCCGATTCAGGTTCGCCGTCTAGTCCTGTCCGCAGACCCCATGGGACAGATGCAGGGGACTTACTGACTTTACGTGAAGTGCCTCCAAAACGCTCGCGGTCTTTGGTTGACAATTTTCGTGGATTCATTCTCCCCAATTCGAATCCTCCCGTGCGCACGCTCTCTGTCTCTCGTCTCCCCGCAATGCACGCGTCTCCTTTGTCATCTTCCCCGTCATCATCTTCGTCTCAGCGTCGTCTGTGGCGAGAGTCTCTCCGTCGTCGTTCGCGTAGTTCCCCTTACGGCCCCGCAGATATTCCGGTTCTGGCTACCACTGTTGCCATTGCCCGCCACCAAGCCGAGAGCGCGGAATCGGCAACGCTATCGCCGGCCACCGCAGTGACCCCATCACACACTCAGCGCCACACATGGAATTTGGAAGAATTACCAACAGAAGATTCAACGTCATCCCCCACCCGCCGGCGATCAATTTTTGGTAATTCCACACCTCGGGTTTCTCCAACGCCCCCGCGCAACATGCTGCGTTCGATCATCGCATCATTTTCTCGCTCTTCCACCAATATGGGGCAGGATTTGTGAAGGTTTGACGTCTTTGGGTCCTTCCATTCTACCCCGCCCGCCCAAACACCGAGCTGTCTACTTTTCTGTCTGGCCCGAAATATGACTTGCCGCATTTGCTTTCCCCGAACGACTGTACTTTTATGGCCAATTCCATAATCATTTTCATTGTTTCATCATCGTCAACCCGCCGTGACATTCTCCACTTTAAACACGCGACACGCCTCCACCCTGTACGATACATTGATATACCCTGTACGATAGGCAATTCCGTAGCGGAGCTCGCTCTTCATCATCTGGGCTCCTTTTTTCTTGGTGGCACCCAGCACGGGATCCAGCCCCTCAAGTGCCAGGCTACCCAAGTAGTACATACAGTAACATATCTACTATTTAGATAATATGCATGTGTAGATACATAACCACTTTCATGAATGACAGCAACGGTACAATGCATATAACGTCATTTTCAGGGTTCGTCAAGAGATCAAGCCGTGCTGTGCACACCTACAGGACATTTAGAAGCCCCGGACTACGACAGCGCGAGAGCAATGACGAAAGAACACATATTGTACGGGACTTGCTCTTCCTCGTCGTATTCTAATTCCGCTAATCGCCGCCTCGAGTTGCCTAAGACGGGGAAGCTCGTGTCATAATGATCAGGTCGCGCGCGCGGCTAATCAAGCTCTTAGTCGTACAGTAGTCGTAGATAAAATCGATTGTTTTGGTTAGTGCATATTACGTTTACGTATGTTACCTTTTCCATGCTGCCGCACTTGAGTCATGCACTCGAGTCTCTGCGATTGTACTCTGCGTGGGGCTCGACAAGTGGCTTAACAAACCCAATAGCTATGGACTTCGTGTGGCTAGTAACTCCCAAATAAAGACTCATTGCAGGACAATTACCGCATTCCCGACTTTGTCGGCCGCGGTCCTAGTCGCTCGCCCACACCAGCGAATATTCTATAGCAACCCGAACGAGCAAGCAACAGTGCCATCCATCCATCTTCCCTCGCCAGATTTTGTTACGGAACCATTTCCGACAGACGTGTCAGGGGTGCTGGGGAGGCCGACGACACGGAGAGGCACTTTGACCCGGATACAGTACTATTGACCTTCGTCTGGGAGGCTTCGATCTTTCAATCGACAGTTGGTGGTCCAGAAGAAGCGACTGGAAGCCGAGCTCAAAGGACGACTTTGCGGATTTTCACCCATAATCTGGCGTACGAAGTAGTACCAGGACGTCGATAGCACCAGCCGGCACTTTTCGTGGATTCATCCTCCCTAATTCAAAGGCTCAAAGCTTTCTGTGCGCGCACGCTCTCCGCCTCTCGTCTCCTCGTGTTGCACGCTTCTCCTTTTCCATCCACCTCGTCTCAGCGTCGCTTGGTGCGAGAGTCTCTCTGTCGTCGTTCGCGTTTTTGCCGGTCCCCACAGACAGTATCCCAGATCCGGCTCAGCTGTAAAACCGGAGCGTTTACTAAATGGTCCTAAACACTTTAAAATGCTTCTAAACATCTGTATTTTTACAGATCCTGTAACAGTTTCTATCGCCTGCCATCGAGCCGAGAGTGCGGCATCAGTACAGTAATGCTATCGCCGACCACAGCAGTGACCCTATCACACACAGCGCCACACATGGAATCTGGAAGATTTACCAACAGAGTAATTCCTCGCCGCTGTTCCGCCGCTGGTAATCTTCCTTTGGTCGTACCACACCTGAGTTTCTCCCACAACCCCCGCGATCTCGTGCCTCTCTTCTTCCATGAGCGTAGGGCAGGATCTGTCAAGACTTTACGTCCTCGAGTCCTGAGCGCTGAGCTGTCTACTCCTTTTCTGGCTGGCTCGGGATACATATGACTTGCCGCATTTGCTTTCATGCGCCGTACAGTACTTTCATGATCACTGTCATAATCGTTTTCATCATTTCGTCATCGTCAACCCGCCGTGACTTTGCCACTTTCGACGCGCGACACGCCACCACCCTGTAACTCGGTCTTCATCATTCAGACTTTTTTTGTTCTTGGAGGCACCGAGCACGGGATCCGGTCCCTCAAGTGCCAGGCTACCCAAGTAGTACATTCAAGTAACATATCTAAGATAATGTGCATGTGTAGATACATAACCACGTTCGTTCATGATGACAGCAATGGTACAATGCATGCATATAACGTCACTCAGATGCAAAAGTGTTCGTCAGGAGATCAAGCCATGCCGGCGCAGAAGTGTACCCCACCTGTCGGGACCAATTTTAGATGCCTCCGATTACGACGACGTGGGTGATGACGAAGGGGGGGAGACACAAACGGGACTTACTCTTCCTTCTCGGATTCCAATTCTGTCAATCGCCGTTTGAGTTGCCTGAAGACGGGGAGTAAGCTCGTGTTGAACCGGGATCCACCGAACGAAGAAACGTACGAATTTTCCTTTGAGAGCGCATTACGGCTCTCTTTGCATTGGCGGAGGTCTCGCGTCATCGCAGCCCACGCGTCCGTCTCGGGAAGGCGTACATCATTGAACATCCCGTCGAGCTCTTCGTTGAACGCCTATTTCCCGGGGGGCATCAGGTCGCGCGGCTAATCAAGGAAAGAGAGAGATGTGCTCACCTCGTACATGATCTCGTTTTCCGCCGTGGCGTCTGCCAGAAGACTTTTCACCAGTTCACACTGTCGTTTAGTGCTCTGGAGCTCCACACGAGACTTTTCAAGGAGGTTTACTTTCTGGGATGGGAGAGTCAGTGCCTTGTTATGGGCTAAAATTACAAGGGGACGCCCCGAGCTCACCTCCTTCAGGTCTGCCGCTACAAGTCCGAGGTCGACAGCTAGGGCTTCCTGGTTCGATGCAGCGCGAAGAAGGCTCTTATCGGCCTCTGAAACCGCATCATCAATAGATCTTAGGCATTCCCCAGCTCGGCCCGCATCAGTGCCAGCCCCGACGACCTCTTTTGGGCCTCTTGACAGCGGTCGCTGAACGGCTTCTCCGCCGCGCTTGCTAATAAGCTGCCGCATTTCCTCCATGCGCTCTTGCGCCGCCCTGGTCTGAAAAAGTCGTAGCTCAGTAGGGAAGCTGCCTGCAAAGAAGAGCTACCGTCCATACCAATATCGCACTGCTCCTTTGCGGAGTTGAATGCAAGCCTCCCGGTCTGTGCGGTCTTGATAAATTATCTTCTGCATCAGAAGGCTGCATCCACGTTGATGGCAATTGCTCGCTGTCTAACTTGATACGCTTCACGGCCCTTCTGGACGTTTCGAGCTACGGATTCGTCAGTGATACAAGACCGAACGACTTAGTAATGGGAGCACCTACTTCATCTTTGATCGAATCAACGAGCCTAAGCATTCTCGGAAGATCAATATCTTTCCGGGGGGAACTAGAAGATGTTGTTGTCTTCCTCTGGCGCACTATAGGCGATATTCGTCGAGGTGATACAATCCGTCCTCGTATATTGGGTGGTGTCCTGGGGTATACCTTGCGGCTAGAGGGCGACTCCCCCGTAGAAGAATTGCGCAACGAATCCTTCTTCTTGATGAACAGGGGTTCGATGGTGCTTGGGGTCCTTGGTATACCATGAGAAATAGATTTAGGTGCCGTCTCTGTGTTCCCAGTTGGCTCGAATGGTTGTCTCCGGCTTCGGGGGAGTGGCGAAAGAGACCTCGGAGGTGTGACCGGTGTGCGGTTCAGATCGAGAAGTGTGGTTTCCAATGCCGAGTCGAGGTTTTCGTAATCTGGCTCCGGGCTTACTCTTGAGCTGCGTGGGAGAGGCGAAGGGCTACGTGGACCGCGCGGGCGGCTTCCTGAAGCGTTCCGTGGTGTTTCACGTTCGGAAGGTTCGTCAGTATCAGTCGGTGGCACAGGCAACGAGTGATTTGTCGGTGTCGCTGAACGTTGGCTAAGGTAACTGCCTGAAGCCCGAGACGATGGCCGAAACGGCTCTGGTGGATGGTCTGTGAAACGAGATCAATGAGCGCTGGACTACGAATAGACAGACAACTCTGCAACCTTCGTATATTGTCTCTTCAACTGGCCCGTCCCATGGCGGTTGTTCCACAGTCCCTTTCGAATGTTGATTTTGACTGTTGCGTCTCGCCAACTCCAGGCGCATTGTAAGATCCCACTCAGATTCATCCATGTTCCGTCTCTCTGCAGCCACATCACGGGGGTCGTATTCCTCATCAACGGCAGGGCTCTGTTCTCTGGAGAAAGAACTCGATAATGATCCAGAACGCGAGGTCGGACGCTTGGGCGAGCCCTCTGGCTCGCTTCCCGATCCCTTAGGGGACCGACTGCGGCCAAGTAGCCGACGCGCTTTCGACTTTGATCTTGACGACCTTGTACCGTTGCGTGTGTCATCATCCGTGCTGGAGATACTGGTTGCTGCGGTAATTGTTGAGCTTGAGCGTTGTGAGAAGCGGGTGAAGCTCCCGTCTGAGCTAGGTGCAGAGACGGAGGAGCGTGAAGTAGATGATTTGGATCGCCGTGAGCCATTGATGGATCCGCCGAAGATGTCACCCCGACTACTTCCGGGGAAAGCATTGAAGAGGTTGCGCGAAATCACGTCCAGTCCGAAAATCGCAGCACGAGAACGACTAGTAGCGGTGGGTGTGGAGGGAATGGAATTTTTTCCCGTTCGAAATTTAAAGAGGCCGTATTGATGAACTATCGCGTAGTCAGAACTACATTCGATAATGCAAGGTAAGGCTACTCACTCGTGTGAACCACACGGTCGGAGACTCGACCAGTCTGGACAATGTCCTCCTCCGATTCATCATTGGGGTCACTAGAAGTGACCTTGTAGCGAGATAGTGCCCCTGCCATAGGCTGAACTCGGATTGACACGAACGGTGGGCCCCCAGTAATGCCGAATGGTATCGGGTCGGATGTACCTAGTTCGTCGATGTGTACTACTACTTTCGTCTGCGGTGGGCTGGTTAGTGGAATGTATCAGTACAACTTGTTATCTACCTTCTGCGGTTCCTGTAAGAATCCTGTCCTCTGGTAGACATTGAAATACGTCCGAGCATACGTGATGCGTCCCCGGGATTCAACCTCTCTCTCCTCAGAGCGCAGAACTACCGATTTGCCCGACCGCGCACGAATATTAGCCTGTGAGAGCCAGAGGTTCTCTAGAAAGCGCGCCTTGTCTGTTTCCGAGCGTGGCGGATTGAAATTGGGGGGGTGAGGAGGAAACACCACGGACAGAGGTCTGAAAGCGCGCCCCGACCATCTGTCAGTCTGATCCAGTGGGGGTTTCTCAAGGTAAAGATGAAAATCTTTCAAGTAATGAGAGTCGGTTCTCTCATACAAGGAGGCACCTACCAGCACCACCGACATCAGTTGCCACCACGTCCGTGAGGTCAACAATCCCCTTGCAACTCATCCCATTCTTCTTGAGCCCCGATGGTACACCGCTGCCCTTCGCAATTTTTTCCAATTGATCAAGCCCGGCTAAGACTTGGCCGCTCTTCTCTCCATTCCCAGGTCGCTTGACAATCATAAGCTTGTCGTCGAACAAGAATAGCGTACAGTGCAACGGCTCAAGTGTCGAACTGCTACCGCCCGCAGATGTCGAAGGAAGTCCTTCGACGAACGTATCTTCCACATCGATATAGTCGATTAAGCGCCGCGAATTCGAGATTAGGCCAGGCGGAAATCCATCAACTGTAGTGCGCAAGCAGAACATGACGCTCGCTCGCCTAGTCTCTTCGTCGACCTCTGCGAGAGCAATTTTACTTGCAACCTCTACGGCCTCAAGCAGCTTTGCGCGCTGCGAGTCGCCAGGAGGCATACGTTTAATCATTGTGCGAAGCATCAAAGTATATCGCGGTATGCGTTGGACGGGGTCCATCATAAGTTCGCGTAGCCCAATGCGGTTCTTCGTGTCGGCGGAGGAATATTTGATCCGCTGTAGACGAAGAAAGATCTATAACCCAAAATCCGAACATCGTAGGAGACTCACGTCAATGAAGCCCGCAAACCCGGATGCCTTCCTAGACATTTCACGCTCAAAAATTGACTGCGCCTCTTCCCGTTTGACGTAGTATTGCTTGTATTGTTCAAAGCCACGAAGGTCCTTGAAATGGCGGAGGGCAACATCACCGATGAATCCTACCGTTTGTGGACCTTCGGGCGACACCATTTTCTCCAGGTCAGCCAATAGAGCTTCGTTTACGGGTAGGAGGTTATCGATGTTGCCGAATAAGATATTCGCATCATATAATGATATGATGGCTGTATCCTTGCTCCGGGCGAATGTGCGTAATGGATCCGCGTAGTCGTTCTTGAGGGTACGAAGCCGCCTGACATATGACCGCTCAGTAGTTACAAATTCATTAAGAATGTCTTCGATGGCAGATGGGTTGGCCATTGCTTGTGGTCCTGTTTCGATGTCCTGACAGAGTAGTCGTTAGTCCGTGGCACCCTCAGCATTATCGGTGATTGGGAGTTGCACTATGTTACGCGCTACCCACAAAGGACTATGCAAGCGGGCTGTAGGACTCACAGCATTGTCATCATCATCTCTTTCCAAGGAGCTGGACTGCACCGTATCGTTGTCAGCATAGGAAGCGAGGGGTTCTCCCAGAGATGCGACGAGTTCTTGAACATCTATCTGGATGTTATATTTGACAGTCAGCTACATACAACCGAGTCAACTAACCTTCGCTAATCGCCTTCCCCTCTTCGCTTTCAACCACCACTCCACAAAAGAATACGCGCCTAGTGACCGAAGGCGCTTTAGAAGGAGAGGCAAGCTTCTCCCAGTCGTCGCCTGAGGCCAGAGGGACTGCCTTCCTGGGCGAAGTGCTTAAAACCATAGATATAGATGTCAGACTGTGACCTTGACCTCGACTCCGCGGCCGACGCGGTTCTTATTGACATCTGTTTGGTCGAAACCGCGACGCAGATTATATCACGTGCACGCGTCAAAGTCACATGTCCAGTATTTACTATCGTCGCCTTTTCCGAGCCGCCAATCGTTCCATCCTCCGTCTCTTTTCAACGACACCTGACTGGGAATACGGAACATATCCTCGTTCGCTGTCCTCCTCCTCCTCCTGGTTCGGTATGCCTTCTGGCGTCGTGTCCGGCGTTGTTTTGCGATCCCGAGACTCGGAACTAATCCTATAATCAGAATTGTCAGAGGCACTATAAGTGATGTCGAACCTGGCTTCCACATCGTCATCATCACCATCAATAAAGTTCTCCCGTAATTTCTCCTCCTCTTCTTCTTCACTCGTATCCGGTCCCAGTCGACCTTCCAGTGCCGCAAACTGCTGAGCAATCTCGAGCAGCTGATCCCATTGCTGCGTCGCCGTGAACTCGACCGCATCAAAGCTTTCGACGTGGCTTTCCCCGCGACACTGTGGGCAGCTGATGGTTTCACCGTCACCAATTTTGGAGAGGCAGTCATCGCAGAAAATGTGTTGGCACGGTAGGCTCGAGGCACACGAGCGTGGGTCACAGAAGCTTTTGAAAGTGCGAACAATATGGTGCCTACCTGGAACATTTCTTCAACTCCATTGTTTCCGCGCAAATCGAACACTCCTCTTGTTCCTCCAAGGATGGACTAGAAATGACCCGATAGAAGTTCCGCAGCAGCTGAGCCCAAGTGATATATTGATATACGATGCAGCGTTAGAGCCCTGTGGGATTACCTTTTTCATTTCATGCTCTACGTCGGGCATACCATGTACTTCCTCGTCTCGTAGTTCCTCCGCGTCTTTGTGGGCTTCTTTCAGCCGAAACTACACATTTTAAATAGTATGTCATTCACTGCGCAGCCAAGTCGAGCTTGACCTACCTGTCGTATTTTTTTGCGGTTGAGGGCATGAGCCTGATCCAAGTGAGCGATGCAATCTCGTTTGTCGAAGTCAAAGCCCAGTACCTTCTTCAGCCGACGAACCTTGAGTTCCAACTCCTTCACTTTCAATTGTAACGAGTTGCTCCTCCCCCCTGACTTGACAGGGGTTGGCTGCACGGACACATCTGGCTGATTGTGCAAGCGATCTATCTCGCAATGCAGCCGTCGATTTCGTTCCAAGAGGTCTTCCTGCGTCTTCCGGAGATCCCGAATTCCACGTTGCAAAGCGGAAAGATGGCTCTAGAAAGTGCCCAAATACCTCAGTCCTACTGAAGGTCAACGCGAGCGCAGTAGAAGCTTAGTACATGCCTCCAAGTTGTCGTCATGTAGTTCTCCAATTTCTGACAATGTCACATCAACTCGCGACGACGATGACTTCGCTGTGCTAGTGCTACGAGTCGTTGGCATGGCGTATAGTGTCGTGAACGAATGGTGTTGAAATAAGCTCGGGTGACCCTAATTCACATTTGCTGCCGGCTAACACACCACGGGACATTGACGCCAGCTTACGAGCGCAGTCGAGACGTTCGGTGTCTACCATGATTATAATCTCTTGACGTTTCGTGACCGACTCCGAGAATACATGTTTGTTGTGAACTCGCGCTTTTTGCGCCCTCGGTCATGCACGACTCTCATCTGGCGCCAGATGCACACCACTCAACCCACGATGTCGAACATCAATATCACATTTCTCGGTACGGCGTCTGCGCAGCCTTCGCGCACACGAAATCACTCCGCCCTTGCCCTCCGGCTCGACGGAGATGTCTGGTTATTCGATTGCGGGGAAGGCACACAGCACCAGATACAAAAGAGCGCTGTAAAGATGGGAAGAATTTCCAAGATCTTCATTACCCATACCCATGGTGCGTCAACACCTGACCCTCATCACAGTATGTTGTTCACCGGACTGGACTGTCAGGAGATCACATATTTGGACTTTTGCCACTGCTCGCGAGTCGTCTCAACGGGGCGGGGGGGATGATCGACGAAGCTTTGGACCCGAGGGCTTCGGGAGTCCTTGATGATACAGAAGTGAGTCACGCCCCAAATCGCGGTGAGGATGTGCCTCGGACAACAACCCTCAGCCTTTAGAGATATACGGGCCATCTGGTACTCGGGCGTATGTGCGCACTGGACTAGTCTACACGCACACCCTCCTTAGCGGCCCATACGTCGTGCATGAATTGCAATCCCCAAATGACCCGCCCGACTCGCTCACCCCGCTACCCCGCCATAGCGCCGAGCTTCCCGGGCGCAACATTCAGCAGGTTGACGGCACCTGGCCTGACATTTACCAGGATGCCAACTTCTCCGTCGCGGCCGCACCGATCATGCATTCAGTTCCTTGTGTCGGCTATGCGATCACAGAAGCGCCTGTACCAGGAAAGATCGATCCCAAGCAATACGTGCCTCACTTGAAGCGCACGGGAACGCCCATGTCGGCTATGCGACGACTTCAAGAAGGGGAATCTGTTCAGCTTTCGGACGGTACGGTGCTTCGAGGTCCCTCAAAACGCCCCGGGAGAAAGATCACGATCCTGGGGGACACTTACGATCCAAGCCCTATTGCGGAGCTGGCGATGCGCACAGACGTGCTGGTACACGAGGCGACGAATGCGCATCTTCCAGGTATCGACCCTGAGACGAAAGCCAGTGACACGCACGACATCGTCGAACAGCGTTCAAAGTCGCGTGGGCATTCGACTCCTCAAATGGCGGCGCTTTTCGCGGCACGCATAGATGCTCGCAAACTTGTCTTGAATCATTTCTCGTCAAGGTATGCGGGGGAATACGATCCTGTCACGCAGCATGGAGACCAGCGTCCGGCGGCCAAGGAAATAATGGAAGCGATACGGACGTTAGCTCAATCTTATTTTCATGGCCCGGTAATATGTGCGAGAGACTTCATGTCTTTCGATGTGCAGGTTAGTCATAGTAGTCAGGATAGGGATGCGTGACGACAATAGACTATGGACGTGAAAGCGACTAGTCGTCTGGAGGATCGGAAAGCTCGCTACTTTCATCGCTTGCTTCGCCTTCTTCGAGATCTTCCCGGCGCGGCCTTTTCTTCACCCGTAAAGGTTCAGGTTCTTCTGCTAGCTCCCCCATCTCAATATCGTCGTCTGATTTTGGCTGAGGATGACGGGGAGGCGTAGATGACGGAGCCGAGCCTGTGGGATTGGAATGTAATCGCGTGAGTCGAAAAGGTTGAACGACAGGTGTAGAATCTCGAGATGGGACGAAGACGCGCGCCCTAGGATTCAGAGAGAGGGGGACATCATCCGAGGACTGACCATCTCCTTGTCTCTTCTCGCCCTCTTCGGTTTCGCCTTCTTCGGCTTCCTCTTCCTCACCCTCTTCCTTTGAACTCTCTTCATTGACTACTGCGATAGCTGGTGGGGATCGAGGCACTTCCATCTCGCTCGTCGCTGCATCCAAATCCGGAGTGCCAGGGTGAGACGGTTCCGCTTCGGTGTCTTTGCTCATGAGCCGTAATGAGCTAAGATCTGAGATGATGGAGACGAGAGATGCCCTCTGTGACTGTAGATGTCGACTCTGGGCCTCTTGGTCTGCTCGAATAGCCGCCATATCATTCTCCAAGAGTTGTATTGATCTAGATTGTGCCGTCAACTAAGAGGACTGCAACGATTTCACAGATCGCACCGTTCCAGTTCTGTACGACTTGGAAGAGTATTGATTTTCTCAGCAAAACTATCGTATTCGATTTTGCGCTTTCTCTCTACTTGAGCATGCTCCAACGAGGTTTTCAACTGTTCGATCTGGCCTTTGAGTGAGTTGTGCTCATCCTCTGCACAATAGAACCGTCCATATGAAATGAATAACTAGAGTGTCAACCACTCACCTATGCGTTGTTTCTCCCGATAGTACTCCTCAACCTGTCGCGCCTCTGCTTCACAGACCATCACGACTTTCTTCAATTGAAGACTGAAAGATGACAGCTCTAGTAAGAAAGCCTCCCGAGCATCCTCGACTGCGGTATTTGGTTGTTCGGTATCGAGCTGCGGATGTGCGATAGCCGTGTAGCTGCCGAACTTTTTAACGACGCGGCGTAGAGCCCGTTCGTCATTCGTGATACGGGAATGGATGATAGCATCTGGGACGACAGTTCGACATTTTTATGATGAGACGATATCCTGATACGTACCTTCTTCGTCTGTGGGAAGCGGTACGATATTTGATGATACCATGAGTTGGTCTGTAGAGCGCGGGGGGTACCGTGACAGTGCCCGCTAGGCCACAAGGACAAAACAAACACAACCAAACACACGATATTTTTGGGCGCGTTTCCGCATAATGTGAAGTCCTACAACTTGAACTTGAAAAAGTATTGTATAGATGACATCGCACACCGAGTACGTATCCCTTGTGTATCCTCCGAGTCCCCACTAGAGCTAGTCGGCACGACGCATGCGATGCTGTATGCGCTACAGTTCCGTATTCTCTATTGCAGCTTTTTCTGGCGCATCGTCAGCATGTTTCGACCGGCCTGAGTGTAAACGACGGCTACCTAACTCTTGAATCAATCAGCCCGACTCGAGCTTGCCGTTGGTCTCTGCGCATCGACATTCGCGGCATGCTTGAGAAGACGTTCGGCGAGCTTGGGCCTCGTACTGTGGGATGCCATATCTAGTGGGGTTTCACCAAAATCAGATTTGGCGATCACGTCTGTGCCATGTTCTGTGCAACCCCAACGCCAACTTCTTCGGAGTGATCTGTGCCTTGTGCAATGGGTTAAGTCGTTGTCGTCTACAACATCCACTTTTGCACCACGGTCGAGGAGTACCCGCGCGATCTCGAGCTTCCCATGGTAGGATTCAACATGTAACGGTGTCTGGTGATCCTCACGTTGTGCGTTCACATCCGCACGTGCTTCATTAATAGCTGTGCCATACGGACACCAGGTTGGAAAATTGGTCATTTCAAGGGATTTCGAACACACAGTGCTCCTAGCTCCTACCTCGTCCCATTTCACGCTCATTTATTGCAACAAGTAACCTGTTCATTTCTATGTCCTGTTGTGTTTTCATTTCATTTTTTTGGTGTAGCGTTCAGGGGTTATCGGAGGCGGAGAGTGATTTGCACGGACTTTGAAGACTGACCGTGACCCCTATTGCCTTTTTCTTAGCTTGTTCGCAAACCTCATTCTGTCAGCTGTGATGGGACACAACCTTGGTCAGTATCGAGCCCAACTTCTCCAGTCTAGGTTATACGGGACCAGTCCTGTATTCTTCAGGGCATAGGTTGGCGACACGACAATTCCGGGTACGTCTTGGTGGACAAAACAACCAGCGGCAATGCGGTTGCATGTGTTGTAGGCTGGGTCCTGGACCATCACCTTAACTGTGGCCGATTGGGAACTTTCTCAACCGCAGTTATGGGAGTCTGAGACGGCGAAGTTCAAGTTACAACTCGCGAAACCGTCTGGCACTCCTTTTGCTGCCGATTATGACACAGTCTTGGATCATCTTGAAAAGATCCAAGCTCAAGTAGCATCTACCCAAGATCAGCGAAATCTTATCGTTGTAGGCGGACAAAACAAAAGTCTCCAATCAGAATGTGTTCGAGAAACGAGTATATGTCTCAATAGGGGTTCAGCAAGTGGGACGCCGTAATGATTCTTTTTCCCAGGCAAAATGGAGATTTTTGTTGTGTCCGTCTGCCACAATAAGGTTGCGGCGGTCCTGGGTGAGTGCTACTTGAGCTTGAACCTTGGTGGTCCAAGACTTTGTCGTAATCAGGAGCGAATGGAGTGCCCTGCGGCTCCCCAAGTTGCAATTGGTAATTTGCCATTGCAAGAGTCCTGTAATTGCAGTCGATAAAATTGACATTGGGCCCGCAATTTAGACAATGGTCGAGTACGCGGCCTACAACGGACGCGACAGCATTGCCGTTTGTCGTTTTGTCGATCAATACATGTCCGGAACTGTCAGGTTGCCAGCCTGTACCTCGAAGGAAAACAGGGCTAGCCCCATATAATATAGACTGAAGCAGTTGGGAACGGTAACGATCCAGGTTATGTTCCATGTTGCCCGATGGTATGATGTTAGCGGTCAAGCAAAGACGACAATAGGGGTCGCTCTCAGTCTTTAACAGTCCAGTCAGATCACGTCTATGTTCCCAACGAGTGCACACTAACACATAATGCAGGCGCTGTTCTCGCTCGGTGAGTTCGAGGTACGCCCACACACGTAGCAGCATTTACACGGAACAATGAAGTGGATTGCGACGTGCCCAGGTATCTTCACAGGCCTACGGTAACGGGCAATACTCATTTGACATATTCGTTCGCAGTTACGATTTGCAGGACAGTAAAGGTGTCTGTTTGTATTGATGAAAAAGACACAGTCATTGGATGGCATCAACGATCCCGTCCTGTAAACGAAAGAAGAAGAAAAAGCGAGGCGCAAGTCACGAAGTTGAACTCCGGGAGCATGTCCGGAAGTATAGCTCGTGGTGCTTGTTCGCGATCTAAGGTAGACTTACAGTATGATGTTTATTCTCGTAAACAGGCGTTCGTTCGCTTTGTCTAGCGTTCGTTCGCGTGTCAACAGATTCGATTTGCTCGTGTTTACGATCTGCAGAACGCTTAAGTAATTTCGACCTGCATATGTCCTTGTCATGTCACAAGTTTTATTTTTATTGCACACTTTATATACATCCGTGACTTCATCCACATCTACACCCACCCCGCCCTTCCTCCGTTCTCATGTCGACCCAACCGCTCCTTCAGCGCACTGCAAACAAGCGCATTGCCCTTCCAGTTCGTGTTGAACCGAAGGTTTCCTTCGCCAATGAGCGCACTTTTCTCTCATGGCTTCACTTTACTGTCGTCCTCGGCGGTCTCGCTGTTGGCCTACTCAATTTCGGAGATAAGGTAAGCATCCACCATACCTGGTGCCGTAAACATTCTTAAGGTACTTTTAGGTGGGAAAAATAAGTGCTGCAGTGTTCTCCCTCGTCGGTTTGTGCACATTCCATATTTCTAGGCAGGGCCGGGGCTAATAAGAGTTAGCTGTCGGCATCATGGGTTACGCCTTATACACCTATCACTGGCGTGCCAACTCTATCCGCAGAGGCGGTAGGGGCCCGTTCGACGATCGACTCGGTCCCGTGAGTGCCTTGCGCTTCCGTGTTGTATGCCACGCCAATTCTGAATTTGGTGTTTCTAGACACTACTCTGCGCTGCACTTCTAGGTTTGCTGCTCTCGATTGTCACTCCTGAATATTGTTCTGATTCACGTGCAGTGTCTGTCATAGTCAACTTCGTTTTACGGTTCACAGAGGGGAACTAACCGACTGCGGCTATGTGTCTCACTACTTTTTGTTTCTCGCATGCAAATCGCGTTTGAGAAATATGGGCACCACAAACTAACCCTTCTGGAACACGACACAGTAATTGAAACATGTATTCGTAACCATCGCACAATGACGTAGTTAAGGATTTGGTTCTTTGCTTTGAACGACCTGCTTCAATGGCTAGGGATAACACCTACAATGCATTGTCCGGAACTCCTGCCTTCGATTCCTTCTCAACGCCAGACCATGGTCTATCTTTTGCTTCTGCTGGTGGTGCTCACTTATTATAGGATGGGTCCAGGGCTTTCATAGATAGCTCCAGCTTAGTACGTCGTGTGCTTATCGTTGTCTTGGGCTAGACGTTCCCACTGCACAAGTCTTGGGAAGGAAAGATAAAGATCCGAATAATGTGTCCGTAGTTGGGGCCATGAGGAAACAACACCTGAAACACTTACCAGTATACATGCCCGTGGAATTGGGCTGTGCTCAGCTTCGTCTCACGTTGCAAAATTGAAAGGTTTGCGTCGGTTACACGAGTAGGGGTTGTGTTGGCATCTACATTTTCTTTAGACATGAAAGGACAAAGATATAAGTCACCATCACTGTACGAAGTGATCTTCTAGAGGCCATGCACTATTCATGTCCGTCCCCCTGTCCCGAAAGCGTGAATCTGAAGTGACGATCATTTCCCCTGTGACCGCTTGCCGTCATCCCTTTGGAAAACGCGTGTGTTGCAGACCCTGGGTTCCGTGGCAGCCCAAGCAACCCACGTATCATATCTGGACAAGGGTAAAAGCTCGGATCTATGTTTCATTACCCCTCGCGGCTACCGAATGCTGTTCTTCGATGCCACTTGATATCCTCCGTGTTCTCGTCTATATGGCCAGGGGTAGCTAGTCAGGAGATCGTAGATGACAAAACCCTGCAGTCAAGAGAAGAACCATGCAAAGCACGCAAAGGTAACATGGAGGACGTGCATAGGAAGTGCGGCGAAAGGGCGGGGAGCTACGATATGTGGGTCTTGAATAGCCTTAGATATCCAGCGGTCCTGAGGCGAGCACACCGATCGTTCTTTGATCGAACTCCAGGCCGCTGTTCAAGAGATTCCGGACATGGCGTATCAGATACAATGGCATTGTTCCTGCTTCAAACCTCATCGTGCATGCAAAGTGGCCTGCATCACGCACTTGCTCAGATTCAAGTTGCCAGTGAGCGTCTGTCCAAACATTTTGTGGCCCGGAGTAGACTTCTGGCATGCAAGCATCCTTCAGTCCGTGGGGAGTCATTCGTTGTGATGACCCTAGCAGACACGTGTTGAGAGTAAACGGTATTCGTTAACGGGCCTCGAGGAGAATCACTTTTCAAAACCCTTTTGTGCTGTTGCCCACGTGTGTACGTCACCATCGTATTCAAGACCAGTGACCAGTAGGAAAAGGCGGACCCGGACAGAAGCGGACCCTTGCAAATTATCACAGTGAAAGATAGGAAACGGCATGGCACTCTTCGCGTGAAACGGACCAGCCGCCTGTTTTATCCGGGCGGACCGTCATTGCTTTTGCTCCCATCACCCTTTCCGGCCTGGCTGACCGTCTCAGGTCTCTCTGACACTGTCCCATTGCTTGGGTGCTACACTTTTACCTTTGGCTCAATTGTTCTGTTCCCAGAGTACAGAAAAAGTCAAGGCCGTGTCGGTTTCTTCCGTTTCTTTCTGAAAACGAAACAAAGAGCAAGGAAGTCATTAAGGAGTGTCTCGGGCACGCGATGACCTGGATCCATCATGGGCTCATTGAGAGCACGCTGAGTTGTATTAAACAACCAAAGGTGTGTCAATGACCATGAGCACAGACTTCCGAGCCGAGTCCTAGCCTGGGCTGAGCTCTGCCTCTGGGGGTTGCCTCCGCTCCGCTAAACGTGGGAAAGCTCACGTGGTGAAGTTGGTGAATAAGGTTAAGGTTTTTTTTGTTTAATGGTCCGTGCGTGGGAAGTTTAAACGGGGGAATGCTGCGTGGGTTGGCCGAGCTCGGACGGCCGACGCCCGCTTCCTTCGCTCCATCATCGACCGGTGTGTTTCCCTGCTCGACTCGATCGCGGCTCCCTTTTGGCTGAGCTTTCACTCTCGCTCGTGGTCTCTTATATTTCTATGCTTTAAAGCTTCCCTCTTTCCTCAACTTACTTTCGTATTCACACACACCCTCCGCCTCACAGCAACCGCCCACCCTGGCTTCTCTCGTCTCGTCCCGTGCTCCGTTCGTTCATCCCCAGCCTCCACGAAGAGCCCAGGACGAGGATTTCATAAACCGCTCTCTCCTCGACTCCCTTGACGCTCAGGCTGACGCAGAGCCTCTCTCCTCCTCTGACTCAGAGGCTCCCAACGCCCCATCTTTCACATCTTCATTATCCGCCTCTTCTGTCGGCTCCCCCCAATATCAATCAAATTCCAACCTCCTCCGTTCAGATTCTCCACATAAGCATTTTGACTCATTTAACCCCCCATCCATGTACAACAATATCCACACCGATTTCCCTCCCCACTCGGATCTTGATCCTCAGAAGCTTTCAAAGCTTGACAATCTGGTCCCCCCAGGGCCATATCGTACTAGCACTGCATTCAACGCGTTCTCCAACGCACGTAGCAGACAGGCTTCTATCCCCACCGCCAACACCCACACCTTTCGCGACACCTCAAACCTCTCTCAGAACTACCCATTAGATATATACGCAGCGACCCAATCCATGTCGTCCCCACCTCACCAATCCGCGACCAGTGCATTTGATCACATCATCCCCCGAAACAATTATGAATTTATTGGCGCACCTCAAGCTCCTCCGGGTCTTGTGGGTCAAAACAAGGCGCTCTTCAATAATGTCGATCCGTTCACGCAGCAGCTTCACAAACAGGGTGCCCTTTTCTCACCTAATGCCCAACAATCACAGTCTCAAGTGCCGCAACCTCAGTCACAACTGAATGGTCTTCATCCGGCCACACAGACGTCATTTCTGAACGGCATGCATCCCCAGCAAATGCAGTCTCAGACGCCGTACGGTCCACATTTACCAGCTAGTGTTTCGGCTCCCGCTGTATCCCAGGCGAGCCATGCTAGTAACGCCACCCAGCCGTCTTCCCAAGAGGAAATCTCCACTATCTTCGTTGTAGGCTTTCCTGAAGACATGCAGGTGAGCACAGCATTAATCAGCGTGAGAACTGATATCCCGATTTGGCTAATCCAATTGTCCCCCTTATTAGGAACGAGAATTCCAGAACATGTTCACCTTCTCTTCTGGGTTTGAAGCGGCGACCTTGAAGATTCCAAATAAGGAGCTGACCGCTTATGGTTCTGGTTCTGCAGCTTCTGCCAACGCCATCCGCCCAGGTTTTTCCTCTCATGGCGGCCCCAACGATCCTTACAACCTCGTCACTATAAATCAAGGTGGCGTTGTGGTCGACGGTGGTCGCGACGGCACTACTTCGTCCTGGCAACCCGCGGATGATCCGCATTTCTCTCACCTTGTTCCAAATGGACCCACCGGGCCTGGTGCCAATACGGGAATGTCAACCCGTAAGCAAATCATTGGGTTCGCAAAGTTTCGAACTCGTACCGAAGCTCTTGAGGCTCGAGACACTTTGCAAGGTCGTCGCATCGATATTGAGAAGGGATCAGTCCTCAAAGCCGAGATGGCGAAGAAGAATCTGCACACCAAACGTGGCATCGGCCCTCTTCCTCCCCAACTTTCTATGATTGGTACTGGTGGTGGAACAGTTCCACCAGAGGCTCTTGCGAATATGCCTGGAATGAATGGCCTAGCAGGTTTGAACCCACAGGCGGCTGGTGAGGCTCTGAGCGCACGCGAGCGCGAGCTTGGTACCCTCGGTGCAATGGGTTTTGCTGGGATAAACGGTCGACGTGACAACCGTCTGGATACCCACGACGACGAAATCGCTTCTCGCAAGGCCAGCATTGCCTTTGGTAACGCCGCTGCCCGCGGCGCCCGCGACCGCCTTGAGGAAGAACGTCAGTGGAAGGAGAAGGCGGAAGCTGACAAAGAGCGCAATGCACGCCTGCGTTCGAGCGACATATATGCATTTGACGCATTCCATTCTGTGCCATCTTCGCAGCGTCCGTCCGGCAATTCATTACTGGCTGCAACTGGTGGCGAAGGTATTGGTTCTTTACCATCGCGTGCTGTGGCTGTGTCGCCCTGGGGTGCGCCTGGTCGCGATGCCGCCAGCAACGGCAACACTTCAAGGAAGATGTCTGTACCTCTTTCATCAAATCTACCCCCGCGTCCATCGTCCCCTCCTTCTCATCCGCCGCAACTGTCCCCTCTTCCACGCGATACCATGTTGTTCACTGGTCCCACGATGGGTTCCTTTACGCCTTCGCAGCAGACCGCAATGCAGACCGCCCATCCCTCGCTCCCATCTCGTCCACGTGCGTACTCACCCGCGGCATCTGGGGGTGAAACTGTTGTTCCTATCTCGAGTGGGTCCAGCGCCGCCGGTTCTCAAGGCAGTGCCGAAGAGGAAGTTTCTCGATCTTTGGCATCACTTGCAGTCAGTACCACCTCTGCAAATGCGCCAAGTGGGACAGGCTCAACATCACCTCAACTGCCGAGTCCTGCGTCGGGCGCAAGCTCGGAGAGGAGCGGTCGAAATGGCGTGGTTGACCAGAATCCTCCTGTGAGTCCATGCTGCGAACCAAATCTGTTGTAGACCACTCTGACCCATCTTAAGATAAACACGCTTTACGTGGGCAATCTTCCGAGTTCACCCCCACTCCCCGGTTATGGGTCGAACCATCTGGAAGACAGCCTGAGGAATCTTTTCTCTACTCAGCCTGGCTTCCGCAAGCTATGCTTCCGGCAGAAGAGCAATGGGCCCATGTGCTTTGTCGAGGTTGGTTCATCTCCTTGCGTCGCGTTTCAAGGGATTGATGGTTATCCTCGGACAGTTTGTGGACGTTCAGCGTGCCACCAAAGCATTGAATGAACTCTACGGTTCCACTCTTGGCGGACTAGTGAAAGGTGGGGGCATCAGAATCAGTTACAGCAAGAACCCTCTCGGGGTGCGGACGCCGACCAACCCAGTGAACGGCCCTCAGCAACCACCCGCTGGATTAGTCACTTCTGGTGGGGCTTTCCCTGCGGAGGTGTTGCAATTGGACGCGAGCCAAAAATCTGGTCGCGATGTGTCTGGTGTCACCTCACCGGCGTCTGGCTCTCACTACGGGTTCAACGTCGCTTCTCCCCCTCCACCACGATTTGTTTCTCCTCCACCAGGTCCTGCATCTTTCAATCAAGGCATCTTCCCTCGACAGAGCGGTTTTGGCATGGGGCCTTCGTCTACAGCATCCTTGTCCTCGCCTTCGTCCTTCTCACCTTTCGGCATATCTCCATCTCCGCTTCCCTCAATTGGCAATAGTAGCAATCAATTCTCACCGATACCCGAGCAGACGAACCATACGAACTTTTCTCTCAATCCTATCAACAGCAATAACGACGGCAATCTCATTTCTGACACAATTGAACAACAGCAACAGCCCATACATGCCATGTCGACTCTGTCGCAACATAGTGCTTAGAGGTGGCAACGGCATACGTTTGTAGCAGTTATATATGAACATACATTTCTCCCCATCTTTCTCGTCATCTTTTTCCTTGGTCTTTGTTCACGCACCCATCTACGGACTGTTTGTTCGTATCTATCTATTTATTTCTCCACCATGTCGCCGCCTAATCTTCTGTCCCTTCACTCAACTCGCTCGACTGTCCATTTCACTGCATCGCCATATCGTTTAACCTTTTCTCTGCGACTCATCTTGATATATACACCGTGCTTCGTAATCATACTCGTACCCACACTGTGTCTGCACCAACCTTTTTTCTGTCTTCGAACTTCTTGCATACCATGTTGCTGTTCCCGTTTACTAGCCTCCCCGTCGTCGGGTACAATTTGCTTTTGCACAGCCATGTATACTATCGATAGTTGCGAAATCTACTTCGACGTCTGTTGGATGTGAAATCACGCGGTTTGCGGAGATCACAAAGTGAATACAAGGATACATGTTGACACAAGCAGGAGAGCACAATCATCTACTGGAGAGGCAGAGCGAGATATGCACACAAACATTTAAAGAGGAACTATGCGTACTGTAACACGGGATCGAGAACGAGCTAAGGTCTATCCTGTGTCCCCGTCCTTCGTACCTGGTTCTGAGCGTGCCGCCGCGGGCAGCGTGGACGCCGCGGCGGCCGCCAAACCGGCTGCACCAAATCGTAGTCGGATGCGTTTCGGGCCTTCCTCCCCAGTTCCAGCCGCAGCTGCCACCTTGGCAGGACGTCTCGATTTGCCGCCGACGAGCCGCTCGAGGCCCATCTCGTCCTCGTCCTCCTCTGCACGTCTGCGCTTCTCCGCCCGCAAGGGCACGAATCCTCCTCCTCCTCCTCCACTCGTGCCAGTACTGGCGATAGTTGTCGTGGTGGTGGTTGCGATTGCGATTGGAGTTGGGGGCAAGGGCGCGGGAGTAGTAGTGACGGTGCTAGCACTGGAGGGGGAAGCCGGCTTGTTGGCGGAGACGAGCGATTCGAGGAGCGCGTCTTCTGGATCCGAGGACGGTTCGTCGTCGTCTCGATAGTCGACGAGCGCGTTGATGGGCGGGGTGCGTGGGAGGTGGATCGGCGTTGCTGGCGCGGGCACGCGCTGCGTGCCGCCGCCCCCGCCGGTGCGCAGCGGGATGCCGGGCGTTCGTTGCCGTCTGCGTTTTTGTGCGAATTGAAAGCGGGAGAGGGGAGGTGAGAGAAGAGGTGATGGGAGTGTTGGGGAAGTCGGTGCGGGATGCGGGCCGGGGACGTCGGCGTCGTCCTCGTCCTCTTCGTCGTCGGTGTTGAAGTAGGACTCCTCGGCGAGATCGACGCGCCGCATCTCCGATGGTTGACTTGGGAATCGTTATGTGTGTCAGATACGATCGTGAGCTAAAAGCGGAAAGGCAAACCTTGGTAGAGGTTTTTCCTCGGCTTCTGGTGGGGGATGGATGTTCATCTCGTAACGACGTATGAAGCTTCTGAAGCACTGAGCACAGAAGCGAGATTCGGAAAGTTGCTTGACCCGATCTTCATAGTTAGTCATGACATGGGCAATAATGTCCTTCATGTTCTCCTGTACCGGAGTAAGTATAAACACCGAAAGGAAAGATAGGGGAGACACACCCGACGCATAAAATCGAAGAACTCTTGACATGACGAGCTGACTAGGGTATCGCGATAAGACTCCTTGATGGTCAGCTCCATAATGGGTTTGAAGGTCTCTAGCTTGACGAGATGGTTAAGGAAATTCCGGTTATTATTTTTGAGATGCATCCGGAAGAAACGGAGGGCAGCTGCCGAGAAGCGTGGGTTAAGGTCACGCGACGAATGAGAGGACAACTGACCGAGACGCAGATGCTTGTCTTTACTAGACAACAAAGTGGCAACGTAAGATGATATACCGGAAGTAAGCATGTAGAAGTGGCTTCGGAAAGTATGTTGTAAAGCGAAGGTGGATAACAAGTCGCATAAAGATAGATAAAGGTTCGTCTTTTCCCGTGTTAAAATAAGATTCGAATCTGGAACAAATTAATTGACTGGACCGGTGACTAAGTGATGATAAAGTAGGTAACCTACCTGGCGGGTGATGTTTGTGATTCGGAACGTCAAAGATGGGTTTGAGGAGTGAATGTATACAAAGTTTGTAAAAATAGTCGAGGAACTTCTCCGTCCGGGCGTCATCCCTTGTCCGAGAAAAAGGCTTGGCGGGTGTTTGCTGTCCAAAAACGAAAAATCATGAATGAGGTCCGATCATTGATGATAAGGACGCACAACGTCATTAACTTCCGGCGGAGGCATCTCCAGCATCAACCTTAATGAGTCTCCCACCAGCGTCTGCACAGCGAGATCCCGACTTCGTACCATCAACCCGCATAATAACGTGAGAAGAGACTCGTCTCGGCTCTCATGGGCTTCGAAGCCCTCACACTGTTTAACCACATGTTCGCGAACACCGTTCACGTCATGGTCCAGCAAAGTGATGAGGACCTCGCCTGCTACTGCGATCATCTGCTGTCCACCCTCTGTTCCTTCAGGTTGGCTAAGCGCCCATTGTACGGAGTGCACGATCCCTCGATCGACGAGTGTCTTGAAGAGCGCCATACGCGTCGGTAGTTGCACGTTCTTTCCCATGATACACAGTTGCTGGATAAGAAGAATGACCTCACGGCGACGACGATCTTCGTCAACATCGACGCCATTTGACATGGGATCGGAGTTTGCGTCCGCATTAGTACCGGTTCTGTTCTTCGTACCATTGAGGGAAATAGATGGGCCGGGATTAGGACGGAGAAACAGGTCAACGAGGTCCTGTAAGAACTGCACATCGTTCTGTACATGGGTGATGATGTCGATTTGGTTGAAGATGATGCAAGAACTGAGCACGTTGAATGTAGAGTCATCGAGGGCTCGGGCGAGAACGACGTCCTTGAGAAAGAGGAGGCGATAGGTGTGATGTATTTTCTTCTGAATGAGAGGGTCATGAATGGTGACGGGTTGGTGGTAGCGAGTCGAATGGCGAAGAAAGTCGCGATAGTTGGCTTTGTGAATGGGAAATTCGGGGTCATCTATAGAGGGAATGGATGGTAAAGGATCGTATAATATATTGGGAGCGACATACATTCAAGCATGCCTAGTACGCCAAAGAAACGGTCATCATCCAAAATGTGATCGTACATATTGTGATCGCTCATCATGACTACGTAATGTATTTCAGTCTTGTCTCGCTTTAACCGACGTAGTCGGCACAATAAGAACTCACGTATGGTTTGCACTAAAGCACAAAGGGAATGGAGATTCTCCAGATTCTCCAGATCTTCCGCCTGATGCATGACGTCAATCATAGCTTTTATATAATCCTAATTTAAGCAGTAAGTTTGTGGCCCACGGCGCATATATGTCCAGGAGACTACGGACTGCGCGCTGAATGTATTCGCAGATCTTGTCCTTAATGGCGGGCGTTCGGCATAGCGTGCGGATAGCACGATCAATTTCCATTATAATTCCCAGCGCGGGCTGTGGCAGATGCCCAGAGCGTATGATACTCGCCGTCGTAATCGATGGCTCTGGTCCTGTCAGCGGAGACGACGACTCGGCTTGCTGATCTTTAAGCAGACTGACCTTTCAGAGAACGTCCCGTAGGACAATGCGAGAAATAAATGCCACGCACCACCGCTATTCGCGCGCAAGTTTTGTACTTCGAGTATGAAATTCCACAATTCCATGCAGCCCTCAGGATCTTGGAAGCTAAGTGCATAGTCGACACCATCCGGCTCTGTCCAGACGATAAGGGTATCTGAACAAGGAAACTCAATGAATACACGACCGAATAAGACAGGACAAGACGAGCGAGTGAACCGACCGACCTTGCTGGCGCTGATACACGTCACTGGAACGAATCGTTGTCTTGAGGATGATCTCTGACATGTTTGCCTCCGCTTTCGCGACGAGGGCTGCTTCGCCATCTTCGTATTGACCAAAACACAGCGCAGTGCCTTGGTCGACCCAACGCGAATCGATGAGTTCATAGACCTAAGAAAAATGAAAGGGCGTGTGAGCGCTTCCCGCGTGTGTGGAACGGGCACGACACGGGCACATAAAAACCGCACAGAAAAGCGCCGAGGGAACAGACGTACCTTGACGCGTTTGAGCTCGTGGTTTTCATGTTCGGGAAACCACTGCTGACCATCATCTCCACTGTCCATGACCATAACGCCTTCTCTCCCCTGTACGTCCACGCTTTCGTGACCCGCATCATCCACCGAGCCGTCCTGGCTCTCCCCCTCAACTATCATAAACGCATTTTCGCCGACGTCCGAGGTAAGGTTGGTGACGGGAGAATCGAGTACGGCATCGACCGTATTTGTGTGTGAGTTAGAGAGGACATGTGTGGACGGGGTGGAATGGGGCGCGTGTAGTTCGGAATGTGGATCGACGTGAGTGGTGCCTGAGGAGGAGGGGGGGAGAGAGGCGGATGTAGAGGAAGAGGAAGCCACGGAGACTGATACAGCATCTGCGCTGCTCATGACAGAGTGAAGGGTGGCAAGGAATAGGCGATGTAAATGTGCCGACTATGGAAGCGGGGGATGGGAAGAGGGCGACTGTGCCCGAACAGGGACGAAGAGCGGACGAGGCAAGCGAGGCGAGACGAAACGAGACTAGACGAGACGAGAACGTTGCCGCCCTTTTCCGGGTTACCATTCAACAACACGCACACCCCACGCCACGCCAAGCCACGCCACCCCATCCGTCTCTCGGCCCGTCCTTTACCGCCGGTGCTACCGTCCATGTCTTTGCGATGCACTTACTGTAATTTCTAACTACTGTACCTTTGCGAGCGCAGTACGCTTAATTCAAGTGCGACCTCTACCGACGGAACTCCAGGGTCACTAGGCTACTCAGACCGAGGTCTTGAAAGTTACGGAAGACGACCGCTATGGAACTCAGGAGGATCTACGATTCCGGCATCATTTCCGTCAAGCCCAAGGAGGAGCCCCTACCTGTCAAGGAGGCACCCTCTGGAAACTACTCCGAGGGGCGGTTTGTTCCGCACCAACACGCCTGGGCGCTAGTATCTGTGATAGTCCATCTTTGCCGCTTGTTTTCCGGTTCCGGTTCTGATCTACACAATTTCGTCGGCAATACAATTGCTTTTACTTCTTCGATGTGGGCGCTGAGGACAAAACGTTAACGCTTGACGAGGGTTGCCAACCGCCTTGACTCTTACAGCAGTCCACGTTCCTAGCAGTCATTGTGGTCCGATGCTTCTATCCTGCGCATTTGATGGTTTCCACATGCCCCCTCCGCTGCCTTCCCATAACCTTTTCCTTCCTGCACGCGACTGCGTTTGTCTCAGAATAGATCACGTATCAAAGTCAACACTAAGCCACGCTGGTGCTAAACAGTTCCCTTCGGTTCGGTGGTGAGATACCTCCATACATGTAGCTATCTCGATCCCGCACAAAGTTTTCGTCATCACATTATCACTCTAATTCATCTTGCCCTAATTTTGGAGCGGGCGTTTGTCCTCTGAGATCGTGACGACATGAGCGATGGGAACTTATCCCTTGTGGTTGTTCCGATTAACGTGATCCGCCCGGTCGCCCCACTTGCTCTCGGATAAGAACCCCGGTCTCAAGAGGCAGTTGCGATCGCCAAAGCACCGTCGTCCTTGTAGTCGGAGGAGGATTTGGGTGATCCTCCCTATCCATCGCGATCCCGGATTAACTAGTTGTCATCCTCGCTTTGTCGAAACGACCGGACTACTGCATGCTCCAGTTCGGGCAATGTAGGTTTGCCGTCGGAACGATAACGAGAGATAAGGAGACGGGAGAACAGTGCGTCTCGTTCAACGATTCACACATCGCATTCTTCCTCCTTGACACCACTGCTACGACCATCTGATGGACGTACAGCCCGCTTCACGGACAACCCACACATCAAAGCGTGACTTCGGGCCCGCTGCCTGTCCTCTAAACCACGTTCCCCGTTCCCTCCCTCCGTACCTCCAGCGCAGCGCGCAACTCCCTGCAAGCACCCCACCCGCACCGGACGCGAAAGCGAGCAGTGCGGGGCAGTCCAGCCTCGACGGCGCGTGCAAGACGCTCCGATGCTCCGGGCCCCGTACTCATGCTCTTGTCTACGACGTCGGGGACGAGCTGACGGCTGACATGCCGGCTGGGCCAGGTTGCGGTTGCGCTGAAGCTTAACCCGGGATACATGGTACTAGTTCCCGGGCGTGTAGTCGAGGAGGGGTTGCAACCCGCAGACGCTCGTCTGGTGGACCGGGAATATGTGGGCGCAGTACGTGGTGCGTTGCTGCGCGCGCTACCACCTTCGGTGTGTCCTCGCCTCGCTTTCTCAGTGCACCGTGTCGAGATGGGCCCTTGTCTTTCTGTTCCCGTCACGTCGCAGGTAAGGATGCCCCGGCTCACCGCTTCATGCATATACTGCGTCCGAACATGATGCGCCTGGACCCCGCTACATGCGTGACGTTCGCAATGCCACCGCCCCCTACAGACATCGATTTATCCCCTTCGTCCTACTACTTTGACCTGTCATCGTCGATCTCGGAAGTATAGTCCATCGACGGGGGATGGTCAGACGTGTGCTCTCAGAGGCGGACTTCGCATCGGACGTCGAGTTCCCGATCGCTGGGAACTCCTAGCTACACTCTCGGGCATTATCTAGGATGCGGATGCAGACCCGGAGACCGGCTCAGTCTCAGTGCCTGTTTCGGTCATGATGCTGGTGCTGGTGATGGGGTCGGCAATCTCGAGCAGGCGACCGAGACGCTGTCCCTGGTAAACAAGATGCCGCGGGCGCCATTCCGCACGGCTGCGTACCGCTCGCGGGCCACGGTGTGGGACCCCCGTTTCTGCGCACGCTCAGAATCGTCGCTGTCGCGTTCGCTGCGCATGGGGTGGCCCGTCGTCGGCCCCTGGGTAGGGCGGCCATGGGTGCGGAAAAGAAGCCTACGAACAACCAAATTGATAGAAGGCGAGCTTCTACAATCGTCGTTTCAAATAACTTGAAATGGACAGATTTTGTTTTCCCTCTCCGCTTGCGCCTCGCATAGCGCCGTAACGATGTAGACCGGTGACCGTCTGTATATGAAGGGCGATATACAGACCAGTACAGCTGGGTTTTAATTCCTATAGCGCCTATTTCCCACACACTTTCCTTTTACTGTAAGATTTTTTGGTCATCGATCGTACTGAAAGAATGAAAGAAAGACATCATCAACACGAAGGTATGACTAATTCACATACTGTAACCATCTACTGGGCGGATCGGATGCTCTGCTCCACTTTCATTAATCGTCCTCGCTCAAGGGTTCGCGCTCCAGTGGCTTTAGTGGAACGACGCGTGTGCGACGGATCTGGTCGCGGCGTGCACCAAAATATCTTGGTGTCTCGAAGCTCCAAACTAGGTTCCCAGCCGGCCAATGTTGACATGCTTCGATGTAGCGACGAACGTCGACGTCGACTTTAGACCCGAACGACCGCAACGACGCCTTTGCAGACAGAAAGTCGTCCATGAGTTGTTTGTATTGCCTTCCTACAAAGTCACACGCGTCTTGTATGTCCATATTTTGGGTCTTTATCAGAACTGTGATGAAGTTGTTGCCTTCCAAACCACTGTTCAGTTCCACGTTATACGAGTACAGATCCTGGCGCGGAAAAATAGAGTAAATTAGCCTCTCGCGTATCGTGGTGCGCACACGGTACTCACGTTCGCCCAGCAGACCATATCTACGGCACTGAAATATATCTTTTGAAAGGTTGGGTCTGAAAAGACTTCATCGGGAAGGTCGATTCCCAAGATATACGAGATCAGACCGAAGCAGACGCGAACGGCACTGTTCTCGCGGCGAAGGTGGACGTATTCTTCGAGTTCAAGAACCTCTCCGTGGTCGCGTAATCTAGCCTCTTCAACCACGGAATCGATGTAGGCGTCACAGTGTTCGAGAAAACGACAGAACGTTTTTGGCTTGATTGTCGTAATAAGGCGCGCACGGAAGCTTCGGAACTAGATCAGATTGGTATTCGGACAATCTGAAAGTGATGAACTCACTCTGCGGTCATTTGCGCAAGCTTCGACCCGTCGGACCAGGTAGGATCTTGCATCGCTTGCAGAAAGATGTCGCCTGTACGACGAACGTCGCCATAGCGCTGCTCATCGCTGAGTTCATCGATGACGAACAACAAGTTGACCAGATCGCAGCAAGTACGAAATTCTTCGTAGCCAGCATAAGGGTAACAGTGTGAACTCAGGAGTTCACATTGACCCTGGTAGAAAAATGCGCGCCGGCGGTCAACGAAGACGGCGTAGCTATTGACCCGACGTCTGGATTCGGCGGAAGCGCGTTTCCAAAAGGGGTTTGTAGCGTCGTGAAACGCAGTCGAGAGGGAGAAAAGGTCAGGGAGGATAAAATAAGATGGGGACGACGACATAGTAAGAAGAAAGTCTGGGAGAATAGAGATGCTTGCAAGAGTTGAAGGAGGGGCGTGGTGCTTGTGTGTTCTCGGGGCTGCACAATGGTGTGAAGTCGTCCAAGTCGCCCGCTATTTATGCTTGCGTGGTGTAAGGATTTTTCAAACGGGGCTCGGAAACACATCCCCATAAGACGTGGAGGAAACGGACATTGGAAGAAGTGGTATCGAGGCGTATCAGGAAAACAACGTACATGAATACAGGGGTTTCGGCCACTTGCGTGGTCATGCCGCATTACAGCAACCCCGAGGGGTAGGAATAATAATGAGCCCCAGGTCTCCGACATACGAAGGTGTGGTGACTGAGACGCCGCATGCGAGAACCCTACGGAGCATTTGAGCCAAGGGGAAGATGAGGTTCCGCCAAGGTAGCCTGGATGTCCCTGCAGATACTCTCATTTAATGGGACAGCCGAGGCGCTCAATGTGCGGCCTGTCAGGAAGGCCCACTATGACTGACATGCACATGTTAGGAAGTAAGACAGCATGGACTGACATGCACATGTTGGGAAGTAAGAGAGCTTGAGTAAAAAGTGATTCGCGATGGGAGTCGTGAAGGTGGAGAGATTACCGATTCAAGAGACAACGCCACAAGGCAGCCTCCCTTGAGATCCGCAAAACGTGATGGATTGTGCCTGACTTTATAATGGACGAAAGGGAAAGCGATGTTCGAGTCGAGTCCGAGTCGAGTCAACTTATGGTTTTACCAGCAAGCTGATGATAGTACTGGTAGCTCTATGCTGCAAACCCGGTGCCGTATGCTTCCGGCGGAAGGCCAGACGGCCACGACCAAGCTAGCCTAAGCTTTGAGCGAATTTGAGATTGGATTCTCCTACAGCTTCGAGAAAACCCAGCCAATTGGGGCCAACCAGTTCAAATTTGATTGACATCGGAAGTGAGGGCGATCGATGAGGTCCCCCTGCGGCGGTGTTGTCACGACCCGGGTCTGACGAGGTCAGACCCTGACCCTCCGGGTCTGATCATGTGATAACTTTCTATACAGTCAGTCATTCATGGGTCTTTGGACCACTCAAATCTTTTTGACCTCTGGGCACTTGTTGTAATGGACAATCAGTCATTTTGAATAGACAACATTTTATTCATACAAGTAAACTGCCTAGTGGACATTTAAAAACTGTTATCGGATGGTGTTGAACAATGCAATGGAGGAATCAGTGCGAAAAGTTCTTATCAGCCAAAACTGGGTCAATGGACCAGTCACATCAAAATGGGGAGTTTCCCGATTGGGAGAGGCACTGATCACTGTCATTGGGCATCGGTTGGTCCACGTTCCTGACTTCCCAATCTGGCAGGCGTGACGTGACTGTACGGAGCACAGTTGCCATTTTTCCGCAAAGGGTCACGCTCCCAGAAAGGAAGGTGCCAAGACGTTACGTTTTTAGCTGTCCATAACGAGACCGTCACTCCAATTAGCGTTTGAACTCAGATGGGAGTATTTTTAGTAAGCACTATCT
>WNGR01000308.1_pt1 | contig 83859 bp, 74 predicted proteins | sample 5407581 | NCBI WGS metagenome assembly WNGR01 (sample SAMN13153383, study PRJNA577476) | soil metagenome | isolation source: 80 cm soil or saprolite under Garry oak tree replicate 2 | place: USA:California | collected 2016-06-15
ACCACCGGGAACTTGCTGATGTTCTTGGCTGCGGCCGGGACTGCCGGCACGTTGGTCTTGCGGTTCGAGGCCCAGGAGAGGTGCCCGACGATCGTGTCCATGCTGGTGTGCTGGACGGCGTCGACGATCGCCTGGGGGTCGCCGACACCGGCGCGCTGCAGCGCGCTGATGGCGACCTCGAACAGGGCATGGACGGTGCCGATCGGCTGGGTCCACTGCCGGTGGGTGAGCCTGGTGTACTCGTCGGCCCACTGGGCGGCGCTCAGCCCGGTCAGCGACGACTTGGTCGGCCAGGTCGGATGCCAGGTCACCTCGGAGGTCAAGCCCACGGGCGAGGGCTTCAGCACCTCGAGGAAGGCGGGGAACAGCAGCGCCTTGCCGACCGTGGCGATCTGGGGCCGGAACCGGAGCGAGGGATCGCTGGTCTGGTTGGCCTGCTGCCAGAAGGTGGCGAAGTCCGGGGGTGCCGGGTTCCCGGTCAGGATCTGCGCGTCCGTGTGGGCGAAGTTACGCAGCAGCGCGGAGTAGTCGTTGGCGCCGTCCTGCGGGCGGGGGTCCTGGACGAAGGTGTAGCCCATCTTTCCCATAATCGGAGGCAGGCCAGTGTCCTTGTTGGCCCAGGCGTCGCCGTCGGGGTCGTGGGTGAACAGCGAGGCGACCACCTTGTTGTTGGTCACCTGTGACCAGATGCCCTGGTAGGCGGCGATCAGGTCTTCGAGCCCCCACATGAGGTGGTAGGTCCAGTTGAAGGAGTGCGGTTTGGCGAGGTCCTGGTCGGTACGGCCGAAGAACCATGCCTGCCAGGGTGCATTGGTGGACAGGCAGGGCGTGCCGGCCTTCTCGGCCGCCGTACAGGCCGGGTTGACGATCTCGGGGGCGCCGGTCGCGAGCAGCAGGTCGACCCCCGAGTTGATCAGGTCGGAGGCCACCTGGGCGGAGCGCTGGGGTTGGGAGCCCGTGTCCTTGAGCTCGATCTGCAGCGGGAAGGACTTGCCGCCGATCGTGATGCCGTCCTTGAGGGCGCTGCGGATGTTGGCGATCACCACGCTGTCGGCCTCGCCGAAGCCGGACAGCGCGCCGGTCTGGTTGGAGACCACGCCGATCCGGACCGGTTTGCCGGTGAGCTTTGCAGCCCCGGAGGAGCACCCCCCAGTCACGCCCACGACCCCGGCCGCCATTCCGGCCAGGCCCGCCGCCTTCAGAAACTGCCGTCGATCAATGTCAGCCACAGCACAACCTCATCGATGATTGGGGGAGTGGGGGGTAGGCAGGAGGTAACCAAACCTCCTGCGAGCACGTCAAAATATGCCCCAGCCCCCGCAAAAAGCACCGAAGCAAGCCGGTGGCTGCGGTGAGCCGGTCATTGCAATGGCGACAGCGGCTGGACCCTGCGGGTCACCGGGATCTCCGGGTGGCCGGGATTTGCGACCAGCGTCAGATCGAACTTGAACTGGCCGCTGGGCGTGGCGATCCACTGGCCGCCGACCACCGGGGATTTGGTCACGTTCTTTCTCGCTGGCGGCGCCAGGTCCTTGTTGTTCTTGCTGTCGGGCCAGGAGAGGCGCCCGACGATCGTGTCGATGCTGGTCGCCTGGATCGCCTCCACCATCGCCTGCGGGTCGCCAAGGCCGGCGCGTTGCAGCACGCTGGTGGCGACCTCGAACAAGGCATGGAACGGCCCGATCGGCTGGGTCCACTGGCGGTGGGTCTGGCTGATGTACTGCGCGGCGAACTGCGCGTTGGTCTGGCCCGTGAGCGACGACTTGAACGGCCAGGTGGGGTGCCACCAGACCTCGGTTGCGAGCCCCGTCGGGGAGGGCTTCAGCACCTCGATGAAAGCGGGGAACAGCAGCGCTTTGCCGACCGTGGCGATCCGGGGCCGGAACTGGTTCACGCTGGCCTGCTGCCAGAAGGTCGCGAAGTCCGGCGGCTGCGGGTTGCCGGTGAGGATCTGGGCGTTCGCGCGCTCGAATTTCTGCAGTAACCCCACGTAGCTGTTGGCGCCGTCCGCCGGGCGGGGGTCCTGGACGAAGGTGTAGCCCCGGACGCCAAGGAGCCCTGGCAGGCCGGTTTGCTTGTCGGCCCAGGCGTCGCCGTCGGCGTTTTGCGCGAACAGCGAGGCGACCACCTTGTTGTCGGTCGGCACCTGCTGCCAGATGTTGCTGAACACCCGGACGATGTCCTCGAGGCCCCAGAAGAAGTGGTAGGTCCAGTTGAATGACTGCGGCTTGGATGGGTCCTGCTGGCGGCCGAAGAACCAGGGCTCCCACGGGGCGCTGGTGGACAGGGCGGGCTGGCCAGTTTTCTCGGCTGCGTCGCTGACCGGGTTGACCACCTCGGGCGCACCGGCGGTGAGCAGCAGGTCGATCTTCGAGCTGATCAGTTCGGTCGCCACCTGCCCGGCGCGCTCGGGTTGGGAGCCGTTGTCCCGCACCAGGATCTCGACCGGGTAGGCTTTGCCGCCAACCTGGAGCCCGTTCCTGAAGGTGTCGCGGAGGTTGGCCAGCACGACGACGTCAGACTCGCCAAAGCCCGCCAGCGAGCCCGTCTGGGAGGAGACCACCCCGATCCGGATGGGCGTGCCGGCGAGCTTGGCGCCGCTGGAGGCGCAGCCGCCGGTGACGCTGGCGACGCCGGCCGCGGCCCCGGCAAGCCCCGCCGCCTGCAGGAACCGCCGCCGGTCGAGGCGCCCGGACCCGGTAGCAACGCCGGAACCGCGATCAAACCCAGGGGATGCTGTGCCGTCGGCCACGAGCGGCGACCTCACTTTTGGATCGGGGGATGGGCAGCGCAATCAGAACTCGCCTGGAGATAACCCATATCCCCATCCTCCGGAGAAGTCAAACATGCCGGAAAGGTGACTATTTTGTCGTGATCGAGCACTGAGTTTTTTCTATTGAGAGGCTTCTGGCTGCTACGACAGCTGCCACAGCTTCGAGCCGTTAGCGGTGAAGCCGAATGATTCGGAGTTCGCGTCATTTGCAGTTCCGCATATATGCCGACTAGATTCCATACCTGCCCCATACCTGTCTAAATGCTTTGGAAGCCTCTCCCGTCTACGCCCCCTGTCAACGCGTGACGTCCGGAGGTCTAGGGATCTTGTATTTCGACGAAGGGTAGCCGATGCTCCGGAATTTGAAGATCAGGACGAAGCTGGTGGCACTCCTGGTCCTCCCCCTGGTGGCCCTGACGGTCTTCGCCTCGCTGCAGGTCGTCACCGCGCAACGCAACCGCAGCGACGCCAACGGCGTCAACCGGATCGCCGGCCTCGCCACGAGCCTCACCAAGGTGGTCGATGCGCTGCAGCGCGAGCGCGCCATCACCCTCGGCTACGTCGCCAGCAACCGCAGCCTGGCCTTCGGGACGATGCTCGCCGACCGCGTGCTGGTCAACGAGCAGAAGCAGACCTTCGAGGGCAACATCGCCGCTGTCAACCTGTCCCAGTTCCCGAAGGCGCTGCGCGACGACCTGAGCCAGGCCCAGGCCAGGCTCAACCAGCTCGACACCGAGCGCGGGGCGATCGACAACCAGCAGGCCAAGGCACCCTTGATCAACGACGTCAACAGTTACTACACCAACCTCATCGGCGCCTTCCTCGCGGTCAACACCGAGATCGCCGGCCAGACCAACGACAACGAGTTGACCCACAACGTCGCCGCCTTCAGCGCGCTCGGGCAGCTCAAGGAGGCCGTCTCCCAGCAGCAGGGCGTCCTCTACGCGGCGTTGCGTCTCAAGCGGTGGACGCAAAGCTTGTATGCCACGTTCACCACCCAGAACGGCGCGGAGACGGTCTGGCTCACCCAGTTCAACGCCCAGGCAAGCCCTGCGCAGCGCGCCTTCTACGGCCGCACCGTCAAGGGCACGGACGTCGCGAGGGCCAAGGCGAGGGCGATAGGTGCGCTCGGCGACAACACGAACGTGCCGCCAGGTCTCCTGCATGTGACACCGCCGCCGGGCCAGTCAGAGGAGGACGCGCCCCTGGTGGAGTGGTTCTCGGTGATGGGCGCCAAGACCGACCTGCTGGAGACCGTCCAGGAGAACCTCGCCGCGGACGTGGGCGCGGTGAGCGCCCGGCTCAAGACTGACGCGCAGGGCGGCGCCACCACCGCCATCACCGCGATGCTGCTGATCCTGGCGCTGACCATCGGTCTGTCGCTGATCCTGGCCCGCTCGCTGACCAGGCCGCTGCGGACGCTGGAGCGGGCCGCCAACCAGGTCGCCGAGAGGGACCTGCCTGGCGTGGTCGAGCGCCTCAGCCAAACCGAGAACGTCGCCCTGCGAGACATCGAGATCGAGCCGGTCGGCATCGACTCCACCGACGAGATCGGCCGGGTGGCCAAGGCGTTCAACTCGGTGCACAGCGTCGCGGTGCGGACCGCGACCGAGCAGGCCGCGCTGCGCAAGTCGATCGGCGACATGTTCATCAACCTGGCGCGCCGCAGCCAGAGCCTGATCGACCGCCAGCTGAACTTCATCGAGGACATGGAGCGGGCCGAGGACGACCCTGACGAGCTGGCCAAGCTGTTCCAGCTCGACCACCTGGCCACGCGCATGCGACGTAACGCGGAGAACCTGATCGTGCTCTCCAGCGCCGAGGTGGCGCGCCGCTGGAGCGAGCCGGTCGCGCTCGCCGACATCATCCGCGCCTCCATCTCCGAGGTCGAGGACTTCACCCGGGTCGAGCTGCTCACCATCGACGAGGTCCAGATCGCCGGCCACGCCGTCAACGACGTCGTGCACCTGCTGGCCGAGCTGGTCGAGAACGCCACCACCTTCTCGCCGCCCGAGACGCCGGTGAAGATCGCCGGGCAGGGGACCCCCAACGGCCACCTGATCGAGATCGAGGACCGCGGCCTCGGCATGACCGACGAGGAGCTGGTGCAGGCCAACGAGCGGCTGGCCAGCCCGCCGATGATCGACTTCGCCCTGTCGCGCATCCTCGGCTTCTTCGTAGTGGGCCGGCTGGCGCAGCGCAACGGCATCAAGGTGCAGCTGCGGCACTCCTGGTACGGGGGGGTGACCGCGCTGATCCTGGTCCCGCCGAACCTGCTCATCCAGCCCGGCCTTGCCAGGACGCTGCCCGGCGACGCCCAGGACCTGCACCGCGACGGCCTCGGCCTGGCCGAGCTGCCGCCGCCGTCGCCGGTGATGGCCGGGGCGGTCCGCGGGGGCGACTCCCCGATCTTCGAGGCGACCCGCTCCGACTGGTTCGAGAGCGGCCTGGTCAGCACCCACCTGCCGCTGCGCCCCCACAAGATGAGCGTGGGCGACGCGCGCTCCGCGACCTCGGCCAACACCGGTCCTGGTCCGCGCCTGTTCCCGACCACCCCGCCACGGTCTTCGGCCGGGCCGCCCCCATCCGGTGGCTTCTCGCCGCCGCCTCCGGCGTCATCGGCCGGGGGGTACTACCCGGCCGCCTCTGGTGGCCCGGCCGGCGGTCCTGGTCCTGCCGGCGGGCCCGCCGAGCCGCCTCCGGCCGAGCCGGAAGCGGCGCCGCCGCCGCCGCCGTACCGCGCCTCCGTGCGGCCCGAGCCGCCAGCGCCAACTCCTCAGGGCTATGAGGAGCCGTACCCACCGGCAGCGGCAGCCGCTCCGAGACCGGGACCGGACCCAGACCAGGAGGCGGAGCGGTCGGCGGCTGCAGCGGCTGCGGCCTCGGAGGCTGCGGCCGGCCTTGACCCGGCGGTCGATCCTGCGGCGGTGACCGGACCGATCCCGCGCCCCATGCCGAGGCGCATCCCGCAGTCCCAGCCTCAGCCACCGCCCCAGCCCCAGTCCCAGCCTGAGCCGGCCCCTCGGTTCCAGTACCAGCGGGACCAGGATCCCGCCATGCCGCCACCACCACCAGCGCCGCCACCCCCACCGCCGCGCTTCCAGCCCCGCTTCGCCGGAGCGGGACGGCCGGGACAAGGGGCAGGACCGGCTCCGTCCGCGCAGCAGCCGCAGCAGCCACAGCCGCCGCCTCGGTCTCAGCCGCAGCCTGCCCAAGTGCAGCCGCAGCTCAGCCCGGCAGGGCTGCCGCGGCGGACCCCGCGGGCGAACCTGGCGCCAGGGCTCGCCGAAGCTGGAGCCCAGCAGCAGGCATCGCCGGGGCGGGCCAGCGCGCCCGGCGTGGGTGGGCGCAGCCGTTCACCCGACGACATCCGCAACCTGCTCACCAGCTACCGCGCCGGTCTGCTCCACGGCCGCTTGGACGCGGCCGCAGCCGGCGAGCCCGAGGGATCCAGCCATACCGCTCCAGAGGAGCCATCACGGGCCGACGACGGTGGCCCGGCCGAGTCCTAGCGCCCTGAGCCTTAGCCGCCCCACTGAGACGAAGACGAAGACGAGACCGAGCCGCCCTGCCCCTCCTCCCCGTTGACCAACACAAAGGCTGACGATGAGCAGCACCGAGAGCCCTGGGGGCCCAAGCCGCCTGCTGCGCGCGTACGCCGTGACCGGCGGGCGTACCCATGTCCCGGGCAGTGCCGAGCTTGAGGTGGAGGCGCTGGTCTCAACAACCGCACTGGGGGAAGCGCGTGCGGACACGCTCAGCTTCGAGCGACGCTCGATCGCGCGGCTGTGCAAAGACGTGCTCTCGATCGCTGAGATCTCCGCCCGCATCGACGTGCCGCTCGGCGTGGCCAAAGTCCTGGTCGCCGACATGGCCGAGGAGCAGCTGGTGGTGGTGCACCGCCCCATCACCCCTGGCGACCGCCCCGACCTGGCCCTGCTGGAGCGCGTCCTCTACGGGCTCCGCGGTCTCTAGGTCCAGGTCTTGGCAGCGCTTACGCGGTGGTGGCGCCGACCAGCCGCTCCAGGCGGCCTGCCCAGTCTTTCGCCTGTTCGCGTACGGCCTCGCTGATGATGTAGCCGCTGGCCACCTCGCCGAGCAGCCAGGCGATCGTCTCGGCGTCGTCGCCGTCGAGGTCGGGACGGACCTGGGTGGCCCAGTAGCTCGCTTCGTCGCGGTACACCCGTGCGAGGCGGTGCTGGCGGGCCAAGGCTCCTAACAACTTGGTCAGGTCGACGGTCTGGTGGGCGTCCAGCAGCTGATCCATGCCCGGCCCTCCATGCCACAGGGGCTACTCAATCCGGGCGATTCTCCCGCTCAGGACGCGTCTTGACAAGACCCGCCAGGCGGGCACGAACGATGCTCGCGCTGCTACCGCTGTCCGTCGAGGCCGTTGCGGGCGATCACCTGGCGGTACCAGTGGGCGCTGTCCTTCAGGACGCGCTGCTGGGTGGGGTAGTCGACGTAGATCAGGCCGAAGCGCTTGGAGTAGCCCTCTTCCCACTCGTAGTTGTCCAGCAGCGACCAGACGAAGTAGCCGCGCAGGTCGACGCCTTCGGCGATGGCGCGTTGCGCCGCACGGAAGTGGCCATCCAGGAAGCTGATGCGATCGGGGTCGTGTACCTGGCCTTCCGGGTCGGCGTAGTCGTCAAAGGCGGCGCCGTTCTCGGTCACGGCCAGGGGCATCGGCGGGTACTCGCGGTGCAGCCACAGCAGCAGGTCGTAGAGGCCGTCCGGGTCAACCGGCCAGCCCCGCGCGGTGCGGGGACGGTCCTCCTGCGGCACGAACACCGCCGTCTCGGCGCCGGGGAACTCCAGCATCGGCGCTCCAGCCTCGGTGCCGGTGCCGGTGCCGGGCGGGCCGGCGGCGACCAGCGCGCGGTTGTAGTAGTTGACCCCGAGCAGGTCGATCGGCATGCCGATGACCGCTTGGTCGCCGTCGCGCAGGTGTGCCAGGTCGGTGAACCGCTCCAGGTCGCGGAGGACATCGGCGGGATAGGCGCCGCGCAGGATCGCGTCCAGAAAGAAGCGGTTGCGCAGCCCGTTGACCTGCCGGGCCATGTCCACGTCCGCCGGGTCGCCGGAGGCAGGGACAGCGGGATTGAAGTCCAGGGTAATGCCGAGGTGGTTGCCCGGGTCGATGGCCCGCATTGCCGTGATCGCCCGGCCGTGGCCCAGCATCAGGTGGTGGGCGGCCCGCAGCGCCTGGTGGGGATCCTGCACCCCCGGCGCGAGCCGGCCCGAGCCATAGCCGAGGAAGGCCGAGCACCACGGCTCGTTCATGGTGGCCCAGGTGTGCACCCGGTCGTGCAGCGCGCCGTAGACCAGCTGGGCGAAGTCGGCGAAGCGCTCGGCGACCTCGCGCTGCGGCCAGCCGCCCAGGTCCTGCAGGGCCTGGGGCAGGTCCCAGTGATACAGCGTGATCCACGGCTCGACGTCATGGTCGAGTAGGCAGTCGACCAGGCGCCGGTAATAGTCCAGGCCACGCTGGTTGACCGGGCCACGCCCGTCCGGCTGGATGCGCGGCCACGCCACCGAGAAGCGGTAGGCGCGCAGGCCGAGCTGGGCCATCAGCGCCACGTCCTGCTCGTAGCGGTGGTAGTGGTCAACCGCACGGTCGCCGGTATCGCCGTTGCGGACCCGGCCGGGTGTGCGGCTGAAGGTGTCCCAGATCGACGGACCGCGGCCGTCGTCGGAGGCAGCGCCCTCGATCTGGTAGGCGGCGGTGCCGGCGCCCCAGATGAACTTCGGCGGGAAGGCGAGCGCGGCGCCCGCCTCGGCCTCGGCCCGGGCCCCGATCTGGGCCCCGACCGTGGGCGCGGGCGCGGCCGGGGCCTCCGTGAGCAGCGTCGACGTGGTGGTTTGATCTTCCCTGGCGGCCGTCATCCTTTAATCGCTCCCTGCATGATCCCTCCAACGATTTGCCTGCCGAGCAGCATGAAGACCGCGAAGAGGGGCAGCGTCCCGATGAGCGTGCCGGCCATGATGATGGAATGGTCGGGGACGTAGCCTTGGCCGAGGCCGAGCAGGGCCACCTGTACGGTCGGGTTCTCCTGGGTGAGGACGATGATCGGCCAGAACACGTCGTTCCAAGCCATCGTGAACGTGAGCAGGCCGAGCACGGCCATGGCCGGGCGCGCGATCGGCAGGACGATGCGCCAGAAGATGCGCAACGTCGAGGCGCCGTCCACCCGTCCCGCCTCCAGCAGCTCGATCGGCAGGGCCTCGCTCAGATACTGGCGCATGAAGTAGACGCCGAAGGCGCTGACCAGGGTCGGCAGGATCACCGACTGCAGCTGGTTCACCCAGTGCAGCTTCGCGACCAGTATGAACAGCGGGATGATGCCGAGCTGCGGCGGCACCATCAGGGTGCCGATGGTGATGAACAGCAGCACATTGCGGCCACGGAACCGGAGCTTCGCGAAAGCGAAGCCGGCGAGCGTGCAGAACAGCATCGTGCCGAGCGCGATGGTGCCGGAGACGATGGTCGAGTTCAGCAGCGCTTTGCCCATGTTCACCTGGGTGAGCGCCTTGTGCAGGTTGGAGACCAGGTTGGGGCCGGGCAGCAGCGGCGGCGGCACGCGTGCGATGTCCGCGTTCGAGGTCGAGGCGGCCACGATCGTCCAGTAGATCGGGAACACGCTGATGATCACGACGAAGGCGAGGATGACGTACGTGATCGGCCCGCCCTGCAGGTAGCCGATGCGGCTGGGGCCCCGGCCCCGGGGCGCCGGGCGCAGGGTGCGCGGCCGCATGGTCGTAACGCTCACCAGGTCACCATCCTCGTGACGACCGTCATGACGACGACCGGATGCGGCGGGTCAGCAGGATGTTTGCGAGCACCAGGACGGCGATCAGCAGGAACATCGTCCACGCGATCGCCGCAGCCCGGCCGAGGTGGAAGTTGTACCAGCCCATGTCGTAGAGGTAGAGCCCGAGGGTCTGGTACTGGTGGCTCGATCCGCCGAGATGCCCGTAGTTGCCGCCGAACAGCAGCGGCTCGCCGAACAGCTGGGTCGCGCCGATGGTGGAGATGACCACGGTGAACACGATCGCCGGCCGGATCGAGGGGATGGTGATGTGGCGGAAGAGCTGCCAGCGGCCGGCGCCGTCGACCGCCGCCGCCCCGTACAGCTCGCCTGGGATGGCCTGCATCGCGGCGAGATAGATCAGCGCGTTGTAGCCGGTCCAGCGCCAGGTCACGATCGCCGAGATGGCGATCTGGCTGCTCCACCTGCCGTTCTCCCAGTCGATGTGGTGCACCCCGAGGGCGCTCAGCGCCCAGTTGATGAAGCCGTAGTCGCGCCCGAACAGCTCGGCGAAGACGATCGCGGCGGCGGCGGTAGAGGTGACGTAGGGCGTCAGCACGCTGATTCGCCACAGCGTCCGGCCCCGCAGCCGGTAGTTCAGGATGTGGGCCAGGCCCATCGCCATCAGCAGCTGTGGCACGGTGGAGAGCACACCGAGCGTGAAAGTGTTCCGCAGCGCGTTCCAGAAGAACTCGTCGTGCCACAGCCGGGTGTAGTTGGCCAGGCCCACCCAGAGCTGCTTGTCGGGGGTGCCGAGCTCGACCCGGTGGAGCGAGACATAGGCGGTGTAGATGAGCGGGAAGAGCCCGAAGGCGAGGAACAGGATGAAGAACGGCGCGATGTAGGCGTAGGGCGAACCCTTGACGTCCAGCCGGTAGAGCCGGCTGCGCCACACCTGGCGGCGGGAGCGCGTCGCCGGCCCCGAAGCCAGCGGCGTCTCCTTGCCGCTGTCCGTGACCGAGGTGGGAGTGGAGACGGCCATGGGCGCCGGTCCTTGTCGTCCAGAGGTCGGTTCCAGAGCAGTTGTACTTGCCGCCGGTGGCATCCCCCGACTCCAAGGCTGGGCCTGGGACACCACCGGCGCAAGTACTGAACGGACGTGTTGGTCGTGAACGAGGTTCGGTCAGGTCAGGGTCAGGCGCCGAGGGCGTTCTTGATGTCGGCCAGGAACTTGTTGTACGAGGCGTCGGGGCTCATCCCCTGCTGCTCGACCCGCTGGATGGCGGTGCTGAAGGTGTCCTTGATGACACCGTCTTTGGGACCGAGCACCGCGACCGGCAGGTTCTTGGCGGAGTCAGCGAAGATCTGCCCGATCGGCGCGTTGTTGAAGTAGTCGTTCTTGGCGCTGGACACCTGCGGGTTGGTGGCCGCCACCGAGCTGGACGGGAAGCTGCCCTGCTTGACGAACAGCTTGACCTGCTGCTCTGGCGCGGTCAGCCACTTGGCCAGGGCGACAGCCTCGGCGGTGTGCTTGGAGACCTTCGGGACCGCCAGGTAGGAGCCGCCCCAGTCGCCGGTGCCGCCGGGCGCGGTGGTGACGTCCCACTTGCCGGTGCCCTTGGTCCCAGCCTGGCCCTTGATGTAGCCGAGCATCCAGGAAGGAGCGGCGATGGTGGCGAAGGCGCCGTTGGAGAAGGCCTGGTTCCAGGGCGTGTCGAACTGCTTGAGCTTGGCGGTCTCCTTGTTCGAGATCGCCTGCATGGAGAGGTTCCAGGCGTTTTTCACCAGCGGGTTGGTGTTGTAGATGGTGTTGCCGCTCTGGTCGTAGAACTGCTGCGGCGAGGCGCCGACGATCGCGTTGAACATGCCGGAGGCGCTGTCCATGAACGCGCTGCCGGCGGGCGCCTTCGACTCGAAGGTCTTGCCGACGTTCACGTAGTCCTGCCAGGTCGGCCACAGCTTGGCGACGGCTGCCCGGTCAGTCGGCAGGCCGGCCTTCTTGAACAGGTCCACCCTGTAGGCCAACGCCATCGGGCCGATGTCGGTGCCGACCCCGATCGTCTTGCCGTCGGAGGTGGTCGCCTCCTGCCACTTCCACGGGTAGAAGTTGCTCTTGATGTCGGCGCCGCCGTAGTCGTTGAAGTTGACCCACTTGTCGCCCTGGGTCTGGACCTGCTCGGCGATGCGGCCAACCTCGATGCCCTGGATGTCGCCGAGCCCGCTGCCGGCGGACAGGTGGGTCTGTAGTGCCTGGTAGTAGTTCTGCTCCTGCTCAACGCTGTTGTAGGCGATGGTGATGTTCGGGTGCAGGGAGTGGTACTCGTCGAAGAGCCCGGCCTCCTTGTAACCGAAGGTACCGAACAGGTTGACATGCAGCGTGACCGGCTGGTTGCTGGCCAGGGTGGTGCCGGTCGTGCTTTTCTTGCTGGAACATGCCGTAGCCAACAGGGCGACGGCGAGGAACACGCCAAGAAGCGTGCCCACCTTCCTCGGGGTATTGCGCATGCCTGCCTCCCTCTCAACCGGCGGGTCGATAGCCAACCTCTGCGCTCCTTTGCTCGGTCCGGGCTGCTGTCGTGGTCGTCGCGTCATCGCTGGCGTCATCGCTGGCGTCATCGCTGGCGTCATCGCTGGCGTGTGGCTGGCGTGTGAGGGGTCCTCGTGAGGGCTCCTGTGAGAGCGCTCTCATCCGCGAGAGCGCTCTCACAATGAAAGTTGTCCACCTCCGTGTCAAGAGTCCACCTCTGCGTTGCCAGGAAATTTTGCGAAGAGGCTGCCGCTCAGCTACGAAGGGCGGCGGCTGGAGCCCCGGACGATCAGCTCGGTGCCAAGCAGCACCCGGGTCGGGGTGCGGTCGCCTGAGCCGATAATGCGCAGCAGCAGGCGGGCCATCTCGCGGCCCTGGGACTCGATTGGCTGGCGCACGCTGGATAGGGGCGGGTCGGCGGTGAGCGCGAACTCCAGGTCGTCGAAGCCGACCACGGCGACGTCGTCGGGGATGCGCCGGCCGTGCCCGCGCAGGGCGGTCATGGCCCCAAGCGCCATGGCATCGGAGGCGGCGAACACCGCGTCCAGGTCCGGGCAGCGCTCCAGCAGCGTGTTCATGGCCGCCATGCCGGTCTCGTAGGTGAAGTTCCCGGCCGCCTCCAGGGCCGGGAGGCGGGGGAGGCCAGCATCCACCAGGGCCTGCCGGTAGCCGGCCAGCCGGTCCAGGCCGGCGACCATGTCATGCGGCCCGGCGACCAGCGCGATGCGGCGGCGCCCCTGCTCAGCCAGGTGAGCGACCGCTTGCATGGCGCCACGCCGGTTGTCCACGTCCACGTAGGAGAGGTCCGCGTCCTCGAAGCGGCGGTCCCCGAGGACCGCCGGGATGCCGCGTTTGGCCAGCCGCTGGGGGAGCGGGTCGTCGTCATGCAGCGACACCAGCAGCACCCCGTCCACGTGCCCGCCGGCCAGGTAGGTCTCCAGGCGGTGCTCGTCCTTGCGCGACTGCGGCATGAACAGCACCAGCTGCACGTCCCGCTCGACCAGCGCCTCGTTGACGCCGCGCACCAGATGGGGGAAGTAGGGGTCGGCGAACAGGTAGGGGGTCGGCTCCGGGATGACCAGCCCGATCGAGTCGCTGCGGCGCGTCACCAGGCTGCGCGCCGCTCGGTTCGGCACGTAGCCGAGCTGCGACGCCGCCCGCTCCACCGACCTGCGGGCATCATTAGAGACCCGTGGGCTGCCGTTGATCACCCGCGATGCGGTCGCCCGCGACACCCCGGCCAGCTCGGCGACCTCCTCGAGCGTCACCCGCCCGCCGATCGCCAGGGGTGGGATATCGGGAACTACCGAAGCGTCCACACGTTCTCCCAAGCGAGAGGTGCCGTCCCACGAACCGCTCACCAATGATGAGAGCGTTTCCACGATTTGCTGCGCCGAGTGTGTCCTTGACAGGCCCACAGCGTCAAGCGGTCAGGCCCAGTTGCCCTTCGTTTCAGATCCCGGTGGTGCTGCGGGGATAGGCAATCTTCGGGTCGGTGGCGACGTTGACCAGGTAGGGAACGCCGGCGGCGAAGGCACGGCGCAGCGCCGGGCCCAGGTCGGCGGGGGCGGTGACCAGCTCTCCAGCCCCGCCGAGCGCGGCGACCACCTGGTCGTAGCGGCAGGCGGGCTGCAGGTCGGCGGCGACGTCGTAGCCGTACATGGCCTGCATGGGATGCTTCTCCAGCCCCCAGATGCCGTTGTTGCCGCAGACCAGCACCACCGGGAGGCGGTGGCGGACCAGGGTGTCAACGTCCATGAGCGACAATCCCGCCGCGCCATCCCCAAGCAGCAGCACCACCTGGCTCGACGGGCGGGCCAGGCGGGCCGCGATGGCGTAGCCGAGCCCAGTGCCGAGGCAGCCGTAGGGGCCGGGGTCGAGCCAGCAGCCAGGCTGGGCCGGTTCCAGGAAGCGGCCCGCGAAGGAGACGAAGTCGCCGCCGTCGCCGATGACCACCGCCTCGTCGTCGAGCACCCGGCGCAGCTCGCCGTAGACGCGCGCCGGGTGGATCGGCTCCGCGTCGCTCTCCAGCAGCGCACGGTCGCCCTCCTCGGCGTCCTTGGCGGCGCCGCGCAGGCGCTGCAACCACTCGGGCCACGTCCCGCCCGCGCGCTCCCTCTCGGTCTCGAAGGCGGCGACAAGGCCGTCGAGCGCCAGCCCCAGGTCGCTGCTGACCGCGCCGGCCAGCTCGACATGGGCTGCCAGCTCGCTGGGCGCGTCCACGACGTGCACCACCTTGGCTGGCGGGCTGCCTCCGTCCCGGCCGCCAAAGCTGCCGTAGCCGAGGCGGAAGTCCAGCGGGGCGCCGACCACCAGTACCAGGTCGGCGGTCCCGAAGGCGAGCGAGCGGGCGCGCGTCACCAGCAGTCCGTCGCCGGCCGCCAGCACGCCGCGACCCATGCCGTTGGCGATCACCGGGAGCCCGAGCGCGGTCGCAGCCCGGCGTGCCGCCTGCTCCGCGCCTCCCGCCCAGACGTCTGAGCCGAGTACCAGCACGGGCCGTTCCGCCCTGGCAAGCAGCCCGGCCACGCCGGCGATCGCCTCCGGGTCGGGTTCCAGCGGCCGCTGCTCTCTGGGCTCCGGCAACGGCGCGGTGGCGACGGAGAACAGCTCGTCCATGGGGATATCGAGGAACACCGGCCCGCGGTGGGGGCTGCACGCCAGGCGCAGCGCCGCGTCGACCTCGGCGGCCAGCCTGCCCACGCTGGTGACGGTGGCGGCGCGCTTGGTCACCGGCGCGAGCAGCGGCGGGTGGTCCAGTTCCTGGAGGGCGCCGCTGCCCCAGCGCGCCGTGGGCGCCCGCCCTCCAAGGATCAGCACCGGCGAGCCGTTGAAGTGCGCCGTGGTGACGGCACTGATCCCGTTGGTGACTCCCGGCCCGGCGGTGAGCACCGCCAGCCCGGGAGTGCGGGTCAGCTTGGCGGTGCCCTCGGCGGCGAACACCGCGGTCTGCTCGTGCCGCACGTCGATCAGCGGCAGGGGCGGGTCAGCCTTGACCGCCCCGTCATACAGCGGGAACACGTGCGCGCCCGAGAGCGTGAACATCGCCCGGACCCCATGGCGCCGCGCCGCCGCCACCGCCAGTGCGCCGCCGTGTCCCTCCAGCATCGCCGCAGTCATGGACGTAACCATACCGGGAACGTTTTACTTAGTGGCGCCTCGAAACGTTCGCCCGGTCGACGCCTCGCCACTTGGGAGGTTTCTGCAACGTGATCGCCATTCGAGCCGGCGTCGACCGGGCACCCGTTGTCGGCGGCGCCACTAGCGAATATGGGTAAATCAGCCTCGACGTCTACCTCAGCCTCAACCTCCACCTACGCGGTGTGGGGCTGGGGCGAGCCCGACGAGGAACCGCAGGTGAACGCGCTGGAGGCGATGGCCCCGGCGCTCCAGGCGCTGCTCGGCTTCCCGCTGCAGCCGCCGGAGCGCCCGGCGCCCCTCCCGCCGCTCCCCGCGCCGCGAGTGACGCCGCCCGGCCAGCTGGCGGCGTGCGCTTCCGCCGACCCGCTCGACCGTGCCCGCCACGCGCTCGGCCGCTCCTACCGTGACCTGCTGCGGGGCCTGCGCGGCCAGATCGAGCACCCGCCCGACCTGGTGCTGCGGCCACGCTCGGAGGCGGAGGTGGCCGCCGTGCTCGACTGGTGCGCGGCGGCGCGCGTGGCCCTCGTCCCGTTCGGCGGCGGCACGAGCGTGGTCGGCGGCGTCGAGCCCGCCATCAGCAGCCAGGACAGGTTCGCCGGGGCGGTCTCACTCGACCTCTCCGCGCTCGCCGGCGTCACCGAGGTCGACCCGGTCGCCCGCGCCGCCCGGGTCCTTGCCGGGACCACCGGCCCGGCGCTGGAGCAACAGCTCGCGCCCCACGGCCTCACCCTGCGCTTCTACCCGCAGTCGTTCCAGCGCGCCACGGTTGGCGGCTGGCTCGCGACCCGCGCGGCCGGGCACTTCGCCACCGGCGCCACCCACATCGACGACCTGGTCGAGTCGATCCGCATGCTCACCCCCGTTGGCGTCAGCGAGTCCCGCCGCCTGCCCGCCTCCGGCGCCGGACCAAGCCCCGACCGCCTCGCCCTCGGCAGCGAGGGCATCCTCGGCGTCATCACCGCCGCCTGGCTGCGGGTGCAGCCACGCCCAGCCCGCCGCGCCCGCGCCACCGTCGCCTTCGCCAGCTTCGAGGCGGGCGCCGCGGCGGTCCGCTCGATCGTCCAGGCTGGCCTGGCCCCGGCCAACTGCCGCCTGGTCGACGCCGCCGAGGCCGCCATAACCGGCACACTCGCGACCGGGGAAGCGGTGCTCCTGCTCGGCTTCGAAGCCATCGCCCCGGACCTGCCACTCGACGCCGAACTGGCCGTGGCGCTGGCGCTGGCCACCCAGCTAGGCGGCCATCTGACCAGCTCAGGGGCTGTGGATAACCAGATGCAGGAATCCCATCAGAACGCTAGAGTTCGCCGGGGAGGAGGTGCGGCGGCCCCCGGGGAAGTGCAAAACCGGGCAGATGTGCCGGGTGCTGGTGCCACGGGTGCGTGGCGGGCGGCCTTCTTGCGTGCCCCCTACCTTCGCGAGTCGTTGGTGTTGCTCGGCGTGCTGGCGGAAACCTTCGAGACCGCGGTGACCTGGGACCGGCTCGACGGGCTCGTCGCCGGGGTGCGCGCCGCTGTCGGTGACGCGCTCGGTCGGGTCTGCGGCGGCGGAACGGTCACCTGCCGGCTCACCCACGCCTACCCCGACGGCGCCGCGCCCTACTTCACCGTCCTGGCCCCCGCCCGCCGTGGCAGCGAACTGACCCAGTGGGCAGAGATCAAGGCCGCCGCCGCCGAAGCGATTCTGGCCAGCGGCGGCACTATCACCCACCATCACGCCGTCGGCCGCGACCACCGCCCCTGGTATGACCGCCAGCGCCCCGACCCCTTCGCCCACGCCCTGCGCGCCGCCAAGGCCGCCCTGGATCCCGCTGGCATCCTCAACCCCGGGGTGCTAGTGGACTCGCGACCTCCAGGTCACCAATGCTCAAGGTAGGGCCGACCGGCTACGGGCAGCATCGTCTTGGGCATCCTGGCGCCAAGTCCCCCAGCCGCGTCCCCGGCCCGCTGGCAAGGATCACCGCAGCGGTCGCGGTCACCGCCCGTTACCGCGAAACAGCGCCTGGCGGCGAGCGACGAAGCGGTCATGGCTGTCCTCGCTGGTCGGGTCGCCGTGAACCCGTATGTACAGGTCCAGCGTCATAACCTGGATCTCGACGATTCCGAAGGGGGCTTTGGGGTTGAGGTGGATCGCCTGGTCGTACTGGGGAGTCGTGGCAGGCGACAGGCCGGCGTGGTTGCGTCGCCGGTAGTCGCGCCACCACTCGAACTGCAACTCCCCATGACGAAGCAGCAGCTCGTGCGGTGACGGCGCCTCCCACAGCCCAGCGCAGTGGCCAGCCACGTCGTCAAGCTGGTTGTCGGTGGCGACCACCAGCCGGTAGCCCCAGATGTCCAGCATGACCCGAAGGGGCTCGCCGAAGCGGCGCATCTTGGCGACGATGGCTCTGGTGTCCTTGAGGCGGCCCGAGATCGCCACCTCCCGTGCCCCGAGGGCGCCGGGACGGCCGATCATGTCGGTCTGTGGCTCGGCGGTGGAGGGGATGTAGCTGGCCGCCGTGAGCCGGCCCGTCAGCGCCGCCATCCCTTCCTCCAGGTGGTGTTCCCACGGTTGCCGGCGTGCCGTGATATAGGCATCGACCCGCGTGAAGTCCGCTTCGGTGACGGGTCCAAGCGAACGAATATCAGACACGCAGTTCTCCTCGGCCCGGCTTCGGACGCACCCCGCCCGCAGGGTAGAGCTGCCCGTGCAGCGATACGGCGTCCCCGGCCCGGGTTGGCACGGCCACCGCCTGATCGCGCAGGCTCGCGTAGGGCGCAACCTCCTCCATCTGCGATCTCCCGGAGAACACACCGTTATGGAGGGCGCCACCCGGAGGGCGGAGGGTATGCCACATCCCGCCCTTCGGGGCGTTTGCTGGCCCACGGCCGAGCGTCATGGACCCGTCGTTGGGCTCATAGCGGCCCGCGAGGAGCGCCGTCCTGGAAGGGCTCGGCCACCGGATCATCCGCACGTACAACGAGTCACGAGCCCGCCTCGCCAGCGATGCCGAACTTCCGCCTTCGGGTTGACCCTGAGCAGTCGCCGCTGGAGGGCCATATCGTCATCGAGATCGCGCACGTGCTCGGCGCCTGAGCACTCGGCGAGGAGCGCCAACTGTTTCGCATCGCCATTCACCTCCCGTGAGGTCACCCACCGCGTTCTTGCTGGTCCCGGGCTATATCTGGGGCTAATTCGACAAGGACTGCTTACGCAACTTGCTTGCGTAAGCCTCATCCGCGCGCAGGCATACAGCGCCGCGATCACGCCGGGACAAGCCAGCTGCGGCGGCTCCGTGCTTGCGTACCATCAAACCCAACGATGGCGACTATAGGGGAGCGACACGGGCTCGGGCAGCAACCTGGGGATCGACGTTGAGTTGGCGGTCTCCCGATCCAGAGTAGGCAAAGGCGATGGCTCACGCGCTCGAAGTCTTCTTCGACCCCGCCAGCGAAGCGGTGGTCAACGAGCTATGGGATCGGCTCGAAGCGGCCGGTCTGCCAAGCCTGGCTACGCGCACACATCGCCGGCACCGGCCGCATGTCACCCTAGCCGTCGCTCAGCGCATCGAGACCGCACGGCTCCTGGATGTTGGGCGGTGCTTAGCCGTAGCTCACCTGGACATCACCCTGCACTCGCCGGCGGTCTTCCCTCGTAACGGCGTGCTGTACCTCAGCGTCGTCCCCACCCGGGCACTCTTGCAGCTCCATGAACAGGTGCATGCCGCCCTCGACGGCAGCCTTGTTGCACCCTGGGGAACCTACTCGGTTGACGCCTGGGTGCCGCACTGCACCCTGGCGCAGGAACTGAGCGCTGGCCAGCTCGCCCGGGGCATCGAGCTGCTGCATGATGACCCCATCATCAAGGTACACGTCGAGAGCGCTGGCCTCCTTGACACCATCACGGGTGAGGTCCAACTGGTCGGAGAGCTGCTACCCCATACATAGAGCAGCCTCCCCGCCTGGAAGATCAGGCCGCCCGGGGCCGGTACTCCCGGAGCCGTTCGGCGAACTCCTTGACCGCAGGCATGGAGCGCCATGTGCCAAGCAGCCCGAGCACCTCCGCCGCCCACTTGCGAACAGTCTCTGTGCGCTGCTCCTCAGGTACGCTCACTACCTCTAGGCAGAGCCGGGCGGCTTCATCTGGTTCTGGCTGTCTGCGGATCACCAAGGAGGTGGCGAGGTTCAGCGTAGCGTTGCCCCAATCTTCAAAGAACCTCGCTGGCAGGTGGTGCAGCGCGACCGCCTTGCGTGCGTAGCCTTCGGCCCGCTCTCCTTCGCCCAGCCGCGCCAGCGTGCTCGCCATGGCCGACATCGCCGCCGCCGTTGTGTACGGCGAGTCCCCCGGCTGGACCGGCAGGTCCATGGCTTGAGCCTCCATGACAGTAATGGCCTGCTTCGCTCCGGCGCGATTGCCCTGCGCCGTGTAGGCACGGGCAGAGTTGGCTGCGATCCGGGCGCGGCTGTAGGGGGTCGCGTACTGTTCGGCGGCTTGCAAGCAGTCGAGCGACCGTTCGTACTGGCCGGCGTAGAACGCAATCGTGCCCTGCAAGGTCTTCACCGAGGCACACAGCACCGGCTGCCCGACGTCCTCGGCGTACTGCCACGCCAACGCGCCGTGCCGACGGGCGGCGGTGTAGTCGCTCATGTTGAACGACAGGCGGGAAAGGAAGTAGGTGAGCTGCCCGCCGAGCAGGGTCAGATGCTCCCGGTCCTTCAGGCTCTGCCGGCCATCGAGATACTGCTCGACTTGAAGCCAGTCGTCCCACGCCTGCGGAAACAGTTCGGCGTGTGGGACGCCGAGGCATTCCAGCGCGAAGCGTTCGACGTCCTGATCAAGCTCATCCAGCATCCGGGGATCAGCGGTGGTGCGCTTACGCCCGGCCGCCACTGCCGCTGAGGCCGCCGTTCTGAGCAGCCCTCCGCCGGATGATGCGCCACGAGCTACGGCGTTGCGGCCCTCTCCGCCGAACCCCAGCTCGTCGGCTGTAGCGCTGAAGAACCGGCACAGCAGCCGTTGGTGGAACCGGCTCGGACGGCAGATGCCTCGCTCCCACTTACTGACGAGGTTCCCGGTCACGCCCTTGGCCCCGAGCTGGATGAGGCCGTCAGCCACTTCGTCTTGCGTGAGGTTCCGGGCTTCCCGCGCCTGCCGCAGGTGAGGGTTGGGAACCGCCTCACGTGCCAAGACGACCATGCGCGCCCTCCGGTGGCCGGAACCAGGGGTCGCATTCTAACCGAAACTGGCCAAGCGGGACCAGGCCGGACGGGATTACCAGAACATTGCCAGGCCGTGACCAGGGTGTACGCTTCAACCGGTTTGCCCTGAGGGATTGGCTACTGGCCCACGCGTAATCGTGACCGCGCCAATCGTCCCAAGGGGAACCGACCACATGGCCAACCTGCCCGTCCGGTGGCAGCCGACGCTCCGTCAGCAAGTGGCGTCGAGCCATGCGGCCCGAGCCATCCGGCGGATGCAGGCTCTCGCCGTGGTCGACCACTTGGAGCAGGTGGCTATCACCCTGCGGCAGAGCCCGGACGTAGACATCTACATGCTGGCGGCAGCCGGCATGGCGCGGCTGCTCACGGTCCTTGGTCTTGGCGCCTACCAGCTCGACGCACCGCTACCAGTCGAGGTCGTTGACGCCATCTCTGAGCTGAACCACTGGGCGGTCAGTGTCAAGCAACAGCTTCGCCTCCTCGACCACGACGAGCCGTGGGAGCCGTGGTCGTGACGATGGCTGGCAGCTCACGTCTTCGGGGCCGGCATCTCATCCCCCAGCCGGCCCCGAGGCGGGGAAAGCCCCGGAGTCAGGTCGAGTTTGCTCCCTGGCTCCGGGCGCACCCGCACGTCTCGCATCGCTGTGGCAAGGGCAAGGGATCTTGGCACGGCGTTCGCGGAACTCCATCGGGTCCTGCGGCCTGGGGGACGGGTGGTGATCGTGGACACCTTCACCGCCACCAAGACCGCCAGGTAGAGGCAGGCGGGCCGATCCTTGATGCTGTGTGGGGCGTTGCTAGCGCCGTGTCAGGCAACGTTGGCCCGCTTCACGATTTCGCGGAGGCGCAAATCGTCGGCATGGCGGTTCCGCCAGGCGATATACCGCCGGATCATCGACTCTTGCTCGGCGTAGGACGCACACCCCAACGGAGCGAACGTTGCCGGGCGAGGCGCTAGCTGGAGGCTGCCTCCTTCGTCTCCTCGTCCGCACGCCCGTAGACGAGGATGGCGACGCCGTCGCCGACGGCTCTGGAGTCCGCGAGCCGCAGGCGCTTGCTGTCGCTGGTGTCGCCGAAGAGGCGCTTGCCGGTCCCGAGGATGACCGGGAAGACCATCAGGCGCAGCTCGTCCACCAGGTCGTGCTCGATGAGCGTCTGCACGAGCTGGGCGCTGCCGTGGACCACGATGTCCCCGCCCGGAGCCCGTCGCAGCTTCGAGACCTCCTCCACGACGTCGCCGTCCAGCACCGTCGAATTGTTCCACCCGGGCTCCCGGAGGGTCGAGGAGACGACGTATTTGGGCATGCTGTTGAACTTGTCGGCGAACTCGCCCTCCCTCGACGGCCAGGCGGCGGCGAACCCCTCGTAGGTCACTCGGCCCAGCAGCAGCGCCTCCGCCCCGAGCGCCTCATCGAGCTTGAACTGGTCGCCCTCGGCTCCACGCGCGAACTCAAAGCTCCACCCGCCATACTTGAAGTCCTCTGACCCCCCCGGATCCTCCACGACGCCGTCGAGCGACACGAACTCGGTGACGACGATCCTTGCCATCTGGCCCTCCTTCGGTTGCTGCGCGTTCGGTTGCTGCGCGCCGGCCGTCCGGCCGACCCGTGACGGTGGCATAATACAACCTGACGGTTGCTAAACCAGATAGCTGACTAGGCGGGTGGTGAGCCATGGCAGTCGACCAGCTCACGAGAACGTTCGCGGCGCTCGCCGACCCGACGCGCCGCGCGATCCTCGGGCGCCTCGCCGACGGCGAGGCCACGGTGAACGAGCTGGCCGAGCCGTTCACGATCAGCGTCCAGGCGGTCTCCAAGCACCTCAAGGTGCTCGAGCGCGCCGGGCTGATCACGCGTGGTCGCACGGCGCAGCTCCGGCCCGCGCGGCTGCAGGGCGTGGCGCTCAGGGACGCCGCCGACTGGCTCGAGCCCTACCGCCGGTTCTGGGAACACAGCTTCGACCGCCTCGAGGCACGCCTGCACGCGACCGGGAAGGACCCCGCGGATGGCTGAGGCTGAGGGGGGCATCACGATCGTCCGCGTCTTCGACGCGCCACGCGACCAGGTGTGGAAGGAGTGGACCGAGCCCGAGCGCTTCGCTGACTGGTTCGGCGGCAGCGAGGCCGAGGTGCCGCTGTCCACGGTCTCGCTGGACGTCAGGCAGGGCGGCGCGTGGCGGGCGACGATGGTCGTCGGACCCGGCCGCCACGAGATCCACTGGAAGGGCTCCTACCGCGAGGTGGTCGCGCCCAAGCGCCTCGTCTTCACCATCTCCGACCAGCCCGGCGACGACGAGTACGAGCTGGTGATCGTCGTCCTCACCGACCTCGCCGACGGCCGCACCGAGATGCTGTTCGAGCAGCGCGGGCACCTGTCGGCCGAGCAGTACGAGCGCTCCAGGCAAGGCTGGTCATCGTTCTTCGATCGCATGGCCGGGCACCTGGCCGGCGCGTGACCACCGGCGTCCGCCCAGCGCGCCATTTGCGCCTCCGCGAAATCGTGAAGCGGGCCAACGTTGCCTGACGCGGCACTAGACGATTGATTCCAAGGGGTGGTTCGCGAGTTCGGACTGAGGCGAGCGCCGGGGCTGCGGAATTGCTTCAGGCGACAAGGCGGCGCAGTTCGGTCTGCGCGCGTTCGACGAGCTTTCGGGCGGTGTGGTCGGAGACTCCGAGGTGACGGCCGATCTGGCGGTAGGACCGTTCGGGTTGGTCGTCCAAGTCATAGCGCAGGACCAGCGCCTCGGCTTGGCGTGGGTCCATGTGGGCCAAGGCCGCGCGAACGGCCACTGTGAAGTCCTTTGCCGTGGCGGCGTGTTCGGGGTCGGCGAGGGTGTAGCCGGGTGCGGGCAGTTCTTCGTCATCCTCGGTGGCTGTGGTGCGGAGTTGCCAGTGGAGTGCTGTGACTGTCGTCGGTGAGATGCCCAGCGCGGCAGCCGCCAGGTTCAGGCTGTCAGTGTTCTCGTCGAGGGCGCGGCGCAGCGCGACGGTGCGGCCGATGAGGTCGGCGGGCACGACGGCAGGGAACTCCTGTTGGGAGATGGCTCGCTGGATCTCCTTGCGTACCCAGGTGTGCGCGTACGCCGCGAACGGCACAGCGCGCTCTGGGTCGAAGCGGGCCGCGGCGATCAGGAGCCCGAGGATGCCGGCTTGGCGCAGATCTGCCCGGTCGATGTGCCAGGTGCGGTAGCGGGCGGCCTCTCGTTCGACGAGGTAGCCGTGCCTGGCGACAAGGTGGTCGCGCTCGGAGGCGTCCGGTTCGTCCTGGTGCCTGCTCACCGCGGTGATCTCCTGGGGTTTGGTGCCCGTTTGGTTGCCGCTCCTACGGATACCGGGCGGGGCGCAGAATGCGAGGTTCGCATCGGGGTCGATTGCCGGTATCACCCTGGCGACCCAGCAACGCCTGACTCTGGAAGGTCGCCGCATGTCTGATGTCAGCGATGCCGCCTGGCAGCCGTTCAAGATCGTGCCGTACGGGGCGGTCCTGCATGTGCCTGCCGGCTGGGAGGCGCTGCCTCCCGTTCCGGCGAACGGGCCGGAGATTCTGCGGGCCACTGGGGGGCCCGGCCAGAGCCTGATCGTCTTCAAGATCCCTGCCAAGGGGCTGACCGTGGGGCAGGTCGCGGACGTGGCCCAAGAGAAGCTCGCAGCCCATGGTTACGGCGATTTCACGCGCTCCGACGTCGCCTTCGCCGGACAGCCGGGGATGGCCCTGGACTTCGTCACCCGCAACAGCGAGGGAACGATCATCTACCGGACGCGGGAGTACTTCGCCGTGCGCGGCAACGCTGCCTTCGTGCTTGGTATGGGAAGCGCAACGTGGAAGGAGCACCTGCCGCTCATCGAACAGATCGCCGGACGATTCGAGCTCATCGAATGATCTGATCCGCTTCCTGGCCCCTCCCCTGCACATGGAGGAGGTGGGTGCGGCGCCGGTGTGAGGCCGGCGCCGCTCCCGTCTGGGGCCTACGTCAACTCGAGCAGGGGGAAGGCCCGGTGGCGGCGCGGTGGTACCAGGAAGTTCTGCCGCCTGGTGGTGGTGAGGAACCGCTCCAGTCCGTTGTCGACGTCTTCCACGGCGAACTGGTCCCGCAGGTCCAGCGACGCCTGGTTGCGACGCATCGTGGCGAAGAAGTCGGCTGTCGGCACGAACACGGTGAACTGCAGCTTCGGTACGTTCCGGCTGCCCCATGAGATCGGGACGCTGGCCGGGACGTCCATGCTGTCGAAGCCGGGACCATCCATGCGGATGTGGATCGGGGTGCTGTCCGCCGCCCTCGAGGAGCGCTGTAGCGCCGCCAGGTGCCCGATGCGGTGCTCTGCATTGATCGTGCCGCTGCCCTGGGCGGCCTGCTGGGCGTCACCCGCCCCTTGGAAGACGTTGGGCAGGAAGGACGGCCCACCCCCATTGGAGAACGGGCTGCCGGAGTTGCCAAGCGAGGGCGGCGGGTTGGACCGGTGCATGTACTGCACCCGCTCGAGGTAGATCTCGTCCTCGTCGGACCCTGCTTCGCCCGCACGGGCGTAGAACGCCTCCAGGTCCAGGATCACATGGGACAGATGCTGGATCGAGCCGTTGTCGAAGTAACTGCCGGCGCTGGCGGTGGTCAGGTGCGCGGAGGCGTTGCCCTGGAAGGTGACGATCGGCGCCGGGCCGCCACCGCTGGTCTGCTGGTCGGCGAAGCCCATCCACATGGGTGTCTGGTCGTTGACCACGTCAATGAACGGCAGCCCGTTGTTGCTCGCGACCAGGCGTGGCATCCCCGGTTGCTGGAACATCACGCGCATCGAGGTGAACGTCAGCGGCAGCCCCGGCGACGGCGTCGACTGGCCAGCCAGGCGGTTCGAGCCGCTGAGCCAGTTGAGGATGTCGGTGATGGTGCTGGGGTTGTCGCTGCGGACGGTGAACAGCAGGTCGCTGGTCTCGATCCGCAGGGGGACGTTGAACTTGCGCTTCACGATGGCGGGGTTGTTCGGGTGGACGTCGGTCGGGCTCGGCACCGCCTCCTCCAGCGCGAAGCGGCTGGTGTTCGAGGCGAGCCGCGGGAGGTTGGCGGACACCAGCGCAGACGGCAGCCTGCCGAAGTACGGCAAGCCGTAGGAGACGAAGGTGAACGCGCCGCTGGAGGTGAACGGGTAGGCGGCCTCGATGGTGTTGAGGGCGTTGGCCAGCGCAGCCTGCTCGGCCTTGGTCGGCAGGCGGGACAGCGTGGCGGTGGCGAAGGTCGTGTAGACGGGCCCGAACTGGAACTGCACGCCGTTGATCATCCGGGCTGGGGCGATGAACGCGCCGATGTCGAACTGGATGTCAGGTAGGGTCGCCGCCTCCGCCGCAGAGCGGAGTGGTCGCCAGGCGACCGCGTCGAGCAGGTTCATCGTGGCGGCGGCCGCCGCGATCACGCCACCCGCCTTCAGGACGGTCCGCCGTGGGACCGCCGACCCAGGCGGCCGGGGTGTGGCTTGCTGCACCTCCATGCTGCACCTCCACGGGCCGTGCCACCGCCATGGCATGACGGCGTGCACTGCCTCTCGCAGTGAGAGCAGCAGGCTCACATGAGAAGTATAGAAATCGCCCTTGAAAGCAAGCAGGGACGAAAACCACCCAACCTATCGCTAGGGGAGAATCACTTCCGGCAAAGGTTGCCGAGATTGACGTGATCGCCGACCCCGCACGCCTGCACCAGCTCGACTTGGCCGTCCTCGACCACTGACGCTCGGGGGACGAGGGCGATCCGCAGACATGAGGGAGGGCGCCGCGGGCATCGGGTGTGTGCTCCGGGGCGCCCTCCAGCACTGCTTGGTTACGAGGTCGCGGCGGGCTCGGGTTCGCGGCTGCGCTGCAGGGCGCCGTAGGCGAGGCCGAGGGCGAAGAGGATGCCGAGGTAGGCGCCGATGAAGCGGTGCAGGCTGTCGTCGCCGATGAGGAACTGCAGCACGATCATCACCAGCACGACGACGCCGGCGATCAGGTGGACTTTGCCCCAGGTGAGCGTTCCGGGGCTGGGCAGCTGCACCGAGCCGAATCTGGTGACCAGGATTTGGGCGACCATGACCAAGGCGATCAGGATGGCGAACCAGCTCAGGAAGTTGCCCCAGGCACTGTGCGAGCCGCAGATGCTGCCGCCGAGCAGGCCCACGTTGAGGCATCGATGGAACCAGGGGATAAACGAGTCGATTAGCAGGAGCAGCCCAAACAACGCGATAATTCGCTCGGCGGGCGAGAGCTTTCCGATTTCCATTTCGACCCCTTGGCGTGATGTGTTGTCGCTCGCGCATTGCATAGCAAGACCGCTTGCCTTCGTTGACATTTCTTGACAGAGTCCCGCTGAGAGTCGCACCGAAGCGTCCATGTGAAGGGAATGCGGGTTGGCGACTGAGCAGGTCAGGGCTGTTGTCGACGCCCTCAATATCGTCGTCACCTTCGGCGATATGCTGAAATTCCTGCGGCGGCGGGCCCGTCTCACGCAGCGGCAGCTGGGCCTCGCCGTCGGCTACAGCGAGGCGCAGATCTGCCGGCTGGAGCAGAACCAGCGCCTGCCTGACCCGATTACCCTGGCTGCACTGTTTGTGCCCGCTCTCGGCTTGGAGCACAACCCGCAGCTCGCCACCCGGCTGCTCGAATTGGCGGCGCAGGCCCGCGGCGGCCAAAAGGCGTCCAGCTCCCAGAAACCGGAGCCGGAGCCAGAGCCGCACGACGGGAACGCGGATTGGCTGCGGGAACGGTTGGCCGAGGCGCTGAGCCAGGCCATGGCCCTGACCGGCGGGATGCGGGTGCTCGACCTCGGGTGCGGCCGGGCGGCCAGCTCGGTCTTCCTGGCCAGGGAGTTCGGCGTCCAGGTTTGGGCTGGCGACGCTCGGGTCGAGCCGGCCGGCAACTGGCGCCGGGTCCGCGACGCCGGCCTCGGCGCCCTGGTATACCCGATGCGGCTGGAGGCGCAGGCGCTGCCGTTCCCGGACGGCTTCTTCGACGCGGTCGTCAGCGTCAGCGTGGGCGCCGACCGCCATTTCGGCGCCGACGACCTCGACCTCGGCGACCTCGCCCGGCTTCTGCGGCTGGGCGGGCAGCTCGGCATCGTCGTGCCGGGCGTGGGCGGCGAGGTCGACGGCGTGGTGCCGCCGCAGCTGCAGCCGTGCGGGGACCCCGAATACCGCTGGTTGCACAGCCCTCGATGGTGGGCGCGGCATTTGGCCCGCTCGGGCCTGGTCGAGGTTGATCTCGCCGACATGGTCCCGGACGGCTGGCTGCACTGGCTCCGCTGGGAGCGCCGCGCCCCGCTCGCCGAGGTCCTCGCCCGCGACGCCGGCCGCACGCTAGGCTTCACCCGCGTGGTGGCCCGCCGGAGCCGGAGCCGGGGTCCACGCAGCGGCGCGGACGGACGTATGCTTGGCGGCGAAACTGTTTCGTGGGCAGATTTCGTGCATTGACCCCGCCACCCTGAGGGCTTCGAGGATCGCAGATGAGCAAGCAGCAAGCGCCCAAGCAGCAGGCCGGCAAGCAGCAAACGGGCAAACAGGCCGCCAAGCGGCGCCCGTCCGCCAGCAGCCGGAAGGCCGCTGAGCGCAAGCGCCGCCAGCGGCAGCGGATCTACGCGGTGGTCATCCCGCTCGTGCTGATCGCCATAGTGGTCGGCGGGGTGCTCCTGATCCAGGCGCAGAGCAACAGCTTCCCCTATGACAAGGTGAAGACCTTCGGGACCCTCAGCCGCAACCACGTCACCACGGCGGTGCACTACAAGCAGAACCCGCCGGTCGGCGGCGACCACAACCCGGTCCCCCAGACCTGCGGCTACTACGACCAGCCCATCCACAACGAGAACGCGGTCCACTCCCTGGAACACGGTGCGGTCTGGATCACCTACCGGCCGGACCTTCCCGCCGATCAGGTGCAGCGTCTCGTCAGCATCGCCCACGCCCAGACGTATGTCCTGGTGAGCCCCTACCCGGGCCTTCCCGCCCCCGTGGTCGCCTCTGCCTGGAGCACCCAGGAGCGCCTCCGCTCCGCCAACGACCCCAAGCTCAGCGAGTTCGTCGCCAAATACCGCCAGGGCCCCCAGACCCCTGAGCCCGGCGCGGCCTGCTCCGGCACCGGCACCCCGAAGTAGCGAACGCCGCCGGAGTAGTGCCGAGGGGGCGCCGCTCCGCCGCGGGCGCCGCCCCCCCAGCTCTAGGCGCCGGCCAGCAGGGTGTCTGCTGCCGCCTGGCCGGCGGTGTCGGCTAAGCGGCAGGCGCGCAGGGTGCGCTGGTCGTTGGCGCCGACGTTGATGGCGACCAGCGTGGCGGCGGCGCGTGCTCCGGCGGCGGCGAGCTGGCCGGCGGTGGCGGCGTCGCCGCGCAGGTTCGGGTTGCCGTCGCGGGCCAGGACGGCGGCCAGTTTGGCCACGTCCGCGCCGGCTTCGGCGACGCGCAGGGGGATCTCGGTGGCGGCGTCCAGCGCTTTCCTGATGGCGAGGTGGCGGGCCTTGGCGGCCTTGGTGTTTGGTTTGCCAGGGAGGAGCTTGAGCGAGATGACCTGCTGGTAGGCGCTGGCGTCCGCCTGCGCCAGTGGAGCCACGCGGGCGCGCAGCATCTCCGCGTGGGTGCAGAGGTCGGTGGCGGCGTCGAGGTGGGTGGCGGCGAAGCGGGCGGCCATCGCGGTCAGCGCCGCGGCCATGGCCACGGCCATCGCCGCCGCCGCACCGCCGCCCGGGGCCGGCTCTCTGGCCGCGATCTGGTCGAGGAAGGTGCACAGCGGTGCGTCGAGGTACCCGCCCGCTGAGTGGTCCTGCGGTTCCCATGCCGTCGGTGGATGGGATCGGATCATTATGACAACCCCACGATCTCCCCGTGCTGGTCAATGTCGATCCGCTCGGCGGCCGGGTGCAGGCCGAGCCCGGGCATCGTCCGCATATCACCACAGATGGGGTAGACAAAGCCAGCACCCACCGAGGCCCTGACCTCCCGCACCGGCAGCACCCAGCCGCTCGGCGCACCTTTCAGCGTGGGGTCGGAGGAGATCGACAGGTGCGTCTTGGCGATGCAGACCGGCAGGTGGCCGAAGCCGTTGCGCTCGTAGGTCTCGAGCTGGCGGGAAGCGGCCATGTCGTACTCCACGCCGTCGGCGCCGTAGACCAAGGTGGCGATGGTCTCGATCTTCTCCCGCAGGCTGGCCTCGTCGGCATACAGGAAGCGGAACTCACTTGGCTCCTCGGCCGCCTCGGCAACCGCCTCGGCCAGCGCGGCCGCGCCCCGGCCGCCGTCGGCCCAGTGGGTGCACACCGCCGAGCGGACCCCCAGGGAGGCGGCGATCTCGCGGACCGCCTCGTGCTCGGAGGGGTGGTCGCCGGGGAAGGCGTTGATCGCCACCACGGGGGTGACGCCGTGCAGGCGGATGTTCTCGATCTGCTTGCGGAGGTTGGCGCCGCCGAGGTGAACCTCGTCGGGGTTCTCGTCCAGCAGGGCGGGCGGCAGCGGCTTGCCGGCGACGACGCGGTGGCGGCCCGAATGGGCCTTGAGCGCGCGGATGGTCGCCACCACCACGGCCGCGTCGGGCACCAGGCCGGAGGTGCGGCACTTGATGTTGAAGAACTTCTCCGCGCCGATGTCGGCGCCGAAGCCGGCCTCGGTGACCAGGTAGTCGCCGCCGTGGATGCCGATCAGGTCGGCGACCACCGAGGAGTTGCCGTGGGCGATGTTGCCGAAGGGCCCGGCGTGCACCAGCACCGGGGTGTTCTCCATGGTCTGCAGCAGGTTCGGCTTGATCGCCTCGCGCATCACCACGGTCATAGCGCCGGCGGCCCTGAGCTGCTCGGCGGTGATCGCCTCGCCATGGCGGTTGTAGCCGATCACCACCCGGCCAAGCCGCTCGCGCATGTCCCGCAGCGAGGTGGAAAGGGCGAGTACCGCCATCACCTCGGAGGCAGCGGTGATGTCGAAGCCGCTCTGGCGGGGCTGCCCGTCCAGGCGCGAGCCGAGGCCGAGGACGATGTTGCGCAGCGCCCGGTCGTTGACGTCCAGGACCCGCCGCCAGGTGACGTCGTGCTGCACGATGCCCAGCTGGTCGCCCTGGTAAATGTGGTTGTCGATCATGGCGGCCAGAAGGTTGTGGGCGGCGGTGACCGCGTGCATGTCGCCGGTCAGGTGCAGGTTCAGCAGCTCCATCGGCACCACCTGGCTGTAGCCGCCGCCGGCCGCGCCGCCCTTGATGCCGAAGGTCGGGCCCATCGACGGCTGCCGGATCGCGACGGTGGCACGCTTGCCGAGGTGGGAGAACGCTTGGCCGAGGCCGACCGTGGTGGTGGTCTTGCCCTCGCCGAGGGGAGTCGGGGTGATCGCCGAGACCACCACGTAGCGGGCCTTCGACCGCCCGGCCAGCGCCTCGATCGCCTCCAGCTTCACCTTGGCGACACCCTCGCCGTAGGGCTCCAGCAGGTGCTCGCCGAGCCCCATCTGCGCGGCGATCTCTGACAGGGGCTTGGGGGTTGCCTGGCGTGCGATCTCCAGGTCGGACAGCGGACCGGCCATGCTGGACATCGTCAAAGCTCCCTTCCGGTGAAACCGTTACCACCAAAGCCGTCGCGCTCGGCGCCGAACTCGGCGCCGGCGTCGCGCAGCGCGTCGAACAGGTACTGCCCGGAGGAGCGCTCGCAGTGCAGCAGGTACGAGCGTTCCCCATTCATGTCGTCGCGGATGACGTCTGTTGCGACCTTGGCAACGGCGGTGCGGAAGGCGCTGCCATTCGGCGTCACCCGGTCCGCGAAGTCGACCGCGCAAAGCTTGGCAAGCAGTCTTGACGCGGCCAGCCCTGTCACCCGGATCAGCGCCCGGCCGTGGCTGAACACCTCGACCACGCTCACCAGCGAGTCGTCGCCAGCGGCGGTGGCAGTGGCTCGGACCCGCGCGGCGACCTCGGCCTCCTGGCCGGGGGTGGCCAGCAGCAACCACTCGTCCGGCCCGGAGCCCACCACCAGCGTACCGGTCCCGTCGCGGGCGGCATGGCCGAAGCTGACCCCGAGGCTGGCCGCGACGGCGCTGCCCGGCCGGGCGCGGATCAGGACCTTGGCCAGCGGCGTGCAGTCCACCAGGCGCAATGGCGCGCTGGAGCGCCCGGCATGGACCTCCCAGCCAGCAACGATCGCGGTCGGCGGCGGCTGGGCGACCGGGCTCCGCGCGATGGCCGAGGCGAGGGGCGAAACACCACTAGCCACGCAGACGCACCCCCTCCGGGTCGAAATGGGCGAGATGCTCCATCACCGCGGCGGGGATGCGGCGCCCGTCTGGCAGTTGCACGGTGACCTGCGTGCCGGGCGCGGCCAGATGGGGCGCGACCTGCCCCAGGCAGATCGAGCGGCCCAGCGTCGGCGACATGCGGCTGGAGGTGATCCGCCCGGCGATCTGCTTGTCGCCCTCGACGATGAGGCTCGCCTCCGCCGGCACCAGCTGGCCGTCGACCGGCTGCAGGCCGACCAGGCGGAGGTCGCCGTTGAGGCTGAGGCCGTGCTGCCACACCAGCTCCGGCTTGCCGGCGAAGTCGTCCTTGTCCAGCTTCACGGCCCATTCCAGGCCGGCGCTGAACGCCTTGGTGAGCCCGTCGGTGTCCTGGCCGACGATCAGGTGGCCTTTCTCCAGGCGCATGATGCGCTGCGCCTCCACCCCGAACGGCGCCGCTCCCAGGTCGGCGCCGCGCTCCAGCAGCGTCTCCCAGACGTGCAGGCCGTAGGCGGCGGGCACGTGGATCTCGTAGGACAGCTCGCCGGTGAAGCCGATGCGCCACATGAAGCAGCCCGCCACCCCGGCGATGGTCGCCAGGCGCACCCGCATGTAGGGGAACGCCTCGGGGGACAGGTCCACTCCCTCGCTGACCCGACGGAGCAGCTCGCGGGACCTCGGCCCGGCCACGTTGATGCTGGCGTAGGCGGTGGTGACCGGGGTGACGTGCACCTGCCAGTCCGGGTGCTCGGTCTGCAGCCAGCTTTCCACCCACTCCCACACCGTCGCGGCGCCCGACGAGGTGGTGGTCATCAGCCAGCGGCCCTCGTCGAGGCGGCCGGTGACGCCGTCGTCGAGCACCACGCCGTCCTCGGCGCACATCACCCCGTAGCGCACCGAGCCGACCTCGAGCTTCGACCACTTGTTGACGTAGAGGAGGTTCAGCAGCTTCGGCACGTCCGGGCCGCGCAGGTCGAGCTTGCCGAGCGGGGTGACGTCGATGAGGCCGACGTTTTCGCGGACGTTGCGGACCTCGGCGGCGGGGTCGCCGTAGTGGTCGGGGCGGATCCACTGCCCGGCGACCAGCGGCTTGGCGCCGTGGGCCTCGTGCCAGGGCTGCATCGAGGAGTAGCGCACCGGGTCCAGCGGGCGGCCAGCCAGCGCCCCGAGGCTGATCGGTGCGAACGGCGGCCGCCACACGGTGGTGCCGACCTCCTCGATGGTGGCGCCGACCGCCTCGGCCAGCACCGCGACCGCGTTGACGGTCTCCAGCTTGCCCTGCGACGGCCCCATGGTCACCGTGGTGAAGCGTTTCACCAGCTCGACCGAGTCGTACCCCTCCCTGGCGGCCGCCACGATGTCCTTGGAGGAGACGTCCTCGGAGAAGTCGACCATCCCGTGGGTGGCCGCGCGGAACAGCGCCGGGTGCGGCCGGGGCCGCAGCTCCGGCACGGTCAGGCCGCGGCGGTCGCCGTGCCCGGCGCGGGCAGCGGCCAGGCGCCCGGTTGCGCGGGCATGCTCCAGCAGTTCATCGAGGGTGCCGTCGCCGCAGAGCCCGCCGGTGGCCAGGACACTATCGGGGAGGCCGTCGCCGGGCACGAAGCGAGCCGCCTCTGGCACGTACACCGGGCGGTCACCGGCCATGTTCAGCAGCGAGGTCGGCGCGGTCCAGCCGACCGAGGTGACCAGCAGATCGCAGGCGACCCGGGTGCCGCTGCCCAGCTCCACCGCGCGCACGCCGCCACCGCCCCGGCCGGCGGCGCGGCGGATGGTCTCACCCTTGCGGTCGCCGGTGCGGTCACCGATGCGGGCGTCGACCACGCGGACCACCTCCACTCCCGCGCCCTCCAGGTCGGCGGCGGCGTCGTCACCCTCGGGATTGGCGCTGAGCACCACCGCCCGCTGGCCCGGCTTGACCGCGTAGAGGTTGATGAGGCGGCGCACGGCGGTCCCGAGCATCACCCCAGGCAGGTCGTTGCCCTCGAACACGAAGGGCCGCTCGACCAGGCCGGCGGCGACCACCAGCACCCGGGCACGGGCCTTGACCAGCCGTTCGAGCACACTCGGCAGGCCGCGCTGCACCACGGCGATCCAGTTGTCGTCGTAGCGGCCACAGACGACGGCGTTGGTGAGCACCTCGATGCCGGGTTCGGCGGAGACCGCCAGGCGCAGCTCGTCGAGGACCGCCAGGCGGGCGGCGCCGCCCCAGCGGAGGTGCCCGCCGAGCTGGTGCTCCTCCTCGACCAGCAGCACGCTGGCGCCGTCGCGGGCGGCGGCGACGGCGGCGGCCATGCCGGCCGGCCCGCCCCCGGCGACCACCACATCGGGATGGGCGTAGCGCTGGTCATAGCTGCCGTGCGGGTCGCCGGCGCGGACCCGGCCGCCGCTGGCGAAGCGTGCCAGCACCTTCTGGTAGGCGGGCCACAGGAGGCGCGGCTGCATGAAGGTCTTGTAGTAGAAGCCGGCCCCAAGGAAGCGCCCGGCGAGGCGGTTGGCGGCTTTGACGTCGAAGGCTAGGGAGGGCCAGGTGTTCTGCGAGCTGACCGCCATGCCGGCGGCGAGGCGGCGGTGGGCACCGCGCACGTTGGGCTCGTCGCCGACCTGCACGGTGCAGCCCGGGTCCAGGAAGTCGCCGGAGAGGATGCCGCGTGGCCGGTGGTACTTGAAGCTGCGCGAGAAGACCCGCTCGCCGCTGGCAGCCAGCGCCGAGACGATGGTGTCGCCGGCGAAGCCCTGGCGCGGCTGGCCGTTCCAGGTGAACGCCAGCGGCCTGCCCCGGTCGATCACCTCGCCGTGCTGCCGCTCCGGCAGGCGCATCGGCTCCGGCCTGGTCATGCGCTCCCCCCGGCCGGCTCGCAGCGGCGGATCTCGTTGCTGACGGTGTGGCGCTCGACGCGCAGGAACTTGCGGCAGCCGTGGCGGTGGTACCAGGTCTCGCTGGTCCACCCGGCGGGGTTCTGCTTGTTGTAGAGGTAGGCGCGCCATTCGGCCTGGCTGGCTGAACCAGGGTCGGGCCGGGGTTTGCGCTCGTGGCCGTAGGCGAACTCGGCGGAGTTCCGTGGGCCGCACCAGGGGCAGGGGATCAGGATCACGGCTGCTTCAGCTCCTGCTCAAATCCTCATTCGTCAATGGCTCAAGTCAGTGGCCAACGGCGGCGGCGCCCTTCTCGCCCACCAGGCGGCCTTCGGCGAAGCGGGCAAGGTCGAAGGCGGCGATCAGCTCAGGGGTCTTGCCGGTGGCGACCAGCTCGGCCACGGACTCGCCGGCGGCGGGTCCGGCTTTGAAGCCGTAGGTGCCCCAGCCGACGTCGACCAGGAACCCCTCGACCGGGGTGATGCCCATGATGGGGGAGAAGTCCGGGGTCATGTCGCACAGCCCGGCCCACTGGCGCAGCACCCGCAGCTTGGCGATGGACGGCATCAGCTCCAGGACGTGGCCGGCCAGCTCCTCGGTGAACTCCAGCGAGCCGCGCATCCCATAGGAGGGGTAGGGGTCGGTCGAGGCGCCGAAGACCAGCTCGCCCCGGTCGGTCTGGCTCACGTAGACGTGCAGCGTGCCGGACACCACCACGGTCTCCAGGAAGACCTTGACCGGCTCGGTCACGGCCGCCTGCAGCGGGTGGGTGATGATCGGCATGGTGACCCCGGCCATGGCCGAGATCAGGGAGGCCCAGCCGGCGGTGCAGTTGACCACCACGGGGGCGGCGACAGGGCCACGGCTGGTGCGCACGCCGGTGACTCGCCCATCGGCGACGTCGATCCCGAGGACCTCGGTCTGCTGGTGGATCTGCACGCCGGCGTGGTCGGCGGCGCGGGCATAGCCCCAGTTGACCGCGTCGTGGCGGATGGTCCCCCCGGGCGGGTGGTGCAGGGCGCCGAGGATCGGGTAGCGGGCCTGCTCGGAGACGTCCATGAAGGGGACCAGCTGCTTGATCCGGGCTGGTCCGATCACCTCGGAGTCGATGCCCTCCAGCTTGTTGACCTCGGCGCGCCAGCGCATGGTGCGCAGCGAGCTGTCGTTGTGCGCCAGCGTCAGGTGACCCCGCTGGGAGAACATCACGTTGAAGTTGAGGTCGGATGCCAGGCGTTCGTACAGCTTCACCGAGCGGTCGTAGAAGCGGCCCCCCTCGGGGGTCAGGTAGTTGGAGCGCACGATGGCGGTGTTGCGGCCTGAGCCGCCGCCGCCGATGTAGCCCTTGTCCAGCACGGCGACGTTGGTGATGCCGTGGTTGGCGGCCAGGTAGTGCGCGGTGGCGAGCCCGTGGACGCCCGCCCCCACGATCACCACGTCATAGCTGGCGGCGAGGTCGTGGTGGTGGAAGCTGCGGGGCCAGTCGTCGTGCCTCAGCCCCCGGCGGAGCAGTTGGAGGGCGGAGTAGCGGGCAGGCCTCCGCTGAAGCTTTTGCTGGCCGGCGCGACCATTCATGATGCCTCGGAACATACCGAGAAAAGGAAACGCTGTCCACTGTCAGTAAACAACCCTGCAACTCCTCTCCAGTCGGTCTAACCGAAGCCGAACGGATCGACGGCGGGCGGCGGCTGGCGCCCTCCTGGAGCGGGCGCACCCAGGCGGCGGCTCAGCTCGGCGGCGCGTGGCAGCAGCAGGTCGAGGGCGCGGCGCATGCCGATGCGGTCGAAGCGGTCGGCGGGGCCCTCGATCGCCAGGGCGGCCACCACCGCGCCAGACGGCCCCTGCAGCGGCGCGGCGATCACGTTGACGCCGAGCTGCTGCTCGCCCTCGGTGATGGCGTAGCCGCGGCGGCGGATCTCGTGGAGCTGGGTGCGCAGCACGGCCGCGTCGCCGATGGTGCGCGGAGTCAGCCGCGGCCGCTCGGCGGCGAGCACCCGCTCCAGCGCCTCTGTGGGGCCGTGGGCCAGCAGTACCTTGCCGTCGGCGGTGCAGTACAGCGGCCTGGTGGTGGAGGGCAGCAGCGGGCGTGGTGCCGTCCGGCGGCTCGGCACCATGTCGACCACCACCGCCGCGCCAGGGCCGGGGCCTGGTCCGGGGCCTGGTCCGGGGCCTGGTCCGGGGCCTGGTCCGGGGCCTGGTCCGGGCACGTCGAGCAGGACGGTCTCGCCGGTGCCCTCCTCCAGCAGGTACAGGGTGCGGCGTGCGGCCTGGCGCAGCTCGCGCTCGTCGGCGCCGGAGGGGGAGGGTACCGCAGCGGCCAGGCGCAGCGCGCCCGGCCCCATCAGGTAGCGCCCGCTGGCGGGGTCCCGCACCACCAGCTCAGCGCCGACCAGCGAGGCGAACAGGCGCGACACGGTGCTCGGGTCAACCCCGAGCTGCTCGGACGCCTCCACCACGCCGAGGCCGCCCTCAGCACGGGCCAGCATCCACAGCAGCGCGAGGCCGCGGTCAACCGACTGGACCGTGCGGCTGGCGGGACGCCCCGTACGTGGCAACCGCCCCTTGCCTCCCAAGCGCCCTGTGAGCTAGTCTTTGCGTGGTTCCCAATTAGTATTGCGTCTTTGGCAATATAACACGGGAGGTTGGCTTTTGCTCACGGAGCAGCCCGACGCCCAAGCCGATGCGGTCCGCCAGGCTGAGGGCAGGGAGGCCGACGCCCAGGCCCACATCAGCGTCGAGGAATTCAAGCGTGCCGCCGGCTCGTTCACTACCGGCGTCACTGTGGTCACCACCCGTGACCCCGAGGGGGACCTGCGCGGCTTCACCGCCAATTCGTTCACCTCGGTGTCCCTGGATCCGCCGCTGGTGCTGGTCTGCCTGCACCGACGCGCGCCGAGCCTTCATGCCTTCCAGCCCGGCCGCGGCTTCGCGGTCAACGTCCTCGCCGACGACCAGGAGTGGATGTCACAGCGCTTCGGGCGCCGCTCCGACAACAAGTTCGAGGGCGTCCCCCACCAACTCGGGTCCTCCGGGGCGCCGATCATCGACGGCTGCATCGCCCACATTGAGTGCACCTTGGAGACTAGCTACGACGGGGGGGATCATGTCATCCTCCTCGGCCGGGTGCGCAACGTGGCCACGAACGATGGCTCGCCGCTGATCTTTCACCGCAGCCGGTACCTGCGCGCCCTGTAGCCGTTCGCTGTTCGCTGTCGCAATCCGCGAGGAGGACCCCTTGCCCCAGCACAGCACCACCCGCTCGCCACCTGGCCCCCGCTAACCCGGAGCAGAGATCTGTCCCCCAATCTCAACTCTCCATGTGAGCGGGAGAAGCACCCATGGACCAGTCACTCTCGCACCGTGCCGGCCCCCAAGGGGCCGTCGTCGCGGTCGATGACCGCCAACTGCTGAAGCTGCTGCACTGGTACGACGGCTTTGTCGTCTGTCTCGCCAACCCCGGTTTCCTCATCTCCAGCCTGGGCTTCTCGATCGGAACGCTGGGCGCTCTCGGCGCCTTCGTGCTGTGGACCGTCTCCATGCTGATGGCGGTCGCGCAGAACAAGATCTACACCGAGCCGGCGACGATGTTCCCGGACCGGGCCGGTGGCGTCGCCATCTACGCCCATGAGGGCTGGCGCCGGCACTTCACCTTCATCGGCCCGATGGCCGCCGTCGGCTATTGGGGCGGCTGGACGGTGGTGCTCGCCATCAACGGCCTGGTCATCGGCTCGCTCATCCAGGCGCAGTGGTTCCCGAACGCGGCCTGGTCGTACCACATCGGCCTGACCCACCTCGGCGCCACCCTGACGCTGCCGCGGCTGATCGCCGTGATCCTGATCTTCGCCGTGTGGTCCTTCAACGCCGCCGGCGTGCGGCCGGCGGTGTGGGTCGGCTACGTCACCGGAGCGCTGCTGCTGATTCCACTGGCGCTCTACATCGCCTTCCCCTACCTCACCGGCAACTTCCACAGCGTCAACCTGACCTGGCTGGTGGACGACAACGGCGGCTCGCTGTGGAACAGCTGGCGGCTGGTGCTGGTCTGGTTCTACCTGATGGGCTGGTCGTCCTACGGCGTCGAGGCGGCTGCCACCTTCGCCCCGGAGTACCGCGACACCGAACGCGACACTGACCTGGCGCTGCGTCGCTCGGCCATGTTCTCGCTGGTCGTCTACGCGCTGCTGCCGCTCGGCGTCGGCGGGATGCTGACCGCCGACAAGATCAACGCGGGCGCCGCCGACTTCTCCTTCTACATCGTCGAGATGGACAAGATGATCGGCGTCGGCGCCAACTTCGTGCTGCCGCTGCTGATCGCCGCGTTCCTGCTGGCGATGAACACGGCCACCATGGACGGATCGCGGGCGCTCTACGGCATCTCCAAGTCGGGCATGACCGTCAAATGGCTGTCGCAGCTCAACCGTTTCCACGTGCCCGCCCGCGCCATGACCGTGGACATGGTGGTCAACATCGCCGTGGTGCTGACCCTGAACTCGACTATCGCCATCCTGGCCGCCAGTAACCTCGGCTACGTGTTGTGCCACGTGTTCGCCCTCTCGGCGGTGCTGCTGCTGCGCCGTGACCGGCCGGAGTGGCCGCGGCCGCTGCCGTTGTCGCAGTTCTGGCTGTGGGTGGCGGGCTTCCTGGCGCTGGCGAACTTGGCGTTCGTGGTGGTCGGCGCGCCCTCGTTCAAGCTCACCGGCTACGGCTCCTACAAGGAGCTGCTGATCGGCATTGGCCTGCTGGTGGCCGCGTGCCTGCTGTACGCCTACCGGCGGGTCGTCGAGGACCGGGAGCCGCTGGTCTTCCAGGACCTCACCCCGGGCCTGCCGCCGGCCGGGATCCCGGACATCGGCTAGGACCAGATCGTGAAGCAGGTCCAACTCGCGATCACCTGCCGCTGCGGGCGCTCCGAACGGGTCCAGCTCGGCCCGGTCTGGAGCTGCCCGCAGTGCGGCAGCGAGTGGGACACCAGCCAGGTCCCAGCCGAGGAGTACCAGGCCTACGGGCGGGCGGTGCGGCGGGTGCAACTGCTGTCGCTCAGCGGCGTGCTGGTGTGCGCTGTGCTCACCGCGCTGCTCGCCCTGCTGGTGAGCCCCGCCTTGCTGCCGGTCGGGATCGTGCTCCTCGGCGTCTGGTACTTCTGGTACCTCCCAACTCACCGCAAGCAGATAAAGAGGCTCTACGAGACCCTGCCCCGCTGGGAGATCGCCCCCAGCGACAGCAACCACAACGTCGATCCGGCTTCTTAGGTTCGTATCATCGCAGCGGACATGATTTACTGTGGGTAAACAGTCGTCGAGAAGGGGGCAGCGGTTGTCCACCGATCTGGAACGCTTCCTCGACCAGGAAGGTCGCGACGACGCGATCGCCGAGGTCGCCCGCAGGATCAAGGCCGAGGGCATCACCTATATCTATTACCAGTTCGTCTCGGTTACCGGCCGCATCCAGGGCAAGGGCATCCCCGCTCCCCACTGGGAGGCGATCGCCCGACGGGGCTTCCAGCTCGTCTACGGCGCCACCGCCAACCTCTTCACCGACCGCCACGGCGACTACATCGGCTACGGCCCGGAGGCGCGCGAGCTGGTCGGCCTCCCCGACGTGGACACCTTCTGCCCGCTGCCCTGGGACCCGAAGGTGGCGCGGGTCTTCTGCACGCTGTTCCGCGGCCGTGAGGAGGAGGTCGACGGCGGCGCCTACCTCACCTCCGACTGCCGCGGCAACCTTAAGCGCCTGCACGACCAGTTCACCGCCGCGACCGGCCTGCACCTTCGCGCCGGCTGCGAGCCTGAGATGATGTGGCTCAAGCTCGGCCCCGACGGCAAGCCGGCGGTCGAGGGCATGACCAAGCCCTACTGCTACCACATCGACCAGTTCTCCGAACTGCAGCCGATCATCCACAAGGTCATCGACTACAGCCAGCGGATGGGCCTCGACATGATCCAGGGCGACCACGAGGACGCCCCCGGCCAGCTCGAGCTCAACTTCATGTTCGACCGGGCCGAGCTGACCGCCGACCGCCTCACCACCTATCGGCAGATCTGCCGCCAGGTCGGGCGCGAGACGAACACCTTCGCCTGCTTCATGCCCAAGCCGTTCATGGGCGTCTCCGCCAACGGCTGCCACCACAACATCTCGCTGTGGCAGGGCGACGAGAACATGTTCCTGCCCGACGGCGACAACCCCCGCATGCCCGGCAAGACCGGCCTGCACGCCATCGGCGGGGTGCTGGAGCACCTCCGGGCGCTGTCGGCGATCACCTCGCCGACGGTCAACTCCTACCGCCGCTTCGCCGACGCGGGCTTCTGGGCGCCGATCTTCGCCGACTGGGGCTTCCAGAACCGCACCACCGCCCTGCGGATCAGCGCGCCCGGCCGCTTCGAGTACCGCTCGGTGGACTCTGCGGTCAACCCCTACCTGTCCTTTGCCGGCCTGCTGGCCACCATGCGGGACGGCCTGGACCGCAACCTGGACCCGGGCCCGCCCGAGGAGCGCAACATCTACGACGCGATCGCGGGTGGCAAGCAGGTCCGCCGCATCCCCACCACCCTCGGCGAGGCGCTCGACGAGCTGGAGAGCGACGAGATCGTCAAGCAGGCCCTGCCCGGCGAGATGTACCGCGTGTTCATGCACTACAAGCGCGACGAGTGGGAGCGCTTCATCTCCACCGTGTCCGACTGGGACGTCAAGGAGTACCTCGACATCCTCCCGTAGCCATTCCGAACCAGAGGGAGGTCGGCATGTGCGGCATCGCCGGAATCATCCATAGAGACGGCCCCAGCGACATCGGCGTTGAGATGACCCGCATGCTCCAGGCGATGAAGCATCGCGGACCGGACTCGACCGGCTTCGCGCTCTACGGCACCCCGGGCGGCCACGGCAACCTGGTGATGCGGGTCAAGCTGGCCGACGCCAATTCGCCCCGCGACTTCGGCTTCGGCGAGCGCCTCGAGCACCACCGCATCGAGCTGGAGCAGCGCCTCGACAAGATCGGCGCGGTGGTCGACCGGGTCGAGGGCGCGACCGAGTACGCCTACCGGGCGACCCTGCGCTACGAGGGCGACCTGAAGGCGCTCACCGACTACGTCGAGGACATCCCCGACTGCGAGGTGCTGTCGCTCGGCAGCTCCCTGGAGATCGTCAAGGACCTCGGCGACGCCGAGACCGTGGCCAAGCTCTACAACCTGGGCGCCTTCCGGGGCACCCACGCGATCGGCCACGCCCGCATGGCCACCGAGTCCGACGTGGACATCTCTGGCGCCCACCCCTACTGGGCCTACCCCTTCTCCGACATCGCGGTGGTCCACAACGGCCAGCTGACGAACTACCACCAGTGGCGCCGCCGCCTGGAGCGGCTCGGCCACCGTTTCCAGTCCGCATGCGACTCCGAGATCATCGCCGTCTACATCGCCGAGAAGCGCGCCGAGGGCCTCGCCCTCGAAGCAGCCATGAAGCAGTCGCTGATCGACCTGGACGGGGTGTTCACCTACGTGGTCGTCACCGAGGACGCGCTCGGCGTCGCCAAGGACGAGATGGCCGCCAAACCGCTGGTGCTCTACCAGTCCGAGGACCAGTCCACCATCATCCTGGCCTCCGAGGAGGTCGCCATCCGCGAGGTCGTCGGCCGCGAGATCGACACCGCCGATCCCTACGAGAGCGAGGTGCTGGTGTGGACGCTGTAGCACGCGCCGACCCCGGCGGCGGCTCCGGCGGCGGTCCCGGGGAGCGGGGGATCACCTATGACGCCCGCGGGCTCGCCGAGCCGTCCGCGCCGGTCCCACAGGTCTCCGAGATCGACGGCGACCGGGCCGTCTTCGACGCCGCGGAGCTGACCCCCAGGCAGATCAACCTGGAGCTGCGCTGGCTCATCTACCAGCAGGGCATCCGCGACGTGATTGTCCGTAACCCCGGCGCCAAGCACTCGATCGGCGTCTGCATCCTGCAGCGCTGCCGGATCCGCTTCGAGGGCAGCCTCGGCTACTTCGGCGTCGGCCTGATCGACGGGCCGGAGGTCGAGATCACCGGCCGGGTCGGCTGGTCGGTGGCGGAGAACATGATGTCCGGGGTGGTGGTGATCGACAAGAACGCCGGCTCCCTGGCGGGCGCGGCCCTGCGCGGCGGCGACCTGGTGGTGCGCGGCGACGTCGGCGCCCGCACCGGCATCGACCAGAAGGGCGGCACCATCGTCGTCGGCGGCAACGCCGGGCTGCTGACCGGCTTCATGATGCAGCGCGGCCGCCAGATCATCTGCGGCAACACCGGCGCCGGCCTCGGCGACTCCATGTACGACGGGGCGATCTACGTCGGCGGTACGGTCAAGTCGCTCGGCGTCGACTGTGTGGAGGCGGAGCTGGACGTCCGCGACACCGAGTTCCTCGACCGCAAGCTCGGCATCTACGGCCTTGACCGTCCCGCCTCGTTCCGCAAGTTCGTCTGCGGCAAGAAGCTCTGGAACTACGACAACCTCGAGCCGAGCGAACGCAAGCTCGTCCTGTGACAGCGACCGACTGAGGCTTGAGGAGCGACACCACCATGGAAGACGGCCCCTCCCGCAAGAATGTCCTCGGGCGGTCGCACATCTTCACCCCCGAGGTCATCAACGACATCCACGTCAAGGCCGAGATCGGCCGCTACCGCATGCGCGGCTTCTCGATGTTCAAGCAGCTGCCGAGCTGGGACCAGCTGATGTTCCTGCCCGGCACGCTGACCCGCTTCGTGATCGAGGGCTATCGCGAGAAGTGCGAGACCAAGACGATTCTCGGCGCGCGCTTCGCCAAGAAGCCGATCGAGCTGGACATCCCCGTCTACATCACCGGGATGAGCTTCGGAGCGCTGTCGCTGGAGGCCAAGATGGCGCTGGCCAAGGGCGCCTCGATGGCCGGCACCGCCACCTGCTCCGGCGAGGGCGGCATGATCCCGCCCGAGCGGGACCTCTCCACCAAGTGGTACTACCAGGTGATCCAGAGCCGCTACGGCTTCAACCCGCACCACCTGATGCTGGCCGACGCGGTCGAGTTCTTCATCGGCCAGGGCTGCAAGGTCGGCCTCGGCGGCCACCTGATGGGCCAGAAGGTCTCCGAGCAGGTCGCCGAGATGCGCTCCCTGCCAGCCGGGATCGACCAGCGCAGCCCCGCCCGCCACCCCGACTGGCTCGGCCCCGACGACCTGTCGCTGAAAGTGCAGGAGATCCGCGAGGCGACCGACTATCAGGTCCCGATCCAGCTCAAGCTTGGCGCCGCCCGCGTCTACGACGACGTGCGCATGGCCGCCAAGTGCGGCCCGGACGTCATCTACCTCGACGGCGCCGAGGGCGGCACGGGAGCCGGCCCGCACATCGCCGCCGAGGAGACCGGCATCCCGCTGATGGCCGCCATCCCCGAGGCCCGCCGCGCGCTGGAGGACGTCGGCCTCGTCGACGAGATCGACCTGGTGGTCGCCGGCGGCATCCGCAACGGCGGCGACATCGCCAAGTGCCTCGCGCTCGGCGCCACGGCGGTGGCGATCGGCCACTCGGCGCTGATGGCGCTCAACTGCAACAAGGAGATTCCCGGCGTCACCGACTACGAGGGCACCGTCGGCGTCCCGGCGGGGCAGTGCTACCACTGCCACACCGGCCGCTGCCCCGTCGGCATCACCACCCAGGACCCGGAGCTGCGCAAGCGCCTGATCGTCGACGAGGCCGCCGAGCGCGTCTACAACTTCCTGCATACCCTGACCCTGGAAGTGCAGATGCTGGCCCGCGCCTGTGGCAAGACCAACGTCCACTCGCTGGAGCCCGAGGACCTCTGCGCCCTCACCGTCGAGGCCGCCGCCATGGCCAAGGTCCCCCTCGCCGGGACCACCTACATCCCCGGCGTCACCGAGGAGCGCACCCTGGCCGAGATCCGCGACCTGGTCGCCAAGCACCTGACCGAGCCGGGGGTGTAACGACATGGTCACACGCAAGATCTCGATCGACGCCGAGGAGCTGGCCGGCCGCACCTTCCCCTACCAGCACGACCCGTCGCTGGTGGAGGACATCGACCTGCTCGCCGCCACCCCTGGCCAGGACCTCAACTGGCTGGAGGACGTCACCTTGCTGATCGAGGACGGCGTCCCAGCGGTGTTCGACCGCTACTCCAACTCGTTTCTGAAACTACACTTCCCTATTCCTGCAGGGCGCGAGGACGAGTTCGCCCGCAAGGTACTGATTGCCCACCTCCAGTCGGGCAACTCCTACGGCATCCAGCTCAAGCGCCAGCACGCCAAGTTCCCCCAGCCGACCCTCGGCCCCTGGGTCGAGGGCTCCGAGACCGCCGGCGAGCACTGGTCCCCACCCGTCCTGCAGGGCTGGGAACCGCCTGGCGGCCACTGACCCAAGAGACCTAAAAGGAGTAAATGCGCTGTGGATAACCGGAGGCAGATTTCCGACGAAATCGCTACCGTTCGCCGGGGAGGAGGTGCGGCGGCCCCCGGACGTGGTGCGAAAGCGAAATACGTCATCGTCGGAGCCGGCATCCACGGGCTTGTGACCGCCTGGAAGCTGGCCGACCGTGGCGAGGACGTGCTGGTGGTCGACAAGACCGCAGTCGGCGCCGGCGCGTCAGGGATCGCCTGCGGTGTCGTCCGCAACAACTACTTCCAGCCGGCCATGCGCGAGCTGATGGCGCACTCGGTCTCGGTCTGGGAGTCCGACCCGGAGGCGTTCTCGTTCCATCCGGTCGGCTACATGCAGGTCGCACCCGAGGTGATGGCTGCCGACGTCGCGCAGATCTACGCGGAGCAGCAGGCGATCGGCTACCCCTCCACCTTGATCGAAGGCGAGCGCGACTGCGCAGCCTACATGCGCGGCATCTTCGACGACTGGCAGGCCAGGAACACTACCGTGATCCTGCACGAGAAGCGCGGCGGCTATGCCAACAACATGGCCTCCCTGCGCGGCCTCGCCGCCAAGGCCGAGGCGGCAGGCGCGCGGATCGTCACCGGCGTCACCGTCACCGGCCTGGTCCGCGACAGCGGCCCCGGCGGGGCGGTCACCGCGGTCGAGACCGACCAGGGCATGATCCGCTGCGAGCAGCTGGTGATCGCGGTCGGGCCTTGGGTGCGGGACTTCTGGCACATGCTGGATCTTCCCGAGACGATCACGGTCCTCGGCCGCGACGGGATCACATACGATCGCCCGATGTGGACCTACTGGTCCCTGCAGGAGGGCACCCTCAAGGTCGACCCGGGCCTGCTGCTCGACAACCACGGGCAGATGCCACCGGTGGTCCACGTCGACACCGACGCACCGCTGTACGACGACCGCGACGGCTCGCTCGTCACTGACCAGCTCTGGGGCATCTACTACAAACCGGACTGGGGCTTCGGTGGCGTCCAGGGCGGCGCCATGCCCTACATCGTCGACCGGCCCGTGGACGAGGTCGCCGTCGACCCCTATGGCACGGCCAGTCCCGACTTCGTGGTCGGCCCGGAGTTCGCCCGGCTGTGGACCTCCGGGCTCGCCCACTGCCATAAGCGCTTCGAAGGCAAGGGCCACCTGTTCTCGGAGGAGCCCTCCGGGGGGATCGGCTGCTTCACCCCGGACAGCTTCCCCGTATTCGACACCTTCTGCGAGAACGCCTACGTTATCGCGGACTCCAACCACGGCTACAAGATGATCGGCGTCGGCGCCCTGGTGGCCGCCGAACTGCTCGGCCAGCGGCAGGCGCTCCTGGAACCATTCCGCTTCGCCCGCTACGCCGAGGGGCGGCTCCATCCGGTGAGCCACTCCCCGTTCCCTTGGAGCTAACAGCGAGCTGAGACCGAAGAAACCCGTAAGGAGGGTCGTCTCGTGCCAGACAGCGAGAAGATGTGGGGGACCGAGCCGTTCTGGGGCCTCGGCTACGACTGGGACCCTGACTGGGTCCTGACCGAGCGCCAGAAGGAGCTGCGCGCCACCCTGATCGACCTCTGCGAGCGTGAGCTGCGCGCCAACGCCAAGCGCTTCGACGACGGCCTGGAGTTCCCGCGGCGCAACCTCGAGCTGCTCGGCGAGCACGGCTTCCTCGCGCTGACCGTCCCGGAGGAGTACGGCGGCCTCGGCGAGAACCACGTCGCCTACTCGATGGTCTGCGAGACGATCGCTCGCTACGGCTGCGCCTCGACCGCGATGTGCTATGTGATGCATATGGGCGCGGTCAACGCGATCATGCTGCGGCCGACGCCCTACCTGATCGACAAATACATCCGGCCGCTCAACTCCGGCAAGATCGGCACCCTTTCCTACTCCGACCCGGAGACCGGCAGCCACTTTTGGTATCCGATATCGTCCGGTGCCGAGCGCGTCAACGGCAGCTTCCACGTCCGCAAGCGAGCCTCCTGGACCACCTCGGCCGGGTTCGCCGACTTCTACGTGGTGCAGACCACCAGCCCGAACTTCACCGGCTACGACGACCTGTCGGTGTTCGTGGTCGACGCCGCCGACGCCCAGGCCCGCCCCGAGCTGTGGGACGCGCTCGGCCTGCGCGGCAACCAGTCCGGGTCGCTCAACGTCGACGGGACCATCCCCGCCGAGCAGATCGTCGGCCCGGTCGGCGACGGCGCCTCCTCCAACGACGAGTCGGTCGACCCGTGGTTCCTGATCGGCTCCTCGTCGGTGTGGAACGGCATCTCGCTCGGCACCATCGACATCGCCAAGCGCCACACCACCCGCAAGCGCCATGTGGACGTCGGCCTGCGGGTCGCCGACTACCCGACCATCCAGGACTACGTCGGCGAGGCACTGATCGACACCAACGCCAGCCGCGCCTTCGTCTTCTCGGTCGCCAAGGCCTGCGACGACGCCACCGACAACAACACCAGGGTGCTCGGCCCCGGCGAGACCGCCCGCGCCGACTACCTGCACTTCGCCTGGCAGATCAAGTTCGTGGCCGCCAAGAACGTGGCCCACGTGGTCGACAAGATGCTGCACGCCTGCGGCGGGTCCGGCTACAAGCGCGACATGGAGCTGGAGCGCTACCTGCGCGACGGCAAGGCCGGCTGGGTCATGGGCCCCACCAACGAGGTGCTGCGCCAGTTCGTCGGCAAGGCCGTCCTGCTCGGCTTCGACTCCCTCGACTACTGGAACCAGCACGTCAACCAGCGCGCCATCCAGAACGAGACCAAGAAGCTCGACGCCGACGGCAAGCGCGCGCTGGCCGAGCAGCTGCTGGCCGAGGCCGAGAAGGAGTCCACAGTCCAGAGGTAGACCGGAGATGGTCCGGAGGTGAGGTAGTCATGGTCGTCGCCGCCGAGCCCGAACGTCCCCGCCTGATCCTGCCCGGCCTGGCGCCGGTCGAGCCGGGCGTCGAGCGCTACTGGGTGAAGGGCGGTGGCGCCACCGTCGTCGCGCTGGAGGGCGGCGACGAGCTGACCGTCATTGACCTGGAGGGCCGCCAGCCCGGGGAGCTGAGCTTCCTGCTGCCCGATGGTGGAGAGGGCGCGGCGGTCATGGGGGTGCGGGCCGACGCGCCCGCCGCCGGCCTGGCCGCGCTGGTCCGCGAGGGCGGCGAGGACGCCCACCGGGTCCTGGCTGCCCTCGCCCTCCGTGGTCTTGACCCCGAAGGGGCGAGGGCGCTGCGGGTCTTCGGCGACGACTCTGCGGCGGGGGAGTCGGTCACCCTCACCGCCACCGGCGCGGTCATCTGCGTGGTCGCCGCGCCCGGCGGGATCATGCGGATCGACGACCCAGAGCCGAACCCGCCCTCGGACCTGCGGGTCGTCGTTCGCCGCGCCCGCCCGCGCCGCAAGGACGAGGCCGAGCTGCCGCCGCCCCTTGCCGCGCCGATCCTGGACTTCCAGGTGGACCGCGCCAGCGTCTTGTCCTACGAGGTCAAGGCCGGCGAGTACCTGCAGATCATCGACCTGCGCGGGCAGCAGTGCTCCGACTTCCTCGCCTTCAACCGCCGCCGCCTGGACGACGGCGTCGAGCGGGGCCTGGACGCGGTCACCACCCGCACGCTGATGGGTTCCGCCTACCCCGGGCCCGGCCTGTACTCCAAGTTCTACGACCAGGACATGCAGCCGTTGGTGGAGGTGGTGCGCGACACCGTCGGGCGCCACGACACTTTCATGCTCGCCTGTACCAGCAAGTACTACGAGGACATGGGCTACTTCGGCCACGCCAACTGCAGCGACAACTTCAGCCGCGAACTGGGCTCCTACGGGATCGAGGGGCGCAAGGGCTGGCCGGCGATCAACTTCTTCTATAACACGCGCGTCGACGACTGCAACACCATCTACCTGGACGAGCCCTGGTCACGGCCAGGCGACTACGTGCTGCTGCGGGCCCTCACCGACCTGGTCTGCGCCTCGTCGGCGTGCCCCGACGACATCGACGCGGCCAACGCGTGGGACCCGACCGAGATCCACGTCCGCACCTATCCGGCCGAGCGGACCTTCTCCAAGGCGGTGGCGCACCGAGTGACCCCAGACGCCGACCCCAAGCTGACTCGCGAGACCGCCTTCCACCCGCGCATCTCCGCCCTCACCCGGCGCCTCACCGAGTACCGGGGCTACTGGCTGCCGAGCAGCTTCAGCGGCCACGACGCGGTGGAGGAGTACTGGGCCTGCCGCGAACGCGCCGTGGTCATGGACCTGTCCCCGCTGCGCAAGTTCGAGGTCACCGGCCCCGACGCCGAGGCGCTGCTGCAGGCCACCATGACCCGCAACGTCCGGCGGCTGGCGGTCGGCCAGGTCGTCTACACCGCCATGTGCAACGACACCGGCGGCATGATCGACGACGGCACCATCTTCCGCCTCGGCTCGGACCTGTTCCGCTTCGTCGGCGGTGACGACTACGACGGCGTCTGGCTCCGCGACCAGGCCAAACGCCTCGGCCTGCGGGCCTGGGTGAAGAACTCCACCGACCAGCTCCACAACCTGTCGGTTCAGGGCCCCGTCAGCCGGGACCTGCTCAAGCCGCTCATCTGGACCCCGCCGGCCCAGCCCGCGTTCGAGGAGCTGACCTGGTTCCGCTTCACCATCGGCCGCCTCGGGGACCTCAACGGCATCCCGCTACTGGTCTCCCGCACCGGCTACTCCGGCGAGCTCGGCTACGAACTGTGGTGCCACCCCCGCGACGGCCTCGCCCTGTGGGATGCGGTCTGGGAGGCCGGCAAGGCCTATGACCTGCTCCCCCTCGGCCTGGACGCCCTCGACATGCTGCGCATCGAAGCGGGCCTGATCTTCGCCGGCTACGAGTTCGACGACCAGACCGACCCCTTCGAGGCCGGCATCGGCTTCACCGTCCCCGCCACCAAAGAAGACGATTTCGTCGGCAAGCCCGCCCTCGCCGACCGCCGCGCCCACCCCCAACGCATCCTCGTCGGCCTCGAACTCGAAGGCAACGAGACCGCCACCCACGGCGACTGCGTCCACTCCGGCCACCCTCAGGTCGGCGTCATCACCAGCGCCACCCGCTCCCCCCTCCTCCGCAAGAACATCGCCCTCGCCCGCATGGCCATCGCCTACGCCCAGCCCGGCACCCAAGTCGAGGTCGGCAAACTCGACGGCTACCAAAAACGCATCCCCGCCACCGTCGCCCCCTTCCCCTTCTACGACCCCAAGAAGGAACGTCCCAGGTCGTAGTCGGAAAGGTGTCGGTGCCTGCCCAGACCATCGTGGACGAGCTCGCCCCGAGTCTGGAGTTGGCATTCACCGACCCGCCGTCAGCGCTGGTCTGTGAAGTCGCCACAGAACTCGGCTGGACCCGGGATCCCTTTGACCGGCTCATCTCCGCCCAGGCCATCGCTACCAGAACGACGCTGGTCACCAAGGACCGCACCATCCGTCAGCACGTATCACTGGCTTGGTGGGCAAGCGCCCCCTGACCCAGCCAGTGGCTCATCCCGGCGCTCTAGCACCACCCAGACCCGATGGCACCGCCAGCCTCTACCTGGCACTGCGGATCGCAGAATACTTTGAGGTCCCGGTGGAGGTGGTCTTCTCAACCACCCCCTTCCCCCGGATCGGCAGCACCGAACGTTCGGCGTAATCCATAGGGCGGACAAGGGTCGTACCGGGCTCAGCCCTCTATCAACCGGGGAAAGGCCACTGTCATTGCCAGGCCTGTCAGGGTCGGGCCGTCAGAGATGGACCCGTCGTTGATGAGCTTTGGGAGATCGGCTAATGGCAGCCACTCAATCCTGATGGACTCCGAGGCGTCAGAGGGCCGGCCAACGTACGATGCCTCGGTGGCTCGATAGAAGGTCAAGCGGAGGTCACTGATGCCGTCGAGCGGATGGTACGAGCACAACTCGGCCAGCGCCCCCGGCCGCCAGCCAGTCTCCTCTTCGACTTCACGGCGAGCAGCTCGAACTGGCGACTCGCCCTCCTCTACCCAGCCTGCGGGAATCTCCCATCCCCAGCGGTTTGTGATGAAGCGGTGACGCCACATCAAGAGCACCCGGTCTGACTCGTTAGTCACGACGATCGCCACCGACGGGCGCGCGGCGCGAATGACATGATGCTCAAGCCGCCCTTCGCCCGGAACCTCCACGTCTTCGAGCCATAGGCTTACCCAATTACTGGTATATAGCGCCCGGCGTCCATGCACCTGCCAGTGCGCGGCACTGTCATTGGAACGCATCAGCCAACCAACCTCAATTGTTCGTCCAGTTCTTTAACTTCTGCGGTCCTGCTCCACGGTTCGAGTTCACCGCGCAGGAGATATATCTGCCGCATGATCGGCTCTACAAGATAGTCGCAGTGACGCGGTCGCTGGAGCGTCAAGGATTCGTCTACGTGTTCCGCGAGCTGGTCGTGCTGGCCGACGCGGGCAGGGGAGCGCTGATCGCCGAGCGGGAGCGAGCCGCGTTGGTGGGCGGAGGCTCCTGATAGCCTGGGCGGGCGATGGTCAACCGGACCCAGGCGCTGGTGCTTGGCTTCTTCCTTATGGTGCTCGTCAGCGTGGTGGTGATCCGCGTCGCCGCGCCCGAGGTCTACGACCAGGCCCTGCGGCTGCGAACCGGTGAGCGAGGCCTCGAGACCGTCTTCCTGATCGCTCTTGCCGCCTTCATCGCGGTGCCGGTGGTCGGGGTGTTGCGGCGGTGGCGCTGGACCTTCTGGCTGATCATGGTGGCGTTCCTGGCCGGGGTGCTGCGCGTGCCGGTGACCGTCCTGCAGCTCGCGGGAGTGCTGGCGGCAGCTACGCCGACCTGGTACGTGCTGTTCCAGGGGCTTATTGGCGTGGTCCAGTTCGCGATCGGACTGGCCATGCTGACCGCATACCGCCGCGCTGGGGTCTGGGGAGCCCGCCCAGGGTAGTTCAGGCCATGCGGATGATCTGGCCGGTGACGAAGCGGGCCTGGTGGGAGGCGAGGAAGGTGATGACCTCGGCGACCTCGTCGGGCTGGCCAACGTGGTGAAGGGGGCTGGCGGCGGTGGCGGCAGCTGCGACCTCCGGGGTGATCCAGCCGGTGTCGGTGGCGGGTGGGTAGGCCATGTTGGCGGTGATGCCGTAGCGGCCGAGTTCGTGCGCCGCTGACACGGTGTAGTTCTCTTGGGCGGCCTTGGCGGCACCGTAGGAGACCTCCTCGGGGAACCCGCTCGGGCTGCCGGAGGTAAGGCCGATGATGCGGCCCCAGGTGGCGCCTCGCTCGATGTGGCGGCGGGCGAACTCGGCGATCAGCAAGGCCGCCGCTCGAACGTCCGGAAGGTGTTGGCCAACCAGCCAGAGGCGTTGTTGACCAGGATCTCGACCGGGCCGAGGGTGGCCTCCGCACGGTCGAGCAGCAAGCCGGGCACGGCTGGGTCAGCCAGGTCGGCCTCCATTGCCGCGGCGGTGCCGCCGGTGGCGCGGATCTGCTGGACGACGTCGTCGGCGCTGCGGGAACGCAACTGGTCGTACTCGGGCGGGTAGGCGGCCTCGCCGGTGTGTTCGTCGGCGTCCAGGCGGAGGTAGGTGAGGAAGACCGCCGCACCCTGTGCGGCCAGCGCGATAGCGGCTGCTGCTCCGATGCCCTGGTTGGCGCCGGTGACCAGCGCCACCCGGCCGTTCAGCCCTGGATCGATCACAGCGCGATCTCTACACCAGAATCCCGTTTGCGGCGAGATGATTTCGCTGGTTGCGGGAAGTACCCAGGCGAACTTGGGTGCTCCTGACCTTCGAGATGAGGCCCATACCGGATTGGTGGGATTTGCCGCAGTGTCTAGGCTCCTGGCCACGGAGCGGAATCGCTGAGGTCGTGGACGGAGGCGGGCATGGGCGGCAACAGGGCGCTGGTCACGGTCGGTGCTATCGGTGGCGCGGTGGCCGCGCAGGTGATCGACATGCCGAGGAGCGTCGCTGGAGGGATCGCCGGTGGCGTGGTCGTGTGGGCGCTCACACGGGGCGAGGGCGAGGCGGTGGAGGCGCCGCGAGGCGCAGCCGCGCCTGTGGAGACTGCCAAGGTCCCGGTGGGAGGGTCAGCCGCACAGCCCATCCCACCCGCCCCGCCGACCACATGGGCGGGGGCGCCCGGCCGGCCGGGCGGGCCCTTCTGGCCGGAGCCGGAGCCGGTCGTGGCTGGGCCGAGGGAGCCGTCGGCGGTGGAGCGGTGGGTGCGGCGGTGGCGGGAGACGATCGCCTCGGACCTGGCCGTGCATGGGCTGGCCTACCTTGGGGTGCTGCTGCTGTTCGCGGGGCTGTTCGGGTTCATCGTGTTTTCGTTCGGGACCCTCGGCGGGGCGGAGCGGCTCGCGGTGGAAGGCGCGGTGCCGCTGCTGCTGCTCAGCTCGGCGTGGTTCCTGCGGCGGCGGGCCGCCCCGGTGGTGGCGACCACCCTCGGGCTGCTGGGCGGCCTGCTGCTGCCGGTGGTCGCGTTCGCGTCGTTCGTTGATGGGCAGCCGTTCCCGCCCGACCTGCGGGGGGACGCGCTCGCGGCGACCCTCGCCGGCGTGGCGGTGCTGCTCGCGGCGGCCTACGCGCTGTACTGCTGGCGCGTTCCCGACGCGTCGCTCCGGTACCTGGTCGCACCGCTGCTGTGGACGGCGGCCTGGGCGGCTGCCCTGCCGCTCGCCCGCGACCGGGCTGGCGTGATCGACCTGCGCAACCCCTCCGCCGGGCAGCTCGCGCTGACCAGCGTCGCGGTCGCGGCGACCGCCGTGCTGGTCCGGCTGCGGTCACTCCAGCGGTCCGGTGCCCGGCATGGGCGCCAGACCGCCAGCAGGTTTGGGGAGCAGATCGGCGACGCGACCCGGGTTGCTGTTGTCCCTGGGATCGCCCTGGTCTACGGGATGACGCTGGCGCTCGCGGCGGCGGAGGGGTGGCCGGCCTGGCCGGTCGTGGTCGCCGGGGTGTCGGCGCTCATGGCCGTCGAGGCGCTCGCGACCGTCTCCACGCGTGAAGGTCGTGAGGGCGTGGCGCTCCTGCAGGCCACCGTGCTCGGGGCAAGCCTCGCCGCTGTCGCCGCGAGCCTCGGGCGCGGGCGTGGGGGTCTGGCAACGGCGCTGGCCTACGCTGTGCTCGCCGCGTGGCAGGAGCGCCGGCGGCCGGGACCGATCGCCCGGGTGTCCGCGGCGGCCGGCATCCTGGCAGGGCTCGGCCTCTCCCTCGCGGATCCGTGGGCGTCGGTGGCGGCGTTCGGTGTCGCCGGGCTCGTGATCATCGCCGGTCGAGGGTGGCGGGCGGCGCGGCTGTGGGCGGCGTCGGCGGCATGGGCGTGGGCGGCCTGGCGCGCAGGGGACGCCGCCGGGTGGAGCATGGACGTGCGCGCGCTCGGAGGGTCGGCCGTAGCCGTCCTCGTCGTCCTCGGCGCCTTCCTGCCGCGGGTCCGCCGGCTCGCCGGGCACCTCGGCCTGATCGGTTCGCTGCTCGCGCTGGCGTCGCTGGCCGTGGCCCGGCCGGGTTCGCGCGCAAGCCTGGCCGCCCTCGCCGCTTGGTGCGTGGTGTGGGCTGTGGCAGCGGTCGAGCAGGAGCGCGGCGAGGCCCCAGTGGTGGCGCTCCTCCGGCGCGCGCTCGGATGGTCGCCGGACTTGGCGCCGGCCAGCCGTCTGGCCGGCGTGGTGCCCGCGCTGATCCTGGCGGCGAGCGTGCCGTTCCTGGTGCTGCGCGCTGGGGAGCTTGGCGGGGTGCTGCGGGGGCGGCCGTCGTGGAGCGGCGTGGCGCTGTCACTGCTCGCGGTGGCCGACGCGGCGGCGGCAAGCTGGCTGGCACGCCGCCGCGCGACCGCGAGGCTGCTCGCCGCTGCCGCCGTCGCCCTCGCGCTTGCCGGCATCGGGTTCGCCGGACCCGACTCGTGGCCGCTGACCTTGGCTGTGGCCGGACCGATCGCCGTGGCCGTCACGCTGCGCCGGGAGTTGCGCCACCCGGTCGTGACCTGGATCGCGTGGGCCGCGTCGGGCGCCCTGGCGATCCTCGGCGCCGGGCGCGCGGGGGTCGCCGACCGCGACCTGGACGTCGTCGGATTGGCCTGGGGAGCGGTCCTGCTCGCCGGCGGCCTGCTGCTCGACGATCTCCGGTCAGGCCGGCGTGCCCCTGGCGAGGTCGTGCGCAACCTTTGGCTGGCAGCGCCGGTGACGCTCGGCGCGTTCGCGGCCCCAGTGGCGTTCGGCGTCGTCGTCATCGCCCGGCCCGCCGCCTCCGGCTGGTGGGAACTTGCGGGCGCCGCGTTCTCCCTGCTGGTCGCACTGCAACTACGCGCGGGTGTGGTATCGGTCATCTCCTGGGCGCTGCTGACGCTGGGCGCCGCCACGCTGGCGCCGGAACCCTGGTCGCCGTCGCGGCACCCGGCGGTGCTTGTCCCGTGGGCGGCTGCCCTGGTGGTGGCCGGGAGCGCCCTGGAGCGCCTGTCGAATACCAGAGGCCCGCGCCGACCCGAGGCCGAGCCAGGGACCGGGGCGGGGGCGGCCGGGTGGGACGCCTGGCTGCGCTGGGACCTGCCGCCGCTCGCCGTGGCGCACGGTGTCGCGCTGGCCGCGCTGGTGCGTTCGGCTGATCCGGCAGTCGGCGGTCAGGCGCTGACATGGGCCGGCGTCGGCGCCCTCTGCCTGGCCGTTGCCGCATGGCGGCGCAGCGCCGTCTACGCGGCGATTGGCACAGTGTTGGTGCTGGTCGGCGCGGTGGCCGGTGTCGGGGCTGTCCGGGCAGTCGAGGGGATGGCGACGGTCGCCGGGGTCACGACGCTCGCCGGCCTGGTGCTGTGGCGCTGGCGGCCGGCCTCGCCGTGGCTGCGTCCCATCCTGCTGCTCTCCGGCGCTGCCGGGCTGGCCGCGGTCGCCGTGGCCCTCTCGGTCCCGCCACGGCGCGACCTCCTCGAGATCGCGCTGGTGGTCACCGGCCTGCAGGCTGCCGCCGCTGGCATCGTGCTGCGCTGGAGGCCCGGGCTGTACGCGTCGCCGTGCCTGCTTTGTGGGGCCTGGCTGCTGTTCGCCGCCGGTGCGTTCAGCGGCGAACCGCAGTGGTTCACCGTCCCGGTCGGGGTGGCGCTGCTCGCGGTCGTCGGGATCGCCCGCAGCCAGGCCCACGCGCAGGCACGCCGGGACGGCACCCAGCCCGCGGCCGCCGGGAACGCGGGCGCAACCAGCGGGGGCGGGGATGGGACCGCAACGGGCGGCCTGCTTCCGCTTGAGTACGCCGGCATGGCGTTCGTTGTCGGCGCTGGGATCGTCGAGGCGGTCACGCGTTCGCCCGCTCGCGGCCTGTCTGCGGTTGCCTTCGGGGCCGCTGTCGCGGCGTGGGGCGGCGTCACCAGGGTTCGCCGCCGGGTCCTGTTCGGCGCCGGGGCCGCTGTTCTCGCCACCTTGCTCCTGGTCCTCGCCCCGCTCGCCGAACTGGTCCCCAGGCTCAGCGGCCCGGCGATCTGGGTGGCGCTGGCGCTGGCCGGGACCGTGATGCTGCTGCTGGCGACCGGCCTGGAGCGCGGCCGTGCCCGCGTGTCCGGCGCGATCCGCCGCCTCGGCGACCTGATGGCGGGCTGGGAATGACTCCGACGCCGTGCCGTCAGTGGTGTTCAAGGAAGACGTGGAATTCGACGGTCAGGTTGGGGTCGAGCTTGACGAAGTCGCCGAAGTCCGGGGTGGCGATGCCGTAGCGGGTCAGCGGGAAGGTGGTTGAGCCGGTCAGCTCGATGCGGGTGCCGGTGAGGCGGGCCTGGAGGCGGAAGGTGGCGTCACGGGTCACGCCACGGATCGTGAGGGAGCCGCTGACGGGGAGCGTCACCGGGGTGCCGGAGCGGGCGGCAGCCGGGACGCTGACCGAAGGGACCGCCAAGGTCGCCGCCGGGAACTGGGGCGTGCCCTGATTGCCGGGCTCCAGGAAGAGCGGGAAGACCTTCTCGTCACGGCTGGACTCGTCGCTGCGCAGGGTGGTGAGGTCCACCTTGAAGCGGGCGTGGTGGGCGACCAGGCCGCCACCGGCGGCGTCAGCGAGGGTGAGCTGGCCGGTCACGTCGCTGGTACGGCCGACCGCGTCACTGGGGGCGGGCAGCCTCGCGAGCTTCTCACGGATCCGGTAGCCAGCCTCGCCTGCGGCCACCGTCCAGCGGCCCGCGAGCGCTGCCGCGCCACTGGCGGTACCGGCGGGGGTCGAGACCGTGGCGCCAACCCGCCCCGAGCCCGGGGCCGCGGGACCCGGCGCAGGAGTAGGGGACAGGCTGAACGGCGCTGGCGAGCCACGGACCAGGAGGAACACGTACAGGCCGGCGAACACCAGGATAGGGACGAGCGTGCCCCCGGCGGCAAGGACAAACGGCCGGCGCCAGCGTCTGGGTCGGATCGGAAGCCAGGAACGGATCGACATCAGGCGGCCCCCCAGTGGTCGTGGTGAAGGTTCGCGAACCCAGTACGCCCGCTTGCGGTCTGCGGTTCCCGCCTCACCTGGGGGGTTCCGGGAACGCGGCGGGCGACAGCGGTGTAGGGAGATCGGGGCCATCGATGCGAAGGGGGTCCAAGATGCAGCGTAGGTCCCGTCTCATCCTGTTCGCCGTGGCCGGTGTGGCCGCCGCGTTGATCGCCGGCAGCCTCGTGGTGGTGTTCGGGGGTTCGCGCCAGCCCCGCCCGCGCGCCGGACCAGCCAGCCAGAGCCAGAGCGTCGCGCGGCCCAGCGTCGCGGAGGGCGCGACCGCGAGCCCGGCCCAGGGTTCAGCTCCGGCCCCCAACTCCAGACCGGGGTGCGCGGTTACACCGGGTCAGCAGGTTCCGGTCGAGTCCGCGCCGCCGGGCACACGGCCCCGGGCGCGGCTTGGGCCGGGCATGGAACTGGCGACGACACCCGCGACGCTCGCCGCTGGCAGGATCGGGCAGCCCCTGACGATCGAGGGCGTGGTGTTCGCCCATGACTGCAAGACCCGCCTTGCGGGCACGACCGTGCACGTCTGGCAGACCAACGGCAACGGCGAGTACGGCCCGCACGACGGCGGTCGCCTGGTCTGCTGCTACCTGCAGGCGACCGTCTTGACCGACGCGGCCGGCCGCTTCCGCTTCGACACGGTCCGGCCAGGCAGCTACCAGGGCATGCCGGCCCACATCCACATCGAGGCCGGCCATCCCGCCGCTGGCGGCGTCGGCGCCGAGCTGCGCTTCGCCGGCGACCCCAACCTCGACGGCTTCGAGGCACCCGGCGAGCTGCTCCACCCCACCCCTGTGCCCGGCACGCACCCCACCGCGCTCCGCGCCCAGCTCCGCCTGGTGCTCCCCGTCCCTTGAGCAGCGCGACAGCCCGGAGGTCTGCGGGACCCTTCGGAGGGCCTGCTACCCTGGCTGCAGGTGTGCCGGGAAGACTGGTCGGCGTGTGTCCACCCTTTGGAGGAGGCAGCGTGCCGGCCAGGTCCGATCGCCAGCCGCCGCTTGCACCGGCGCCGTTGCGGCTGCCGCTGGCGCTGCGGGAATTCCTGCGGGAGGAGACCACCGGCGGGGCGGCGCTGGTCGTCGCCGCTGTGGTCGCTCTGATCTGGGCAAATTCGCCGTGGCAGGGCGGCTACGACCGCTTGTGGGCCACCGAGCTCTCGCTGCGGCTCGGCCGCTTCGCGCTCAGCGAGAATCTGCACCGCTGGGTCACCGATGGCCTCATGACCGTGTTCTTCCTGGTCGTCGGGCTGGAGATCAAGCGGGAGGTGGTCGCCGGGGCGGCGGCTCCAGGTGGCCGGCGTGGCGCCTGGCGTGCCATCGCCCTGCCGGCGGTGGCCGCTATCGGCGGGATGGCCCTGCCCGCGGTCATCTACGCGGGGTTCAACCTGCACCGTCCGGGCGCGCCTGGCTGGGGCATCCCCATGGCCACCGACGTCGCCTTCGCCCTTGCGGTGCTCGCCCTCCTGGGGCCCCGCGTGCCGGCCGGGCTGAAGGTGTTCCTGCTCACCCTGGCGGTGGTGGACGACCTCGGCTCGGTCCTGGTGGTCGCCGGGTACTACCACCGCGGCGTGCAGCCGGTCGCGCTGCTGGCGGCCGTCGCCGTCGTGGCTGCGGTCTGGGTGCTCGGCCGGGTGGGGGTGTGGTGGCTGCCGGTGCACGTCCTGCTCGGGGCGCTGCTGTGGCTCGCGTTGCGGAAGGCGGGGATCAGTCCGCCGCTGGCCGGGGTCGCCATGGGGTTGCTGGCTCCCGCCCGCCCGACCACCACCCCCAGGCAGGTGCGCGAACGGGTCCTGAGGGGTAGCAGCCTGCTCGCCCTCCACACCAGCGACGGGACCAGTGGCGAGGGCGACGGTCAGGGCGGCGGCCCGGGTCGGGCGGCGCGCCTGCGCGAAGTCCTGCGCGAGGCGCGCGGCACGGTGCCGCTCGCCGAGCGGCTCGCCCACGAGCTGCACCCGTTCAGCGCCTTCGTGGCGGTTCCGCTGTTCGCGCTCGCCAACGCCGGGGTCCACCTGGGGCATGGGGCCCTCGCCGGAGCGGGGAGCGGCCCGGTGCTGGCCGGGATCCTGGCGGGCCGCCTGCTCGGCAAGCCGCTCGGCATCACCGCCGCAGCCTGGCTGGCGGTCCGCGCCGGGATCGCCGCGCTCCCGGAGGGTGCCACCTGGCGGCAGCTCTCCGGCGTCGGCGTGGTCGCCGGGGTCGGTTTCACGGTGCCGCTGTTCGTCGCCGACCTGGCGTTCCCGGCGGGCCGCTTCGCCGCCGCGGTCCGCCTCGGCCTGCTGCTGGCCACGGTGGCTGCTGGGATTGGCGGGGCGCTGCTGCTGGCCCTTGGCCGGCCGGGCGGCGCCTCGCCACCGGGCTCCAGGGCCCCTGGCCGTGCCTGAGCCACGGGCGCCAGCTCCGCCGCGCCAGCTCAGCCGTTGTGCTGGCCGTTGTGCTGGCCGTTGCGGACCCGGAACGGGACGATGGTGATGTTGACGTTGTCCATGTCGCCGAGCGTCCGGATCAGGCCGACGGAGGTCCGATCGTGCAACAGCAGCCGATGCCAGACGCTGGCGTAGCCGCGCCGGGGCACCAGCACGGTCAGTTCGGTGTCCGGGCGGAAGCGCTCGGCGAGCTCCCGCCGGACGCAGGCGAGCAGGTTGCGGTCCGGGCAGTGGACGATCTCAAGCGGCAGCGGCACCCGTGCCTGCGCCCACAGGGTCGCCAGCCGCCGGGCGGCGTCCGGGTCGACCGCGACGTGCAGGGCGGTCATCCGCAGCGGGCGCAGCTGGTTGGCGTACTGCAGCGCCAGCAGCGAGGGCCGGTCGAGCGCCTCGACCAGGACCAGTACCTCGTGGCGTGGCTTGGGCGGGGCGAAGGTCTCCGACAGCTCGACCTTGAGCTCTGCGAGCTCGCCGGAGTAGGCGCGGTTGGTGCGATACAACAGCATGACCAGGATGGGCAGGGCCACCAGCACCATCCAGGCACCGTGGGCGAACTTGGTCGAGATCACGTCCAGCAGGACCACGAAGGTGACCACTGCGCCGAGACCGTTGACCACGATGCCGTAGCGCCAGCCCGGCTCGCGCAGGCGCAGGTGCCTGCGGGTCATGCCGGCCTGGGACATGGTGAAGGAGATGAACACCCCGATCGCATACAGCGGGATCAGGGAGTTGAGGTTGGCGCGGAACGCGACCAGCAGCACGGTCGCGGCGGCAGCCAGGGTGAAGATGCCGTTGGAGAACACCAGCCGGTGGCCGCGCCGGGTGAACTGGCGGGGCATGAACGCATCCCCGGCCGCGAACGACGCCAGCCTGGGGAAGTCCGCGAACGAGGTGTTGGCCGCCAGAACCAGGATCAGCAGCGTGGAGAACTGGAAGAACTCGAAGAAGGCATTGCCGAGGGTGGAGCCGCGGGCGTTCAGGATGTAGCTGGCGAGCTGCCCGACCAGGGTCGGGTTGCCGTTCGGGTAGGGGAGCATGTGGGTCTTGACGGTCAGGAAGCTGCTCCCGAGGAACAGGACGCCGAGGATCGAGCCCATCGAGACCAGGGCCTTGCGGGCGTTGACGGCCTCGGGGGGGCGGAAGGCCGGGACGCCGTTGGAGATCGCCTCCACCCCGGTCAGTGCGGTGCAGCCGGAGGCGTAGGCGTGCATCAGCAGCAGCAGCCCGATGGTGGCGGTCTGCTGGGGAAGCGGGCCGGTCTGGTGCGCGGCGATTGGCGGGAGGTGGCCGCTGGCGAGGCGGGCCAGCCCGATCAGCACGACGATGCCGAACGAAGCCACATAGACGTAGGTTGGGATGCCGAACATACGGCCCGACTCGCGCACGCCGCGGAGGTTTCCCCAGGTGATCAGCGCGATGCAGGCGACCGACAGCGGCACGATGTAGGGGGTCAGCGCCGGAACGCCGGTGACCACGGCCGCGATCCCGGCCGCCACGCTCACCGAGACGGTCAGCACGTAGTCGATCAGCAGCGCGGCCCCGGCGACCTGCGCCAGCTTGAGGCCGAAGTTGTCCTTGGTGACCACGTAGGCGCCGCCGGCCGAGGGGTAGGCGGCGATGGTCTGGCGGTAGGACAGGATCAGGATCGCCAGCAACGCGGCGATGCCGACCGCGATCGGGAAGGTGAGCGCGGTGCCGGCCAGCCCGGCGGCCAGCAGAGGAAGCATGACCTGCTCGGTGCCGTAGGCGCTGGAGGAGATGTTGTCGGAGGCCAGCACCGCCAGGCCGAGCAGCACGCCCAGCCGCTCGTGGATCAGCCGCGCGGTCGGCAGCGCCGGCCCGAGCAGGGCGCGCTTCACCCGCAGCGACGGTGCTTCCTGAACCGGTTGGACCGGTTGATCGGGTTGCACCGGAGCGTCGAGCACGGGAACCTCCGCAGGAGGGCAGGGACGGTCGCCCTCCACGCTCCCAGCGCCGTGCAAAGCCGCCGCAAAGGCCCTCGGCCCAGGCGTTAAGAAATCATCAAAATGGAGGGGCGCCGGGGACGGGAAACCCGGCCTATCCTTTGCGAATGAGGACGACAATGGGGATGACACGGCCGCGCCGGCTGGACGTGCGGGGGCCACGGGTCGGACTTGGCTACGGCGTGGGCGTCGCCGGGACCGTCGTGGTGGCCGCTGTGCTGCTGCCGTTCCGGGGCGAGCTGGCCACCACCAACGTGGTGCTGGTGTTCCTGCTGGTGGTGATGGCGGCAGCCGCCAGCGGCGGGCTCGGCCCGGCGGTGACCGCTGCGGCGCTCGGCTTCCTCGCCTCCGACGTGCTGTTCACCCCGCCCTACTACCGGCTGGTGGTGACCGAGCAGCAGGACTGGCTGTCGCTGCTCGTCTACCTGGTGGTCGCGGTGGTGGTCAGCGCGCTGGTCGGCGCCAGCGAACAGCGCCGCCTGCGCGCTGAGCAGCGCGAGCACGAGACCCACACCCTCTACGAGCTGTCGGCCAGCCTGGTCTCGCACGGCAGCCTGGAGGCGACTCTCGACGCCGCGGTGCGGACCCTGCGCGGCCTACTCGGCTTGGCAGGCTGCGCCATTGTCCTGCGCGGTGGCGGTGGGGGCAGCGGGGACCGCGGCGGGGACGGGATCGCCCGGGTCGCCGCCAGCGACGGCGAGCTGCCCGGCTCGGACGGCCTGGAGGAGGCCACGGCGGCGGCGCTCTCCTGGGAAGGGCGGACGGCTTCGGCGCAGCCGGATCTCCCGCTCGCACCCGGCGAGTTGCTCGCCGTCCCGATGCGGGCCGCCGGCCAGCCGGTCGGCGTCCTTGCCGTGGTCGCCGGTCCCGCACCCGGCGGCAGTGCTGGTGCTGGTGCTGGCGGGTCGGGGCTCGGGACGGCGGAGCGGCGGGTGCTGGAAAGTTTCGCGGGCCAGGCCGCCCTCGCGGTCGAGCAGGCCCGCAAGGACGAGGCCTGGGCCAGGACGCGGGCGCTGGAGGCGACCGACCGGCTGCGCCGCGCGCTGCTCAACTCGGTCTCCCATGACCTGCGCACCCCGCTCGCCTCGATCCTGGCGTCGGCGTCGAGCCTGCTCGACCCGGAGGTGCCCCTCGACGAGCAGGAGCGCGGCCAGTTCCTGACCACCATCGAGGAGGAGGCCAAGCGGCTCGCGCGGCTGGTTCACAACCTGCTGGACATGTCCCGCATCGAGGCCGGGGCGGTTGACCCCCACCTGGCTGAGATTTGGCTCCCCGATGTGGTCAACCCGGTCGTCCAGCGGTTGCGCCAGATCCCCTCTGAGCAGATCGTCGCCGTCGACGTGCCCGAATCGCTGCCGCCCGTGCTGGTCGACCCGGTGCGCCTGGAACAGATCCTGTCCAACCTGCTCGACAATGCCCGCCGCTACGCCGGGAGCGGGCTGGTCCGGGTCAGCGGCCGGGTCAAGGCGGACGCGGTCGAGCTACGGGTCGCCGACCACGGCCCAGGCATCCCGGCGGGCGAGCGGGAGGCGATCTTCGCCCAGTTCTACCGCCTCCAACCTGACCAGCGTCCTCGGCCGGCGCCCGCTTCCGCCGGCGCCGGCTCTGGTACCGGCATGGGCCTGGCGATCTGCCGCGGCCTGGCGGAGGCGATGGGCGGCGCCATCTGGGCCGAGACCGCCCCCGGCGGCGGTGCGGCCTTCGTCGTCCGCCTCCCCCGCGCCGACCGCACCGCCGCCCGTACTGCCAGCCCCGGCCAGGCGACACCGGTCCAATGATCGGGAGGGTGCTGGTGGTCGACGACGAGCCGCCGATCGTGCGGGCGGTCGCCGCGAACCTGCGCGCTCGCGGCTTCGAGGCGCTCACCGCCGCCAACGGCAACACCGCCCTGCAGGCGGTCGAGCTGCGGCAACCCGACTGCGTGGTGCTCGACCTCGGCCTCCCGGACGTTCCCGGCATCGAGGTCCTGCGCCGCCTGCGCACCTGGACCACGGTCCCGGTGGTGGTCCTCACCGCCGCCGAATCCGAGCACGACAAGCTCAGCGCCTTCGCCCAAGGCGCCGACGACTACGTCACCAAACCCTTCAGCATGGCCGAGCTGATGGCCAGGGTCCAGGTCGCCATCCGCCACGGCCAGCACGCTGCCGCCGACCGCTCCCCCGTCATCGAGGCCGCCGACGTCCGCCTCGACCTCGGCGCCCGCCAAGTCACCCGCGCCGGCCGGCCCGTCCGCCTCACCCGCATCGAGTACAAGCTCCTGGAGGTCCTCGCCACCAACGCCGGGCGCCTCTGCACCCACCGCTTCTTGCTGGAACGCGTCTGGGGCACCGGCTACGAAGAGGAATCTCAGTACCTCCGCGTCTACATCGCCAACCTCCGCAAGAAACTCGACGACCCCGCCGCCCCCCACCTCATCCTCACCGAACCCGGCCTCGGCTACCGCCTGGTCCTCTCCGCTGCTGAATTGTCACCCTGATCTCAAATCGGGTCTTGCCGACACACCGGGTTGAACCCCTAGGATTGGGGAGATGGCTGGCGCCGGTGGGGGTGCCGGCTCCCTGGGGGGATGTGGGAGGTCTTGATGGCTGTGCCTCCGATCGTTCGATTCCGGCGGCGGGGTGTCCTGGCGGTGGTTGCCGCGATCTGCGCGCTGCTGCTCGCCGCGCCGGCGGTGGCGGGGACCGGGACCGAGACGACTGCGGCGCCTGCGCCCGCCGCCGCTGCGGCTGCGGCGGTGCCGCAGCTCAGCTGGAGCGACTGTGGCGGGGGGTTCCAGTGCGCCACCGCTGCAGTACCGCTCGATTACGACCATCCGAGCGGGACCAAGATCTCGCTGGCGCTGATCCGCCATCCCGCGACCGATCAGGCGCACAAGCTCGGCTCGGTGTTCCTTAACCCGGGAGGGCCGGGCGGGTCCGGGGTGGACTTCGTCCGCGGGCTCGGCGACGTGCTGTTCTCCGACCAGGTGCGGGCGCAGTTCGACCTGGTCGGGTTCGACCCGCGCGGCATCATCGGCAGTACTCCGCTGCGCTGCTTCGACTCGCTCGACCAGGCGGTCGCCACGCTGGCGCCGTTCCCGTTCCCGGTGACGCCCGCTGAGGAGCGGGTCTGGCAGCAGTCGGACCGCGCCCTGGCCAGCGCCTGCGCGAAAAACGGCGGCGCGATCATGAACCACATGGCCAGCGCCGACGCCGCCCGCGACCTGGACCTGCTGCGCCAGGCCGTCGGCGACAAGAAGCTGACCTACGTCGGCTACTCCTACGGCACCTTCCTCGGCCAGACCTACGCCAACCTGTTCCCGGACAAGGTCCGCTCGCTGGTGATCGACGGCGTGCTCGACCCGATCGCCTGGATCACCGGGCGCGATGACGAGGCCCGCACGCTGCCGTTCTCCACCCGCCTGCACAGCGGCCAGGGCGCCGACGCGACCCTGGGGGCGTTCTTCCGGCTCTGCAAGCAGGGCGGGCCGAACTGCGCCTTCTCGCAGGGCGACCCGGCGGCGCGCTACGCGCGGCTCGCCAAGCGCCTGCTCGCCCACCCCGCGCAGCTCCCCGACGGCCAGGGCGGCACCATCACGATCACCTACGCCGACCTGGTCGCGCAGACCCTCGGGGCGCTGTATGACTCCTCGACGTGGCCGCTTCTCGCCGAGGCGTTGCAGCAGCTCGACGAGGCCACCAAGCCGCAGGCGGCCGCGGCGGCGGTGAAGCTGCTCCGAACCCGCCTCGGCGCCTACCAGCAGGACTACCCGAACCTCGTGGAGGGCTTCCCCGGAGTCGCCTGCTCCGACTCCGTCAACCCGAGTAGCCCCGACGCGTGGGCGAAGGCGGCGGCTGCCGCCGACCGCGCCAACCCGTACTTCGGCCGCGTGTGGACCTGGATCAGCAGCATCTGCCAGCCATGGCCCGGCCATGACGCCGACCGCTACCTGGGCCCGTTCAGCAAGCGGACGGCCAACCCGGTCCTGGTGGTCAGCGACCGCTTCGACCCGGCCACCCGCTACCAGGGCGGGGTGATCGCCGCCAAGCTGCTGCCGAGCTCGCGGCTGCTCACCCTGAACGGCTACGGCCACACCTCGCTGTTCCAGAGCTCCTGCGTCGACGGGTTCACCTCCCAGTACCTGCTCACCAGCCAGGTGCCCCCGGCGGGAACGGTCTGCCAGGTGGACGTCGTCCCGTTCAGCGGGCCGGCCGCGGCCCCCGCCATCACGGCGGGCGGCGTGTCCAAGCGAGCGGTCGTGATCCCGCCGGTGCTCCGCGAGACCATCCGACGCTAAGAAACACTGTTTACTACCGGTTAACGGCCGTGAAACCTAGTCGGGAGGTACGGCGCCATAGGCTTTGACTGACAGGAACTGGATCGGCAGTGTGAGGAGCTCGGTCGGCCCGTGGGTCACCTCGCCGTTGAACTGCAGCGCGTCGCCCGGCTCCAGCAGGTAGGTGGCGCTGCCGTAGCCGTATTCCATCTTGCCGGCGAGCATATAGATCAGCTCGGTGCCCGGGTGCTGGTAGGCGGGGAAGACCTCGCTGCGCTCCATCAGCGTCGCCAGCACCGGCTCCATGCGCTTCTGCGGGCCGCGCATGCTGCCGAGGATCTGGTAGCGGTGCCCGGCACGGCTGCCCTTGTGCTGGATGTCCAGGCCCTGGCCGGCCTTGACGTAGAGCACGTCGTGCTCCTCGTCCAGGCCCCGGAAGAAGGCCGTGATCGGCACCGACAGCGCGGTCGACAGCCGCGCCAGCGTGGCCAGGCTGGGGGAGGCCTGCGCGTTCTCCATCTTGGAGAGCATGCCCTTGGACAGCCCGCTGCGAACGGCCAGCTGGCCGACGGTGAGGCCCAGCTGGAGCCGGTACTCGCGCACCCGCTGGGCGATGACCGTGCCGAGCGCCTCCTCCAGCAGGGCCGGGTCCAGTGTCGCCCCCGGCTGGTCGTCGGCTGGGCTCGGGTCGGCAATCGCCATATGGTCTCCCTCCCTTGTGGCCGTCAGTGGCGGATCGAGTGTATCGCCCCAGTGGACATTGGTACTTGCATGGAAACGCTCCGTGGCTCAAGCTCAGCCCATTCTTGCGCCATTGCGAAATCTTGCGTCTCGACGGGAGAAGGGGGGGTGCGCACCGTCAGCAGCGTCATCGACCCGAGACGGCTCTAGCACCTAGAAGGGATGGCGAGCGTGGCTTCTCCCGACGAGCAACTCGAGTATGCCAGCGGTGGTCTCCGGCAGGAGACCGACTGGCGCGGCGCCTTCGTGATCGGCCTGGCCGGGACGATCCTCGTCACTGGCATCGCGCCGGTCATGGTGACCTCGCTGGGCGCCGCCGGCGTTCCGGTCACCGTGTTCATCACCCTCACCGGGTGGATCCTCTGCCTGCTGCTGGCCGAGCTGTCGGCGATGATGCCCGACCGCACCGGCGGCTCGCCGTCCTACGCCTACCCGGCGTTCAAGGACCGCTGGCCGAAGTCTGCCAAGCACATCAACGGCTTCACCGCCTGGGCCTATTGGCTCGGCTGGTTCCCGGTCGCGCCGCTCAACATGATCCTGGCCTCGTTCTACATCACCGAACGGTTCCACCTGAGCCAGAAGGGGATCACCCCGATCCATACGCCGATCTCCTACTGGACGCTGGCGATCTCGCTGGTCGGGATCGCCGTCCTATTCATCCCGTCGTATCTCGGCATCCGCTTCGGCACGGTGTTCGCCACCGCGCTGGCGCTGCTGTCGATGATCCCGATGACCTTCCTGGCGGTCTCCTGGATCTTCCGGCCGTCGGTGGTCCACTGGAGCGAGCTGTTCCCCTTCCGCCACCTGGACGGCACCGGCTTCCTCGCGCCCGCGCTCGGGCACAGCGCTCTCGTCATCTACCTCGCCTTTGCCTTCCTGCTGACCTGGAACGTGATCGCGATGGAGGCGGCCGCCTGCTACATCGGGGAGTGCAAGAACCCCGACCGCGACGCCAAGATCGCCCTCAACCTCGAAGGCGGTTACGGCCTGTTCATCTACACGTTGCTGCCGGTCGCCTTCATCATCGTGCTCGGCGCCAAGGCGCTGTCGGACTCGTCGCTGGTCGACCCAAACTCGATGTTCGTCACCTTCGCGGGCAGGATCTTCGGCTCCAGCGGCGCGTGGCTCAACTGGTTGATCGCGCTGATGCTGATCATCGCGCTGCTGCTGTCGGCGCTGAACGCGATCATGGGCTGCGCCCGCGGCCTGCACCAGATGTCGGTGGACGGCCAGTTCCCGCGCTTCTTCCAGCACACTAACGCCCACGGCGTGCCGGACCGCTCGATGCTGTTCAACACCGTCTGCTCGCTGGCGCTGGTGTTCACCGGCGGCGCGATCGAGATCTACTCGTTCTCCAACGTCGGCTACACCATCTCGTTCGTCCCGGTGCTGGTCGGCTACTTCCTGCTGCGCAAGTACAAGCCGGACGCGCGCCGCCCCTACCGCCTGCCGGAGTTCATGAAGTACGTGGCGCTGGCGCTGGCCGCGCTCTACTTCATCATCTGGCTGTTCGGCGGCTTCATCTACACCGGCCTGCCGCTCGCCGCCCTCGGCGGCGCCAACACCAGGATCTACTACTTCCTCGGCTGGCTCACGCTGCTCTCCTACCTGCCCTTGTACTGGTACCGGACCGCGATCGAGGACAAGCGCCAGGGCGCGACTGCCGGTGAGGCCGGGGCGGCGGCCACCGCGACCTCATGACCCGTGGGGCCGCCAATGGGGGTGCCGGTTCGCCGGCACCCCCGGCTCCACCGCCGCAACGGATCCTGCTAGCCTCGGAGGGCCGCGCGATCCCGGCCAGCGCGGTCGCCCGCGCCGCCGCACTGGCCAAGCCCGCCAACGCGTCCGCCAAGGCTCCCGTCCACGTCTTCTCGGTCGCCCGCGTCTGGGGCACCAGCCTGGGCCTGCCCAACCCCGGCCTGCTCCCCACCAAACGGGAGTGGGACCAGCAACGCCAGCAGGTCGCCGACGCCGTCAAGGCCCTCAAACGCCACGGCATCCAGGCAACCGGCCACGTCCTCGGCACCCGCCGCGCCACCAAACGCATCGTCAGCGAGGCCGAACGCCTCCACTGCGACGCGATCGTGATGGCCGCCGACCCACCCCGCAACCGCCTCCTCGCCGACCTCCTCTGGTCCCAGGAACCCTACCGCGTCAAACGCAAGGCGACTGTCCCGGTGCACCTGGTCATCGTCTCGGACGCAACCCCGGCGCCGGCTCGGGCGCGGCCGTCACGCCACCAGCGAAATCCGCGCTGAGCTGAACCCGCTGACCGCCACGCCAGCGCGGTCGTACAGTGGCTCCCATGGCAGTGGCATCGGCATCGCGGGTCGCGGTCCTGTCCGACATCCACGGCAACCTCCCGGCGCTGGAGGCGGTCCTCGCCGACGTGGACGCCGCCGGGGCTGACCTGATCGTGCTCCCTGGAGACATGACCGTGGGCCCGCTGGTGCTGGAGATACTGGAGCGCCTGGCGGCCCTCGGCGACCGCGCCGTGTGGGTGCGGGGCAACTGCGAACGCTACCTGGTCGAGGTCTTCGACGGCAGCTACCGCGCCACCGGCGCCCCCTACGACGCCGGCACGATTTGGTGCGGCCGCCAGCTCACCCAGGCATGGCGCGACCGCCTCGCCGCCCTCCCGCTCACCGCCACCGTCGCGGTCGACGGCCTCGGCGAGGTCCTGTTCTGCCACGCCACCGCCCGCGACGACGAGGAGATCGTCCTGGTCGACAGCCCCATCGAGTGGTTCCGCGACGGCTTCCCCGGCATCCGCGAACAACTCGTCGTCTGCGGCCACACCCACATGCCGTTCGACCGCCTCGCCGACGGCCGCCGCTTCGTCAACCCCGGCAGCGTCGGCATGCCCTACGGCCCCCCAGGCACCCTCGCCTACTGGGCCCTCCTCGGCCCCGACGTCACCCTCCGCCGCACCCCCTACGACCTCGCCCCGGCCGCCACCCACCTCCGCACCAGCGCCTGGCCCGGCCTCACCGAGTTCATCGACGAAAACCTCCTCGCCGGCCCCCCAAGCGACGCCGAAGCCCTCGCCCTCTTCACCCGCGGCGCCCGCAACCGCCGCGGCCTCTGAGCTCACCTGGCGCCTATCCGAGCAGCGCCCGGAATTCGCCGGAGGTCATACGCACCCAGGGCGATATCCCTTGCCCTTGCCACATCTTGGCGAGACGTGCGGGTGCGCCCGGAGCCAGGGAGCACGCTCAACCTGGCTCCGGGGCTTTCCCCGCCTCGAGGCCGGCTGGGGGAGGGAATGCCGGCTCCGAAGCTCCGAGGCGTTCGCGGTCAAGACCACGGCCGGTCCTGGTCGAGGAGGCGTAGCTGATGCTTGACGCTCACCGCCCAGTAGTTCAGCTCGGAGATGAGGTCAACGACTTCGACGGGAAGTGGTGCGTCGAGCTGGTGTGCGCCGAGTTCAAGGACCGTGAGCACTCGCGCAATGCCAGCGGCAGCCACCATGTAGGTGTCCACGTCCGGGCTCTGCCCCAGGGTGGCAGCGACCTGTTCCAAGTGGTCGACCACGGCCAAGGCCCGCATCCGCCGCACCGCTCGCTTGGCGTGATCTGACACCACTTGCTGGCGGAGCGTTGGCTGCCACCGAACGGGGAGATTGGCGAGGTCACGATTACTCATGGGCGTAGCCAATCCCACCAGTCAAACCGGATGAAGGGCACGCTCTGGTCGTACGCTGGCAACGTTCTGGTAATCCCCTACGGCCTCGTTTGAATTGGCCGGTTTCGGTTAGAATGCGACCCTGGTTCCGGCCACCGGAGGGCGCGCATGGTCGTTTTGGCAAAGGAGGCGGTTCCCAACCTCCTGCTCCGGCAGGCGCGGGAAGCCCAGAACCTCATTCAGGATGAAGTGGCTGACGGCCTTATCCAGCTCGGCGCCAAGGGTGTGACCGGAAACCTCGTCAGCAAGTGGGAGCGAGGCATCTGCTGCCCGAGTCGATTCCACCAACGCTTGTTGTGCCGGTTCTTTGACGCCACCACCGACGAGTTGGGGTTCGGCGGAGGTGGTGTCGGCACTGCGGCGCTGGAGCTGCTCGTCCCAGCTGCCCTTGGGCTCGGTCCCAACGCCGATACCCAGGCGATGGAAGCCTTTCGCGCGGCGGATCGCCAGGTGGGCGGCGGGCACCTGTACGCCAGTGTCGTTCGCTATCTGCAAGCGGAGCTGGGACCGCGGCTATTCGGAGCCAGTGTGGATGAGAGTGGGCCGCAACTGTTTTGTGCTGCGGCGAGTCTTACCGACATGGCGGGCTGGATGGCCCATGACGCTGGACACGATGGCCTCGCCCGACGGCACTTTGACCGGGCGCTGGAACTGGCGGCGCTCGGTGGCGACCGGCAGCTTGGCGCGCAGGCGCTGACGAGCCTGAGCCATCTGGCGCATCACCTGGGACAGCCACAGCAGGCGATGGCCTTTGCCCGAAACGGGCAGCAGAGACTCAGCAGAGGGCCCTACAACCCGGAGCTGGCCGCGCGGCTTCTGGCGATGGAGGCGCGGGGGCTGGCTGCTCAAGGAGAGGCAGCGGCCTGCATGCAGGTGTTGGTACAGGCCGAGAAGGTACTCGGTGGCGAGGGCAGGAGAGCACTGTCGCCCTGGGTGAGCCGCTTTGACGAGGCGTCGCTCGCCAGCGAAGCGGCGCGCTGCCTGCGTCAGCTCGGTGACTTGGGAGCGGCACAGCGGCAGGCCGAGCGCGTTGTGGCCCTGCGGTCTCGCGAGCGTGCCCGGAGCCGAGCCTTTGGACAGCTCATGCTCGCAAACCTGCTGGTAGCGCAAGGCGAGCTGGATGGGGCCTGCGCCAAAGGCTATGCGATCGTCGGCGGCACCCAGGCGCTCGGCTCCTTCCTGGTGGTCCAACAGCTTGAGGGCCTTCGAGGCGTGCTTGAACCCTACCGCTCTGTACGGGTAGTGGGTGAGTTTCTGGCCGATCTGCGCGAGGCGCTTGCCGGCCGGGCGTGGCTGTCGCAGTGGCCTAAGCTTGATCCTCACTGCCAGACTGGAGGCAGGAAGGAGAAGGTACGAGTCCTGATGCCAACGTTTGAGCAGTCGCCCGCGACCTGGGAGCACCTGGCGGAAGGCAACGCCAAGCAGGCTCGCAAGCGGGTCGGCGCTGATGTCATCCTGCGGGATGCGGCGGGACGGCTGCTTCTGGTTGATCCCATGTACAAGCCGGATTGGGATCTGCCCGGCGGGATGGCCGAAGCCAACGAGCCGCCCCGGAAGGCGGTACGGCGTGAGGTGCGAGAGGAACTCGGGTTGGAGCTGACGGTCGGCCGTGTGCTTGTTGTGGACTGGGTGGCACCGCATGGGCCGTGGGACGATCTGCTGATGTTCGTCTTCGATGGCGGAACGCTCTCCGAGCAGCAGATTCACGAGTTGAAGTTCATCGATGGGGAGCTGCGGGCGTTTCGGTTCTGCACCGAGGACGAAGCGGCGAAGTTGCTTAGGGACTACGTGTGGCGGCGCGTGCGGGTTGCTCTGGAGGGGCTTGCGACCGGACGAGCACGATACGTCGAGGATGGCCGGGAGGTCCGCTGATTTCGAGGTAGACCTCGACGACGTCGCGGAGGTTGGCGAGGGACTCCTCGACCGTCTCACCCTGGCTGACGGCCTCGACCTCCAGGCAGCGGGCGACATACCAGTCGCCATCGCGGGTGATCACGGCGGTGAGATGCAGCGTCGGGATTGGTTCGCTCATGGTGGGAGCGTACCGCGAATCAGCGGATGGCGGCAGTGGAGCGGCGCCGCCGGGCGGTTCCTCACCCACGCCCGGCGGCGCCGGGCTATCTAGAACAACGTGAGGTAGCGGTCGACTTCCCAGGCGCTGACGACGGCATGGTAGTCGTGGAACTCTTCGCGCTTGATGCTGGCGTAGTAGTCGGCGTAGGTGCCGCCGGGGATCTTGCCGAGGGCCTCGCGGATGACGGGGTCGGCGGCGAGGTTGTCGGCGGCGTGGAGGAGGGTCGGCGGCATCGCGGTGATGCCGCGCTCGCGGACCTGGTCCTCGGAGAGGGTGTAGAGGTTGTCGCGGTTGGGCTCACCCGGGTCCCGGGCGCGGTCGATGCCGTCGAGGCCGGCGGCGGCCAGCACGGTGAGCGCCAGGTAGGGGTTGGCGGAGCCGTCGCAGCCGCGGTTCTCAACCCGGCCGGCGTCGGGGACGCGCAGCATCTGGGTGCGGTTGTTGCCGCCGTAGGTGGCGTAGGCGGGCGCCCAGGTGGCACCCGACTTCGGTGCGCCGACACCCATGCGCTTGTAGGAGTTGACCGTGGGGCAGGTCACCGCGATGGTCGCGGGCGCGTGGTCGATCAGCCCGCCGATGTAGGCGTAGGCGCTCTTCGACAGGCCCAGGCCGCGCGGGTCGGAGGCGTCGGCGAACAGCTCGTCGCCGCTGGTCGAGTCCCACAGGCTGGAGTGGATGTGCAGGCCGTTGCCGGTGAGGTTGGCGAACGGCTTGGGCATGAAGGTCGCCGCCATGCCGGCCCGGTGGGCCAGGGTGTGGACCATGTAGCGGAAGAAGATCAGCCGGTCGGCGCTGGTGAGGGCGTCGGCGTACTTGAAGTTCTGCTCGAACTGGCCGTTGGCGTCCTCGTGGTCGTTGGCGTAGTTCGACCAGCCGAGCTGGTTCATGTAGCGCGACACCGTGGTGAGGTGCTCATACATCCGCGACAGCGCCTTGGCGTCGTAGCAGGGCGCCGGAGCGGTGTCGAGCGGGTCGGCCAGCATGATCCCGCCCTCCGGGTCCGGCCGCCGCTTGACCAGGAAGTACTCCGCCTCGAAACCGGCGTTGAGGGTGAGGTTGCGGGCCGCCAGCTTCTCCAGTTGCCGCTTGAGGATCACCCGGGGGGTGTAGGGCCACGGCTCGCCGTCCACGTGGATGTCGCACTGCAGCACCGCCAGGCCAGGCTGCCACGGCGCCGGGGCGTAGGAGGCCGGGTCCGGGACCGCGATCATGTCCGGGTCGGCGGGGGACTGGCCCATCGGCCCAGCGGCGAAGCCCGCGAACCCGGCGCCGCCGCCCATCAGGACCTCGTCGTAGGAGGCCGCGGGGATCAGCTTGGCGCAGGGCTTGCCGTGCATGTCGACGAACATCGCGAAGAAGAACTCGATCCCGTCGTCCTTCGCGCGCTCGCGCAACTCGTCCCGAGGGTCTCCCATGGTCCGGCCTCCCGGCTGCTAGGGCTGCTCACAGTGGCGCAACGTTACCCGGAATGGCATTGAGGAGAAACACCAAGCAGGTTCCCTGGCCGTTTCATCTTTGTTTCTTGATCCTAGACCGTTGCCCCAAAGGAAACACTGTGTATCCTGAGTGGACACGTCTCCGAGGTCAAGACTGGAGCCGGGCATGTGCGGGATCGTCGGACTCCACCTCAAGGACCCGAGCCTCCAGGAGCGGCTCGGAGCCCTGCTCGTCCCGATGCTGACTGCCCTTGCCCCGCGAGGACCCGACTCGGCCGGCATCGCCCTCTACAGCGACGAGTTCCCGGACCCGGACGGCCTCCAGGTCTATAAGGACGTCGGCCACCCGGCCGCGATCTGCGAGCGCTACAAGATCGCAGGTATTTCTGGCCACCAAGGGGTCGGCCATACCCGCATGGCCACCGAGTCGGCGGTGACCACCGAGCACTCCCACCCGTTCGCGCCCGGCGGCGGCCTCACCCTGGTCCACAACGGGTCGTTCTCCAACCACGCCACCATCCGCCGCCGCCTCCTCGACCAAGGGGTGCGGTTCGACACCGACAACGACTCCGAGGTGGCCGCCCGCTACCTGGCGTGGCGCCTTGAGGCTGGCGACGATCTCGGCGACGGGCTGCGCATGGTCCTCAAGGAGTTCGACGGGTTCTTCACCCTGCTGGTCGCCACCCCCACCCAGTTCGCGGTGGTGCGCGACGCCTTCGCCTGCAAGCCCGCCGTGATCGCCGAGACCGCCGGCTACGTCGCCATGGCCAGCGAGTACCACGCGCTCGCCGGCCTGCCCGGCATCGAGGACGCCGAGGTGTTCGAGCCGATGCCCGAGGAGATCCACCTGTGGACCCGGTGAGCGTCCCGGTGACGCTGAGCTGCGCGGAGCTGCCGGTCCGCGAGATCAACCAGCGGCTGCGGGCCCTGCCTGCCAGCACCCGCGTCACCATCACCGAGCCGCGCGGCGCCCACAACCTCGCCGTCGGCCTGCGCCACCACCTCGCCATCACTATCGACGGCAACGCCGGCTACTACATCGGCGGCCTCGGCGACGGACCGGACGTCACCGTCAACGGCTTCGTCGGCTGGGGGGTCGGCGAAAATCTCATGTCCGGCACCGTCCGGGTCGCCGGCAACGCCTCCGAGTCGGCCGGCGCCTCCGCCCACGGCGGCCTGGTGGTGATCGCCGGGGACGCCTCCTCCCGCGCGGGGATCTCCCTCAAGGGCGGCATCGTCGCGGTCGCGGGCGACGTCGGCCACATGAGCGCCTTCATGGCCCAGGCCGGCGTGCTCCTGGTCGGCGGCGACGCCGGCGAATCCCTCGGCGACTCCCTCTACGAGGCGGTCGTCTACGTCGCCGGGAGGGTCCGCTCCCTGGGCGCCGACGCCCGCGTCGAGGACCTCACCGAAGAGGACGTCCTCAAGGTCAAAGACCTCATCACCCAGACCGGCTTCGGCCACATCGATGCCGAGAACGTCACCCGGGTCGCCTCCGCCAAGCAGCTCTACAACTTCGACGCCCTCAAGGACCAGCGGTACTGATGCCCGCACTGCCTGACGACGATCATCCCGAGCCAGTCCTGCGGGCCAGCCACAGCTTCCCGCCCGAGGTGATCACCCAGATCCAGCGGATGGCCGCCGACGGCCGCTACGAGATCCGCGGCTGGGGCGCCAAACGCAAGCTCCCCACCTTCGACGACCTGGTGTTCCTGACCGCCTCGGCGTCGCGTTACCCGCTGGAGGGCTACCGGGAGAAGTGCGACACCACCACGGTGCTCGGCAGCCGCTACGCCAGCAAGCCGCTGCAGCTGAAGATCCCGATCACCATCGCCGGGATGAGCTTCGGGTCGCTGTCCGCCCACGCCAAAGAGGCCCTCGGCCGTGCCGCCAGCGCCGTCGGGACCTCCACCACCACCGGCGACGGCGGCATGACCCCAGAGGAGCGCAAGGCCTCCAAGCTGCTGGTCTACCAGTGCCTGCCGTCCCGCTACGGCTTCAACCCGGCCGACCTGTGGCAGGCCGACGCGGTCGAGGTCGTGATCGGCCAGGGCGCCAAGCCCGGCGGCGGCGGCATGCTGCTCGGCCAGAAGGTCAGCGAGCGGGTCGCCGGCATGCGGACCCTGCCCGCCGGGGTCGACCAGCGCTCCGCCTCCCGCCATCCCGACTGGACCGGCCCCGACGACCTGCGCATCAAGATCGAGGAGCTGCGCGAGGCGACCGCCTGGGAGAAACCCGTCTACGTCAAGATCGGCGCCACCCGCGTCAGCAACGACGTCAAGCTCGCCGTCGCCGCCGGCGCCGACGTGGTCGTCGTCGACGGCATGCAGGGCGGCACCGGCGCCACCCAGGACGTCTTCATCGAGCACGCCGGCATCCCCACCCTCGCCGCCGTCCGCCTCGCCGCCGAGGCACTCCGCGAGGTCGGCAAGCGGGAGGAGGTCCAGCTGGTCGTCTCCGGCGGCATCCGCTCCGGCGCCGACGTCGCCAAGGCCCTGGCGCTCGGCGCCGACGCCGTCTCGATCGGCGTCGGCGCCCTGATCGCGCTTGGCTGCAACCGGCTCACCTGGCATTCCCCAGCGCCAGGACCTGGGCTGGACGGCGCCGTCCACGACGCCCGCCCCGACTACCAGGCGCTCGGCACCGCCCCGGGGTTCTGCCACCACTGCCACACGGGCCGATGCCCGGTCGGCGTCACCACCCAGGATCCCCTCCTGGAGCAGCGCCTCGACCCCGAGACCGGCGCCCGCTGGATGACCAACTACCTCAAGGCGCTCACCATGGAGCTGACCACCCTCGCCCGCGCCTGCGGCAAATCCAGCGTCCACCACCTCGAACCAGAGGACCTCACCGCCCTCACTATCGAGGCCGCTGCCATGGCCAAGGTCCCCCTCGCCGGCACCGACTGGATCCCCGGCACCGGCCAGCGCGACCAGCGGGATTAGCCGGGTTAGGCGCTACGCGCTCCCGTCGGTCGCCTTGGGCGCCTCCACCGCCGGGGCTGACGAGGACGAACCGGAGGGGCTCGGGAGGCCGAGGCTCTGGCGGATGGAGTCGAGGCGGGCAGCGCCCTCCACGTCGATGGCGGCGCGTTCGACCTCCAGCATGCGGGCCTCGACGGAGTTCTGGCTCAGTTCGGCCTCGCCCAGAGCGCGGGCGTAGCGGGTCTCGATCTTGTCGCGGACCTCGTCGAGGGTGGGGGTGTCGCCGGCGGGGGCCAGCTCGGTCATGCCGGCCATCGCCGTGTTGAGCCGCTCCTGCAGCTTCGCCTGGTCGAGCTGGGACAGCAGCTTGGCGCGCTCGGCGAGCTTCTTCTGCAGCGCCATGGCGTTGGTCTCCACCGCCGAGCGGGCCTGCGCCGACGCCTGCGCGGCGCGGTCGTGCATGGCGTGGAGGTCCTTCATCGCCGCCTCGGCGGCGACCAGCCTGGTGGCGAACGCCTTGGCGGAGTCCTCGTAGGCGGCAGCCTTCTGGCTGTCGCCGGCCTTGCCTGCCGCCTCGGCGAGCAGCAGCGCCTGGCGCGCGTTGGCCTGCAGCTTCTCGGTGTCCTCCAGCGAGCGGGTGAGCTTCAGCTGCAGCTCCCGCTCGTTGCCGATCACCGCGGCGGCCTGCTGCGACAGCAGCGCGTGCTGCTGCTTCGCCTCCTCGATCGCCTGCTCGATCTGGACCTTGGGGTCGGCCAGCTCGTCGAGCCTCCCCGACAGCGCCGCCACCAAGTAGCGCCACGCCCGCCTCAGCAGCCTGCCCATCCTTGCCTCCCTCTGCCTCGCATCAGATCGGCCTCATCATCCGGATCCGGCCTGGTCGCCGGCCTGGTGGTAGGCGCTCAGCGCCCGCTTCGACAGCGCCTCGGTCTCGGCGAGGCCCTGGCGGATCCCCTCCAGCTCGTCGCCGAGCTGGTCCACGGTGGCGGTCCCGCCACCGCTCGCCGCCGGCCCGCTCGCCGCCAGCGCCGACAGCTCCACGACCCTCGCGACCAGGCTCTCCAGACCGAGGGTCCCCGACTCCAGCCGGGCCAACACGCCAGTCCGGGCGGCGGCCAGACGCTTGCGCACCTCCCGCTGCGCCTGGATCGAAGCCAGGGAGCGGTCCAGCTCGGCGGCCACGTCACCATCGGCGCCCGCGCGGGACGCCCGCAGCCGCGCCTCCTCCTGGTCAAGGCCGCCACTGTCGATGCGGGCCAGCGCCCGCCCCGCCGCCGTCGCCTGACCGGCCAGGCGCATGAGCGTCCCCACCGTGTCGTCGACCTGCGACTCCATCATGGTGACCCGCTCGGCCAGCGGCCCCGCGCTCATCGCCCCGGCCAGCTCCGTGAAGCTCTCCCGCGCCTTGCGGGACCGCTCCAGCCACCACCCCTCGGTGGAGCGCGGGTCGACCGCAAGCGTCGCCGAGCCGCCCGCGCCCGCCAGCCCGCGCCGGCCCCGCCCGCCGAGCGCGCGGCGGCGGCGCTCCCACGCCGAGGTTGCCGCCTTGGTCACATAGACCGCCACGCCGATCCCAGCGGCAGCGGCCAGCGGCAGATGCACCGCCCAAGCGGCCCCAGCGGCGGTCGCGCCGATCAGCAGCCCCCACGGCTCGGCCAGCTCGTCCCTCAGTGCCACCCCGCCACCCTCACGCAGAAGCCCCTCACCCCGACGCTCTCAGAAGTTCGACACCACCGCGGTGAACACCTGGTCGATGCTGGTCGGATCCGAGGAGTCATAGGCCGCTGCGTTGGTCGCCCCGGCGATCTGCCGCAGCACGTTCAGGTCGGCGTCACGGCCGTACGCGATCGTGAACAGCCGCACCGACTGGTCGCCCTGCTCGGTCTGCAGTTGCGGCAGCAGCGCGTCCAGGGTGATGCCGTTGTCCTCGTTCTTCCCGTCGGTGAGCAGCACCACCGCATTGATGTTGCTAGCGCTCTGATGGTCCCTGACGAACTGGAACGCCGCCAGAGCGGTGTCATACAGGCCGGTGCCGCCCTCCGGCGGCAACCCCTCGATGGCAGTCTTCAGCGCATCGCGGCGCTGCGTCCCGTTCACCTGCCCGTCCATTGGCCCCACCGGGACCAGCTCGCGGTAGTCCCGGTCCCCGTCCAGCGTCCGCGAGAACATCCACAGGCCAACCTTGTCATCGGCGGCAAAGTTCGCCAGCGAGTTCAGCGCCGCCTGCTTGGCCAGATCCAGCTTGTCCTTGCCAGTGCCAGGCACCGCCTCACCCATGGAACCAGAGGTGTCGATCACCAGCAGCACGTTCGCCCGCTTGCGCAGCACCCCCCAGCTCTGCAGCAGCTTGTCGAGCACCGCGGGTGCCGGCGGCGACAGCAGCGCAGCCGGCTGCTTCGGCAGCAGGCCGTTCGCCTCGTTGATCAGCCCGCCAGGCTGATCACGGAAGTTCCGGAAGGCGAACTGCTGGAACTTCGCCTGATCGCCACTGCCCTGCAGTTGCGCCAGGAACCCGGCCGCCGCCGTGCGTTTGGCATCGTCCACCCACGACACCGACAGCACTACCCAGGGATGGTCGGACAGCAGCGTGCCCTCCTTGGGATAGATGGCCACCAGCGGCACCTTCGGCTTGGCATGCTTGCCGAGCGTCGCCGGGTCGCCAGTCGGATTGCCCGAATTGTAATCCCAGACGCTCTTCTCTTCGACGGTGACCGCGGAGATGTAGGTGAGGCCGGCGCCCTGGTCGTCGGCGTGCTGGAGGTTGGAGAGGAAGGTCAGGGTGGTGTCGCCGTAGTGAACGATTGACTGTTCCAGGTCGGCGACGAATGCCCGTGCCTTGGGGTCGGCCAGGTTCTTGTCAGTGAGGTCGTTGGAGAGCCCGGTGGCGGCGAACCAGGCGCCGATGGTGGCGTTAAGGCCGGAGGTGGAGAAGTTGGGGTTGGTCTTGCCGAGCTTGAAGGCGCCCCATTCGGGGTGGTGGTAGCGGCCCCAGCCGCTGCGGTCGCGGGCGAGGTTGAGCAGGTCGCTCCAGCCGAGTTTCTTGTTGGGCCAGCCGAGCGCCTTTGCCATCGGGCTGGGCATGGCGATGACCAGCGGCGAGGCGGCCAGGTGGGGGAGGCTGGCGGGGTCGGCTCCGGCGGGGAGCACCTTGGGCCGGTCGCTGGCGAGCGAGCGCTGCTGCAGCAGGGTGACCCAGCCGGTGGAGGCGGGGGTCCAGACGTCTGGGCGGGGGCCGTCGGTGGCCTCGTTCCACCCTCTGGCGAGGGCGCTCATGGCGGCGCCGGAGGCTTTGGAGGTGACGGTGACGTGGACGCACTGGCCGTTGACGCGGTGGCCTTCGCTGTTGTAGCTGGCGGCGAACTGGGTAAGCAGCGCAGCCTTCTCCGAGGAAGCGGTGACCGCCAGGGTGAGCAGCTTCCCGCCGCAGCTGGCCGGCGATGCGCCGCCGTCTCCGCCCGCGTTTGAGCTGGCGTTGTGGGACCCGGTCAGGACCCGCAACCCAACGATGAGCGCGACCGCCAGCACGACGGCGATCAGGTAGGGTCGCGGACTCCGCCGCGGCTCCTGGACCAAAGATCCTCCTTGCCGGCTTGTGCGCAGAATCTAGTCTGCTCCACCTCTGCCAGCAAGGTGCCACCCGACACAGCGGCAGTCGCGCGCCCGCCACGTTCCCATCGCGCGGCTAGGCTGCCGCGCCTGCGCTGCTGGTCTCGCCGAGGATCTGGGAGATGCGCTGGTGGGTCAGGCCAAGCACAAGTCCCGCTTCCCGCTGCGTGAAACCGTCTGCGACAAGGGCGCTCGCGGCTTGGCGGAGGGCTGCCTGCTCGCGAGCCTCGGCGTCTTTGCGTTCCTGGCGGCGGGACAGCGCCTCGGAGACCGCCTCGGCTGTCGTCGTCGGAAGTACCGGGTCGACGGTGACCTCTATCGCGGTTTCATCGACGTCCAGCATCAGCGCGATGGCCTCGCGAGCCATTGCTTCGACCTGGTCAAGCCGTCGCGTCTGAGAAAAAACGCCGGAGAGGCCGGGGACCGAGATCGCCCACCAGTCTTCGGAGCGCTCAGCCACGACGCGGTATCGGTGTTCGCTCATTTCCACCAGTCCTTCCCGAGTTCACTTTTCAGCTGCTTGCAGATTGACTCCACGGTCATTCGATTGAGCCTCCGGTGACGCGGGATCACCAGCGGTATCTGGCCGCACAACCAGAGCTCATGTGCTTTGCCCTGCCGTTTGAGTGTGAAGTCGATACCCGAGTTGATGGCCGCTCGGCGAATGGTGCGAAGCAAGTCTACCCAGCGCATCGTCTGGTTTCCAATCCATTTGCCAACCAGTTGGCTAGTTCAATTGCCAATGTCATAGGTTCCTCCGAAGACCCCCAGCAGGTACGCCGTAGCATGGCCTCTCTGAGCGGAGGCTGCTGACGTTATCCACAGGCCCCGAGGCCATTCCCAAGGCCGTCAGGAGGGGGTGGTGGCCAGCAGGCCGCAGAGGGCGGCGGCCAGGACGCAGGCGGCGGTGACGATGCCGGTGAGGGTGAAGGTGCGCCAGGAGATGTGGAGGTCGTTGGTGCGGCAGCGTTCGTGCCACAGGAGGGTGGCGAGGGAGGCCCAGGGGGTGATGATCGGGGCGACGTTGGTGCCGATCAGGAGGCCGAGGAGCTGGGTGCCGTGGGTGAGGGGGACGGCGGCCTCGCCGGCGACGTAGGTGGGGAGGTTATTGACGAGGTTGGAGAGGACCGCGCCGGTGAGCGCCGCGTGGAGGACGCCGATGGTGCCGGGGTGGGCGCCGACCGCGCGGGCCACCAGGGTGCCGAGGCCCTTGCGGCTGATGGTCTGGACGACCAGGAACAGCCCGGTGACGAAGACCAGCAGCCGCCACGGCAGCAGCGCGAAGGTCAGCGTCGCTGGGGCCCGAAATCGATACGCGAGCGCCACCGCCCCGGCGCAGAGCAGGGTGGCCAGCGGCAGCGGGACGCCGGCCAGCACGCAGGCGGCGAAGGCAGCGCAGGCGGCGCCTGCCACCCAGAACAGCACCCCGTCGCTGGGCGCATGCCGCGGTGGCGGGGTGTAGCGGTCGTGCTCGCGCCGCCCCCGCCGCCAGTAGAAGGCCCATAGGCAGCCCGCGGTGGCGGCGACCGCGGCCACTTCGGGGAGCGCCATCCGCTGCGCGAAGCCCGCGGGCGGCAGCGCGACCCGGTTGGCGGCAAGCAGGTTGGTGAGGTTGGAGACCGGCAGCAGCAGGCTCGCGGTGTTGGCGAGCCACACCGTGGTCATCGCCAGCGAGACCCCTGGGATCCCGGTCTTGCTGGCGGTGGCGAGCATCACGGGGGTCAGTAGCACGGCGGTGGTGTCGAGGTTGAGAAAGGTCGTGGTCGTCACCGCGAAGGCGACGCACAGCAGGAACAGCGCCAGGTGGTTGCCGCCGGCCGCCCGCGCCAGGCGTGCGGCGACCACGTCGAAGACCTCCGCCTTCGCGGTCAGCTCCGCCAGGACGATGACGGCCGCGAGGAAGACCAGCAGCGGCAGCACTCGCCGCACGGTCGCGACCGCCTCGGCCCTCGGCAACAGCCCGACGGCGACGCAGCCGCCCCCGGCGACCAGGCAGGCGACCGCAAGCCGGTCGAGGGCTCTCATCTCACCTAACTAAGCGTGCCCAGCACGACAAACGCGACCTGTGCGGTGTGGTCGCGTTTGCATGCTTCTACAGTGCATGGCAGAAGCGACGACACCAGGGACCCGCGCGGGAGACAGTCGGACCGTGGACAGAGAACGGGGCAATGGGGACCGGTCGCGGGGGGAGCGGCCGCGTCGAGCGCCGGAGCGCGAGGGCGGCAAGGGCGACCACGGCGATGCCCCTATCTTGGAGCTGGGTCCCCGGCTCGGGGACGCCGCGGCCTTGGCGGAGGTGCGCGCGTCCATTCGTGGGAGCTTCCGGCAGGTGCTGGTCGAGGGCGCTGGCAACCGTGCTTCCGCGGAGCAACTGGTGGTCGAGACGCTGACGCTGGAGCGGCGAGTCGAGGCCCTTGGCGGGCGTTCCCCAGGGCTGGCGTGGGTGTTGCGGGTCGAGGCGGCGGAAGGGCGCGTCGCGGCCGGCCTGGTCCGCCTCGGGACGGGAGCGCCAGACCTGGCGGAGCGGGAGTTCGGCCAGGCGCTGGAGCGCTACAAGGCCCTGCTGCCCGCGGAAGCCGGCGAGGCGCCCGGCCCGGAGCCCGACGAGGAGCGCGGCGCCGTCGCCCAGGGCTACTGGAGCGCGGCCGGGCTGCTCGGCCAGGCCCTGGTCGATGCGGCCGTGCGGTTCGGCAGCAACTGGAAGCTGCAGGCGCTGCCAGCGCTGGTCGAAGAGGCGCGACAGGCCTTCCCGGGCAGCCCGCCCGCGAACTTCGAGCTGTTTTTGGCCGCCGCCCACTTCGGGGTAGCGCTGGGGGACAGCGGTGCCGCTGGGCGGGCGCTCACCGAGGCCCAGACGGCGCTGTCCAGCCGCCGCGGCGCTCACGGCCCCGGCCGCGGGCCCGGCGGCCTGGACGAGCTGGGACTGTTGCGCGCATCGCTGGACAGCGGACGCCTCTACCTCGCCCTGGGCGACGTCGAGCGCAGCAAAGGCGCGGAAAGCGGGCCGACCCTGGCTGAGACGCTCTACCGCCTTGGCGCCAGCGACTTCGAGGCCATCCGGCAGCGAGGGTTCCTGGCGCTGGCCTACGACGGCATCGCGAGCACCTGGCGGGACCGTGCAAAGGCCGCGACGAACCCCGACGACGCGAGGAAGGCGACCGACACCGCGCGACGCTGGGCCCGGCGCGCCGCCCGGCTGCGCAGCGAACTGTGATCGCAGCCACAACGGTCACGACGGACCAGGACCTGCGTGCGGTGGGTCGTGTCGCGTTGGGGCCGCTGCTGGCGCATGGCAGCAGGAGAGGCAGCCGCTGGCAGCCGCAGGTGCAAGCCGGGCCGTTAGCCGAAGGTGGAAAGGAGCGAAGGTTGAGCGGGAACGCGCCGCAACGGAGCGACAACGTGACCGTCAAGACCAAGGCAAGGGGTGGGAGCCCGGCACTGCGTGAGGGCACGACCGCCTGGGAGGCTGCCCTGTCGCAGCTGGAGGCCGCCGCCGACCTGCTCGGCCTGGACCAGGGCATGCGCGACCTGCTCGCCACCCCCAAACGGGAGCTGACCGTCGCGGTGCCGATCCGCC
>WNGR01000144.1_pt1 | contig 83612 bp, 70 predicted proteins | sample 5407581 | NCBI WGS metagenome assembly WNGR01 (sample SAMN13153383, study PRJNA577476) | soil metagenome | isolation source: 80 cm soil or saprolite under Garry oak tree replicate 2 | place: USA:California | collected 2016-06-15
CCGTGCCGAGCTGCTTTCCGCTGTCTCTGATCGCGTGAAACGCGCCGACGCCGGCAATGTTGTTGTCCACCAGCAAGGCGGTTGGCGGTTCGGCACGTTCAAGCAGTGCACGCGTCGCTTCGTACGCGTGCACGCGGTCAAACGCGCCCTCGATCATCAGCGAAGCGTCCGGCTGAATCTTCGCCTAGCGCGCTCAGAAATCCGGCACGCCGTTGTGCCGCAAAGCTCATCGTTAGCGGCGCACTAATCAAGCAACTGGTTGCGCGTTTTCCGACGGGGCTAAATTTGTCTGCGAGCCGTATGGGGTTGGCTTTGGAGGTTTGCGTAGGCAGATCGGTTAAAGTCCAGATTTGCGGATGTGACGGATGACCGGATGTCAATACAGGCAGGCGATTCCAACGAATCTGAGCCGTGAGCAGTTTGAGCAATTTGTCTTGCCCCATCTGAGCCGGGGCCGTCGTGGACCGGCTCCAACGCTGGCGTTGCACACCATCTTCAATTACGTCCTGCATCTGCTTTACACGGGCTGCCAGTGGAAAGCCCTGCCGATCAGGAGCAACGCCAAAGGCCGCCCCGAGATTCATTACACGCGCATCTATCGGGCGCTGCGGCGCTGGCAGGCCGATGGTTGCATCGAGCGGATTTTTGCCGGCTCGGTGCGCAAGCTTTTTCAGAACGGGCGGCTGGATCTCACGGTCATTCACGGCGACGGCACCACCACTGCGGCGAAGAAAGGCGGCGACAACCTGGGATACAGCGGCCACAAGCATCTCAAGGGCGACAAGGTTGTGGCCTTCTGCGATCGTGACTGCAACATCATCTCGCCATTCATTGCCGCGGCAGGCAACCGCAACGAATCGCCGTTACTGTGTGACGCCTTGCCCAGACTCAGTGCGATGGCGCGCGCTGTCGGCATGGACCTGCAAGGCTCAACGGTGAGCCTGGACGGCGTCTACGACTGCCGGGCCAATCGCAAGGCCATCTTCAACCGGAACATGCGTCCCAATATTCCCGAAAATCGGCGGGGCCGTAAAACGCCGAAGCGTGGTCGCAAGCAGCGCCTCGATGCGGCCATCTTCGAAGAGCGCTTCCGGACCATTGAGCGCGTCTTTGCCTGGGAAGACAAGTTCCGGCGCCTGCTGCTTCGCTTCGAGCGAATCAGTCAGGTGCACTATGCGTTCAAGACCCTCGCCTACACGATGATCAATTTGCGGCACTACTGCCGTCACTAAACTCGCGCTTCGGGTGCCCCTGTTTTATGCCGGCGCATCGCGCCGCGGTGGCGCTCGTGCGCAGCATGCAGACACATTCGTTAAACGACACGCCTCTTCGCAATTTACGCTTGCCGACCGTCAGTCGTCCTATCTGAAAGGTTCGTCCAACCTCGCTGCGGTCGATCAGCATCGAAACCCGCAACCAGTTGTTTATGTCCCGCAAGACGATCCAGCGTTTGAATCGATCGCGGAACAAATGACGAAACTCGTACTCGCGCGCGATCCGCGCGTGGGTGTCGAACCCAAGCCGCGCAACCCGAGGTTCAAGGCATAAAGCAACGGACGAACCGCTCGTTATCCGCCCTCACCGCCTGATACCGCTGCATTCAACACCAATGCGAGCATGCCAACCAGAATGAGGCTCGAGGCCCAGAACGCATCCAGGTTGAACCAGCTCCGTGACACGAACTTCAACCCCAGGTAGCGGTAGACCAGCCAGGCGATAAGTCCGCCGACAACGATCATCGCGGTGGCATGAACGCCGGAGACCACCAGGGCCATGGTCAGATTGGTCTCGATCAGGGCCTGCGCGGCCCGGTGCCCTCGATCCATGTCGTAAGACCGGCAAAGGCCGAGGTAGATCGGTACGAGCATCAGTCCGGCGCCGTGTGCGATGGCGACGGCGAAGGACCACAGCGCGAGCCGCGACGGCGGGATTCGCGCGAGTACCCGCGGATGGCGTCGCCAGATCAGAAGGAAGACACCGAAGCCGATGACGAGCACGCTCGCGCCGATCTGAATCTCGCGCTGCCACGCGAGCAGGATCGCGAGCATGGCGAATGGCAGCATCACCACGAACATCGCCAGCACGTGCCCGGCCGCGAGATATAGCAGCGTGGCGAGCAGCGCCCGTGTACGCTTCTCCATCAAACCGCTCGACACCGCGAGCGGCCACCCCATCGCCGGATTGACACCGTGATAGAGACCACTCGCCACGACGGCCAACCAGAGGCCGGCCTGCGGCCAGCTGTCCCCCATCAAGTCCCCACCGACGGGTAGCAGAACGAATCGGTCGAGCAGTCGCCGCCTTCGAGCCGGATCTGGTGAGCCCGGTATCCGTCGGGAAAGTCTACCCAGTAGTCTTCGGCCAGCGTGAGGCCGCCGCCAGATTCGGCCCGCGCCATGACTTGCGTGGCGGGCACACCGTCCGGATAGAACTGGTTGTCCCATGTCGAGTACAGCGAATTGGTCCAGTAGACCCGCTTTCCGTCGCGGCTGATCTCGACCATTTGCGGACCGCCGGTGAAAGTCTTACCGTTCGGGTGCGGCGTGCGCCGCGCGATCCCGCCGATGTGGACCGATCCCGCGAGCTTCGGCTTGCGGGGTTCCGTCACGTCGTACTGACGCATCTCGCCGGTTCCCCAACAGGCGACGTACAGAAACTTGTCGTCGATGGACAAATCGATATCGGTGACGAGCGGCGGCACCGCACCGAAACCCTGCAGCAACGGCGGAAGCTGTTCCGTGGCTGCCGGCTCGGGCGGAATGGTCGCTGTCTTCTCGATGTGGAACTGTCCATCCTCCCGCCACCAGGTCCAGATCGAGCCTTCAAGGTTCGTCGTGTCGACCACGACGCCGATAAAGCCATACTCGCGGCTGGGGTCGTGCGCCGGCCGCACTTCGAGCGCCATCTGGTGGTTCGCGCCGAGGTCGATCGTCTGCACGTTGCGCCTTGCGCGCAGGTCCCAGAAGTGTATGCGGTGCCCATATTTGTTCGACAGAAGATCCTCGGGGACAATGCCGTTCTCGAATTGCGGCGGCAGCGCCCACTCGCTCGACACCATGTAGTCGCGCGGCAGGTTCCACCAGAAATCGTAGTGCTTCTCCTGCGACCCGCGATCGATCTCCCAGCGGCCGAGAACGTCGAAAGTCTCGCAGTCCATGATGAAAATGCCTGGAGGGCCGTCGGTGCCGTCTTTTCCGCCACCGCCGAGCGTGCTGACATAGATGCCTTCAGGACCGCAATGAACCGTATGCGGACGCGAGTAGCCCGTCTTGCGAAAGACTTCCTCGGGTTCGATGATCTTGTGAATACGCGCCTGGGTTGGATGAGGCTTGGTGTCCACGATATAGATTCGCGAGGAGCGCATGCCCGGAATGATCAGATAACGCCGTTCGAGGAAAGCGTGGCCCGTCAGCGGCGAGAGTGCCGATGAGCAGGCATTCCACCCGAAGTGATGGAATTCGTCGCCCTTGTTCGGCATCGGCACCGTATGAACCACCTGGCTGTAGGTCGGCGAGTCCGATTTTACGTCGACGACGGCGAGCATGTCCGGCTGCGAGAAGTCGGGGCTCAGCAACAATGTGTAGGCGAAGTTTTCCGCCGGTGCATCCATCGCGAGTTTCGGCGATGCGTGGAACGTAGGATCTGGGCGCATAGAGCACCTTGGAGTAAAAAATATCGAGGGTGGCGCGCGCGGCAGCGTCGCGGATGCTGCATTGCCGAATCGTCTGTTCCTGCATGCAGTGTCGCGTGTGCGAACGCGCGGTCGTTTAGATTTGTAGACCACCGTGCTGGCAAGGGCAACTGAAAAGTTGCGCCCGGTTTGGCGCGCTGCTTCAGTCGACTCAGTTGTCATGCGCCACCGATAGCACACTTCGGCCATGTGACGTGACGCAAGCCGCGCGTGCGGTACTAACGTAAACCATCACACGCGCGGTGCGTACTTTCCCTGGTTAAACAGCCGTCGCCTCGCCAACCGGTCCCTGGGCAGTCGTGGGCGCATTATCGATTGGCGCCACATGGCTCTTTCGCCATGCAGCCGGCGGCATGCCGAACTCGCGCTTGAACGCCCGATTGAACGCCGCCTCCGAATCGTAGCCGACCTGCTCCGCCAGCGCGGCGAGCGACTTGCTGCCGGCCAGCAGTTCATGCGAGGCGATCTGCAAACGCCACCGCGCCAGGTACTGCATTGGCGGCTGACCCAACAGATCGGTGAACCGTTGCGCCAATGCGGAGCGCGATAGCCCTACCCTTCGCGCGAGTTCGTCGACGGTCCACGAATGGGCCGGTTGAGCATGAAGGAGCGATAGCGCGGGCCCGACGAAACGATCGCGCACACCCGCCAGCCAGCCCTTGCGGTCCGCCGGCAACGCGTCGATACAACGGCGCACCGCTTCGACGAAAAGCAGTTCGGACAGCCTGGCAAGAACGATCGCACTGCCCGCGCGCCACTGCGCCGCCTCGCCGACAGCGAATCGAAGCGACGATTCGAGCCATGCCGAATGAGGGTCATTGCGCATATCGACTTTGAAAAGCCTCGGCAGCGAGGACAGCAACGGGTTGCCCAACGTATCGTCGCAAGCGAGAAAACCGCACACGACACGCGTCGGTGCTCCGCCACCGCCGTAGGAGAGTGTCATCACCTGGCCCGGCGTCGTCTCCATCTGAATGGCCAGAAGCGGTCCTGCAGACTCGGGGGAAAGATCGAGGGCGCTGCCGAAAACGTGCGCTTCGCCTTGCGGCACCACCAGCAGTTCGCCGGCCTTGAGGTGAATAGCGGAGGCGGGGTCATTTGCCAGTCGTGCTGAACAACTGCCCTCGGTGATCAGATGGAATGAAATCACGCGTTCCGATCCAGGCAGGAAGGCATCGCAGAGGGCTGCATCCGCCTGGCCAAACAGGCACCAAGGCGTAGTGAAGTCTCCGTTGAGGTAGACCGCACCATTTAGCCGCACAACCCGAAGAACGTCGGAAAGCGCATCCATGAACAGCGTCCGTCAATCCCGGCGTTCCGCGCAAGAGATCTGGACGCCTGGTCATTCAACGATATGAGCTACGAGCAGATACTAGCATCCACCTGAACGCGCAACAACGCGCGAATCAGGGACTCGACGACGGTAGCGGCAAATGAAATGCAAACCACCAAGGAGACACGTCATGAGCAACGAGAGCACTTACAAGGGCGGCTGCTTTTGCGGCGCGGTTCAATTCACGGTCAGCGGCGAGCCGGCGGGAATGGGCTATTGCCATTGTGATTCATGCCGGAGCTGGTCGGCCGGGCCCGTCAATGCCTTCACTTTATGGAAACCGGAAGCCGTGCGGATCATGCAAGGTGCGGACAACATCGGCACTTACAACAAAACGCCGAACAGTTATCGCAAGTGGTGCAAAACGTGCGGCGGTCACATCTTCACTGAACACCCCGGCATGGGACTCACCGACGTGTATGCAGCGTCCATTCCAGAGTTTCCATACGAAGCCGGCGTGCATGTTCACTACGAGCAGACGAAGCTTCGAATGAAGGACGGTCTGCCTAAGATGAAGGACGTGCCGCGGGAAATGGGCGGCTCGGGTATCACGATCACCGAATAGCACCCGTATCGCCGTGCAAGCAGCAGATTTCTGCCCACGCTTACCAGGAGTACCGCCATGTCCACAGTCACCTCCCCTTCCTCACCCGTCGTCGATCTCGCCGCGGTCAAGACCCGTCAACAAGCCGCGTGGTCCACGGGCAACTATGCCGTGGTGGGAACCACCTTGCAGATCGTCGGTGAACAGTTGTGCGAAGCACTCGATCTGCGCGCGGGCAGCCGCGTACTCGACGTCGCCGCCGGAAACGGCAATGCGACCCTTGCCGCCGCGCGTCGCTGGTGCGACGTGACCTCCACCGACTACGTGTCCTCACTGCTCGAATCCGGGCGCACGCGTGCGCAGGCCGAAGGCCACACCATCCAGTTCCAGGAAGCGGACGCCGAAAACCTGCCGTTTCCCGACACGTCGTTCGATGTCGTGATGTCCACTTTCGGCGTGATGTTCACGCCGAATCAGGACAAGGCCGCGAGCGAGCTAGCGCGCGTCTGCAAGCCCGGCGGCAAGATCGGCCTGGCGAACTGGACGCCGGATAGCTTCATCGGACAAGTGTTCAAAACCATCGGCAAATACGTACCGCCCGCGCCGGGCGTCAAATCGCCGGCACTGTGGGGCACGCAGGCACGGCTCGATGAACTGTTCGGCGAGACCGCGCGGGAAATCCGCGCGACCAGCCGCGAGTTCGTCTTCCGCTACCTCTCGCCCGCCCACTGGATCGAAGTGTTCCGCACCTACTACGGCCCGATGAACAAGACGTTCGGCGCGCTCGATGCGGCGCAGCAGGCTGCGTTCACTCAAGACCTGCTGACGCTCATGGAAAGCCGCAACCGTTCGGGCGACAGTACGCTCGTGCTGCCGAGCGAGTACCTCGAGGTGGTGATCGTGCGGAAGTGATGCCGCGCCATGGCGCCGATCGATACGCGGACAGTCGAGATGTGCTGTCGGTCGCGCCCGAACTAACGGCTCAAAAAACGTCGGTGAACAAACGACACTTTTCCCCCTCGCATCACCACGAGAGGCCACGACGGCCTCCGGCTAAGGCTTGAGCAAAGCGGCATGGTCGATGCATAGGTACGGCGGTTGAGCTGAATGGCTGCCCGCGATCCCGCGGCAGCCGATTCACTCCAGACCGAACCGATTATCGGAGTACACCATGCTTGCCTACCTTGTCCGCACGTTGCGCAACTTGCTCGAACGCGCAGAACATAGCCGCCGTAACGCATTCCTCGAGTCGTCGGTCGATATAGGCGACCTGGAGCGGCGCATGCGCTCGATCGAAATCAACGGCTAGCGAAACAACGCGGCGGCGCCCCGTCACGCACACGCGGCGGCGACCACCTGAGACGCGAGCGCATGATGCTGTCCGCGCCGCGACCGGATCGCGTGAATCTCTTCGATCACGCCTTCCGCGCGGCCGAGCCGGCGCAGTCCCCGCAGCAGCGACAAATCTTCCGCGCCCAGTTCCGCGAGCGGAAACACGCCGAGGCCTCGTGCGGCGAACACCGCCATCAGCGCGCTGTCCTCGAATTCTCCGGCGACCCGTGGCCGGATGCCTTCGGTTTCGAACCAGCGGTCGAGCCGCGCGCGCAACGCGCCATGCCCGGTCGGCAGCAGCACCGGCACATCGGACAGACACTGCGGAAATCCGGCACGCGTGGATTTGCGGACGAGTTCCGCGGGACCGTACCAGTCGACCGGCGAGCCGGCGAGGCGCTGGCTCACGACGCGCAGATCCGCGTTGTGCGGCGCGGGCTGGCAAGCCAGCACAAGATCGAGCCGATGCAGCGCGAGTTCCGACAGCAATTGCGCATGTTCGCCTTCATGGCACAGCAGCCTGAGCGACGGCGTGCCGAGCACCGGCGCCAGCAGCGCGTGCGCCGCGAGCTTCGAGATGCCGTCGGAAAGACCGACCGCGAGCCGCGCAACACGTTCGCCGCCTGACTCGCGCATTTCGTCGAGCAGCGCCTCACCGATCTGGAAAATCTGCTCGGCGCGGCCAAATGCGGCCTGCCCCGCTTCGGTCATCGTGACGCCGCGCCCGGCCGGTTTCAGCAACTGGCGCCCAATCGATTTTTCGAGCTCGCGCACCTGCGCGCTGATCGTCTGCACCGCCATGTCGAGACGTTCGGCCGCGCGCGCGAAGCTGCCCTCCTTCACGACGATCCAGAAATAGTAGAGGTGACGGTAATTGAGCATGCTGGAAAATCTTCGAAAAAACCGATATATCGTTCAGATTAACACTGGTTTATCCGAACCAGGAAAACCTCGATGATGAAGAAACCCCGACGTCATTCTCTCTAACCGCGACCACCCATTCCCATGGACTCTCTGCTCACACTCGTTGCCGACCCCGCCGCATGGGCGGCGCTTCTCACGCTGGTCGTGATGGAGATCGTGCTCGGCATCGACAACCTGATCTTCATCTCGATTCTCAGCAACAAGCTGCCGGAAGCACAACGCGCGCGCACGCAGCGCATCGGCATCATGCTCGCGCTCGTGCTGAGGTTGGCCATGCTCGGCACCGTCGCGTGGATCGCGCAGTTGACCCAGCCTGCCGTGACGCTCTTCGGCCACGGCTTTTCATGGCGCGACCTGATCCTGATCGGCGGCGGCCTATTCCTCGTCTGGAAAGCCACCCGTGAAATTCACCATCACGTCGCCCCTGTGGACGAGGCACGCGACGCGGCGGGCACGGTGGTCCAGCTGACCGCATGGGCCGCGATCAGCCAGATCCTGTTGCTCGACATCGTGTTTTCGGTGGACAGCATCATCACCGCGGTCGGGATGACCGAGCACATGCCGATCATGTTTGTCGCGGTGATTGCGGCGGTCATGGCGATGCTGTTCGCCGCACGCCCGCTCTCGCGCTTCATCGATCGCAATCCCACGATCGTCATGCTCGCCCTGAGCTTCCTGCTCGTGATCGGCATGGCGCTGATCGCCGAAGGCTTCGGTTCGCATGTGCCGAAGGCTTACATCTACGCGGCGATGGCGTTCTCCGCGTTCGTCGAGGCGATGAACATGCTCGCGCGACGGGCGCACTCGAAGCGACCGGCCGCGACAAAGCAATGAGCGCAGGCAATGAGCGCAGGCGTTATATCCGCGCATGAAGGCGGTTCGAGCAGCTTGACCGAAATATCGCGCGGCATGCGAGGCGGTCCTGCTTGCAATGAAGTAGCGGGTCGCATAACGATCGCGCCACGTTCAATCCATGCTCGCCGCGCAGGCGAGCTCTTGTTATAATCCTCTCATCAAGTCGAACAAAACATAACGCCAATCCCAACTGCGACCCACACCGCGCGACAGGACCTCCATGCTGAAACCCGACCGCCTCCGCGTCCTCGGCGATGCGCTGGGCAAGCAAAACGTGATGCGTCTGCGCGATGCCGCCAGCCTGCTGGGCGTATCGGAGATGACTGTCCGGCGCGACATCGCGGGCAGTCCGGAACGATTCACGTATCTCGGCGGCTATATCGTCAGCGCGACTGACGTACCGAACAACGCCGGCTATTCACTCGAAGAAGAAAAAGACCATTTCGCGCAGGCCAAGGCCGAAGCGTCCGCGATTGCGGCGGGACTTATCGGCAACAACGAAACGCTTTTCATCGATTGCGGCACGACGCTCACCACGCTTGCCCGGCTGATTCCGGTCGAGCGCCACGTCACGGTGGTGTGCTATTCGCTGAACGTCGCTGAGATTCTGCGGCGCAAGCCGAATGTGCGGATGATTCTGCTGGGCGGCGTCTATGTGCCTTCGTCTGATTCATTCGCGGGCGAGGAAAGTCTGGAAATGCTGCGCCGCATGGGGATCAACAAGGCCTTTATCTCCGCAGGCGGCGTGGACGCCGCACGCGGCGTCACCTGCTGGAATTTTCACGAAGTCGCGCTGAAACAGGCCGCCATGGCGAGCGCCGTCGAACGGCATCTGGTGGTGGACGAGAGCAAGTTCGGTGTGGTGAAAGCGGTGCGCTTCTCGCAAGTCGACGACTTCGATTCCATCATCACCGAGAAGGGCCAGGCGCTGCGCAAGCGCAAATAAAACCCGCATGCCGCGCGACGGAGTGCATCGCGCAGCATCACATCGCAGCGTTCAGCGCTTGCGTTGCAACGCGAAGAGCGTCCCCGCGATCAGAATGAATGCGCCGATGATCACCTTCTGCCAGGTGCTCGGCACGCCGACCAGTATCAGCACGCTCTTGATCAACGTGACAAGAACGACGCCAAGCAACGTGCCGACTACCGTGCCCGTGCCGCCGGTAATGCGCGCGCCGCCGAGAATCACCGCGGCGATCACATCGAGCTCCGACCCAACCAGGTCGAACGGATTCGCGAGCCGGTTGTTCGACACGTGCAGAATGCCGGCGATCCCGGCGAGCATGCCCGTATAGCCGAACACGAACAGATGGATCGCGCGCAGGTTGTAGCCGAGCCGCTCGGCAATGGCCAGACTGCCGCCCATCGCATAGACGCCGCGCCCCATCATCGTCCGGTTCAGCAGCCACCATGTGACGAACGCGGCCGCCACCAGCGCCAGCACCGAAACCGGTAGCACCGCGCGCAAGCCGTCAGCCGTGTGATAGAAAAACAGCGGAATGCGGCCGAAATGATCCATGCTGTACGGAATGTTCATGAAGAACGTCGTGCCGATGAACGTCAGCAACATCCCGCGATACAGATACTGCGTGCCGATCGTGACGATCAGCGAAGGCGCCTTCAGCCGGTGCACGAGCAGGCCGTTGGCAACGCCGAGGATCACGCCGCCGAGCGCGCCCGCGATCAGGATCAGCGCGAACGGCGCGTCGGGCCACCACGCGAACACGGCCTTGGTGATGCCGTACATCGTCAGCGCGGCGATCGCGGTGAACGACACGTCGATGCCGCCCGACGCAAGCACCACGAGCGTGCCGAGCGCGAAGAGCGACATCGTGGTGGCCGAGTGCAACAGGTCGAACAGCGTCGCCAACTGGAAGAAGCGCGGATTGATCGCGCCGACCAGCAGGCACGTCACCACGATCAGCGCGACGGTGAACCATTCGGGATTGCGCGCGAGCTTGGTACGCAAGCTCGGCGGCCTGACCTCGGGAGCGACTTCGACGACGGTCGGAGTAGTCATGGGCTGGTTCATGCGCGGATTCAAGCGCGAGTTCATGGATAGGGGCGTCCTCTATGCCGCTTCGGAAAGCAGCGCGTGATACAGGTCGGCTTCAGTCAGCTCGTCGGCGCGGTATTCGCTCGCCACACGGCCTTTCTTCATCATCAGGATGCGGTCGCAGTTTTGCAGCAGTTCCGGCAAGTCGTCGCTGATCAGAATGATGCCGATGCCGCGTTGCGACAGCCGCTGCATGATGCGGTAAATGATGTCCTTCGATCCGACGTCGACGCCGACTGTAGGTCCGTGCAGAATCAGCACGCGCGGATCGATCGCGAGCCAGCGGCCGATCAGCACGCGTTGCTGGTTGCCGCCCGAGAGCGACTGCACCGGCTTGTCGACGCCGGGCGTCGCGATCTGCAGATCCTTCACCGTCTGTTCCGCGAGCGCCTGTGCACGCGCGCGATCGATCTGGCCGAAGCGGTCGCGTAAGCTGGAAATCATCGCGGTGATCACGTTGTCGCGGATCGGCTTGTCGAGGAACAGCCCTTCGTTCAAGCGGTCTTCCGGCACATAGCCGATGCGATGACGTTTCGCATCCGACGGTGTGCGCAACGCGATGCGCTTGCCGTCGAGCACCACCTGTCCCGACTGCGCCGGCGCGACACCCGCGAGCGCACGGGCGAGTTCGTTGCGCCCCGAATCGAGCAGACCGGTGACGCCGAGAATTTCGCCGCCGTGCAAAGCGAACGACACATCGCTGAACTGGCTGGTGCGCGTATAACCGCGCACGTCGAGCACGACATCTTGCCCAAACCCGCCCTCGCGATAGCGTTCATTCGAAAGATGGCGCCCTGTCATCAACTCGCTGATCTGCGCTTTCGTGAATTGCGCGATCGGCCCTTGCGCCATTTTCTGCCCGTCGCGCAGCACGATCACTTCGCCGCCGATCGCGTAGCACTCGTCGAGCTTGTGGCTCACGAACAGAACCGTCACGCCCTGCGCGCGCAGATTGGCGAGCACGGCAATCAGGTTGTCCACTTCTTTTTGCGTGAGCGAGGTCGTGGGTTCGTCCATGATGACGAACTTCGCCTCGCTGGCGATCGCGCGTGCAATCGCAACGAGCTGACGCGTCGCGAGCGGCAACTGTTCGATGAGCGTCGCCTGAAAATCCGCGTCGCCGGGCAAGCCGACCGCTTCGAGCGCGCGAGCCGCCGTACGCGCCAATTCGCGGCGGTCGAATGTGCGGGCGAGCCTGCCTTCGTGCAGCGCCAACTCGGAAGTCAGCGCGACGTTTTCAGCCACGCTCATGTTGGGCAGCAGGGATAAATCCTGATAGACGGTTTCGATGCCCGCGGCGAGCGCCTCGAGCGCGGAAAGCCGCGCATGCCGCACGCCTTCGATCACGAGTTCGCCTTCGTCGGGCGGCTGCGCGCCGGAAATGATCTTGATCAGCGTGCTCTTGCCGCAGCCGTTCTCGCCGAGCAGGTGATAGATCTGGCCGCGCTCGAACGACAGGCTCACGCCGCGCAACGCATGCACGCCGGTGAACCGCTTATGCACGCCGGCGACCTGCAGGAAAGGCTGCGACGCTTCGGACTGTACTGCTGACGATACGTCTTGATTCATGATGGCGAGCCGCAAGATGAGGCGCGCCCACATGGGCACGCCGTGACACATGAAGCAAAAGACACAAGCGGAATCAGAACGGATACTGCTTGTAGTTCGACTTGTCGACGTTCACCCAACCCTGGCCACGCACGATGACGCCCTTGCCCGGTCCCTTCGCGACCGTGACCTTGGTGTAGCCCGGAATGCCGAGGTCGGACCCGTTCTCGACCGTTTTCCCATCCACCAGCATCTTGGCGACCTTGTTCATCGCCTCGCCCGCAAGCTTGGGGTCCCAGAACGCGATGCCGTTGATGGCCCCGCTTTCGAGGAACTTGCCCGCTTCAGTCGGCAAGCCCGTGCCGTACACGCAGATCTTGCCCTGCATGCCGGCCTCCTCGACCGCTCGGCCAATGCCGATCACGTCGAGCGACGACGAGCCCTGGAAGCCCTTCAGGTCGGGATGCTTGCGCAGCACTTCCTTCGCGACTTCGTAGGCGCGCTCGCCGTCGTTATTCGTTTCGAGCTTCGGTTCGACGAGATTCATCTTCGGATACTTCGCCTTCGCGTTGCCGATGCCGCCGTCCGCCCACTGCACCTGCGAGCGGCTGCCGAGCGAACCGACCAGCACGGCCCATTTGCCGTCGCTGTGCATGCACGAGGCAAGACGCTCGTTCAGGCCGGCGCCGTAGGCGGTGTTGTCGAACGCTTCGATATCGACCATCGTGTTCTTCGCGTTGTCGGCCTCATGCGTGACCACCTTGATGCCGCGATCCATCGCTTTCTTCAGCGCCGGTTCGAGCGTGGGCGGATCGTAGGGCACCACGGCAATCGCCGTGACTTTCCTGGCGATGAGGTCTTCGATGATCTTCAACTGCTGTGCCGCGTCCGCGCGGCCTGGGCCCGTCTGATACGCGTTCACGCCGGGGTTGTCCTTCGCGAACTCCTTGACGCCCTCGTCCATCCGGTTGAACCAGTTGATGCCGGTCACCTTGACGACCGTGACGATCGTTTCGTTCGTTGCAGCCTGCGCGGCGGCGATCACGCCCACCGCAAGGGCGCCAGTTGCGAGCGCGGCACCCAGTCGAGTCAATTTCATGCGATGTCTCCTTTATCGTTCGATGTCGCCCCTCTTCACGATCGCGGACAACCAGGGCTCGTTGTCCGCCGCGTACTGAAACTCTTCGTATGCGTTTGTTCTATCGCTAACGCTTCGGCGCCGCGCCCGCGCCACCCGCACCGCCGCCACCGCCGAAGCCGAAAATCGCACGCACCCGCTCGCCGCCCGCAAATGCAAGCGACAGCAGCAACAGGAAACCCCACGCGCAATCGCCGAAAAACTGCGATACGCCGAGCAGATTGAACAGGCTCGACAGAAACTGCAGCACCGTTGCGGCGAAGAACACGCAGATGATGCGGCCATGACCGCCCGCGGGATTCACGCCGCCCATCACCGCGATCAGGATCGCGATCAGCAGATAGGAGTTGCCGTAATCCCATTTCGCGCTGGACGTGTGCGTCGCGCTGATAAGCCCGGCCAGCGAAGCGAGCACGCCGCACATCGCATAGGTCGTGATCAGCATGCGGGCGCGCGGAATGCCGGCATAGAACGCGGCTTTGGGATTGGTGCCCATCAAATAGAGGCGCAGGCCGAAAGGGCTGCGTTTGAGCAGCCATCCCAACACAATGACCGCCGCGATAAAAATGCAAAACGCGATCGGCACCTGAAACACCGTGCCGTTACCGATAGCCGACAGTGGGTCCACATAGTCGACGTGCACCGACGCGCCGTTGCTGAGCACAACCGCGAAGCCGGTAAACAACAACTGCGTGCCGAGCGTGCAGAGAATCGGCGTGAGTCTGAGCCACGCGATCACCACGCCGTTCAGCATCCCGCCGAGCAGCCCCATCACGACGACGATCGAGCAGAACAGCGCCGTATAAAGCACCGGCGAGTCGTCGCCGTTGACAAAATGCGGCACCGCCAACGCGGCGACCATGCCCGACAGATTGGCAAGCCCGACACCGGACAGGTCGATCCCGCCATTGCCGGACACCATCGAAAGCATAATGCCGAGCGCGAGCAAACCGAGTTCGGGCAACTGGCCGCCCATCGATTGCAGGTTGTCGATATCGACGAACTGCCCGCGCGACAGCCACGTCGCGACCAGCACGACGAACACGTTGACGATCAGCAGAAAATTCAGTTGCCGGTCGGCAAACAGTTTCCCAGCGGTAAGCCAGGACTCAAACGAGGACTTCATGGTAATGACGATCTCCTTGAACCTGCGCGAACAGTCAGAGCGCCTGCGATGTCTGATCCGACTGGCTCAATACCCGCTTCACTTCATCGAGCGTCGGCATGGAGGGCGCGGTGCCCGCACGCGTCACCGAGATGCCCGCGAGCGCGCAGCCGAAGCGCATCGCGGAGATCGCATCGTCGCCGCGAGCGAGCGCAGCCGCGAAACCGCCCGTGAAGCCGTCGCCGGCGCCTGCCGTTTCCACCACGCGACCGCAGTGATAGGCCGGCACGAGTACCGATTGCGTCGCCGAATGCAGCAGCGCGCCGCCCTGGCGGCGCGGCGCGCATCGTCGGCGTTCGCGATCGGCACGCCGGTGAGCGCGGTGGCTTCGGTTTCGTTCGGGGTGATGTAGTCGCACAACGGAAAAATGCCGTCGTCGAGCGGCAACGCGGGCGCCGGATTGAAGACGGTGATGACGCCGTGCTTGCGCGCGACCTCGAGTCCGCGGCGCGCGGCGGCGAGCGGCTGTTCGAGTTGCGTGACGAACACCCGCGCGGCGGCGATGTCGGCTTCGATCGCGTCGACGTCGGCGGCATTCATCGTGCCCGCCGCGCCGGATGCGACGATGATCGCATTCATGCCGGTGGTGTCGTCGACGAAGATATGCGCCGCGCCCGTGGACACGCCGTCGATCACCGACGCGCGCGCCGTGATGCCTTCAGCGCTCCACGTCGCGCGGGCGATCGCGCCGAACGCGTCGTTGCCGATGCGGGTGCAGAACACCACGTCGGCGCCGGCACGCGCTGCCGCCACCGCCTGATTCGAGCCCTTGCCGCCGGGTCCCATCGCAAACGCCGAGCCGGCGATCGTCTCGCCGATCAGCGGCATGCGTTCGGCGCGAAACGTCAAATCGGTCACGTAGATGCCGAGAATGACGACGCGTCCCGCTCGTTCGTGAGGCGCGTTCATTCTCGTTCCCCTCGCGGAGCGTTTCCGAAAGGGGCTTGTTTCAGCAGGTCCAGATTCTTCAGCACGTTGTCTCCTCCATTTACTGGTTGGCGTGCGCGTTGTTCAGATGCTTATTCAGACGCTCGATCCGACTGCCGGTCAGTCTCCGTACGGTATCCAGATGTTCTTCACCTGCACGGCCTGGCGCAGAAACGGCAACCCTTCGCTCGAATGGTCGAACCAGTCGAACTGGCGGCCGTGATCCACAAAAGTGCGCTTCAGATTGCCGATCGATTCGCGTTCGACCAAGGCCGAATCCGCCGCATTGCCGAAACACCAGACGGCATCGACATCGTCGTGTTTGGCGAGCGCGGGCAGCAATGCGCCGCGTTCGCCCGTCACGATGTTCAGCACGCCGCCGGGCACGTCCGATGTCTCGGCCACCTGATAAAAATCGGTGACCGTCAGCGGACACGCCTCGCTCGGCAACACGACGACGCGATTACCCATCGCCAGCGCGGGCGCCGCGAGCGACACGAAGCCGAGCAACGGCGCCTCGTCCGGACACGCAATGCCGATCACGCCGAGCGGCTCGTGCATCGCCAGCGCGACGCCGCGCAGCGGCGGCGTATGCACGGCGCCGTCGAACTTGTCGGCCCACGCCGCGTAGGTGAAGAGGCGCGCGACCGCCGCCTCGACTTCCGTGCGCGCCGCGGCATCCGTCGCGCCGTTTCGCACGACGAGCTGCCGCGCGAATTCGTCCGCGCGAACGGCCAGATTCTCCGCGAGATAGAACAGCACCTGAGCGCGGTTATGCGTACTCGCCTGCGACCACTTCTGCGCCGCGCGTGCCGCTTCGACTGCGTTGCGAATGTCCTTGCGGTTGCCCTCGCCCACTTCGCCGACAGGCGTTCCGTCCGGCGCGTACACCTGCAGCGAATACCCGCTGTCCGGACGCACCTGCTTGCCGCCGATAAAGAGCTTCGCCGTGCGGTCGATCAGCGCGACATTCGACGGCTCATCGCGTCTCTCAACATCCGCCGCGCGAGCCGCGGGCCGGCGCTTCGCAAGATTGAGCCACGCGCGCGGTTTCAGATATTCGTAAATGCCCTCACGTCCGCCTTCGCGCCCGTAGCCCGATTCGCGATAACCGCCGAAGCCGACCGCCGCATCGAACAGGTTGGTCGCGTTGATCCAAACGACACCGCATGCAAGGCGCGGCGCGACGTCGAGCGCGCGGCCGATTGTTTCGCTCCACACGCTGGCGGCGAGTCCGTAGCGCGAATTGTTGGCAAGTGCAATCGCTTCGTCGGGCGTGCGAAAGCTCATCGTCACCAGCACCGGGCCGAAGATTTCTTCCTGCGCGAGCGTGGAAGCCGGCGCCACGCCGGTGACGAGCGTGGGCGGATAAAAGCAGCCGCCCGCGGGCATCGCCACGCCAGGCGACTGCCACACCGAACAGCCTTCGCGACGCCCGCTTTCCACCAGCGACTGGATGCGTTCGAGCTGCACCGGATCGACGATCGCGCCGATATCGATGCTCTTGTCGAGCGACGTGCCAACGCGCAGCGTCTCCATGCGGCGTTTGAGCTTCGCGATGAAGCGTGCTTCGATCCCTTCCTGCACGAGCAGCCGCGAGCCCGCGCAACAGACCTGCCCCTGGTTGAACCAGATCGCGTCGACCACACCTTCGACCGCGCCGTCGAGATCGGCGTCGTCGAAGACGATGAACGGCGATTTGCCGCCGAGTTCGAGCGTCAGCGATTTGCCTGAACCGGCCGTGACCTGGCGGATCAGGCGCCCGACTTCCGTTGAACCCGTAAAGGCGATTTTGTCGACCTGCGGATGCGCGACGAGCGCTGCTCCGGTCCGTCCATCGCCGGTGACGACGTTCAGCACGCCCGCGGGCAAGCCCGCCCGATGCGCGAGCTCGGCGAACAGCAACGCGGTAAGCGGCGTGTATTCAGCGGGCTTCAATACGACGCAGTTGCCGGTTGCAATCGCCGGCGCGATCTTCCACGCGAGCATCAGCAAGGGGAAATTCCACGGCACGATCTGGCCGACCACGCCGAGCGGCGCATAAGCGGCGAATTCGCTGTCCTGCAACTGCGCCCAGCCCGCGTGATGCAGGAAGTGCCGCGCGACGAGCGGCACGTCGATATCGCGCGTCTCGCGAATCGGCTTGCCGTTGTCGAGCGCCTCGAGCACGGCGAAGAGCCGGCTATGACGCTGGACCATGCGCGCAAGCGCATACAAGTGCCGCGCGCGCCCGCCGCCGCCCAACGCGAGCCAGCCCGGCTGCGCCGCGCGCGCGGCGGCAACCGCCGCGTCGATATCGGCCGCATCGCCTTGGGCGATATCCGCGAGCCGCTCGGCCGTTGCGGGCGCATGCGAGACGAAGCGTTCGCCGGCAGCCGGCGCATGCCACGCGCCGCCTATGAAATGCCCGAAGCTCGCCTCGTGTTGCGCGAGCCATGCGCGCGCGGCTTGATCGTCCTCGGGTGCGGGACCGTACTCCATCGATGAAAAATACTCGGCTACGCTCATGGGATCGGTCTTGTGTTCAGGCTACGGGGTGACGGTTGAAAGCGGAATAACGGCCGCTCACGTGATGTTCGAGCTGGCGTTCGATATCGGCCAGCAGGCTCGACGCGCCGATACGGAACAGCTCCGGTTCCAGCCACGCGCGGCCGAGCTCTTCCTTCATCAGAATCTGATACGACAGCACGGACTTTGCGCCCGATACGCCGCCCGCCGGCTTGAAGCCGATCGGCACGCCGGTGCGCTCCTGGTATTCGCGGATCATGCGCACCATCACGAGCGACACGTCGAGCGTCGCGTTGACGCCTTCCTTGCCGGTGGACGTCTTGATGAAATCGGCGCCCGCCATCATGCAGACCATCGAGGCGCGCGCCACGTTGGAGAGCGTGCGAATGTCGCCGGTCGCGAGAATCGTTTTCAGATGCGCGGGGCCGCAAGCGGCGCGGAAGTCGCGCACTTCGTCGTACAGCGCCTGCCAGTTGCCGGTGAGCACATGTTCGCGCGTCACGACAATGTCGATTTCCGTCGCACCGTCCGCCACCGACGCCTCGATCTCTTTCAGCTTCAGCGGATGCGGAATCAATCCGGCCGGAAAACCGGTCGATACGGCCGCAACGGGAATGCCGCTGCCCCGCAGCGCATCGACGGCCGCCGCGACGAAGCGGTGATAGACGCACACAGCGCCCGTCGTGATGCCCTGCGGCGCAATGCCGAGCGCTTCGAGCAGATCGGCGCGCACCGGCTGGCGCGCTTTCGCGCAGAGCCGGCGCACGCGCCCCTCGGTGTCGTCGCCGTTGAGCGTGGTGAGGTCGATGCACGTAACGGCCTTCAGCAGCCATGCCGCCTGCGCATCCTTCTTGACGGTGCGGCGGGTGCCGAGCGTGGCCGTGCGCCGTTCGACCGCGGACTGGTTGACGCGCAGTGCGTCCAGCCATGACGCGTCGAAAGGCATGCCCGGATTGCGCACCGGATGAATGAGCGGCCCGCCGCGCAGCGCGACGACCGAGGAAGACAAGGAAGGAGCTTCAGGCATGAGACATCCGGAAATTTTGATGCGACGCACAACAGCGGCCGACGAATGGTTCGCATCTATGCTACAACGATTGATAGAATCATAACAAGCTTTGCGAACCAATCGTTACATCAATGCGGATCGAATCGGCATTGCAGCCCTGAAATGTTATTGACGCACCATATTCATGATGCGAAGATCACAACACGGTCAAGACAGACCACGCTAGACCAAGAAAAGAATTTCGTCGCATCGACGAAGGAGACATGCCAGATGAGTGAGCCGGTGGCGGTCACGGCCGCTTCATCACCTCAGGTGCCGTTGATTCGCGTGGCGGGCGTCACCAAGCGTTTTGGCGGCGTGCAAGCGTTGCGCGGCGTGAACCTCGAAGTATTCCCCGGGGAAGTGCACGCATTGCTCGGCGAAAACGGCGCGGGCAAATCCACGCTCATCAAGATTCTCAGCGGCGTGCACGCTTACGACGAAGGCGTTATCGAGATCGGCGGCAAGCCCGTGGCGTTCGATTCGCCCGCGCAATCACGCGACGCGGGCGTCGCGGTCGTCTATCAGGATTTGAGTCTCGTCGAATCGCTCTCCGTCGGCGCCAATCTGATGTTGGGACGCGAGCCTCGCACGCGTTTCGGCTTTGTGAAGAACCGCCAACTCATGGCGACGGTCAGTGAATTTCTCCAGTCGCACGGCATTCCGCTCGATCCGCGCACACCGGTTGGCGCGTTGCCGTTCGCGTACCGGCAAATGACGGAAATCTGCAAGGCCTTGATGGGCGACGTGCGGGTTCTGATTCTCGACGAGCCCACTTCGGCGCTCACCGGCGGCGAGGAACAGATTCTGTTCGACGCCGTGCGCGCGGTCACCGATCGCGGAGTCGGCGTGATTTACGTCACGCACCGCTTGAACGAGGTGTTTCGTATCTCGCGGCGCGTCACCGTGTTTCGCGACGGAGCCAATGCCGGGTTGTTCACGACGGCGCAAACCGATATGAAGCAGTTGGTCGCGGCGATTGTCGGTCCGGGCCACGCCGCGTTGCACGCACGGGAGGAAACCGCTGCCGGCGTGGCGGGCGGGGTGTCCGCCGCAGCGCGGAAATCCGCGCCTGGCGCGCCCGTTCTCACATTGTCGGGCGTGAGCAACGACAGGCTGCATGAACTCACACTCTCCGTACGCAGCGGCGAGATTCACGGACTCGCGGGATTGATCGGCAGCGGGCGCACGGAGATTCTGCAAACCCTCTTTGGACTTCGCGCCGTCGATAGCGGCTCAATCGTGATCGACGGTCAGTCCCGCTCGCGTCTCACGCCCGCCGAAGCGATCCAGCTCGGCATTGCGCTGGTGCCTGAAGATCGTCATCAGGAAGGGCTCGTGCTCGATCATTCGATCGAACGCAACCTGACCTTGCCGCGACTGCCGCATTTTTCCCGCTGGGGCTGGCTGCGCAGCCAGGCAGCGGTTCGACAGGCCAAGCGCGCGATGAAGGCCCTGTCCGTCAAGGCACCGGCCTCCTCCACCGCCGTCAAGTTCTTGTCGGGCGGCAATCAGCAGAAGGTGGTCTTCGCCAAATGGAATCATCCGCGCCCGAAGATTCTGTTGCTCGACGAGCCCACTGTCGGCGTCGACGTGGGCGCGCGTGAGGAAATCTACGGCGTGGTGCACGACGCTGCGCAGGCCGGCACGGCCGTGCTCGTCGTTTCTTCGGACCTCGACGAACTTCTGCGCCTGTGTGATCGGATTTCGATCGTCGTGGACGGATGCATCGTCAGGACCGTCGATCGCGCCGAGCTCGCCAATGCCGAAGCGCTTCATCATCTGATTCAACTTTCCCGTTCTTCCATCGAGTCCCCCTCCGGGGCGCCCACAACATGAACGATTCTGTTTCGCCGCTGACGACTGAACGGCATGCGTCCCAGGCGCCGCGCGCGAGTCGCATGCGGCGCCTCGCGCAACTGCTGTTGCAAGGCGACAGGCCGTATGCGCTCTACGTCGCGTTCGCAATCCTGCTGGTCGTCTTCAGTTTCGCTTCGCCGTGGTTTCTCTCCATCGACAACTTCCTGAACATCGGCCGGCAGACCGCGCTCGTGTCCATCATCGCGATCGGCATGACGTTCGTGATCATCGCGCGGCAGATCGACCTGTCGGTAGGATCGGCGCTGGCGTTGTCGGGCATGTCCGCGGCGCTCGCCATGGCGTATGTCGGCGACAACTGGTTGATCGGCGCCGTGGCCGGCATCGGCACTGGCGCGATCGTCGGCGCGATCAACGGCGTCGTGACGACGCGGCTGAACATCCCCTCGTTTCTCGTGACGCTCGGCACATTGAGCGCCGCGCGCGGATTGGCGCTGATGGTCACGACGACCAGGCCGGTCATCATCAGCAACGACTCGTTCGTGGCGATCTTCGGCGAAGGCGACATTTTCGGCGTACCGGTGCCGATCATCTGGACGCTGCTCGCCGTGATCGCCGGCATTCTGCTGCTGCACTACAGCGTGTTCGGCCGGCAGATCTATGCGGCAGGCGGCAATCCAACCGCCGCGCTTTACTCGGGCATCAACACGAGACGCGTGACCACGCTCGCCTTCATTCTCACCGGCATGCTGGCGGGCCTCGCCGCGCTCGTGCTCTCCGCGCGTTCTCACGCGGCAAGGCCCGACGTCGTGCAGGGACTCGAGCTCGACGTGATCGCTTCGGTGACGCTCGGTGGCTGCAGTCTGTTCGGCGGACGCGGCTTCGTGCTCGGCACGCTGCTCGGCAGTCTCATCATCGGAACGCTCAATAACGGGCTGGTGCTGCTGGGCGTCAGTTCATCGCTGCAGCTCGTCATCAAGGGCGCCATCATCGTCGCGGCAGTGGCATTCACCAGGAAGTGATGGGGCACGTCGATCGCTCGTGATTTGCGGAATCCTCGCAACGTGCCCGCGAGGTTCCGTTCCCTATATGGGACTTAACACCGATATGAAGACCAACGGAGGAGAATCATGAAACATCGTCGTGACTCAAGAAGGTTGTTAGCCAGTGTCATCGCGGCGGCAGCCGTCGCCGCCCTGTCGTGCGCGGGCGCTGGCGCGCAATGCGTGAGCGGGCTGCAGGCGGGGTCGATCGGACCGAAGTCGATCGTCGGGCAAGGGCCGAACGGCGAGAAAGCCGCCTCGGTGGACGCCGTGCAACTAAGCGCCGCCGAAGCGGCCAAGGTCAAGGCGGGCAAATTCAAGGTCGGCATTTCCATGCAGACGATGAATCTCGACTGGTCGCAATTGCAGGTGCAAGGCATCACCGATACGCTGAAGAAATACGGCGTGGAAGTGATCGGCACGGCTTCGGCCGAGTATCAGGTCGACAAGCAGATCGCGGATATCGAAAACACCATTCAGCGCCATCCGGACGGCATCATCTCGATCCCGGTCGATGGCACGGCAACGGCTGCAACGTACAAGAAGGTATCCGCGGCGGGCATCAAGCTCGTGTTCATGGACAACGTGCCAACGGGTCTCAAACATCCGGAGCAATACGCGTCGATGATTTCCGCCGACAGCGAGGGCAATGGCCAGATCGCGGCCAAGGTGCTCGCGTCGTGCGTCCCGCAAGGCGCGACGATCGGCCTCGTCAATTTCGGCGTGGATTACTTCAGTACCAAGGAACGCACCAAGGCCGTCAACGACTGGATGAAAAAGAATCGTCCCGACATCAAGATCAAGCAGGTCGACTTCACGGATCCGTCGAAAGTGGGGCAAATCGCGGGTGATTTTCTCACCGGCAATCCGGATGTCAAGGGTCTCTTCGCCGTGTGGGATCAGCCGGCGCTCGACACGCTCACTTCGATGCGGGCGCAAGGCGTGAACATTCCGGTCACGACCGTAGACCTTGGCTTGCAGTCCGCGATCGAGATTGCGAAGGGCGGGCCTCTCAAGGCAACCGGCTCGCAACGTCCCTATGATCAAGGCGTCGCCGAGGCCATGGCGATGATGAAGGCGCTCATCGGGCAGACGCCGCCGGCATGGATCGGCGTGCAGTCGTTGCCGGTGGTTCAGTCGACGGTGCTCGAAGCGTATAAGACCGTATTCAAGAAAGATCCGCCGCCTCAGCTTGCGGACGCATGCAAGAAAGCCAAGCCGGCGTGTGGGTGACGTACCGGGCGCGCAAACGAATAGCGCGCCCGGCCCAAGGTTCACGCTCGCTCGCGAATCAACGCATGACTAGCCGCGTCCGCCACCCGGTCCGCATGATACGAAGACCGCACCAGCGGACCGGCCACCACCTCGCGAAAGCCCATCTTCAAGCCCGCCTCGCGCCACGAAGCAAACTGCTCCGGCGTCACATACCGGCGCACCGGCATATGAAAACGCGACGGCGCGAGGTACTGCCCGATAGTCAGGATATCGACATGTTGCGCGCGCAAATCGCGCATCGTGTCGAGCAATTCGTCGTCGGCTTCTCCAAGGCCGACCATCAAACCCGACTTCGTCAATATCGACTTATTCGCCTCTTTCACACGCGCCAGCAATTGCAGTGAGCCGCGATAATCCGCACCGGCACGCGCAGCCCGATACAGCGACGGCACCGTTTCGAGGTTGTGATTGAAAACATCCGGCCACGCTTGCGAGAGCGCCAGCAATGCCCGCTCTATACGGCCACGAAAATCCGGCGTCAGCACTTCGATCCGGATGCCCGGCACGCGCTCGCGCAACAACGCGATGCAGCGCGCAAAATGCGCGGCGCCGGCGTCGCGCAGATCGTCACGATCCACCGAGGTCACGACGACATAGCGCAAACCGAGCGCCGCGACCGCATCGGCGAGGCGTTGCGGCTCCTCGTCATCGAGCGGCGCCGGGCGGCCGTGCGCGACGTCGCAAAACGCACAACGCCGCGTACAGATGCCGCCCATGATCATGAAGGTGGCCGTGCGTTGCGCGAAACACTCGCCGATGTTCGGACACATCGCCTCCTCACAAACCGAATGCAAGCGGTGTTCGCGCAGGATCGCCGCGATGCCGGCGACCGTCCCGCTCATCATCGGTTTCGCGCGCAGCCACGAGGGTTTCGGCAAAACCTCGCCGTCGGAAACCGGCACGATCTTCACCGGAATCCGCGCGAGCTTCTCACCACTGCGCTTGCCCGGCTGACCGAGCGCGGTGACGCTATCGCCATGCGGTGCGGCGTTCATGGTCAACGTCCCAGAAAATCGTTGAGCAGGCGGTTGACCTCCGAGGCGGCTTCCATTTGCACCATATGCCCTTTGCCCTGGATCATGTGGACGCGGATGTCGCCTTGCAACCCTTGCGCATGCGCGGCCGGAATGATCTGATCCTCGGCGCCCCAGATCACCAGCGTGCGCGGCGCAAGCTGAACGAGCCGGTCGCGATAGCCGGCGCGCTGCACGTTGCCGTCGAAAGCCTGAGACGCGATCTTGCGCAGCGCGTCGTTCACGCCTTCGAGCCGCTTGTATTTGACAATATCCTCGACCAGTTGACGCGTGACCAGCGCCGGGTCGGCAAAGAGTTTCGCCAGATGCGGCTTGAGCGCGTTGCGGCTGCTGCCCTCGGCAAAGCCGGCGATGTAGTCGCCGTTGATTTCCTCGCCCAGACCCGCGCCCGCGATCAACGCAAGTGAAGCGACCCGCTGCGGCGCTTTCGCTGCAACCGTCATCGCCACCAGCGCGCCCATCGAATGCCCGATCAGATGCGCGTTGCCGATGCCGCGATCGTCGAGGAACGCGATCACGCTGTCCGCGAGTTCGCCGACGCCGCCCGTTTCGACCGCTTTGCCGGACTCGCCGTGGCCCGGCAAATCGAGCGCCCATACGGTGCGATGCGCGGCGAGGTCGGCGTGATTGAACAACCAGTTGTTCAGATCGCCGCCAAAGCCGTGAATCAGCACCGCGGGCGTGCCGCCCTCGCCGAGTTTCAGATAGCGCACGGTGCGCCCGCCGATCTGCGCTTTCTCCGGTTGCGGGCCGCTCTCGCCCGCAGCCGCGCTGGCCGGCACGAAGTCGCGCTGGAACGCTTGAACCTCTGCGTCGATTTCCGCGTCCGGCGTTTCCGCGTCGGCCACCACCGCCAGCAATGCGCCGATCGGCAACGTGTCGCCCTGCTGCGCGATCTGCCGTCGCAAGATGCCGTCGAACGCGCACTCGACGCCCGACGAAATCTTGTCCGTCTCCACGTCGAGTATTTCGTCGCCCTTGGCCACTTTGTCGCCGACGTTCTTGAGCCAGCCGTTGACCTGCCCCTGCTCCATCGACAAGCCCCACTTGGGCATCGTAATCATATGAATCGGCATCGCTTAACCTCTCACTTTCAGAACGGCTTCGGCGATCTGCTGCGCCGACGGGATATACATGTCTTCGAGCACGCCGGCGAACGGCGTGGGCGTATGCGGCGCGGTGACCATTTCGATCGGCGCCTTCAGCGAATGAAACGCGCGCTGCGCGATCAGCGCGGAGATGTCGGTCGCGATCGAGCAACGCGGATTCGCTTCGTCGACCACCACGACGCGTCCCGTGCGCGCGGCGCTTTCGAGAATCGTTTCCTCGTCCAACGGCGACGTGGTGCGCAAGTCGATCACGTCGACATCGACGCCGTCTTTCGCGAGTTTCTCCGCGGCCTCGGTGGCGTAATGCACCATGCGGCCATACGTGACGATGGTGGCGTCGTCACCGTCACGCACCACGTTGGCCTCGCCGAATGGAATCGCATACGACTCTTCCGGCACATCGCCTTCGCGGCTATAGAGCAGTTTGTGTTCGCAGAAAATCACCGGGTCGTTGTCACGGATTGCTTGAATCAACAGACCTTTCGCGTCATACGGCGTGGACGGGCACACCACTTTCAAGCCGGGAATGTGAGTGAACAATGAAGTCAGCATCTGCGAATGCTGGGCCGCCGCGCGCAAGCCCGCGCCCTGCATTGCGCGAATCACGACCGGCGTCACCGCCTTGCCGCCGAACATGTAGCGAAACTTGGCGGCCTGATTGAAGATCTGGTCGAAGCACACGCCCATGAAGTCGATGAACATCAGTTCCGCCACCGGCCTCATGCCGCACGCGGCCGCGCCCACCGCCGCGCCGATATAGCCGCCTTCCGAAAGCGGCGTGTCGAGCACGCGGCCCGGATATTTGTGAAAGAGTCCCTTCGTCACGCCGAGTACGCCGCCCCATGCGTCCTGTTCGCCGGGCGAGCCCGCGCCGCCCGCGTTGTCCTCGCCCATCACGATGACGGTTTCATCGCGGGCCATTTCCTGACTCAGTGCTTCGTTGATTGCCTGAGAGAATGTGATCTTGCGTGCCATGTCTGTCTCCTTACTCCAGTCCCATGCAAAATGGTTGCCAAATCGTTTCGGTTTGCAACGCGTGCCCGTGCTTACATCACGGATAGGACACGTAGACGTCGCTCAACAGGTCTTCGGCGGTCGGCAGCGGGGCGGCTTTGGCTTCAGTCACCGCGCTGTCGATCAGCGTCTTGACCTCGGCATCGATGCCGCGCAATTGATCCGGCGTGAGCATTTCAGCGCGCACCACGCGTTCCTCGAAACGCTTCAGGCAGTCTTTCTCGTCGCGCAGTTTTTGCACTTCTCCCGGCGCGCGATAGGTTTGCGCGTCGCCTTCGAAATGGCCGAAATAACGCGAGAATTTCACTTCGACGAGCGTCGGGCCACCGCCGTGACGCGCACGCTCGATCGCTTCGCCGAGCGCCTCGTGCACCGCGAAGAAATCGAAACCGTCCACGATCACGCCCGGCATGCCGAAACCGCTCGCACGGTCCGCGATGTTGTCGGTCGCCACCGACCACGTCGACGAGGTCGCTTCCGCATAGCCGTTGTTCTCCGCGACGAAAATCGCCGGCAGGCGCCACACCGAAGCCAGGTTCATCGACTCGAAAATCACGCCCTGATTCGACGCGCCGTCGCCGAAAAAGCACACGCCCACGCCGCCCGACTTCTTGTACTTCGCCGCGAGCGCCGCGCCGCAAATCAGCGGCCCGCCCGCGCCGACGATGCCGTTCGCGCCGAGCATGCCCTTCGACAGATCGGCGATATGCATCGAGCCGCCCTTGCCGTGGCACACGCCGGTCTTGCGGCCGTAGATTTCAGCCATCATGCCGCGCACGTCGACGCCCTTGGCGATGCAATGGCCGTGACCGCGGTGCGTGGTCGCCACATAGTCCGCGTCGTTCAGATGGAGCATCGTGCCGGCCGCCGACGCCTCTTCGCCCGCGTACAGATGCACGAAGCCGGGAATTTCGCCGGTCGCGAATTCGATATGCAGCCGCTCCTCGAACTCACGGATCGTGCGCATCATGCGATACGCCTTCAGCAGTTCGTCCTTGCTCAAATCACTTGAAACCGACATGGTGTGTCTCCTTTTACGTAACAGCATGGGTTTGCTTACTGACCAACCACACTACTTTTGATGCGCGGCCACGTTCGCCACCTCCCGCACGAGTTGCCGCGACGCCGAATAACGCAGCGTGCGTTCGACGTCGACGGTGAGCGGCCCTTCCCAGTCGAGCGCGATTTCATAACGGTCGCCGCGCTCCAGTTCGATTTCGCGCTCGCCGTCGAAAGCGAGCGTGCCGTGGCCGGTGTCGAGCGGCGTCCATACGCCGACTTCGAAACGCTCGCACGCGCGCATCAACACGCGCTCGACGCGGCCCGGCGCAATCGGCGCGACGAGCGGCACGCCGGATTCGCCGGGCCGCGCGAAACGCAGATGCAAGCCATGCGACGCCGTGCGTTCGACCGGCGCCCACGCGCCGCCGATCGACGACAAGCCGATGCCGTCAGGCGAGGCGAAGGTGAGAAAGAGCGTTTCGATATCGGCCGGATCGGACACGGCTCGCGCGCCGACGAAGCGTTGCCGGCTCACGCACACGTCGACCAGCGCGATTTCTTCACGGCCGCGATGCGGCCCATCGACACAGCGCACCACGAGGCGCTTGTTGCGCGTGAGCGCCACCTCGGGCGGCACCGCGCCCGAGGCGAGCAATGCGCCGGCGAGGCCCGCGATCGTCGCCTCGCGCAGATCGGGAAACGCGTTATTGGTGCCGGTCGACAACGTCAGCAACGGCACCTTGCCGCAATGTGCGGCAACCGCGCGATGCGTGCCGTCGCCGCCCAGCACGGCGATCAGTTCGACGCCCGCCTGCAGCATGGCTGTAACGCCTGCATGGGTGTCGCTCACGCTATCCGTGATCGGCTGCTCGATGAAGTCGACTTCCGGCCAGCGCTGTTGCGCGGCGACCGCCGCATGCGTGTCGAGCGCGCGCAGCAGCAACGCGGCGACGCCGGTCCGATCGCGCAGCGTCAGCACGCGATCCACGCCGAGCACGCCGAGTCCGGCGAGCAGGCGCACGACCATGTTGGCTTTTTCGGCGGTCGGAAACACCGACGCATACGTGGTGAGGCGGCGAATGTCGCGACCCGAGGCGGGGTTCGCGATTACACCGACGGTGACGGGTGATGGCACTGTGCTTGTCTCCTGCCCGCGTCGTGCGCGGACTCGTATAAGAGCGCCGTGTTCGAGCGACGGCGCCTGTGTCTTACGCAGGACACTGCAAAGGCTATGCCAATTTGCTCGGCGAACGGTGAGCGCGCTCGGAAAGTGCCCTGTTTAAAGGGCTGAAAGCACAAATTCCGTGTTTGATGCCGTTGAAAAACGCCGTGCAACGCAACCTGCGCGGCGTCTCAAGCCTATGCGTTGCGACGATGCGGGCGCGAACTCATGGCCCGCAAACAAAGCGCAAAGCCTTTCCACGCTTGAATATCACGCATGAGACAAGCCGTCTCAAGGGTGCGTGAGACGAACGTCTCACGCGTCTCGCGTGCTGCATTGCAGTGTGATTGATCAAGCCGGATGTGCTACAAGAACAGCCTGAACTCACTGTGCGTCGCTCGACTGGAGCCGGCCATGCCTTACGTTTCGCAGACCCAGCACATCGACCGCGTGCGCGGCGCCATCGAAGGACGGCTGCCGGCGCCCGCCGATTCCGCACGCCTCGTTTCGTCGTGGCAGCGTTCGTTCGAACAGTACCGGCTCGATCCTGGCGCCGTGATCGGACCGCGCGTGCTTACGTCGGCGGAATTGCGCGAGGTGCAGGGCAGGCAGGAAGCGTTTTTACGCGCATCGGGCCAGTGCCTGACGCGCCTGCACGACATGATTCGCGTGGCCGACTATTGCGTGATGCTCACCGACGCGCACGGCGTCACGATCGATTACCGGATCGACCGCGAGCGCCGCGGCGACTTCAAGCATGCGGGCCTGTACATCGGCTCGTGCTGGTCGGAACGCGAGGAAGGCACGTGTGGCGTCGCGAATGTGCTGACCGATCTCGCGCCGATCACCGTGCACAAGACCGACCATTTTCGCGCGGCCTTCACGACGCTGACTTGCAGCGCCGCACCGATTTTCGCGCCGACCGGCGAGATGATCGGCGTGCTCGACGCGTCCGCGGTGCAGTCGCCGGATAACCGCGACAGTCAGCGGCTCGTGTTTCAACTCGTGCGGCAAAGCGCCGGGCTGATCGAGGACGGTTACTTCCTCAATCAAACCACGCAGCACTGGATTCTGTTCGGCCACGCGAGCCGCAACTTTGTCGAGGCGCAGCCCGAAGTGCTGATCGCCTTCGACGAATGCGGCAACCTGGTCGCCGCCAATCGCAAGGCGCGCGAGTGCATTCCCGCGCTGAACGGCCCGCGTCATATCGACGATGTGTTCGATACGTCCGATGTGCATCTGCATGACGTTGCGCGCACCGATGCGATCGTCGGCCTGCGTCTGCGCGCGACCGGCTCGACGCTGTACGCGCGCATTCGCGCGCCGCTCAAGCGCGTCTCACGCAGAACAGCCTGCGTCGCGGACAGCGTCGCGGGTTCGCCGCAAACGGCTTCGCACAACGATCTGCAGATCGGCGCGCTCGGCCGTTTTCTGCACAGCGCGGACCAACGCATTGCACGCAACGCGGCGGTGGCGTTGCGCGTCGTCGGCAAGCAGCTGCCGATTCTGATTCTCGGCGAGACCGGCGTCGGCAAGGAAGTGTTCGCGCACGCGCTGCACGATGCGGGCACGCGGCGCACGCGGCCGTTCATCGCGGTGAATTGCGGCGCGATCCCCGAATCGCTGATCGAGAGCGAACTGTTCGGCTATGCGCCCGGCGCGTTCACCGGCGCGCGCAGCCGCGGCGCGCGCGGCAAGATCGCGCAAGCGCATACCGGCACGCTGTTTCTCGATGAAATCGGCGATATGCCGCTCAATCTGCAAACGCGCCTGCTGCGTGTGCTGGCCGAAGGCGAAGTCATGCCGCTCGGCGGCGATGCGCCCGTGCGCGTCGACCTCGACGTGATCTGCGCGACCCACCGCGATCTTGCGCAGATGGTCGCCGAGGGATCGTTCCGCGAGGATCTCTACTACCGGCTAAGCGGCGCGAGTCTGGCGATGCCGCCGTTGCGCGAGCGTGCGGACATTCGCGACGTCATCGAAGCGGTATTCGACGAGGAAGCGCAAATGGCCGGTCACGTGCTCACGCTCGATGCCCGTCTGGCCGACCGTCTGGCCGCGTTCAACTGGCCGGGCAATATTCGCCAGCTACGCAATGTGCTGCGCTATGCATGCGCGATTTGCGATTCCTCCCGCGTGGAGTTGCGGCACGTCGCGCCGGATATCGCGGCGGTGCTGGAGCCTGAGACCACGGGCAATCGCACACTGATGCACACGAAAGCGAACGCACACCCGCACGCCAGCACGCAGGACGACCCAAGCGACGAGCGCGCGCGGATTTCCGACGCGCTTACGCGCCATCAATGGCGGCCCAACGCCGCCGCCCAGGCTTTGGGTATCTCACGCGCGACCTTGTACCGGCGCATCTCGAAGCTCGGCATCGTCGGACCGCATCGCGGTTGACCCGTTTCTTCTGCACGACACCTCCCATTTTTTAAAGAATTATTGATAACGATTCGCATTTACATTAAGCTTCGGCATCTTTCACTACCCTTGTACGTTGCTACATCTACCTTGCTGCGTCCGCGCGCGGGTTGGCGTGCCGTCTCCTGACACATGCGTTTTCTGCGAACCTCCGCGCTCCCTGGCCGCCACGGCCGTCACCGCCGTTTCCATATCAACCTGCGCACCGCCTTCCTGATGTGCGCCGCCACGGCGCACGCAGCGATCGCCGCCATACCCGATGCCGGCGGCGACCAACCGGCTACCCCGAAAGAACTGCCCGCGGTCTCCGTGCACTCCTCGCCGGTCGTCGAGCCGACGGTCGGTTACCGGCCGCTCACCAGCGAAACATCTAGCGGCGTCGAGCGCAAGATCAGCGAGATTCCGCAATCGGTGGCGGTCGTCAGTTCGAGCGTGATGCAGGATCAGCAGGCACAGAGTCTCGACGACGTGCTGGGCAACGTCAGCGGTATCACGCAGACCAATACGCTGGGCGGCACGCGCGACGCGTTCCTCAAGCGCGGTTTCGGTTCGAACGACGACGGCTCGATCCTCGTCGACGGCATCCGCTCGCCGATCCTGCACAGCTATCTGGCGACGATCGATCGCGTCGAGGTGTTGAAGGGGCCGGCTTCGCTGCTATACGGAATTCAGGAGCCCGGCGGCGTGATCAACATGATCACGCGCAAACCGGAAGACACGCTGCAGGGCTCGGTCTCGGCGACTTACACCAGCCACCGCGGCAGCGGCACCCGCTTCGACCTCACCGGCCCGATCGGGCAGCCGGGCCAGGTCGCGGGCGGCACGCTGGCCTTCCGCCTGACCGGCGAATACAACACCGCGCGTTACTGGCGCAGCTTCGGGCGCGAGCGCGACGCGCTGATCGCGCCGTCGCTGTCGTGGCACGATGCGAATACGTCGATCGACGTGAGCTATCAATACGTGGACTACACGACGCCGTTCGACCGCGGCACGGTGCTCGTGAACGGTCATCCGGACGACGCGCTGCGCTACACACGCTACGAAGAAGCGTGGGCGCAAAGTTCGGGCTTGCAGGAGACGCTGCGGGCCAGGCTCGAACACCGCTTCTCCGATCAGTGGCGCATGCGGGCCACTTACGGATGGAGCCGTGACCGCTACGATCAGTATCTGACACGCGCGACCGCGTTCAACAGCACGACCGGCATCATGAGCCGCTCGTCGGACGCGAACCTCGGCCGCAACGATTCCGACGAGATCGCGACGATCGGCGCCGTCGGCGATCTGAGTCTCGCGGGCATGCGTCACGAAGTCTATGTGGGCGGCGAGTACGAACGCCAGCGCTCGTTCCGTGGCGACACGATCCGCGGCAAGGCCGTCTCCGGATTCGATCTGTTCGACCCGGTCTACGGCACGCTCGCGGCGGGCGGCACGCCGAGCGCGACGCAAAGCGACAGTCTCTCGAAGGTTCACACGTATTCGCTGATCACGCAGGACACAGTGCATCTGACCGACCGCCTGATTGCGGTCGCCGGGGTGCGCTGGGAAAACTGGCAGCAGCTGTCGGGTGTCGGGCGTCCGTTCGTCGTCGCCGACAATTCACACGGGCAAGTGTGGCTGCCGCAATTCGGGCTGGTGTATAAGCTGACCCCGGCGTTGTCCGCGTATGCGAACTTCAGCAAGTCGTTCGTGCCGAACGTCGCCACCGAGGTGAGCGAACCGCTCGCGCCCGAGCGCGGCCGCGTCTATGAAGCCGGCTTGAAATTCGACTTGAAGCCCGGCATTACGGGCACGCTCGCGGTCTATCAGATCGACAAGAGCAATGTTGCCGTGACTAACGGCGATGTCACGTCGACAATCGGCAGCGCACGTTCGCGCGGCGTCGAACTCGATATCGCCGGCCAGTTGACGCGGCACGTCAACCTGATTGCAAGCTACGCCTACACGAACGCCACCGACCGCGACGACGGCACGCGCCTCGTCAATGCCGCGCGCCATACGGGCAGCGTGTTCGCCGTGTACGACACGATGCTGCCGTATCTGCCGGGGCAATGGCGTTTCGGCGGAGGCGCCCGGCTGGTCAGCCGGCGGCCCGGCGACACCGCAAACAGCTTTACGCTGCCGGGCTACGTGGTCGCGGATCTGTTCGCCGCCTACGAAACGAAGCTCGGCAAGATTCCGACGCGCGTGCAGCTCAACGTGAAGAACGTGTTCGACAAAACGTACTACCCGTCGAGCAACAGCAATCTGATCATCGCGGTGGGCGAGGCGCGGCTCGTCATGCTCAATACGACGTTTTCGTTCTGAAGCAGGCGTGGTTGCGGATGGCGGGCGGTAACGGCAGGCATCGATCAGCTGTTCTGATCGGCTACCACTCGTACCGCACGCCGGCCTTGCCGTCATACACGCAGCTCGAGCCACCGAAAGCGCGTTCATAGCCGATCGACGCATGGAGCGACGTCGAGCGGCGCACATGCAATAGTGTTTCTGCGTGACCTTCGGCGTTTTATCGACACCCCTTTGCCGGTATCCGGCTAATATCTGCCTGGCCGAACACTCAACGCACAAGCGACAGAACGAGTCCACGAATGCACGGTACGGAAAAGGATAGAACCCCGAAAGAGCAAGGCAACGGCACCGCCATGGCATGCGTGCGGCGATGGCAAACACGCTTCGCGCCGCTGCGCGGCAGCAGCCTGACGATATTGCTGGCGCTGCTTCTCGTCACGGTGTTTGTCGTACCGGTTTTCACCACGTCGGAGATAGCAGGCCGGATCATCCAGGACGTGCTGCTGTCAGCCATGCTCTTCAGTGGGGCGGTGGCCGCATCGGGCCGCTCGAAGTCCTTTGCGTTGCTCTCGCTGGTCGCGCTCGTCGCTGCCGCCGCGCATGCGGCGGCATGGTTGTCGCCCAGCGGCCTGCCGCTCGCAATTCGCGACGAAGCCGCGATCCTCTCGCTCGCCCTGCTCGGCGCCGTCGTCGGAATGGAAGTGTTCGGCCCCGGCAAGATGACGGCCGACCGTGTCCGCGGGGCTGTCGTTATCTACATTCTGATGGGAGCCGTTTGCGCCGACGCCTACCAGCTCGTCAGCATCTACGTGCCCGGCGCCTTCGCCGGCGTGCTTCCGGGGCAGTTTCAGGCGGACCGGTCAACATGGATGTATTTCAGCTTCGTCACGCTGACAACGACCGGATATGGCGACGTGACGCCCATCGCGCCGATAGCCAGGTCGCTCGCGAATTTCGAGGCCCTCGTCGGCCAACTCTATCCGGCTATCGTGCTTGCGCGCCTCGTGTCGTTGCAAATAACAGGCGGTGGCTCGGGCAAGATTCAGTCTTGATTGTCTTACCGCTTGTGGCCGCTTGTGATGCGCGAGGGGTGTGGTATTTTGGGCCGCCCATCCTCAGGCGCTCGCTTCACGCTCATATGCTCAGATGGAAATCATCCGGCGCTCATTTGCACGATCACCGCTCAGTCAATTCGATGAACATTGCAGACACCGAGTCAACCGCCGCCCTGCCGGCGCGCACGTCGCCGTGGGCGCTCCTCTTCATCTTTCTGCGTCTCGGCCTGACCTCGTTCGGCGGTCCAGCCGCGCATCTGGGTTATTTCCGCGACGAATTCGTCAAGCGCCGCCGCTGGCTCGACGAACACACGTTCAGCGACATCGTCGCGTTGTGCCAGTTTTTACCGGGACCGGGCAGCAGCCAGGTCGGCATCGCGATCGGCTGGCTGCGCGGCGGAATCGGCGGTGCGCTCGCCGCGTGGCTCGGCTTCACGCTGCCCTCTGTCGTGCTGCTCGTCGGCTTCGCGTATGGCTTCACGCATCTGGCCGACGCAACCTCGCTTCATCTGCTGCGCGGACTCAAACTCGCGGCGGTGGCGGTCGTCGCCCAGGCGGTGTGGTCGATGGGACGCACGCTCTGTCCCGACCGCGCGCGCGCGGCCATCGCCGTCGGCGCGGCAGCGGCGGTTGTCATGCTCGGCGCGACGTACGGACAGATCGCGTCGATCGCCGTCGCGGGCGTGGCCGGGGCGATGTTCCTGAAAACGTCCACCGAGGTGCCGGGTGCGCCGCTCGGCATGCCCGGCACGAAAGCCGGCGCTCTCGCCTGTCTGTTCGCCTTCGTGCTGCTGCTGTTCGGGCTGCCCGCGTTGGCGGCGTCGCTGCACGTCTATGCGCTCGAGTTGTTCGCGGCTTTTTACCGCGTCGGCTCGCTGGTGTTCGGCGGCGGCCATGTGGTGCTGCCGTTGCTGCAAGCCGTGGTGGTGCCGCGCGGCTGGCTCTCGACCAACGAATTCCTGGCCGGTTATGGCGCGGCGCAAGCGGTGCCGGGTCCACTGTTTTCATTCGCGGCCTTTCTCGGCGCGGCCAGCAAGGGGCTGCCGTCGGGGATCGGCGGCGCGCTGATCGCGACGGTGGCGATCTTTCTGCCGTCGTTTTTGCTGGTCGGCGCGGCGCTGCCGCTATGGGGGCATTTGCGGGCGTTCGCGTCGATGCGCCGGGCGATGGCCGGCATCAACGCCGCGGTGGTCGGCATTCTGCTCGCCGCGCTCTATGACCCGGTGTGGACGAGCGCGGTGCACGGCGGCGCGGATTTCGTGCTCGTGCTGTTCGCATTGCTGCTGCTCGGATGGTGGCGTGCGCCGTCGTGGGCCGTGGTGCTGGTCACCACTGCGCTCGCGTGGTGGGTCGTTTGAGGCGGCAGCGAACGCCCGCCGATTTCTCATTCAACGCTTCAAGCGGTGCCGGATAGCGAGGGCGCGGCGAGCTAGGCGTCGTCGCCGCGGTGCGGCGTCAGCAGTACGACGAAACAGGCGACGCCGACAACCATCGCTACCGCGCCAAAGCGAAGAAAGCCCGGACTATCGAATATCAGCCCGCGGATATAGGCCCCCATGCCGGCCAAGGCCGTGAAGACGGCCACTGCCGCCACGATGATTCTGGGTTCTGTCCGCACCATGATGTCCTCCATGGCTCAACGCACGCCTGTCTAACAGTGTGCCATTCGCGAACCGCCATGACGCATTCACCATCGCACCGGTTGAGGTGGCGCAATTGATGTGCGGCAAGCTCGTCCTATATGGAAGCATACGCCGGAGCGGGCGCGGAATCTGCTACTCGATAGAGCCGTTGATCGCGCTCGGCCGTCCCGCTCGCGCGGCATTGCGGAACCGGGCTCGAGACGCGTCGACGGATCGGTCGGCGGCCGGCGGCGCTTCCCATCGCGGGCAGCCCGGTTCGTCCGTCGAATCGAACAAGGGAGAAAACGATGACCCTGGTTATTTATCTGGTTGGCTGGATCATTCTGATAGGCGGTGTGTCGTGGGGATTAATGGCGCTGCACGTCGCTCAGCATACGATTGCGATCGTGGCGGTCATTCTGCTCGGTGTCGCGGTGATCACCGGCGCCACACGGGCACGCAGCCGCGACCGGTCCTAGCGGCTGGCGGTTTTGCTGCCATCCGTGCCATGCTGAATGGCATAGATCTCCCGATTCCGCGCAATCTCCGCATCGGAAGGCGGATAGTCGTTCCTGGACGTCGGCACGAGCCCTTCGGCCTGCGCCTGCTGCAACTGCGCCCTCACCTCGGCCCGCGTCAAACCTGACGAACTGGTTTGAGCAAAGGCATTCGCGCCGAACGGCAAGCTAAGCGCGGCAACAGCAATAGCGGTAAGCAGTTTCATGAAGTTTCTCCAATGAGGTTGATGTACAGGATGGGTCTGAACGACGCTTCCCATTCTTGTCATTTCACCTGTCGGAGCACTGACCCGCGGATTACCGTTCCGTTATCCACGTTCCCTCCGCCTTCGGATCAGCCGTTGGATAACAGAACGGTAATGTAGCGGACTGCCGTCCGTAAGGCCCGCCCCTCCACACTCCTGACTCACGAAGCCCGCGTCACGCGCTTGCCGCCACGCGGAAAGACGCGCGCCTTCTTTGGCCTTCTTTTCAGGAACCCGACATGTGGATCGTCAGACTCGCGCTGCGCCGCCCTTATACCTTCGTGGTCCTCGCCGTGCTGATCTTTATCGTCGGCCCGCTCGCGATACTGCGCACGCCGACCGATATCTTTCCGAACATCGATATCCCGGTGGTCAGCATTGTCTGGACGTATAACGGCTTTTCCGCGCAGGACATGGCGAACCGCATCACGTCGAATTACGAGCGCGCGCTGACTTCCGACGTCGACGACATCGAACACATCGAGTCGCAATCGCTGAACGGCGTCTCGGTGGTGAAGATCTTTTTTCATCCGGACGCGGACATCAATCGCGCGATCGCCGAAGCAGCGTCCAATTCCGCGTCGATCCTGCGCGTGCTGCCGCCCGGCACGCTGCCGCCGAACATCATTACGTACAACGCGTCGACGGTGCCGATCCTGCAACTCGGGCTCTCGAGCGACACGCTCTCCGAACAGCAGCTCTACGACCTCGGCAACAGCGCGATCCGCACGCAACTGGCGACGGTGCAAGGCGCGTCGGTGCCGTTGCCGTTCGGCGGCAAGGTGCGGCAGATCATGGTCGACATCGATCCGCAGGCGCTGCAGGCCAAGAGCCTCGCGCCGATCGACGTGGTCAACGCCGTCAACGCGCAAAACCTGATCCTGCCGGGCGGCACCGCGAAGATCGGCACGAAGGAATACAACGTGCAGATGAACGGCAGCACCGACACGGTGGCCGCGCTGAACGATCTGCCGGTCAAGACGGTGGCGGGCGGCGTGGTGTACGTGCACGACGTCGCCCAGGTGCGCGACGGCTACGCGCCGCAAACCAACATCGTGCGCAGCGACGGCAAGCGCGCCGCGCTGCTCACCGTCGAAAAATCCGGCAGCACCTCGACGCTGACCATCATCCAGCAAGTGAAGGCGATGCTGCCGCATATCGCGGCCGGCTTGCCGAGCGCGTTGCACATCACCGCGCTCTCGGATCAATCGGTGTTCGTCAAGTCGGCGGTGGTGGGCGTGGCTCGCGAGGCGCTGATCGCCGCCGCTTTGACCGCGCTGATGATCCTGCTTTTTCTCGGCAGCTGGCGCGCCACGCTGATCATCGCCGTGTCGATTCCGCTCGCGGTGCTCACCTCGCTGATCGCGCTTGCCGCGCTCGGCCAGACCATCAACATCATGACGCTCGGCGGCCTCGCGCTCGCCGTGGGGATTCTCGTCGACGACGCCACCGTCGCCATCGAAAACATCACGCATCATCTCGAGAACGGCGAGCCGCTGCACGATGCGATTCTGAACGGCTCGGGCGAAATCGCCGTGCCGACGTTCGTGTCGACGCTGTCGATCTGCATCGTGTTCGTGCCGATGTTCCTGCTCTCCGGCGTCGCGCGCTATCTGTTCGTGCCGCTCGCCGAAGCGGTGGTGTTCGCGATGATCGCGTCGTATTTCTTCTCGCGCACGCTGGTGCCGACGCTCGCGATGTACCTGATGCGCGCGCGCGGCAACGCGCCCGTCGCGGGCAACGGACCGGTCGCGCGGCTGATCCGCTTTCAGGCCGGCTTCGAGCAGCGCTTTCAGATGCTGCGCGAGCGCTACCACGGTGTGCTCGGTACGGCGATAGCGAGCCCGCGCCGCTTCGTCGCGATCTTTTTGCTGCTGTGCGTCGGCTCGCTTGCGCTGGTGCCGTTTGCCGGCCGCGATTTTTTCCCCGCCGTCGATACCGGCGAAATCCGCCTGCATCTGCGGGCGCCGACCGGCACGCGTATCGAAGACACCGCGGGTATCACCGACGAAGTCGAAGCCCGCGTGCGCGGCGTGATTCCGCAGCCGGAACTCGCGGCGGTGCTGGACAACATCGGCGTGCCGGTGAGCGGCATCAATCTGACCTACGATTCATCGGACCCGATCGGCCCGGAAGACGCCGACGTGATGATCACGCTCGCGGCCGGGCACAAGCCCACCGCGCAGTACGTGGCGACGCTGCGCAGCACGCTCGCCAGGGATTTCCCCGGCGTCACGTTCGCCTTCCTGCCCGCCGATATCGTCAGCCAGATTCTCAACTTCGGACTGCCGGCGCCGATCGACATCCAGATCGTCGGCAACAAGCTCGATGCCAACCGCGCGGTAGCGAACCGCCTGCTCGCGCAACTGCGCGGCGTGCGCGGGCTCGTCGATGCGCGGATCCAGCAGCCGGGCGACGCGCCCGCGATCAACGTCAACGTCGACCGTACGCGCGCGATTCAGGCGGGTTTGCAGCAACGCGACGTGTCGCAGAACCTGCTGATCGCGCTCTCCGGCAGTTCGCAGACCACGCCGAACTTCTGGCTCGATCCACGCAACGGCGTGAGCTATCCGCTGATGGCGATGATGCCGCAGTACGACGTCAACTCGCTGCAGGCGCTCGCCAATATTCCGGTCGCGCAGAACGGCGGCGGCATCATGACCGCAGGCGGTGCGGCGAACGGCAGCGGCCCGGCGCCGCAGAATCTGCTCGGCGCGTTGAGCACGCTGACGCGCGGCACCCAGCAAGCCGTCGTGTCGCACTACAACGTGCAGCCCGTGCTCGACATTTTCGCGTCGACGCAAGGACGCGACCTGGGCGGCGTCGCAGCCGACGTGACCCGGCTCGTCGATCAGATCCGGCCGCAATTGCCGCCGGGCGCGTCGATCGTCGTGCGCGGCCAGGTGCAGGCGATGCACGACTCGTTCAGCGGGCTCGCGAGCGGCCTCGTGTTCGCGATCGCCCTCGTCTATCTGCTGATGGTCGTCAATTTTCAGTCGTGGCTCGATCCGTTCATCATCATCAGCGGCTTGCCGGGCTCGCTCGCGGGCATCGCGTGGATGCTGTTCAGCACCGGCACCCGCCTGAGCGTGCCAGCGCTGACGGGCACCATTCTGTGCATCGGCATTGCCACGGCCAACAGCATTCTCGTGATCAACACCGCGCGTGAATTCCACCACGGCGGCAAGCCGCCGCTGCAGGCCGCGCTCGAAGCCGGCTTCAGCCGCTTCCGTCCGGTGCTGATGACGGCGCTCGCGATGCTGATCGGCATGCTGCCGATGGCGCTCGGTCTCGGCGACGGCGGCGAACAGAATGCGCCGCTCGGACGCGCGGTGATCGGCGGCCTCGCGCTCGGCACGGTGTCCACGCTGCTGTTCGTCCCGGTCGTCTACGGGATGGTGCATGCGTGGCTCGATAAACGCCGTGCGGCTCGCAGCGAGACAGAAGAATCCGGCGTCCCCACCCACACCCATTGATACCGACGAGACCCTGCTCATGAACAATTCGTCACTTCCGCCCGAGCTTGGCGACCGGTCCGAACAGCCCGCTGAAATGGGTCAAGCCGCCGAGGCCGCTAACGGCGATCAAGCCGCTAGAGTCGATGCAGCCGCCCCGCCCGCGAGGCCAACGAGCGGCAACGAAGCAACGCATGCCGGCGGCACGACCGCGCCTGGCGCCGAAGCACCCGCCGGCACCAAACCGCGCCGCCGCCTCTGGCCGCTCGCATTGACCGGCCTCGCCGTGGCGTTGCTGATCGCCGGCATCGTGCCGCGTCTCAATGCGAGCACCGCGCTCACGCAACAGACACGAGCGCAAAGCATGCTCACCGTCTCGGCCGTCACGCCGCGCGCCGCGCCCGCCGTCCACGAACTGCTTCTGCCGGGCGCGGTCACGCCGTTCGCCGAAGCGTCGATCTACGCGCGCACGAGCGGCTATCTGGCGCACTGGACGAGCGACATCGGCGCCCAGGTCAAAAGCGGCCAGACGCTCGCGACGATCGACGCCCCCGAACTCGACGCGCAGCTTCGCCAGGCGCGCGCCGACGAAGCCACCGCCCAGGCCAATTTCGACTTCGCGAAAACCACCGCGCAGCGCTGGCAGGAAATGCTGAAAACGCAATCGGTCGCGCAGCAGGACGCCGACACCAAGGTCAGCGACATGGAAGCGCGCCGCGCGATGCTGGCGTCGGCGCAAGCCAACGTCGCGCATCTCGCCGAACTGGTCTCGTACGAGAAAATCACCGCGCCGTTCGACGGCACGATCACCGCGCGCAACGTCGATGTCGGCGCACTGGTCACGGCGGGCGGCACGCCCGGCACGGCCGGTATGTCGGGCGAGCTGTTTCACATCCAGCAGACCGGCGTGCTGCGCGTCTTTGCCGACGTGCCGCAGAACGACGCGCCGTATGTCACGCCCGGCACGAGCGTCTATCTGACCGCCCAGCAATATCCGGGCCGCCACATCCCGGCGCGGGTCGCGCGCAGCACGGGCTCGATCGATCCGTCGAGCCGCACGCTGCGTGTCGAGGTCGACGTCGGCAACAAGGACGGCGCGTTGATGCCCGGCGCTTACGCACAGGTGCATTTGCAATTGCAGTCCGCTTCGCCCGCGCTCGACTTGCCGGTCAGCGCGCTGCTGTTCCGGCCGGACGGCGTGACGGTCGCCGTGGTGGACAGCAACGGCAAGGCCGCGCTCAAGACCGTGCACATCGGCCGTGATTTCGGCACGCATGTGGAAATCACGACGGGCCTCGCGGCCACCGACCGCGTGATCAACAACCCTGGCGATTCGCTGAGCACCGGCCAGCTCGTGCAGATCGCGCCGGCCACTCACGGCTGAGCGCACGTCACAGAAAGGATTCGACGATGCTTCCTGCCGCTTTTTCACGGCCATTGCCGCGCCGGTCGCTCGCGGTGACGCTGATCGGCGCGCTGCTCAGCGCCTGCTCCACGTTGCCGCCCTACCAGCGCCCCACCGCCGACGTCCCCGCGCGGTTCGCGGGCGCGGCGCCCGGCTGGGCGCAGGCCGCGCCTGCCGACACCGCGCCGCGTGGCCCATGGTGGACGATCTTCAACGATCCGGTGCTGAACCGGCTCGAAGCGCGCATCGACGTGTCGAATCAGACCGTGCGCAAGGCGGTCGCTCAGGTTCAGCAAGCGCGTTCGATGGTGGACTATCAGCACGCCGGCTTTTTTCCGACCCTTACCGCCGGCGTCGCGCAGGATCGCTTTCGGACCTCGCAGAACGTCCAGGGCCGGTCGCTCGCGGGCAAGACCGTGCCCGACTATTCGGCGGGCGTGACGGCGAGCTGGGAGCCGGACCTGTTCGGCCGCGTGCGCGATAGCGTGGCGGGCGCGCAAGCCGACACCGAGGCGAGCGAAGCGGACCTCGAAGGCGTGCGTCTGTCGATGAGCGCCGATCTCGCCGTCGACTATTTCGCGCTGCGCTCGCTCGACACGCAAAAGAAACTGCTCGACGACAGCGTGACCGCCTACGCCGCCGCGCTGAAACTGCTACAGCAGCAACTGAAAGACGGCGCGATCGACGCGTCTGCCGTCGCGCAGGCCACCACGCAACTCGAAGCGACGCGCACGCAGGACACCGACATCGACGTGACGCGCGCGCAAATGCAGCACGCGATTGCAACGCTGATCGGTGAGCCGGCTTCGACCTTCACGCTGCCGCCGAACGGCTCGGCGGCGACGGCGCCGGCGATTCCGGTCGGCTTGCCGTCGCAACTGCTGGAGCGGCGGCCCGATATCGCCGCCGCCGAGCGCCGCGTGGCGTCGGCGAATGCGCAAATCGGTGTGGCGCATGCGGCGTTTTTTCCCGATCTGGTTTTGTCCGCGAGCGCCGGTCTGGAAAGCACCTTCTTCGCGCCGTGGCTGAGCGCGCCGAGTCTGTTCTGGTCGCTCGGACCGCAACTGGCCGGCACGCTGTTCGACGGCGGCAAACGCAAGGCGAGTCTGCATGGCGCGACGGCGCAGTATGACGGCGCGGCGGCCGACTATCGGCAGTCGGTGCTGGTAGCTTTCCAGCAGGTCGAGGACAACCTCTCCGCGTTGCATTCACTCGCCGACGAAGCCGCGAGCCAGCAGCGCGCGACCACCGCCGCGGATCTGTCGCTGCGGCTCACGACGAACCGTTTCAACGCAGGCGCGGTCAGCTACCTCGACGTGGTGACGGCGCAGACGATCGCGCTGACGAACCGGCGCATCGCGGATCAGATCGCGGCGCGGCAGTTGGAGTCGAGTGTGTTGTTGCTGAAGGCGTTGGGCGGAACGTGGGATCGACCGGATAAAAGCGCGGCGGCGCCGGACGTTGCCGCCGCGAAGCCTGCTACCGAACCCGCCGGAACGTAAGGACAAACCGCGTGCTTTGCGCATCGCTTTCCGCATGCACCGAGCCGCCATGCAACTCCATGATCGTGCGGACGATGGCAAGCCCGAGCCCCGTCGAACCCGCGGACGCTTGCGAAAAACCGGACGAAGGCAGCGAACTGCGCGACGGATCGATACGATAGAAACGGTCGAAGATCCGTTCGAGATGCCCGGCCGCGATCGGCTGCCCCTGGTTCGACACGGTGACGCGCACGGCGTCGGCCGATGCGCTCGCGTCCAGCACGATCTCGCCACGCTGCGGCGTATAACGGATCGCATTGGCGAGCAGGTTGCTGACGGCGCGGCGGAACAGTTCGAGATCCGCCGTCAACGTCGCCGCGCCGCTCACGCGCACGCGGACGTTCGCATCCTCCGCGATGCCTTCGAAATATTCGGCGATGTGGGTCAACTCCTGCTCCGCGTCGAACTCGCGCATGTGTTTGACGAATTGCGGATGTTCGGCGCGCGCGAGAAACAGCACGTTTTCGATCATGCGTGAGAGGCGGTCGCACTCTTCCACATTCGATGCGAGCAGCGACTCGTATTCGTCGACGGAACGCGGACGGGCGAGCGCCACTTCGGCGGCGCCGCGCATGTTGCCAAGCGGCGTGCGCATATCGTGCGCGAGGTCGGCGGTAAAACGCGACAACCTTTGAAAGCCCAGGTCGACGCGTTCGAGCATCGCATTCAGCGACGCCACCAGCGCCTTGAGCTCGCTCGGCACCCGCGCCACCGTGATCCGCGTATTCAGTCGATTCACGGTGACGAGGCTCGCGCTCGCCGCGATATCGCGCAACGGCCGCAGGGTTACGCGGATCAGCAGATAGCCCAGCAGCATCGCGAGCATCACGCCGACCGCGCCCGCCAGGTGGAGTTTGTCGCGGTAACGGTCCAGCAGCAGCCAGCGATCGCTCATGTTGCGCGCCACCAGCACGCTCGCTGTTTCGCCGTCGTTGAGCCGCGCGTCGGCGAGGATGCCGCGGATCGGCGCGCCGTTGCGGCCGGTCCAGTCGCCGATGTCGGCATCGGTGATGCGCGCCGGATCCGGAATGCGCGCGAGCGGCGGCAAGGCGGCAAGGGTCGCGGCGCCGCTCGCCGCGTCCGGTAACGTGGAGGTCTCGGCGATGTTATGTTCGATCGCCCTCTTCCCATCGGGGCCAAACACTTCCATCGACATGGCCTGGTTGCCGAGCACGATGCTGATCAAACGATCGCTGTGCTCATGAATACCTTCCGGCGTTTGCAGTTCCTGGGCGAGCCGCCGTGCGTGGCGCGCGGCGAGCACGATGTCGAGATCGTCCTGCGCCTTGATCTGCTTCTCCAGCGCGAGATACAGAAAACTGCCGACAAGCACGAAAACCGCCAGCGTGGTGACGCCGAAAGCCAGCGCGAGCGTCGCGGCAAGCGAGCGGCTGCGCATCAAGCGGCGTCCTTCAGTTCGAGCACATAGCCCACGCCGCGCACGGTGTGAATCAGCTTGACGGGAAAGTTATCGTCGATCTTCGTGCGCAGCCGGCGGATCGCGACTTCGACCACGTTGGTGTCGCTGTCGAAGTTCATATCCCATACATAGGACGCGATCTGCGTGCGGCTCAGCACTTCGCCCTGGCGGCGCGCAAGCAGTTGCAGCAGCGAGAATTCGCGCGGCGTGAGATCGATGCGCGTGCCGCCGCGTTTAACGCGACGGCGGTTCACGTCCATTTCCAGATCGCCCACCTTGATCAATTCGCTTTCGCGCGGCGGCCCGCGACGCGCCAGCGTACGCACCCGCGCCAGCAACTCGACGAAGGCGAAGGGCTTGACCAGATAATCGTCCGCGCCGAGTTCCAGGCCGCGCACGCGGTCATCCACGTCGTCGCGGGCGGTGAGAAACAGCACGGGGGTGGTGCGCGTGCCGCGCAAGGTCTTGACGACGGTCCAGCCGTCCATGCCGGGCAGCATCACGTCGAGCACGATCACGTCGTATTCTTCTTCCTGCGCGAGCAGCAACCCTTGCGGGCCGTCGTTCGCCACGTCGACCGCGTAGCCGGATTCTTCCAGACCTTTCTTCAGATAGGCCGCTGTTTTCAGCTCGTCCTCGATCACCAGGATTCGCATCGTTTGCTCCGCTTTGCGTTGACGATGAAATCATACCGGCAAGCGCGCGAGGCGATGATTACGATTCGGTAATGTGGGCGGGGCGCTGGGATTTGGCGTTCAGTCACGCGCGGCATTCTCACCGAGCGCCGCAGGCGTCCGAACGCGCATCGCCGGCGCGAGAGTCGAACCTGCGTCGCCCGCGTCCGGCGACGCGGCGACGGCCTCGCGCAGGCCGTAGTACGGGTCGTAACCGGCAAAGATCGCGCTCGCCCACGGGTTGCCCACACTGACGATGATCGCGGCCACCGGCGCTTCGTCCAGCGTGACGACGATCAGGCGCGCCATCGAGGGCACATCGGACGAATGGATCAGTTTGGCGAGAAAGCACTCGAACTCGGGTGAATCGAGCCACGCGCTGCGCTTGCCGACGCGATCGCTCCCGCTGCGTCTGGCCGCGCAATCGCGCGGCAAACGGGACGCGGATCGTGTGCGGCGCGGACTGGAACGGTCGCGACGAGCATGCGCCGACGTTTTGCTCCGGTGTGTGCGGCGCCGCACGCTGCAAAGCGGCATAGCGCTGTTTTCAACAACCGACGCTTCGTGGCGTGCGGCCCCGGACGGTGAAGCCCGGACGCGTTGGCGAGCGGCATTGGCCGCCGCGATTCGACAACGGCGGGCGATCCGGCATACGCCGCGCCGCCGGTTGAACCGACGGCATGGGTGCTCAAGGGCAAGTAACTGTTATTCTTCCCTCTCTCCCGACCGTCACCTGGTCGCCTGCCGCTCACGAGCGGCATCCCCAAGCGGCGCGCTCACGCGCCCGGCATCCGAGAGACAGGAATTTGCATGTTCGGTTTTCTGCGCGGCTATTTTTCCAACGACCTCGCCATCGACCTCGGCACGTCGAACACTCTGATCTATATGCGCGGCAAGGGCATCGTGCTGGACGAGCCCTCGGTGGTCTCGATCCGTCAGGAAGGCGGTCCGAACGGCAAGAAGATCATTCTCGCCGTCGGCAAGGAAGCGAAACAGATGCTCGGCAAGGTGCCGGGCAATATCGAGGCGATCCGCCCGATGAAGGACGGCGTGATCGCCGACTTCAACATCACGCAGCAGATGATCAAGCGTTTCATTCAGATGGCGCATGAAACGCGGATCTTCGCGCCGTCGCCGCGCATCGTCATCTGCGTGCCATGCGGGTCCACGCAGGTGGAGCGGCGCGCGATCAAGGAGGCCGCGCACAGCGCGGGCGCCTCGCAGGTGTATCTGATCGAGGAGCCGATGGCCGCGGCCACCGGCGCGGGCTTGCCTATATCGGAGCCGACCGGCTCGATGGTGGTCGACATCGGCGGCGGCACCACCGAAGTGGGCGTGATCTCGCTCGGCGGCGTCGTCTATAAGGGCTCGGTGCGCGTGGGCGGCGACAAGTTCGACGATGCGATCGTCAACTATATTCGCCGCAACTACGGGATGCTGATCGGCGAACAGACGGCCGAGTCGATCAAGAAACAGATCGGCTCCGCGTTTCCGGGCTCCGAAGTCAAGGAGATGGAGGTCAAGGGTCGCAACATGTCCGAGGGGATTCCGCGCAGTTTCACGGTGTCGAGCAACGAGATTCTCGAAGCGCTGACCGATCCGCTCAATCAGATCGTCTCGGCCGTGAAGATCGCGCTCGAACAGACGCCGCCGGAACTCGGCGCCGATATCGCCGAGCGCGGCATCATGCTGGCGGGCGGCGGCGCGCTGCTGCGCGATCTCGACCGGCTGCTCGCCGAGGAAACCGGCTTGCCGGTGTTCGTCGCCGAAGGGCCGCTTACTTGCGTGGTGCGCGGCTCGGGCATGGCGCTCGAACGCATCGACAAGTTCGGCGGGGCGTTTTCTTACGAGTGAAATCGGTGAGAGCAATGCCCGACACAAGACTCGCCCACTCGAACGGCGGCATGGTCACCAGCCCTCATGCGTTGGCGAGCGAGGCCGGCCGCGACGTATTGCGCGCGGGCGGCAATGCGATAGAAGCCGCGATTGCGATCGGCGCGGCGCTGTGCGTGACCTATCCGCATTTCACCGGCCTGGGCGGCGACGCGTTCTGGGTGATCGGCAATCGCGACGGCATGCTGCGCACGGTGTCGGGCATCGGCCAGGCCGCCGCGCAGTTGCCGGCATTGCACGGCGCGATTCCTTTGCGTGGCGCCGCATCGGCGCTCACCACGGCGGCGACGGTCGATACGTGGGCGCAGGCTTACGAGATCAGCAAAACCGCATGGGGTGGCGAGCAATCGTGGTCGTCGCTGTTCGATTACGCGCTCGACTATGCGAGCAACGGCTTTCCGGTTACGCCCTCGCAGCATTTCTGGCACAGCATGCGCGCCGACGAGTTGCATGCGCTGCCAGGCTTTGCCGCGACGTTCGCCCCGGACGGCGCGATTCCCGCGATCGGCGAGCGCTTCACGCAGCCGGCGCTCGCAAAAAGCATCGAACGCATTGCCCGTTTCGGCGCTCGCGAATTCTATGACGGTGAACTCGCGCAACGGATTGCACGCGGCTTGCGGCAGGCCGGTTCGCCACTAAGCGCGAGCGACCTCGCCAGAACACGCGCACGCGACGAAGCACCGTTACGCGTCCCGTATCGTGGCGGGGAACTGGTGAGCATGCGCCCGCCCACGCAAGGCGTGACGACATTGCAAATCATGGGCACGCTCGATCGCTTCAACCTCGACGCCATTCCCGAAGGCAGCGCCGATTACTACCATCTGCTGGTTGAAGCGGTGAAATGCGCATTCGTGGATCGCGACCGTTTCGTGTCCGACCCGGAGTTCAACAGCGTGCCGGTTGAAGACATGCTGTCGCCGGCCACGCTCGATGCGCACGCGCGATCGATCGACATGCGCGCGGCACGTTCATGGCCGCACGTTTTCCGTCCGGGCGACACGGTGTTCATCGGCGCGACGGACAGCCAGGGCCGCAGCGTCAGCGTGCTGCAAACGGTCTATTTCGACTGGGGCAGCGGCGTGGTGGCGGGCGATACCGGGATTCTGTGGCATAACCGCGGCGCGTCGTTCAGCACGCACCCTGCGCATCACAACGCGATTGAGCCGGGCAAGCGGCCCTTCCATACGCTCAATCCCGGCATGTATCTGAAAGACGGCCGCCCGCGGTTGCTGTTCGGCACGCAAGGCGCTGACGGCCAGCCGCAAACGCTGGCCGCGATTCTCACGCGCCTGATCGATTACGGCATGGACCCGCTCACGGCACTCGCCCGTCCGCGCTTTCTGCTCGGCAAGACGTTTTCCGACACGCGCGACGCGTTGAAGCTCGAGGAAGATGCCGGCGTCGACGTGTTCGCGGCCCTCGCCGCGCGCGGTCACGAGGTGAGCGCGATTCCGGCGCAGAGTCCTTTGGCGGGGCACCCGGGCGTGATTCGCATCGAGGCGGATGGATCGGCCTCGGGCGCCCACGATCCGCGCAGCGATGGCCGCGCGCTTGGCGTCTAACAGAAGACCACGCGACTGGCTTCGAGCCGGCTGGCGCCGCCCGCGCTCGCGACCTGACAGGAATGGGCGGAAACGAAAGCCGCTGTAACGCACGCGGCCCATGCGAGCCGGCATTATTCCAGCGTAAAACGATCGCGCGTCGTCACATAGTCGCTCGCGCCGAAGCGGCCCACCGGAAAGTAATGCTGCAAGCGCACGCGCCACGTTTCCGTATCGATCAGCTCGTCGCGTGCATGCAGGCGATGCACGCGGCCAATAAAAATCTGCCGGCTGGCTGTCTCCAGCGTCTCCCACGTGGTGCATTCAAAGGCCACCGGCGCTTCGGCGATGCGCGGCGGCGCAACATGGGTGCTCGGCACCGGCGTCAAGCCGACCTCGGCAAGCTCGCTCACATCAGGCGGCAGCCGTTCGCCGCAGCGATGCATCTTCTCCGCGATCGCTTCGTCCGCGAGATGCACGACGAATTCGCCGGTTCGCACGATGTTGACGGCCGTGTCCTTGAGCGTGCCGTCCGCCACGCGGTTGATGCTGATCATCACGATCGGCGGTTCCTCGCCGAGCATGTTGAACATCGAGAACGGCGCGGCGTTGATCGTGCCGTCGGCACCGAGCGTGGTGACGAGCGCGATCGGACGCGGCACGATCAGGCTCGCCATCAGCTTGTAGCGCTGGTATTCGGTGATCGCTTCGAAATCGATTTCCATGTTCGTTGCCTAGGTTTGAGTGGCGTGTCCGGCGATGCCGAGCAACTGGCCGAGGCTCTTCTCGCCGCGCATTCTCGATGTTTCGATACGTTCTTCGAGGTGGCGCAAATGCGCTTCCATATGAGCGATGGCGCCCGCCGCGTCGCGCGCTTCCAGGCAATCGACGATCGCCGCATGTTCCGCGTGCTCGCACGGCGCATTGCCCGGCGGTTCATACACGCCGACGATCAGCGAGCAGCGCGAGACCAGCTCCTTCAGGTAGTTCTGCAGGATCGAATTGCCCGCCAGCGCGGCGATTTGCATGTGAAAGCCGCTGGCGAGCGTCGCCCATGAAGGCTGATCGAAGCGATGCATCGCCTCATGCTCGCTCGCGAGTTGTTGACGCAATGCCTTGATGTCTTTTTCGCTCGCGCGCTGCACGGAAAGCTCGACCAGCATCCGCTCGACGGAACGCCGCGCTTCGAAAATCTCGCGCGTTTCCTCCGGCGTGGGCTCGGCGATCACCGCGCCCTTGTTCGGGCGCAGCACGACAATGCCGTCGTACGCAAGCTTTTCGAGCACGCGCCGCACCACTGCGCGGCCCACGCCGAACAGCTGACACAACTCGGGCTCCGGCAGCTTCGTGCCCGGCGTCAGACGATGATTCAGCACGCCGTCGAAGATCGATTGATAAATGCGCGCGTCGACGTCCGCTTCTTCTATCGGCGTTTTCCTTGCGGTGGCCGCGCCGGCTTTCGCGCTCATGCGACCGGAGGGCGCAGCACGCCATCCCGCTCCAACTCGTCCATATGTCGCGCGATGGCGCCTGGTGTGGTGATCCACACATCGCCTCTGGCTCGTGCAGCGGCGATATGCTGAAGCGCGCGGCGCAAATGCCGCAAGCGATACGGCTGCCCCACCAGATAAGGATGAAGCGCGATGCCCATCACCAGCGCCTGGGGTTGCGCGCCACGATTGGCCTGCTCGAGCATCTCGTCGAACTGATCGACGATCATGTCGGCGAACGCGCGGCCATCCATGTGACGGCCCACCATCATCGGCAAATCGTTGAGTTCCTGCGGATACGGAATCGACCAGAGCGGCGCGCCGCGCGTGCTCATGCGCACCGGGCGGTCGTCGTGACACCAGTTCAGCGTGTAGCGGTAGCCGGTCTCGGCCAGCAGATCGGGCGTCAAATGCGACTCCGAGATCCATGGCGAGAGCCAGCCGTCGGGCGGCGTGCCGGATTCTTCAGCGGTGCGTTCGCGGCAATGCAAAAGCAGCTCACGTTCGCCGTTTTCGTCGAGATCGCTCTGCCGGTGCGCGTTCGTGTGGCCGTGGCCGATCAACTCGTCGCCGCGCGCCACGCAGGCCGCGATCAGTTCGGGGCAGTGATCGTAGAGCGCGGTGTTGATGAGCGTGCCTACGGGCAGATCGAGTTGATCGAACAGCTCGATGCAGCGCCAGGCGCCCACGCGATTGCCGTACTCGCGCCAGCTATGGTTGAGCACGTCCGGTTGCGGCGAGACGGGCCCGAGCGCGGCGCCGAGCCCTTCGCCGAAAGCAAAGTGCTCGATGTTGAAGCCCAGATAAACCGCGAGGCCGCTGCCGCCGGGCCAGCGGAACGGGTCGCTGTCGGTGATCGGCCGGTATGCAAAGCGGCCATGCGCGGCAAGCAATTGACGCGCGCGGCCCGCCGCTGCGGGCATGTTCCGTGTGTCGTTCATTTAAAGAAGCCGAGGGGTGACGAAAAGCGACGGGGCGCGCCATGCATGAACCGGGTTGGCCGGTTCATGCCCCGCGACGGACCGAAGACGCACCGTGATCGCGCAAAACAATCTCGCCGATCGCTAACGATCGACGCCGCAGATCGTTTGCAATATGTGAGCCAAGTCGTAGACGTTAAGCATACCAGCGCGTTTGCAATCGACGAATGCGCCGAAGCAGTGGATGGCACATGTCTTGCATTTGCATGGTTTCGCATAGGCGCCGCATCTCGTCGGCGCTTGCCTGCTCATCGCCGTTTATGAGGACATCGCCTTCATGAGTCAGCCTGCTTTAACCGTGCTCGAAACCGAAGCCGCCGACATCGAACTCGTGCACGTGTCGAAGCAATACGGCGACGCGCTCGCCGTCGACGCGATCGATCTGCGCATTGCCGGCGGCCAATACTGCTGCCTGCTCGGGCCGTCGGGATGCGGCAAGACCTCGACCTTGCGCATGATCGCCGGCCATGAATCCGTTACGGAAGGCGACATTCTGATCGCGGGCCGCAACGTCACGCGCGAGGAACCCGCGGCCCGCGGCACCGCGATGGTGTTTCAAAACTATGCGCTGTTCCCGCATCTGAGCGCGCTCGACAACGTCGCGTTTAGCCTGAAGATGCGCGGCATCGCGAAGGACGTGCGCCGCAAACGCGCCGGCGAATTGCTCGAACTGGTCGCGATGTCCGCGTATGCCGAACGCAAACCGGCGCAACTGTCCGGCGGACAGCAGCAACGCGTTGCGCTCGCGCGTGCGTTGCTGAATCAGCCCGGCTGCCTGCTGCTCGACGAACCGCTCTCCGCGCTCGACCCGTTCCTGCGCGTGCAGATGCGCGCCGAACTCAAGCGCTGGCAGAAAGAGCTTGGCATCACGTTCGTTCACGTCACCCATTCGCAGGAGGAAGCGATGGCGCTGGCCGATCTCGTCGTCGTGATGAGCCATGGCCGGATCGAACAGAGCGGCACGCCGCACGAAGTATTCAACCGTCCGCGCACCGAGTTCGTCGCGCGCTTTCTCGGCGGCCATAACGTCTTCAACACGAACGGCCGCTTGTTTACCGTGCGGGCCGATCATCTGCGGCTCGTGCCGCATGGGGTGACGCCGGTGCAGACGGCGAGCGGCGACGGCGGGCTGACCCGCATCGGCGGCGTGCCCTGCACGGTGCGCGAAGCCGAGTACCAGGGCACGCATTTGCGCATGACGCTCGATCCGCTCGACGGTTCGCCCGAACTGATCTCGTTCGTGAGCGACGGCGACTACGACCCGGCGCGGCTCGGACCCGAGGCACGCGTGGTGGTGTGGTGGAACGAACAGGACGCGCATCCGCTGGCGGCGTGAGCATTCAGCGGCATCGCGCTACCGGATAGCGAAGAACGTGTGATTGAGAACGACAAATGAGCGTCAACCGAACGTCAACTGAGGAGAAAGCAATGAGTGAAGCGAACGAGAGCCCGGCAGCGGCCGCAGTGGATGTAAAGGACAAGGGCCTGTCGCGCCGCACGTTCATCAAGGGCGCGGTGGCGGCGGCCGGCATTGCCGGCTTTCCGTATGTGCATGCGCAGGAAAAGATCACGCTGCGCTATCTCGGCACGGCGGTCAATCAGAGCGCCGACATCGCGAGGAAATTCAAGGAAGACACCGGCATCGAGATTCAATACGTGCCCGTTACCACTGACGACGTCGCCAAGCGCATCATCACGCAGCCCAACTCTTTCGATATCGTCGACACCGAATATTTCGCACTCAAGAAGCTGATTCCGGCCGGCACGCTCGCGGGCATGGACGCGAAGCGCATCAAGCTTGCCGACAAGATCACGCCGGTGCTGACGCGTGGCGAAGTCAACGGCAAGAAGATCGGCGACCAGGGCACCGCGCCGAAGAAGGTAATGTTCCTGACCGGCCCGCGCTCCACCGAATTCTCCGCCACGCCCACCGAATGGATGACGCTGATCCCCACCACGTATAACGCGGACACGCTCGGCATTCGCCCCGACCTCATCAAGCGCCCGATCGACAGTTGGGCGGAACTGCTCAATCCGCAGTTCAAGGGCAAGGCCGCGCTTTTGAACATTCCCGCGATCGGCATCATGGATTCGGCGATGGCGATCGAGGCGATGGGTCACATGAAATACGGTGACAAAGGCAACATGACCAAGGCCGAGATCGACCAGACCATCAAGATCCTGATCGAAGCCAAGCGCGCCGGCCAGTTCCGCGCGTTCTGGAAAGACTTCAACGAAAGCGTGAACCTGATGGCGTCCGGCGAAGTGGTGATTCAGTCGATGTGGTCGCCGGCCGTGACGAAGGTGCGCACGATGGGTGTGGCCTGCAAATTCCAGCCGCTCAAGGAAGGCTATCGCTCGTGGGCCTCGGGCTTCGGCTTTCCGCGCTCGCTGCAAGGCAAGAAGCTCGACGCCGCGTACGAGTTCGTCAACTGGTTCCAGAATGGCTGGGCGGGCGCTTACCTGATGCGCCAAGGCTATTACTCGGGCGTGCTCGAGACCGCGAAAACGCACATGCAGCCGTATGAGTGGGACTACTGGATCGAAGGCAAGGCGGCGGCCCAGGACATCAAGGCGCCGGACGGCCAATTGCTCGAAAAGGCCGGCGCGGTGCGCGACGGCGGCTCGTACAACCAGCGCATGGGTGCGATTGCGTGCTGGAACGCGGTGATGGACGAGAACATCTACATGGTTCAGAAGTGGAACGAGTTCATCGCGGCTTGATCGGCGAAGTGGTGTGACAGGCTGCCGTCGCATCATGCGCCGGCAGCCGCAAATTTTCCAACGGCGCGCTCAGGTGCGCCGAGCAGTATTTCAATAGACATATCCGCCCATGGCAACGATCGACCTTCCCTCGCGCGCGCAGGACGAGCCACTCAAACACCGGCGCGCGCCGGCGTGGCTCCAGGCGACGCCGCTTTCGCTGACCTTCCTGCTGTTTTTCATCGTGCCGCTCGTCATCACGCTGATCGTCAGCTTCTGGGACTTCAACGAATATCAGATCATCCCCGCGTTCACGCTGAAAAACTACGCGGCGATCTTCAACGGCTGTTCGTCGATGACGGACCTGTGCGTGACCTTCAAGACCTACTGGTCGACGCTCAAGTTCTGCGCGATCGTGTGGGCGGTGACCTTGCTGCTGGGCTTCTCGATCGCCTGGTTCCTCGCGTTTCATGTCCGCACGACGAGCATGCAGACCGTGCTGTTCCTTGTCTGCACGATTCCGTTCTGGACCTCGAACGTGATCCGGATGATCTCGTGGATGCCGCTGCTTGGCCGCAACGGCCTCATCAATCAGGCGCTGCTGGGCGCGCATGTGATCGATCAGCCGCTCGAATGGCTGCTGTATTCGAACTTCTCGGTGGTGCTCGCGTTCGTGCATCTCTACACGTTCTTCATGATCGTGCCGATCTTCAACGCGATGATGCGCATCGACCGCTCCCTGCTCGAAGCCGCGCGCGATGCCGGCGCGAGCGGCTGGCAGGTGGTGCGCGACGTGGTGCTGCCGCTTTCGAAGACCGGCATTGTGATCGGCTCCATCTTCGTGATCACGATCGTGATGGGCGACTTCCTGACCGTCGGCGTGATGGGCGGCCAGCAGATCGCGTCGGTGGGCAAGATCATTCAGGTGCAGACGGGCTACCTGCAATTTCCCGCCGCGGCGGCCAACGCGATCATTCTGCTGGCGGTGGTGCTGATGATCGTGTGGGCTTTAACGCGGGTGGTCGACATCCGCAAGGAGCTGTGAAGATGCAGGCCGTTCGCGTCAAACATCGGGAACATCGTCCGGCCAGTTTCTATTGGCTCGCGCTGCTGTTCGGCTTGTTCGTTCTGTTCTTGTACGGACCTGTGATCACGATTTTCATTCTGTCGTTTCAGGGCCCCGAGGGCGGACTCACGTTTCCGATGCGCGGCGTTTCGCTGCATTGGTTCGCCGTGCTGCGCGACGGTGTCGGCGATATCGACATCTGGGCCGCGTTCGGGCGATCCGTGCGGCTCGCCTTGGCCGTCACGATTCTGACCGTGGTGTTTTCCGTTGCTGCGGGATTGGCGTTTCGCCGGCGGTTTCGCGGCGATACCGCCGTGTTCTATGTGTCCGTCGCCAGTTTGATCATGCCGTCCATTATCGTTTCGCTGGGGATCGGCTTGACGTTCCGTCTGCTCGATAACGGTGCGAAGTATCTCGCCGCCGCGTGGGGCTATCCGTCCTTTGCCGATAGCTACACCACATCTATGGGCTTGTTTACTTCCGCGCTCGGCGCGCATTTGACGTGGACACTGCCGTTCGGCTTGCTCGTGATGTTTGCCGTTTTCAACCGTTTCAATCCCGCTTACGAAGAGGCGTCGCGTGATCTGGGCGCGACGCCGTGGCAAAGTTTCCGGCATGTCGTTCTGCCTATCATCGGACCTTCGGTGGTGGGCGTGGCGATGTTCGGATTCACGCTCTCCTGGGATGAGATTGCCCGCACCTCGCAAGCAATCGGCGATCAAAACACCTTGCCGCTCGAACTTCAAGGTCTCACTACTTCAGTGACTACGCCGGTTATTTACGCGCTAGGCACGATGACCACGGTTCTCTCGCTGACAGTCATGGCGGTCTGTTTGATTTCGGTGAGACTGTTGGCGCGCCGGCGTGCGGTCGCGGGAATGAAATAGCCCGCATGTCCGCGAATGCAAAAACCATTTCACTACTTCTTCTAAGAATCGGCCAAATACTTCGTTGCAAGGAAACCGCCTCGTCCCGTACCGTTCTCTGATTGCGCCTGGCGCGCGCCCCGCATTGGAGAACCCATGTCAGCATCCGAGACGCACAACGGTCCGAGCCACACCATCGCCGACGCCGCTCAACTCTTCGGCGAAGATCATTTAACACGGCGTTTCGCGCCCGTATTCGAGCGCATTGCGCAAGGCGCAGTGGAACGCGAGCAGAAGCGCGAACTCGCCTACGCGCCCGTGGAATGGTTGCGTGAAGCCGGATATACCAAACTGCGCGTGCCCAAAAAATACGGCGGCGAAGGCGTCTCGCTCACCGAATTCTTCGCGCTGGTCACGCGCCTCGGCGAAGCCGATTCGAATCTGCCGCAGATTCTGCGCGTGCACGGCGGCTTTATCGAATCACTGCTGGAAAACGGCGACGAACCGCTGCGCGACCGATGGCTCTCGCGTATCGCGCAAGGCCAGATCGTCGGCGGCGCCGTGTCCGAGCGCACCGGCGTCACCAACAACAGCGTGCGCCTCACGCAAGCCGACGGCGCGTGGCATCTCGATGGAGAGAAGTACTACACCACGGGCACGCTGTACGCCGATTGGGTGGACGTCACCGCGCACGACGGACAAAGCGACGTGCGCATACTCGTCAAGTCGGACGCGCCGGGTCTCGCCCGCATCGACGATTGGGACGGTTTCGGCCAGCGTCTCACCGGCAGCGGCACCGCGCGTTTCGACCATGTGCCGGTCTCGCAGGACAACCTTTACCGCCGCTTCAATGCGTCCGAGCCGCGCCGCAATAGTCTGCTCACCGCGTATTACCAGGCGCTGCACGTCGCGAACCTTGTGGGTATCAGCCGTGCGGCGCTGCGCGATGCCGTGGCGTTCACGCAAGGTAAAACGCGGACCTTCGGTATCCCAGGTGAGTCGAATCCGCGCGACAACCCGCTGGTGCATCGTGTGGTGGGGAGGCTCGCGAGCCTGGCTTATTCGACGCAGAGCATCAGCACGTCGCTCGCGCGCGCGATCGACGAAGTCTCAGTCGCGCGGCAGGAAGGCCGCACCGATGAACAGACCTACATTCGCCTCGACATTCAGACCTTCCAGGCGCAGCAGATCGTGATCGAGCAGACGCTGCAGGCGGCTACGCTGCTGTTTGAGGTGGGCGGCGCATCGGCCACCAGCGAGACGCGCCGCTTCGACCGGTACTGGCGCAACGCGCGGGTGCTGGCATCGCACAATCCCGCGATCATCCGCGAGGCCGCCATTGGTGACTTCTATCTGAATGGGAAGGCGCATAACGAAAGATTTGGAGTGGCGCGGCAGACGGCTTCGGGGCAATAGCGTCAACGCAACAACGTGTCAACGCTGACGCCGGCAACGGCGTCAGCCCATCGAAGTTTGCCCGCCTACGCCCTCTTTCGCGATGCGCTTCTGTCATCCGGTCGCGCCAGCCCAAGATGCTCCCGCAGCGTACGCCCTTCATATTCGCTACGAAAGATCCCGCGCCGGCGCAGAATCGGCACCACGCCCTCGGCAAAATCCTGCAACCCGCCCGGCAGCACATCGGGCATCAGATTGAAGCCATCGGCGGCGCCTTCCCTGAACCAGTACTCGATATCGTCCGCGATCTGCTCCGGCGTGCCGACGATCACGCGATGCCCCGTGCCGCCCGCCATCGAGCGAATCAGCTCGCGCACGGTGTAGCCGTGGCGCCGGGCCTGCGCGAGCGTCGCCTGAAAGAACGTGTGATTGCCGTTGCCGCCGCCGGGCAATGCGAGATCCGGCGGTAAGGGCGCGTCGAGCTGAAGCCGGTCCGCGCTGATGCCGAGCGTGCCGGCCAGCCGGTTCAGGCTGTACGTCCAAGGGATCAGATCGACAAGTTCGTCGCGTCGGCGCAATGCCTCGGCTTCGGTCGCGCCGACGATCGTCGTCAGACCCGGCAACACCTTGACCGGTTGACGCCCGTAGGCCACAGCACGTGCCTTCAGGTCGCGTGCATACTCGCGCGACTCGTCGAACGATTGCGACGCGGAGAACACCGCCTCCGCATGCCGCGCGGCGAGATCGCGGCCGTCCGCCGAACCGCCGGCCTGCACCAGCACCGGATGCCCCTGCGGCGAGCGCGGCAGGTTCAGCGGCCCTTCCACGTCGAAGTACTTGCCGCGATGCGCGATGGGGTGAACCCGTTCGGTATCGACAAAGCGTCCGTCGCGTTTGTCGCCGATGAATGCATCGTCATCCCAACTATCCCATAGCGCCTTGACCACCTCGGTAAATTCAGCAGCACGCGCATAGCGCTCGCCATGATCGGGGACGGCGGCATGGCCGAAGTTGCGCGCCGAACCCAGGTCGGCGGTCGTCACGACATTCCAGCCGGCTCTTCCCGCGCTGACATGGTCGAGCGTCGTAAAGCGCCTTGCAATGTTGTACGGCTCGTTATAGCTCGTCGATGCCGTGCCGATCAAACCAATATGTGTCGTGGCCGTCGCGATGCACGCGAGCAGCACGGTGGGCTCCAGCGCGGTGATCGGCCGGAAGCCGATCTGATCGGCGATCGACGCGTTGTCCGCGAGGAACACCGCGTCGAACTTCGCCGCTTCCGCGATTTGCGCGACTCGCACGTAATGCGCGATGTCGATGAACGCATCGGTCCTGGCCTCGGCTACACGCCACGCCGACGGCAGAAAGCCCGAATGCAGGATATTGACGTTCAGATGCAATTGACGAGGCGGCGAACGGGTCTCAACAGAAGTCATGGGCAGTCAGTCCCGGTAATTGAGCGCGTGCAACCGTGCGCAACCGTGTGCATGCGAACCGCGCGGATCGCGGCATCACTTCGCAGGCGGCGTCCAGATGCGGATATCGGTCGCTTTCAAGGCGGCGGGAATCAGCCCCGCCGCGCGATACGTGTCGGCGATACGCTGCTGTTCCGCGAGTTGATCGCGCTTCACCGGCACGATGTCGTAGCTGCGGCGGCTATTGGCCAGCTCGACGGTCGGCGCGGGAATGTTGCCCCACACCGGACCGAGAATCCGCGCGGCTTCCTGCGGATGCGCCTTGACCCACCTGCCGGTGCTGTTCAGTTCATCGAATACCGCGCGCAGCACGTCGGGATGCTTGTCGGCGAATGCGGTGGTCGCCGTATAGAAGCGGTTGTATTGAGCGACGCCGCCCGTGCCGTCCGCGATCACGCGCACATGCGCGTCACGCTGCTGCGCGGCGAGGAACGGGTCCCAGATCGCCCACGCATCGATGTTGCCGCCACGGAATGCGGCGAGCGCGTCGGGCGCTTCCAGATAACGCACCTGAATATCGTTGATCGTCAACCCCGCTTTCGCCAACGCGCTCAGCAACAGAAAATTGCAGCCCGATCCTTTGGACACCGCGACGCGTTTTCCCTTCAAATCCGCCACCGAACGAATCGGCGAATCCGGCGGCACGATGATCGCCTGCGCGGTCGGCGCCGAGGTTTCTTCTGCGTAGTACGTCAGCGGCGCATTGGCCGCCTGTGTGAACAGCGCGAACGCGTCCGCGACATCCGCATGCAGATCGACGCTGCCGGCGTTCAACGATTGCAACAGGCCCGTCGAAAACTCGTGCCAGCTCACGTCATAGCCGAGCGCGTTGAGTTTCTTCTCCAATGCACCAGTGCGCTTTAACAGAATGAACAGCGTCGACGAACGCTGGTAACTGATCGACACCGTTTCGTTGGCATAGGCCGCGCCGGCGGATAGTACGCCGCCAATCAACGTCAGGCATACGCAAAAGTGCCGCAGGCTGCGGAAGCCGGAAAAAGCGAGGCGCATCGATGAAGATCCATGAGGGTAGGCGGAATCGCTGAATATATAAAAGAACGACGCGCGCCCAAAGACCGATTTCATCGATCGATATGGGTAGAAGTTGGAACGCGCGGCGGCGGCATCGCTCATCATTCGAGGTTTGGTGCGAGTTGAAGAGCACGCTTTCCCGTGGAGATTTCCGCTTTATGTCGATACTGCCTCCCCGCTTCGGCGTCTGGGCGCTGGTTCACGGCAGCCGCGCCGCGCTGCAGGATCCTGACGAACCGTACGACGCCTCGTGGGCGCGCAACAAAGCCCTCGTACTCGAAGCCGAGCGCCTCGGTTACGACTCGGTGCTGGTCGCGCAACACACGATCAATCCGCACAATCCGGACTTCGATCAGCTCGAGGCATGGACCGCGTCGGCGGCGCTCGCGGCGCTGACCGAACGCATCGAGATCATCGCCGCGATCAAGCCGTATCTGTACCATCCGGTGGTGCTCGCGAAGATGGCGCAGCAGATCGAGCACATCAGCGGCGGGCGTTTTGCGATCAATCTCGTGAACGCGTGGAATCGGCCGGAACTGGAGCGCGCCGGCATCGGCTTCGCGGAACACGACGCGCGCTACGCGTATGGGCGCGAGTGGATCACGGTGGTCGATTCGTTGCTGCGCGGCGAGCGCACGCGTTTTCACGGCGAACACTTTAAGGTGGATGACTACCTATTGCGTCCCGCCGACCCGTTTCGCAACCGCCCGCGCATTTACGTCGGCGGCGAGTCCGAACCGGCGCGTGAACTGGTCGCCGACAAAGGCGACGTGTGGTTCATCAACGGCCAGCCGCTCGATAACGTGAAAGCGTTGATCGCCGACGTCTCGGCCCGCACGCGCCCCGCGGCGCATGAGCCGCTGCGTTTTGGCCTGTCGGCATTCGTGATCGCGCGTGACACCGATGACGAAGCCAATCGCCATCTCGACCATCTGTTCGCGCTGGCCGCGAAAGACGCGCCATTGCGTGAGCAACAGAAATCGAACATCGATCCGAAGGCGGTGATGTTCCAGACCTTCGCGCAAACGCCACGCGTGGGATCGAACGGCGGCACGGCAGCGGGACTCGTCGGCAGCTATGACACGGTTGCGCAGCGCATTGCCGCGTTTCATCGCGCCGGCATCGAACTGTTCATGCTGCAATTTCAGCCGTTCGAGCGCGACATGCGCAGCTTTGCCGACCAGGTGATTCCGCGCGTGCGCCGTCTTCTCAGTTGATTCACGCAGAAACCGCTGCGTTCAGTTCGTTCCGTTCATGTGGCACAGTATCGTCAAGCGTATGCGCTAAGCTTGCGAAGTCCAACAGCCCTGACGAGCGACATGAAGACCCTGCCTGCCTATGAGCCTCCGCTCGACGAAGAGCAGCTTTTGCTGAAGTGGATCCGGCGCGCGCGCGAATCGCAGATGAGCCATTACGACATGGCCGATCTGCTCTCCGCGCGTGACCGCCAGATGGGCTGGCTGGTGACCGCATTGACCGCTTTCGTGGGTACGGCGGTGTTTGCATCGCTGAATTCGACGGCCGTGTCGCCGGCGCTCAGAATCTTCGTGGGCCTCATGAGCGTCACGGCCGCGGTCTCGGCCGCGCTGCAAACTTTCCTCAAATACGCCGAGCGCGCGGAAAAGCACCGCGCCGCCGGTGCGCGTTATGGCGCGGTGCGGCGCAAACTGGAAGCCGTCTTTGCAGGCGACGCCGACGCGCGCAACGGCCACTATCTCGCGGCGATTCGCGAGGAACTCGACCGGCTCGCCGAAGATTCACCGAACGTGCCGCCGCGCGTGTTTTATCGCACGCAGCGAACGCTCGCCACGGACTCGCAACGAAGCCGCGATGCGTGAAATTTTCCTTCTCAGGCGCTCCCGCCGAGATCATCCACGTTGATCCCCAACTCCGCCGCCATGCGCCGCACCACCACCTGAAGCCGGCTCACCTCATCCGCAAGCCGCTTCTGCTCGGCCTTCACGGCCTCGAATGCCGACAACGGCACCACGTCATCGTCATCGCCCGGCTGCGCGAGCTCGCTCGCGCTCACTTCTCCGCACAGCAGATGCGTCCAGCGGTTCTCGCGCTCGCCGGGCGTGCGGGCGAGCTTCACCACGCGCGGCGGATCGTTCGCGGCGAGTTCATCGAGAAACGCCTCGACCGACGAGATGTCGGCGAACCCATGCAAACGCGCGCTGTTCAGGCGCAGTTCAGCCGCGGTCTGCGGGCCGCGCAGAAGCAAAGTGGTTAGCAACGCAGCCGATTGACTCGGCAGTCCCAGCACACGATTCATGTTGTGCTCGAAGCGCGGCACGCGGCTGCTGCTGCCTTCCATCACGAGACTTAGCCGCTTCAATCCGTCGACGGCGGTCAGCACCTCGGCTTCCGTTGCGTTCATCACCGGCGCGCGGCCGGTCTTCTGGTTGCAGCCCAAGGTCAACGCATTCAGTGAAAGCGGATAGCTGTCCGGCACGGTGTGCTGCTTTTCGACGAGTACGCCGAGCACGCGCCCTTCAAGCAAGGTCAACGTGCGGATGGGGGGACGGGAAGGAGCGTCGGGAGTGGTGTTCATAATGGATGTTGCGGCATGAGTCGCCGGGTCTCGTGGATGATGTGCCTGACAGTTGCACAGCCGGGCGGCGATTTCTGGTTTGTGGGCATCATGATAAACGGCCCGGCCGTTCGCGGTGGACGAATCACAAACGCGCGGACCGCGCCAACCGAACGCGGCGGCACCGGCGGTTTTTTGTCTCGTTGACTTAATCTCATATTCGAGATAATTTCCCGAATATGGAAGCCCTCCTCAATGATGACAACGCCATCGACCGCCGCATTGCCCAGCGTCTTCGCGCGCTGCGCGCGGAGCGCAACTGGTCGCTCGACGACCTCGCGAAGCTCAGCAACGTCAGCCGAGCGACCCTCTCGCGACTCGAAAATGCAGCCGTGAGCCCCACCGCCAGCGTGCTCGGCAAACTCTGCGTCGCCTACGGCTTGCCGATGTCGCGGCTCATGCACATGGTGGAAGAAGACTTCGCGCCGCTCGTGCCGCGCGCCGTGCAGCCGCTGTGGACCGATGCCAGCGTGGGCTTCCGGCGCCGCTCGGTGTCGCCGCCCGCGCAAGCGCTGAGCGGCGAAGCGCTGGAATGCGAACTCGATGCGGGCGTGCGCATTGACTACGACGCGTCGCCGAGACCCGGCCTCGAGCATCATCTGATTCTGCTGGAAGGGCAACTGCAAATCACCGTCGACGGCCAGAGCCACGACCTGCAACCCGGCGACTGTCTACGTTATCAACTGTTCGGCCCGAGCGCATTCATGACGCCCGCGCACAGCGCGGCGCGCTATATCCTCTTCATCGTGTGAGCCGGCATGAGCGCAACCACCATCACGTCCCTTTCCGCCGACGACCTCGTTCGCCATCTTCCCGAACTCGGCGCGCTGCTGCGTGCCTGTGTGCATGACGGAGCGAGCGTCGGTTTTGTCTTGCCGTATGGCGTCGATGAGAGCGAGTCGTTCTGGAGCGGCAAGGTGTTGCCGTCGTTGCGCGCGGGCAGACTGAAGTTGTTCGTGGCGCGCCGGGGCGATGCAATTGCCGGCACCGTGCAACTGGATTACGACACGATGCCGAATCAGCGTCATCGCGCGGAAGTGCGCAAGCTGCTGGTCCATCCCGCGTTTCGCCGCCAAGGTGTCGCGAGAGCGCTGATGATTGAACTGGAAAGCCACGCGCGGCAACTCGAACGCAGCCTGCTTACGCTCGATACCCGCACCGGTGACCACGCCGAGCCGCTCTATGCGGCGCTGGGTTATCAGACTGTCGGCGTGATTCCGGGTTACGCGCGCGGACCGCATAACGATGGATTCGACTCGACCACCGTCATGTACAAGGCGCTGGCGCTATAGCCGCAGGCTGACCGAGACATCGCGCGAGGCGCTCAGCAACGTGGCAGATTGTCGATGTGAAAGTCGGACAGGGTCAAGCTTCGGTTTTTCGCACAGCGGTTTCTTCGTTCAACGGCGCGGATCGAGCGCGATGCGCACCGCGAGGCCGGCGAGCACGGTGCCCATCAGCCAGCGCTGCACTTGCAGCCAAACAGGCCGCCCCGTGAGAAACCCGGCAATCGAGCCCGCCATGCTCGCAATCAGCGCATTCACCGTCACCGCAATGACAATTTGCACGCAGCCGAGCGCAATCGACTGTGTGAGCACGCTGCCATGTCCCGGTGAAATGAATTGCGGCAGCAGCGACAGATACATCACCGCGATCTTCGGATTCGCGAGGTTCGTGACGAGACCCATTGTGAACAGCTTGCGGCGGCTGTCGTGCGGCAGGTCGCGCACCTGGAACGGCGAACGGCCGCCGGGCTTGACCGCCTGCCATGCCAGATACAGCAGGTAGAGCGCGCCGCCGAAACGCAATGCGTCATAGGCGTACGGCACCGTCAACAGCAACGCGGTAATGCCGAACGCCGCGCAGAACATGTAGAACACGTAGCCGAGCGCGACGCCGCCAAGCGAGACAAGCCCCGCGCGCCGCCCCTGGCAGAGCGATCGCGAGATCAGATAGATCATGTTCGGCCCCGGCGTCAGCACCATGCCGAACGAAACGAGAGCGAAGGCGAGCAGCGTTGTGGCGGTGGGCACGGCGTTCTCCTGGGTGATTCTTGTGACTCGGACAATGCCGCCCAATATAGCCGATGCCGCGGATTCGAGCTTTGAAAACGGTTCAGCCGGAACCGGCTTGCAACAGTGCCCGGCAATGCCGCGCGATCTGCCTTTCTTCCTCGGTATGGATCGCTCTCACCTTGCCTGCCGGATCGCCTTCAGATAGTCCGAGGAACGACAGCCCGTCGCATACGCGTTTGCGGATCTCCTGACTGTGCTCGCCGATCCCGCCGGTAAACACCAGCAAATCGATGCCGCCGAGCAACGCCGCGTAGGCGCCGATCGTCTTGCGCACGGCGGTAGCGAACGCATCGAGTGCGAGCGACGCATTCGCATCGCCCGCCGCGGCGCGTTTTTCCAGCGCCTGCATGTCGCTCTCGCCGTCGGCGAAACCGGCAAGGCCACTGTGACGATTCAGCAGCGTCTCCAACGCATCGGCATCGAGTTTCTCCACGCGCATCAGATACAGCAGCACGCCTGGGTCGAGATCGCCGCTGCGCGTGCCCATCGGTACGCCGCCGGTCGGCGTCATCCCCATCGACGTATCGACCGATTTCCCATCGCGCAACGCGCACACGCTCGAACCGTTGCCCAGATGCGCGAACACCGCACGTGCCGGCAAGTCGGCGCCGAGGCGCGCCACCAGCGATTCATACGACAGCCCATGAAAGCCATAGCGAATCACGCCGGCCTGCAAATAGCGGCGCGGCAACGCGAGCTGCGCCGCGCGCGGCGGCAGCGTGGCATGAAACGCCGTATCGAAGCAGGCGAAATGCACGGCGTCGCCGAAAATCTTCGAGGCTTCATCGATCAAGCCAAGCGCGGGCGGGATATGCAGCGGCGCGAAATGCACCGCATCCTGCAGATGCTGGCGCACTTCCGCCGTCAAGCGCTGATGCGTGCGCAGATGCGGCCCGCCATGCACGACCCGATGGCCTACCGCCGCGGGCCGCGCATGTTTTTGCTGCGCGAGCACGGTGGAGAGCTTTTGCAACGCATCGGTTTGCGACTCCAGCACCTGCTCCTGCTGCACCAGCACGCGGCCGTCAGGCGACTTGATGCGCAAACTGCCGTCGCCCCGGCCAATGCCTTCGGCGCTGCCTTCCAGCAGCAATGATTCGTCATCGCCCGAGCGCGTGAAGAGCCCGAACTTCAGCGACGACGAGCCGCTATTCAACACCAGAATCGGCGCTTGGCCCGCGTGGTCTTTCGTGTGCATGGCAAACCTCGCTCAGCTTTTCCATGTCCAGTTGCGGATTTCTTCCTTATCGATGCCCTCGGCATGCGCATAAGCCAGATGCTCGATGATCTGCCCGCGCAACCATTCTTTCGCATGATCGCCGACGCCGCGCAGTTTCGGCACGCGGTCGATCACGTCGATAGCAAGCGAAAAGCGGTCGACCTGGTTGATGATCGCCAGTTCGAGCGGCGTGTTGATGTTGCCCTTCTCGTGATAACCGTGCACGTGCAGATTGTCGTGATTGGTGCGGTTATACGTGAGCTTGTGCACGAGCGACGCATACGAATGAAAGTTGAAAATCACCGGCTTGCTGGTGGTAAACAGCGAATCGAAATCGCGATTGGCGAGGCCGTGCGGATGCGCGTGCTCGGGCATCAGGCGAAACAGATCGACCACGTTGACGAAGCGGATCTTCAGATCGGCGAAGCGCTCCTTCAGAAGCTGCACCGCGGCGAGCGCTTCCATGGTGGCGATGTCGCCCGCGCAGGCCATCACCACGTCGGGCTCGGCGCCCTGATCGGTCGACGCCCAGTCCCAGATGCCGATACCCTTGGTGCAATGCGTGACGGCCGCGTCCATGTCGAGATACTGCAGATGCGGCTGCTTGTCGGCGACGATCACGTTGACGTAATCGCGCGAACGCAGGCAATGATCGGCGACGCTCAGCAGGCAGTTCGCGTCCGGCGGCAGATAAATACGCACCACGTCCGGGCTTTTGTTGGTGACGACATCAAGAAAGCCGGGGTCCTGGTGCGTGAAACCGTTGTGATCCTGGCGCCACACGAGCGACGTGATCAGCAGATTGATCGACGGCACCGGCTGGCGCCAGCCGAGCTCGCGCTTCGCTTTTTCCAGCCACTTGGCGTGCTGGTTGAACATGGAATCGATCACGTGCACGAACGCCTCGTAAGTAGCGAAGAGACCGTGCCGACCGGTCAGCACGTAACCTTCGAACCAGCCTTCGAGCGTGTGTTCGCTGAGCATTTCCATCACACGGCCGTCCGCCGCGAGCGCGCCGCCGTCCGCGTCGTTCGGCTCGCTCTGCGCGAGCCAGGTTTTCGCCGACGCTTCGTAGATCGCGGTCAGCTTGTTGCTCGCGGTTTCGTCGGGCCCGAACACGCGGAAGTTCGTCATGTTGTGGCGCATCACGTCGCGCAGAAACTTGCCGAGCACGTCGGTCGGCGAGGTGTATGAGCCGCCGGGCTTTTTCACCGCCACCGCATAGTCGCGAAACGGCGGCAGATCGAGCGCCTTGCACAGCAAGCCGCCGTTCGCATGCGGATTGGCGCTGATGCGGCGCGCGCCCTTGGGCGCAAGCTCACGCAACTCTTCGACCAGACGCCCCGTTTCGTCGAACAGCGACTCGGGCTCGTAACCGCGCAGCCACCCTTCCACCAGCTTCAGGCTCTTGCTGTTCGTGACCGGATCGAGCACCGGCACCTGATGCGCGCGCCATGAACCTTCCACCTTGTGGCCGTCCACTTCCTTCGGACCGGTCCAGCCTTTCGGCGAACGCAGCACGATCATCGGCCAGCGCGGCCGCGACGCGTCGTTCGTTTCACGCGCGCGCTGCTGGATCGCGCGAATCTCGCCGACGCACTGTTCGAGCGTCGCCGCCATTTGCTGATGCATGATGTCGGGATCGTCGCCTTCGACGAAATACGGCTTGTGGCCGTAGCCGGTCAGCAAGGCTTCGAGCTCCTCGCGGGGAATTCGCGCGAGAATGGTCGGGTTGGCGATCTTGTAGCCGTTCAGATGCAGAACCGGCAGCACCGCGCCGTCGCGGATCGGGTTGAGGAATTTGTTCGAATGCCACGAGGTGGCGAGCGGGCCGGTTTCAGCCTCGCCGTCGCCGATCATTACCGTGACGATCAGATTCGGGTTGTCGAATGCGGCGCCGTAGCCGTGCGACAGGCTGTAGCCGAGTTCGCCGCCTTCGTGAATCGAGCCCGGCGTTTCCGGTGTGCAATGCGACCCGATGCCGCCTGGAAACGAGAATTGCCGGAAGAAGCGCCGCATGCCGGCTTCGTCCTCGCTGCGGTCGGGGTAGATTTCCGAGTAATGGCCCTCGAGATAACAATGAGCCAGCGTGGCCGGCGCGCCGTGACCGGGCCCGGCGATGTAGATCATGTTCAGATCGAGCTTGTTGATCAGCCGGTTCAGATGCACCAGCAGGAAACTCTGCCCCGGGTCCGAGCCCCAATGGCCCAGCAGGCGGTTCTTGATGTGTTCGGGTTTGAGCGGTTCGCGCAGCAGCGGATTGTCGCGCAGATAGATCATGCCGGCCGAAAGGTAGTTGCAGGCGCGCCAGTAGCGGTCCATGTTGCGCAACGTGTTCGGGTCTAATGTTTGCGGCGGCGTGGGACGGGAGGTTGCTTCGGCCATGGCGTGACTCCTCGAAAAGGACTCTCAGGCAGGTTAGCGGGTGCGGCAGCGGTGTGACAGGCGGCGCGCGTCATGGTTCGACGCGATCGTCCAGAGCTTGATCTCGCCACGGGTGCGGTGCGTGTGCACGTGCGCCACGATTCGGCGCCGCATGCGTTGCGCGAGTTTTAAGATCATATTAAGCGAATGTGTTTAAGCTGCTCGTGCTGAATGCGCGACGGCGGACCGCATCTGGCACGTCCCGCACCGCTCGCCCTTCACCTGAACCATCATCATGTCGACTCCCAGCCGCTTCAAGGCGCCCCTGATTCTTGTTCTCTCGCTCGTGCTGTTGTGCGCGGGTCTTGCTGTTTTTGTCGGCATCTTCGGCTTGCTGGTCAAGCTGTTCGGCAATCTGTAGCGCGCCGCTGCGCGGGCATGCGCGGCGCAAAATGTGTATGCTGGGCGATGTTCCCGGCGCGCACGAAGCGCCTGACTGAAAGGAGATTCCATTGACGGACCACGCTGAACCTTCCCCGCCCGCGAAGCCGCAAATCGATCCCGAGTTGCTCGAACTGGCGCATGAAGTCTTCGACCTCGCGCGGCGCGGCGATGCCGCCATGCTCGCCGCCGTGATCGAAAAAGGCGTGCCGCCGAATCTGCGCAACGACAAGGGCGACAGCCTCGTCATGCTCGCGAGCTACCACGGCCACGTGGATGCGGTGCGCACGCTGCTCGAACTCGGCGCCGATCCGAATCTGCGTAACGACAATGGGCAAACGCCGATCGCGGGCGCCGCTTTCAAGGGCTTCGATGCGGTGATCGAGACCTTGCTCGCGCACGGCGCGGACGTGGAAGGCGCCTCGCCGGACGGCCGCACCGCGCTGATGGTCGCCGCAATGTTCAACCGCACGGCGATCATGGAATTGCTGATCGCTCATGGCGCGGACCCGAAGGCCCGCGATGCCGGCGGCGTGACGGCCATGGATGCGGCGGGCAGAATGGGCGCGGGCGATGCGCAAGCGCGGTTGAAGGAACTGGGTTCTTGAGGGTTGCGCGGCAACGGGCACAACGAGCCATGCCGCCGACAAAGGCCGTTAAAAGTCGTTAAGGCCGTTAAAGGCCGCCAACAATCTAGCCTTTTCCGCCCATCAGCGAGTCCACATCGATCTCCGCCAATTCGCCGATCCTCTCGATCGTCACATCCGCCGGCGGATTATTCGCAATCTCTTCCGGATCGAAAGCATAGTGGCCCTGGCGAGGAAAGACCGTCGTCAACCCCGCGCCCCACGCCTTCTTCATGGCCGCGAGAATCCGCAGCTTGTCATCCACCATCACGTAGTGGCGAGCCGGATAACACTCCATCACCTGATCGAGCATCCGCTCTTTATGGACGTAAATCAGAACGCGGCCTTCGACCTCTTCCCATAGCCCCGAACGGGCGATCTTGCGCGGCTGGAACACCACGTCGCCGTCGGAGAGAATCACCGTGGGGCCGCGCTTCGCCAGATTCCGGATCGCGTCCAATGCGCCTGGATACAGCCGGTTCGCAAACGGATAATCGATCAGGAAGGACGACATCAACAACAGGCGCGTGTCCCGCGGATGCCCCAGCCTGTATCGCTGCAGCGCGCCCAGGTAGTCTGCATAACCGAGCTCCGCGCGCAGATCCTCGAAAATTTCCCAGTATTGCGCGCTGTTCTCCGCGCCGAACTCGCGCCTCATGTGCGCGCGCAAATCCGTCAGCACATGATCGTTGTCGAGCAAGGTGTTGTCGCAGTCGAACAGAAACACGACGTCGTGCGGCGTGGCTTGAGTAGCTTGCATCGCGGTTCCCTGAGTTGGCGCTGTTAGCTCTTCGGCCCGCCGGCCGGCGTGGCCGCTTTCTCGACGTGACCGCCGAAGTCATGCCGCATCGCCGATAGCACGCGGTTCGCGAAGTCCGCCTCGCCGCGCGAACTGAAGCGCGCAAAGAGGGCCGCGCTCAGCACCGGCGTGGGCACGCCCTCGTCGATGGCCGCCGCTACCGTCCAGCGCCCCTCGCCCGAATCCGATACGCGCCCCGCGTAGTTCGTCAGATCGGCATCATCGACCAGCGAACCCGCGATCAGGTCGAGCAGCCACGAGCCGATCACGCTGCCGCGCCGCCATACCTCGGTGACATCCGCCAGATTCAGATCGTATTGGTACAGTTCGGGCCGGCGCAGCGGCGAGGTTTCGGCGTCGGCTTCGCGCGCGTGCTTGCCGGCGTCGGCGTGGCGCAGAATGTTCAGGCCCTCGGCATACGCGGCCATCATGCCGTACTCGATGCCGTTGTGGACCATCTTCACGAAGTGCCCGGCGCCTTGCGGGCCGCAGTGCAAAAAGCCTTGGTCGGCGGTGCTTTCGCTTGCGGGGCGGCCCGGCGTGGCAGGCGCGGCGGCCGCGCCGGGCGCGAGAGTCGAGAAAATCGGTTCGAGCCGCTTCACGATTTCGGTCTCGCCGCCGATCATCAGGCAGTAGCCGCGCTCGCGCCCCGCCACGCCGCCGCTGGTGCCGACGTCCACATAATGAAGTTTGCGTTCGGCCAGCTCGGCGCCTCGGCGGATGTCGTCGTGGTAATAGGAGTTGCCGCCGTCGATCACGATGTCGCCGGGTTCCAGCAAGGGCACGAGCTTATCGAGCGTCGCATCGACCACCGCGGCGGGCACCATCAGCCATACCGCGCGCGGCTTCTCGAGTTGCGCGACCAGCGCCTCCAGCGACGACGCGCCCGCCACGCCTTCCTGCTTCAGCTTCTCCACCGCCGCGGGCTGCACGTCGTAGGCGATACATTGCTGAGCGCCGTTCGTCAGGCGGCGCACCATGTCGGCGCCCATGCGTCCCAATCCAATCATGCCTAGCTGCATATCTCGCTCCGGAAAGTGCTTCTTTACGGTGGTCGATCTGGTTCTGCGTGCCGCGGCGATTCTGAGGCTTCGCCGGCGGCCTTAGTGGTTACGTGGTTACGCCATTCCTGGTCACGTCACCGCATGGTTACCTGGCTACGCGGCTATCTGGTTGCCCGGCTCCACTAACTGTAGTTGCATTTACGCCTATGCGGACATCGCGCACAGGACAAAAGGTAGCAGCCTTGCATCGTCCGTGCAGCCAAGCGGGCATCGGCCAGCTCATCGCCCCCTATTGCCGCCGCGCCTGAACCCTGCCGTACTGCTCGCGCGCGAAACGCCGCACCGCCCGCCACATCAGCGGATAGCGATAACCCGGCACCGCGAACAGCACCAGCGCGCACAGCGCCAGCAAACCGCAGAACAGAAACGTGCCGCGATAGCTGAACGCCTGCACCAGCAAACCCGACAACACGCCCGAGAGGATCGAGCCGACCCGCGCCGCGTTGAAGAACAGCGCAGTGGCGCGGCCCGGCGACCGCGGCATCAGGTCCTGCACGTAGGTCATGCCGAGGCACGAGGTCACCGCAACGACGAACGCGTTGAGAATCTGCATCGGGATCAGCACATGGACGCTCCCCGCCAGCGACATCGCGACGAAATACGCCGCGTGAACCGCTGCGCAAGCGGCGAGCCAGTTCGGCTTGTGCAGCGCGGACGACTTCGCGCCCAGCGCGAGCATCATCGGAATTTCCATCAACGCGCCGAGGCCGAGCATGACCGACACGTCCAGATGCGTGCCGTCCAGGCCGTGCACGATGTAGAGCGGCAGCACGATCATGGTGGCGTTCGCGGCGAGGCCGAGCAGCGTGAGCGCGGCCACCGCGCGGCGAATGTCGTTCGGCGACGCGACGCCGGGCAAGTGCTCATGCGCCTCTTCGCCCGGCGTGGTCAGCGGCGGCACGGTAATCGAAGCCGACGGCTCCGAGGCCGTGTCTTCCACCGTGTGATCGCCCAGATGGCCTTGCGGCTCCCGCATGCGCCAGACGATGACCGCGCAGGCCGCGAAACTGGCGGCGGCGAACAGGAAGAGCCCGTAAAAGCCGGTGCCGGCGAGCACCAGCGCGCCCACCGCCGGACCGAACACCCACGCCGCTGACAGAATGGTCCGCAAGGTGGCGCTGGCGAACGCGCGTTCCGCCGGATCCGGCACCGGCAGCGCCGCGCGGCTGAACGAAAACACCATCGAGATGGCCGAGCCGCCCGCGCCGATAAAGACGATGCCGACCACCAGCAACAGCCGGTAGTCACGCACCACGCATAGACACAGATAGCCGAGCGCGGCGGCCACGAGCGCCGCCAGCAATAGCGGCCGATGCCGTCCGCTCGCATCGCTCCAGCGGCCGGCGAAGGTGCTGGCGAGCACCCCGCTTGCCGCGATCAGCGTCATGAATATGCCGAGCCTGAACGGCGTCATGCCGGCGCGCTCCACGCCGAACAGCGACAGATAGGGAGCGGTGAAGGACATCGCCACACCTAGCATCAGCGTGGCGGCGGCGAGCGGCTTGAAGCCGGGAATGCGCAGCAGGTCGAAAAAACGTGAGGTTTTCAACACGAGGGGCGGTGGGGTCAGGGAAAGCGAGCCCGCGGGCGCGAGGCGCGCCGCGGACTTCGTGGCCGGAACGACCGGGGCATTATCGGCTCAGGTCGCGGGCGCGTAAACCCGCGCCACCGTATCCCAATTTATATTTCGCGCCCTTATCGACTAGCGGTCGATGCGGCGCGAGTTATTTGCCGTCCGTTGCGCGCATGTGCTGCGCTTGCGCCTTGTAGTCGTAGGTCGGGTAGAACTCGGTGCGATAGCCGCCCCACGCAGTCGTCTCGACCGCCCGGTTGACTTCGCGCAGACGGCTCGCCGGCACGCGCAGCGTGACCACCTGGCCGATGCCCATCATCACGTACCACGACACGACTTCGATGCCGGGCGGCGGAAAGGTCTTGAAGAATCCTTGTGCGCGCAACTGGTCGTTGATTTTCGGCAGCGGCTTGGATTCGTCGTGACGCAGGAAGATGGTGAGCAGGAAAGTGTCGTCGGGCGCCGCCGCGGACGGTGTGGCCGGCGCGGACTCGGCGGCATTGCCGGCGTTGGCGGCGGCCGGCGCGCTGAGCACCGGCGCGGCGGCGGGGTCGGCGCCATAGGCAAGCGGCGCGGCACACAGCGCCGGCACCAGCGCCGCGCCAATGACACTGCGCGCACCGCGGCGCACAACGGTGGAGAACGTGGCGAAGCTGCTGCTTATGGCAATTGCAATTGGCATGAGATGCCTCCGTGTCGGCGTGGAACATTCCTGACGATGTGCTCCGGTACGCTTGCTCCGTTGCACTGGTACGAGTGCTACGAGTGCCCGATGCCTGGCAATATCCGTTCCTCGCCTGCACCTTTCAGAAGGGTGTATCCGCGCCTTTCGAGGGTCCAGCGGTGCCACTGATTGCCATAGACGCCGCACGCCACGCCGAATACAACCGACAGCACCAGTCCGATCAAGCCGGCCGTTTCGCCCCACAAGTCCGCGAAGAACAGCACCGTGTTGATCGCGAACATAACGAACGACGCGAACCACATTCTCTTCGACAAGGCCCAGACGAAGCCCAGCAACAATGCGCCCCAACTGAAGCCGGTGGCGACCGCGACGGTTTCGTCCTTGCCCGGATACCGCAGATAAATCCTTTCTCCCATTTTCCTTCCTGAATCCTTTCTGAACGCAATGGCTCACCGGCTCGTGGCGGCGAATGGCCATGTTTAACACGCCGTGGTGGCAGGCATGCAAGTTTGCATCAAATTCGCGCAATAACGCGTCCGCGGGCAACAGTTGCCCGACACGACGCCCTAAACAATGAATGCTGTCTGCAAGCTTCGAGGCAAGCGCGGCCCCGCTGACGATCCTGACCATAGCTGCTACTCTTACCGAATCCAGGCGCCGGGCGCTTCCGTGGCAGCGGAAAATGGCGCCGGCACAGGTCAACAAGCTTCGGAGCACGCATGACCACTCGAACAGCCTATTCCACCAAAGCCCCGTCGCGAGCCGAACTCGACACCTTGCCGGGCGCAACGGTGATCGAATTCGGCACGGACTGGTGCGGCTACTGCCAGGGCGCGCAAGCGTCGATTGCGAAAGCGTTCGAGCCGCATGCCGGCGTCAGGCATCTCAAAGTTGAAGACGGCCCCGGCCGGCCGCTGGGCCGCTCGTTCAAGGTCAAGCTCTGGCCCACGCTGGTTTTCATGCGCGACGGAGTCGAAGTCGCGCGCGTCGTGCGCCCGGCCGGCGCCACGGAGATCGCCCAGGCGTTCACGTCCCTATGAACCGCGCGCCGCCCGCGAGCGTCAGCGGCGCAATCCCGCCGCCGTAAGCCGGGCACGTCGCGCTTATCGAACACACCGGACACCCCAGGCATATCGGCCACCTATCATGCGACAAGCCCTCCACCACCTGAGCGTCAAGGCCCGCAGCCGCGGGCTCGTCGAATTCACCGACGAAGCGCGCCGCTTCGTCGCCGCGCAGTCGATCAGCACCGGCCTGCTCACGCTGTTTTGCCGTCACACGTCCGCCTCGCTGCTGATCCAGGAAAACGCCGACCCCTCGGTGCAGCGCGATCTGGAACGCTACTTCGCGAGCCTCGCGCCCGAGGACGCCGAGCGCTACGAGCACGACGCCGAGGGGCCCGACGATATGCCGGCCCACCTGCGCACGGCGCTTACGCAAGTGCAATTGACGGTGCCGGTCGAGCACGGGCAGATGGTGCTCGGCACATGGCAGGGTTTGTATCTGTTCGAACATCGCCGGCACACGCAAGCTCGTGACATCGTGCTGCATCTGATTGGAGAATAGGCAACGTCGGGGCAACGTTGTTCGAACCTGCGTTTGCTGCAAGATTTCATCCGCGAACCGGATCAAAGGGAGCACACCTCATGGACACCCGTAGCGAGCTGCAAGCCACCGTCAATGCAATGGTCCAACCCGGCAAGGGCCTTCTCGCCGCCGACGAAAGCGGCCCGACCATCGCCAAACGCTTCAAGACGATCGGCGTCGAATCCAGCGAGGAAAACCGCCGCGCCTATCGCAACCTGCTGCTTACCACGCCGGGTCTCGGCGAGTTCGTAAGCGGCGTGATTCTCTACGAAGAAACGCTCGGCCAGAAAGCGGACGACGGCACGCCGTTCCCGCAACTCGCCGCAAGCAACGGCATCGTGCCCGGCATCAAGGTGGACCTGGGCAAGATTCCGCTCGCGCTCGCCCCCGGCGACGAAATCACGCAAGGTCTCGACGGCCTCGCCAAACGTTTCGTCGACTACAAGCGGCAAGGCGCGCGCTTCGCCAAATGGCGCGCGGTGTACAACATCACGGCGAGTTTGCCGGGCCGTCTTGCGATCGAAGCGAACGCCGATTCGCTGGCGCGCTACGCGGCGATCTCGCAGGAAGCCGGCATCGTGCCGATCGTCGAACCGGAAGTGCTGATGGACGGCGACCACTCCATCGAACGCAGCGCCGAAGTCACCGAGGCCGTGCTGCACGAGGTCTTCCATGCGCTGCACCGGCATAGCGTGGTGCTCGAACATATCCTGCTGAAGCCGAGCATGGTGCTTGCGGGCTCGGAGCATGCGCAGCAATCGGCTACCGCCGACATCGCCGCCTATACCGTGCGAATACTCAAGCGCACGGTGCCGTCGGCCGTGCCGGGCATCGTGTTTCTATCGGGCGGGCAAACGCCGGAAGAGGCAACAGCCAATCTGGACGCGATGAATCGGCTCGGGCCGCTGCCCTGGAATCTGAGCTTCTCGTATGGCCGCGCCTTGCAGGAACCGCCGCTGCAAGCGTGGCGAGGCGACGCAAGCAATGTGAGGGAGGCGCAGCAGGCGTTGCTCAAGCGCGCACGTCTGAATAGTGCGGCGGCGCTCGGCAAGTACGAGGCGGCGCAGGAAAAGGGCTAGCCATCTCAGACGAGACCGGTGCGGTTGGTGGCGATGCGATCAATCTTGTCGAGCAACGCCTGCAGTGAAACCGGCTTGCCAAGATGGCCGTCATAGCCCGCGCGGATGGCCCGCGTGGCGTCCTGCGGACGGCCGAAGCCGGTCAACGCGAGCGCCGGCACCGAGGTCATGCCCGGCAGTTTGCGCAGCGCGGCGATCAGTTCGTAGCCGTCCATGCCGGGCATGCCGATATCCGAGAGGATCAGATCGAACTGCTGATGCGTGGCGATCGCCAGCGCCGCCGTGCCACTGGTTTGCGGCCACACCTGCGCGCCTTCGAGTTCGAGCAGGCTCTGGAACGCCTGCAAACTTTCCGCCGCATCGTCGACCAGCAGAATCCGCATGCCCTTGAGCAAACTCGCGTCGCCGGGCATTTCGCGGGTCTCGCTTTGCGTCGTCGTGCTGTTGGCCGGCAGCCAGACGCGAAAACGCGCGCCCTTGCCGACGCCCGCGGACTCCGCCTGCACGTGCCCGCCATGCATTTCCGCCAGTTGCTTGACGAGCGCCAGCCCGATGCCCAATCCGCCGCTATGCCGACGGTGCGAACCCTCGGCCTGGCTGAACATGTCGAAGACGTTTGGCAGGAACGCCGGTTCGATGCCGCGCCCGGTATCGCGCACCTCGACACAGGCATGGCCGTCTTCGCGCGCCAGCGTCAGCGTGATGCGCCCGCCCGGCGGCGTGAACTTCACCGCGTTGCTGACGAGGTTCCACAAAATCTGCTCGAAGCGCACCGGGTCCGCGTCGATGAAGAACGGTTCGGCCACACCCTTCACGCTCACGCTCACCTGGTGCGCCAGCGCTTCAGCCTCGATCGCGCTGCTCACCGACGCCGTGATCGCCGCGATGTCCACCCGCGAGCGATCCAGCGCCAGCTTGCCGGTGCGCACGCGCGAGAGATCGAGCAGGTCGTCGATGATTTTCGCGAGGCTGATCACCGAACGGCGGATCGCGTCGGCCGCATCGTGCACGACCGGCACGCCTTGCGTGGACGGCGCGCGGTCCAGCATGTCCGCTTTCACGTGAATCAGGTTCAGCGGGTTCTTGAGCTCGTGCGAAAGCACCGCGAGGAACTCGTCCTTCAGACGGCTCGCCGCCTCCACCTTCTGCCGGACCGAGCGTTCCAGCGAAATCTTGCGTTGCTCGAGCGCCTCGGTGCCCTTGCGCTGCGTCAGGTCGCGCACGATCTTCGCGAAGCCGCTGAAATTGTCCGACGACACTGGTGTGATCACGCCGCTGCAATAGAGCCGCGTGCCGTTTTTGTGGACGTACCAGCGTTCGTCCTCCACGCGGCCGTCGGTCTGCGCGCGCCGCCGCTCGGTGGCGGGTTCGTTCGCTTCGCGTTCTTCCGGCAGATAGAGGCCGTCGAGCAGCTGCCCCGCTATCTCGCTCTCGCTATAACCGAAGATCCGCTCCGCGCCCTTGTTCCACGTCACCACCCGGCCATCCATGTCCTGCACGATGATCGCGAAGTCGTTGGTGCTTTGCGCGGCGAGATGCAGGCGCTCTTCGCCGACACGCACCAGCTGTTCGGCACGCCGCAGCGCCGTGATGTCGACGATGGTCAGCACCGCGCCGTCGATGTGATCGTCGGTGGTGCGATATGGCGAGAGCCGCGAGAGGAAATGGCGCCCGTCGGTGCCGCGAATCTCGCGCTCGATCAGTTGCAGCGATCCGAAAACGGTAGTCGTATCCTCGGCGAGTTGCGGATAATCGAGCCGGTGCGTGATGTCGTGCAGCGGGCGCCCCAGATCGGAGGGAATCACGTTGAACAGTTCCGTCGCGGCCGGCGTATAGCGCTTGATGCGTATCTCGCGGTCGACGAACAGCGTGGCGATGCCGGTGGAGGCAATCACGTTCTGCAGGTCGTCTTTCGCCTTGCCGGTCTCCTCGATCTTGGCCTGCAACTCCGCGTTGACGGTAAACAGTTCCTCGTTCAACGATTGCAGTTCTTCCTTGCTGGTCTCGAGTTCCTCGGTGGCGGCGCGCAGTTCCTCGTTGATCGCCTGCAATTCCTCGTTCGATGCCTTCAGTTCTTCGGTCGAAGCGTCGGATTGCTCGATCGTCGAGCGCAATTCCTGTTTCGTGCGATGCAGTTCGTCCTCGAGATGCACCAGCAACGAATCCTGCGCGGCCGGACTCGCCGGCTCGCCACGCACCGTGGTGGCCGCGACCTCCTCGAACAGCACCAGCGCGAATTCCAGCGCATCCTCGGTGCGCCGGTACGGGCGCACGATTATCCGTACGCTCGCCTCACCCGTGAATTCGATCACGGCCGTCGTCACCTCGTTATTGTCGCGCATGGCCTGGAACAGTGCGGCGCGCAGTTGCAGGCGCAAGGCCGGATTCACCAGCATGATCAGGTTGTACGACGGCTCGCCGCGCACGAAACGCAGATAACGGCCGGCATGCTCGGACATGTGCAGAATGTTCGCGTCCGTATCGACCACGACGCTCGGCGGCGCATACAGTTCGAGAATCCGATGATGCAGCGCGGAGAACGGCAAGGCCTGTGGCAGCGGCTGCGCCGGTCCCGCGCTGGCGACGGCGCTCACGCCGCCATGCTGAACGACCGGTACGCTGATCGGCAGACGCACGGCGCTCGTCACCATGTTCGCGCGATAGATGCGGTGTTTCTTGTCAACCGGCGTGAACAGGTCGCCGGCGGCCTCCGCGGATTCCGAACTGCCGAGCAGCAGATAGCCGCCCGGTTGCAACGCGAAGTGAAACATCTGCAGCACCTGGGTCTGCACGTTGCGGTCGAGGTAGATCAACAGATTGCGGCACGACACCAGGTCGACGCGCGAAAACGGCGGATCGCGAAGCACGTTATGCACGGCGAACAACACCCTCTCGCGGATGGTCTTGCTCACGCGAAAGTGCGAGCGCTCCGGCGTGAAGAACTGGCGCAGGCGTTGCGCGGAAACATCCGCGGTGATCGACTCCGGATAGAGGCCCGCGCGGGCGAAAGCGATCGCGCGTTCGTCGATGTCGGTGGCGAACAGCTGGATCGGTATCCCATCATGCCGCTCGGGATGTTCGGCGAGCAGCATGGCGAGCGAATACGCTTCTTCCCCTGTCGCGCAGCCGGCGATCCAGGCGCGCAGCGCGTCGTCCTCGGATTTCTTCTGGAACAGCTTGGGCACGATCTCGCGCTCGACGACCTCGAAGGTGTCCCGGTCGCGAAAGAAATTGGTTACACCGATCAGCATGTCCTTGAGCAGCGCCGGCGTTTCTTCGGGATGCGTGAGGACGTAGTCCTGGTAGGCTTGCAGATCGGGAATGCCGTTGACCTGCAGGCGGCGCTCGATGCGCCGCAGGATCGTGGCGCGTTTGTAGTGGCGGAAATCGTGGCCGGTGCGTGCGCGCAGCGTGGCGAGTACGCCGAGCAACGCGCGTTCGGCGTTGGAAGCCGGATCGGGCTGCGCGACGGCAAGCGTCTCGGGTTCGTCGTCCGCGGGCGGCAGGCGGATCGCGCGGGCGTTGTCGGCCAGCTCGCGCAGTTTGCGCGGCATGTCCGCGACCGGCAGCACGATGTCGATCATGCCGGTGGCCAACGCGTTCTGCGGCATTTCGGCGTGTTCGGCGTCCGAAGGCTCCTGCGCGATCGTCACGCCGCCCTGCTCCTTGATACGGCCGATGCCGGTCGCGCCGTCCGCCCCCGTGCCCGAGAGCACGATGGCGATCGCCCGCTCGCGGTGCGCGTCGGCGAGGCTACGGAAAAACAGATCGATGGCGATGGGCCGGCCGCGCGGGCGGTCGGATTCGGTGGGCGTGAGATGGCCGTCGTCGAGTGAAAGATCGTGCGACGGCGAGATCACATAGACGTGATTCTTTTCCACCTGAACCGGGTGCTGCACCTGGCGCACCGGCATGCCGGTGGCGTGCTGGAGCACCTCGTCGGCGCTGCTCGCGTGATCGGGCGACAGATGCAGCACCACGACGAAGGCCATGCCCATGTCGGCCTCGGCGTTCTCGAAGAAGCGCAGCAGCGCCTGCACGCCGCCCGCGGAAGCACCGATGCCGACGACCGGAAAGTCCAGTGCGCCGGCGCCGGGCGTGACGGTTCCCGCCGGCTTGCCGGCGGCGTTGCCGGACTCCGCTTTCATGCCTGCTTGCGTGCTCGGTTGCGCAGTCGTCCGCGTAGCCGCTTGAGACGCTCCTGCCTCACTGCCGCCCATACCCATCCCTTGTGTGCTGCGTCTCTGCCGGCCTCGCCCCTGTGGCGGCGATGCGCCCCGGCGGCCTCAACCCGCATTGTCGCGTGTGTTAGGCCGCATTGCAAAGGCCGGCATGCCCGCGCCCGGGGACGCATGCCGGGTCCGATGCGCGCTTTACTGCCCCTTGGTATCGCTGCTCCTGTGCAAGAAAGAAGCGGATGCGCCGGCACGGCCAGATACGCAATCTCCCGATCTTTTTTCAGCAAGGGATGTGCCACGTGTGATGAGGGGCTTCGAACACGCCGGCCAGGGCGGCGCGCGGCGCATGGCTCACGTTTCGCAAGCCACCAGCGCATGCAGTTCGTCGATATTGAACGGCTTGGCGAGGATCGCCACGCCGAGGCGGCGCGCGCGTTCCAGTTCGTCGGCGTAGCCGGTCATCAGCGCGATTTTCTGCGCCGGCCACGCGCTGCGGACTTTTTCCGCCAGGTCGATGCCGTTCAGCTTGCCCGGCATCTGGATGTCGGACAGCACGAGTTCGAAGCGCGCGCCGCCCGTGAGCACGTCGAGCGCCTGGTCGGCGGTGGGTTCGTGACGCACCTCGCAGCCGAAGGTCTCCAGCACGGCGGTCACGCCGGCCGCCACGTCCTCGTTGTCTTCCACGAGCAGCACCATGCCGACCGGGCCGGGCGCCGGTTGCCGCGCCGTTTCGACGTTCGCGGCCGGCGCCGCCTTCTGGCGCTCGCGATAGCGCGGCAAATACAGCCTGACCGTCGTGCCGCTGCCCGGCACGCTGTCGATTTTGGCGGTGCCGCCGGCCTGCTCGCACATCGACAGCACCTGCGCGAGACCGAGTCCCGTGCCCGAGCCGCGCAGCCTGGTCGTGAAAAGCGCTTCGAACGCGCGCCGGGCGACCGTTTCGGGCATGCCCTCGCCGTCGTCGGAACAGGCGATCAGCACGTATTCGCCGTCGGGCAGCAAGGTATCGCTGCCGACCAGCCGGTTGTTCTGGCAGCGGATCACGAAGCGGCCGCCGCGCGGCATCGCATCGCGTGCGTTGACCGCCAGGTTCATGATCGCGAATTCGAGGTCGGTCGGATCGGCCAGCACCGGCCAGACGTTATCGACCATATTCAAGGCTAATTCGACGTTGTCGCCGAGCGCCGCATCGATCAGCGGCGTGGCGGCCGGCAGCCATCTGGAAAGATCGAGCGGTTCCTGCTTGAGCGGCTGCTTTCGCGCCACGCTCAACAGGCGCCGCGTAAGCGACTCGGCGGTCGCCGTGGCGCGCTCCACCGCGAGCACTTCCTTCTCGACGTTGTTGTAGCGCTTGAGCCGCGCGAGTTCGATATTGGCCGACACCACCATCAGCAGATTGTTGAAATCGTGCGCCACGTTGGCGACGAGATTGCCGAGCGCGCCCATGCGTTGCAACTGCCGGCTCGACGCCTCCGCCGATAGCCGCATCGCCACTTCACCTTGCCAGCGCTCCCACGCGCGGCGCTCGCCTTCGAGCTGACGCAACGAGTACAGCACCAGCAGCCAGATCGCGATGCAGGGCACGGCCGTGAGCGCGGCGATCATCAAGAAGTGCCGACGCCATGCGTCGACGATGGCGGTCGTCGCGTAGGCGCTCATCACATAGAGCGGATAGCCGCCGACGCGGCGAAACGCGAGCAGGCGCTCGACACCGTCCACCGTCGAGTTCAGACGAATGTGGCCGACCACCTGCCGGTCGCGCAACGCCTTGGCGAAGGCGCTCTGCGCCTTGGGGTTCGCTCCCGCGGGCCACGGCGGATAGCGCACGAGCAGATTGCCGTCCTGACGATACAGGCCCGACGAGAGCGACGGGTCGCCATTGGTCAGGTCACGATAGAAGCGCGAAAAGTATTCGTTGCGCAGCGCCACCGACACCACGCCGAGAAATTCGCCGTCCGCGCCCGAGCGGCCCGTCGCGCTACCGAACACATCGGTTTGCGACAGCGGCCCGAACATCGGCAGCGAGAAATAGGTTTGCGGCCGCATCGCTTTCGCGGCCGTGAAGTCTTCGCGCTGAGCGATCGAGCGTGGCGGCGCCGGATAACCGCGGCTCGACACCAGCAGGTCGCCGTTCGCACCGAGCAGGGAAATCGACGCCACCTGCGGAAAGTCGCCGCCGATTTCGCGCAGGCGTTCGTGCAATTCGGCTTCGCGCGCACGGATCTGCGCGTCGTCCTGATTGCCGAGCAACTCGACGATGCGCGACGCCATCTGCTCGTTCAGATCGAGCACCTTGACGGCCTGCTCTTCAGTCACCCGTGCGAGCCGGTCGATCATGTTGTCCGAATCGGCGATGCGGCGCTGGTAATCGAAATAGCCGTAGCCCGCGAGGCAGGCCAGCGGAAACACGATTGAAACGGCAAGCACGATCAGAAGCATGCGCCGCGTTGCCGCGAAATTGCGCGAGGGCATGGGGAAATCGACTGCGGCACGCTCCGCACGTTGCACGGTCACTCTCTCCATCAAAAATCGATACAGGCCAGAAAAGATTTTGCACTCATCGCGCCGCGGGGCGGTGTTCGTGCGCTATTTCCTTTCTCATGAATTTATACCTTACTTCCGCGGTTCTCCAAAGGACGACGAGCAAGGAAACCATGCGGAAAGCGCTGCGTTTTTCCGGGCACATGGATTGCTCATCTGCAGGACACCGCCGCCGCACGTACCGTCATACGCACCGTTCGGGAACCTCCGCGAGGAATCCGCCATGCCCGCCACTGCCCGCCGCGTCGCCCGCTTCTCGCAACTGCGAGCGGATCGCGCTGAGCGCGTCGTGGTGGACGGCGAGCACATCCTGCTCGTGCGCGACGGCGATACCGTGCGCGCCTATGCCGCCGACTGCCCGCATGCGGGCGGCCCGCTGGAAAAGGGCGCGTTGTGCCATGGCCGCATCATCTGCCCATGGCACAAGGGCACCTTCGACGTCGCCACCGGCAACGTGCTCGAACCGCCCCCGCTGGCCGCGCTCGACCGTTATCCCGTGGTGGTGAGCGGCGACGATGTGATGGTCACGCCGCAAAGACAGCCGCAACCGGTTCGCCATGCCGCCGCGCAAGAACCGCATTACGTGGTGATCGGCGCGGGCGCCGCAGGCGCCGCGGCTTGCGCGGCATTGCGCGAGTGCGGTTTTGACGGGCGCGTCACGCTGATCGGCGATGAGCCGCATGCGCCCTACGATCGCACCGCGCTCACGAAGTTCGTACCGTCCGCTGAAATGGCGCCCGCCGACGTGCCGCCGCTTCTCGCGCCGGACTGGCTGGAGCGGCACGATGTGGAGCGGATCGTCGCGAAGGTTGCGTGCCTCGACGTGCCCAAACGCACGATTCATTTCGAAACCGGCGGCGAGTTGACGTACGACACCGCCCTGCTCGCCACCGGCAGCGTGCCGAAAGTGCCCGCGATAGCGGGCACCGAGCTCGGCGGTGTGCACGTGCTGCGCAATCGCGACGACGCCGCCGCGCTCGTCGACGCAATCGGTGAAGACGCTGGAAACACTCGGGTCGCGATTCTCGGCAGCAGTTTCATCGGGCTGGAGACGGCCTCCGCGTTGCGCAAGCGCGGCACGCAAGTCACCGTCATTTCGCCGGAGAAAACACCTTTCGCGAAGCAGTTCGGCGAGCGCGCCGGCGTGATGTTCCGCGAACTGCACGAGCGCAACGG
>WNGR01000676.1_pt1 | contig 83028 bp, 75 predicted proteins | sample 5407581 | NCBI WGS metagenome assembly WNGR01 (sample SAMN13153383, study PRJNA577476) | soil metagenome | isolation source: 80 cm soil or saprolite under Garry oak tree replicate 2 | place: USA:California | collected 2016-06-15
GATGCGGCCATGCAACTGAACACGGCGAAACGTGCCTCGTTCGACGAGGGATCGCTCGACCAGTACCTCCGCGAGATCAGCCAGTACCCGTTGATCACCCGGGAGGAGGAAGTGGCGCTCGCCCAGCGGATCAAGCAGAGCGATCCCGAGGCGCTGGACAAGCTGGTGCGCTCCAACCTGCGGTTCGTGGTGTCGGTCGCGAAGAAGTACCAGAATCAGGGCGTCTCGCTCTCCGATTTGATCAACGAAGGCAACCTCGGCTTGATCCGCGCCGCTCACAAGTTCGACGAGACGAAAGGCATCAAGTTCATCTCGTACGCGGTGTGGTGGATCCGCCAGGCGATTCTCCAGGCACTCGCCGAGCAGTCACGCATCGTGCGTGTCCCGCTCAACCGCGCCGGGACGCTGCACCGCATCGGGAAGCGCTCCTCGGCGTTGCTCCAGGAGCTGGGCCGCGAGCCGACCGTGGAGGAGATCGCCGAAGGGATGGACATCTCCGAGGAAGAGGTCGCGAAGACCCTCTCGATCTCCCAAGCGCACCTCTCGCTCGATGCGCCGCTCACGCCGGGCGAGGACAACAAGCTGCTCGACTATCTCCCCGACACCCAGAACCCCGGTCCCGACGACGAGATCTTCGAGCACGCCCTCACCGAGTCGATCGAGGAAGTGCTCGCGACCCTCAAAGACCGCGAGGCGAAGATCCTGCGTCTCTATTTCGGCCTCGAGGGTCAGGAGCCGATGACCCTCGAGGAAATCGGCTCGCTGCTCGGCATTACGCGGGAGCGCGTCCGACAGATCAAGGAGAAGGCGCTGGCGCGGCTGCGGCACGTGTCGCGCGCCCGCGCGCTGGAAAGCTTCCTGTTCTAGGCCCGGGGCGGGTAGATTTACCGCCCTATGGCCGGCTTGGCTTCGTTCGACATCTCCACCGGCGCCGACCTCCAGGAAGTCGATAACGCCGTCAACCAGACGGCCAAAGAGGTCGCCCAGCGCTACGACTTCAAGGGGTCGAAAGCCTCCATCGCCTTCGACCGCGCCAAGGCGACGCTCACTCTCGTTGCCGACAACGACTTCAAAATGAAAGCGCTGCTGGACGTGCTGCAGTCGAAGCTCGTCAAGCGCGGCGTGCCCGTGAAGAACCTGGAGCTCGGCGCGGTCACCCCGGCGGCGAACGACACCGTGCGCCGCGAGATCACGCTCACCCAAGGAATCCCGCAGGAAAAGGCTAAAGCCATCGTCAAAGCCATCAAGGACAGGAAGTTCAAGAAGGCACAGGCGTCCATCCAGGGCGCAGAGATCCGCGTGCAGGCACCCTCCAAAGACGAGCTGCAGGAGGTGATCGCGTTCCTCCGCGGTCAGGATTGGGGCATCGAGCTCAGGTTTGGGAACTACCGCGGATGAAGCTCGGCGTCATCTCCCTCGGCTGCGACAAGGCGACCGTCGATTCCGAGCGGCTCGTGGGCGAGCTCGTGGGACACGGCGCCGTCGTCACGCCCGATCTCCCCCGCGCCGACGTCATCCTCGTCAACACCTGCGGGTTCATCGACGCCGCGAAGCAGGAATCGATCGACGCGATCTTGTCAGCCGCGAAACTAAAGCACACGGCGGCGGTCAAGGCGGTCGTGGCGGTCGGCTGCCTGGTGCAGCGCTACAAGCCGGAGCTCGAGCGCGAGATCCCCGAGGTCGATCTGTTCCTCGGGTTCTCCGACCTCCACCACCTGGTGCCGGCGCTCGCGGAGCGGGGGTTGATCGCCGACCCGGTCGCGAGCCACCCCGGCGTCCGGCAGTTCCTCGGCGAGGCACCCCACGTCCGCTATCTCAAGATCTCCGAAGGCTGCGATCACACTTGCGCCTTCTGCGCGATCCCGTTGATGCGGGGGAAGCATCGCTCGGAGCCGCTCGAGCGTCTGGTGCGCGAGGCCCAAGCACTCGAAGCACAGGGGGCCCAGGAGATCAACCTGGTGGCCCAGGACCTGGGACATTACGGGCGTGATCTCGGGCGCGACGGCGCCAAGCTTCCCGATCTGCTGGAAGCGTTGCTGCGCGAGACCGCGGTGCCGTGGTACCGGCTCCTCTACGTGTACTCGGCCGGCCTGAGCGACCGCCTGGTGGAGCTGATCGCGCGCGAGCAGCGCATCGTGCCGTACCTCGACATGCCGATCCAACACGCGAGCGATCGCATGCTCGAGCGCATGCGACGCCCCGAGCGGCAGCAGTCGTTGCGCGCCAAGCTCGGCTGGCTGCGAGGAGCGATCCCGGATCTCGCGGTCCGCACCACCTGCCTGGTGGGCTTTCCGGGCGAGACCGACGGCGACTTTCGCGAGCTGCTCACCTTCCTCGAGGAGGCGCAGTTCGACCGGCTCGGCGCATTTGCCTACTCGCCACAGGACGGCACGCGTGCCATGCAGTACGAGGACGACGTGCCCGACGAGGTCAAGCGCGACCGTCTCGAAGAGCTGCTCGAGGTCCAGCGGGCCATTTCGGCGGAGCGGCTCGCGCGGTTCGTGGGACGGGAGGCGGACGTGCTGGTGGACCGGGTCGCCGATCCCGACGAGGCCGGCGCCACTCATGTCGGGCGCGTGGCGTGGCAAGCCGACGACGTGGACGGGGTCACCTACGTGGAGCGGGGCGGCTGGGCCGACGCGGGGAGCTTCGTGCGGGTGTGCCTCAGTGCGAGCGAGGACTACGACTTTCGGGCGGTCGCGCTGACGTGACCCGGTCGGCGGAGCTGTTCGACCGGGCGAAGGCGGTGCTGCCCGGCGGGGTCAACTCGCCGGTCCGGGCGTTCCGTGCGGTGGGCGGGACGCCCTTTTTCGTCGCGCAGGCCCACGGCGCGTGCCTCACAGACGTGGACGGCGCGACCTACCTCGACTACGTGTGCTCGTGGGGCCCGTTGATTCTGGGGCACGCCCACCCCGCGGTGCTCGACGCGATTCGGCACGCGGCGGAACGCGGCTGGAGCTACGGCGCGCCCTGCCCGGCCGAGGTCGAGCTCGCGGAGCTGGTGCGGCAGCGGATGCCGGCGGTCGAGATGGTGCGATTCGTGAACTCGGGCACCGAGGCGACGATGGCGGCGGTGCGGCTCGCGCGCGCCGCGACCCAGCGCGACGTCATCCTCAAGTTCGAGGGCTGCTACCACGGCCACGCCGACAGCTTTCTGGTGAAGGCGGGGAGCGGCGTCGCGACGCTCGGGCTCCCCGACAGTCCCGGCGTTCCCGGCTCGCTCGCGCAGCTCACGGTCACCGTGCCGTTCAACGACCTATCGGCCGTCGAGGCCCTGTTCGCGCGCCGCGGGAAGCAGATCGCCGCCGTCATCGTGGAGCCGTACGTCGGCAACGCGGGCTTCATCCCTCCCGAGCCCGGATTCCACCCGGCGTTGCGCGCGCTGTGCGACCGCCACGGGTCGCTGCTGATCTTCGACGAGGTGATGACGGGCTTCCGGGTGGCGCCGGGCGGCGCGCAGGAGCGGCTCGGCGTGCGTCCCGACCTCACCACACTCGGGAAGATCATCGGCGGCGGCATGCCGGTCGGCGCGTACGGCGGACGCGCCGACTTGATGGGGATGGTCGCGCCCGAGGGGCCCGTGTACCAGGCAGGGACGCTCTCGGGGAACCCCGTGGCGATGGCGGCCGGGCTCGCGACGCTGCGTGAGACCGAGCGCCCGGGTTTCTACGACGCGCTGGAGCAGCGAACCGCGCGGCTGGTGGCGGGTATAGGGGACGCCGCGCGGCGGCACGGCGTGCCGGCGAGCGGGGGCCACGCCGGCTCGCTGTGGGGCGTCTATTTGACCGCCGGGCCCGTGCGGAACTTCGCGCAGGCAAAGGCCTCGGACACCGACCTGTTCGCCCGGTGGCACCGCGCCGCCCTGGCGCGCGGTGTGTTCCTCGCGCCGTCGGCCTTCGAGGCGGGCTTCGTCTCCAGCGCACACACGGATGCGGACATCGACTTCACCATCGCACAACTCGACGCAGCGCTGGGCGAGGCACGGGCTCGCTAGCCTCCTCGCCTGCGCCGCCGCGGCCTGCCCGGGGCCGCCGCAACCCACCACGGTCACTCCCGGCGCCGAGCCGGAGCTCCGGGTCGGACTCGCGGTCGGCGCGTCGAGCGTCTCACTAGGAGGCGACGGAGAGCTGTTCGTCACGGACGACGGGAACGGGGCGCCGATCGGCTCCATCCCGGCCGGCGTGTCCTGGACCGTTGTCCCGGATACGGGCGGCCTGCGCGTCGTCCAGCCCGATGGCTCCCGGAGCGAGCGTCACGGCGGTGTCTCCGCCGTGAACGTCACCGAGAACCGCTTCGCGATGGCGGGCGGCCGCCGCTACCGTGGCCGCGTCAACGTGGTGCGGGACGCCTCCGGGCTGACCCTGCTGAACCGGGTGCCGGTGGAGAGCTACCTCGCGGGCGTGCTGGCAGGTGAGATCGGCATCCGGCGCAACGACGAGGAGCAGGCGCTGCTCGCCCAGGCGGTCGTTTCGCGCAGCTTTGCCCTCAAGAACCGCCACCGCTGGGAGGCGCTCGGGTTCGACGCGTGGGCGGACGTCCGCGACCAGGTCTACAACGGCGTCGCGGGCGAGACGCCAGAGGTGTGGAGCGCCGTACGCCGCACCGCGGGCGAGGTGCTCGAGTACGATGGGGAGATCATCGAGGCCTACTTTCATTCCACCTGTGGCGGCAGCACGGCGGCGGTCGAGGAGGCGTTCAACACGGCGCAGAGCCGCCCCTACCTGCGTCCGGTCTCCGACGCGAGCGGTCGCGGGCACTCCTACTGCGACCTCTCGCCGCGGTTTCGTTGGCGCGAGGAATGGGACAGCGCGAAGCTGCGCGCTATATTGTCGCGGACGCTCCCGACCGTGATGCATGTCGGCGGCGATGGCCTGCAGCGCATCACCGACGTTGCGGTGAGCCGCACCGGTCCTTCGGGGCGCGTCGGCGAGCTCCGCATCGTGTTCGAGCACGGCGACATCCGCGTGCCTGGCCCGGAGGTGCGCGCCGTGCTGCGGCCGGAGTCGGGTCGGCTGCTGCAGAGCACGGCGTTCCAGCTGTCGGTGACGCGCCAGGACGGAGCGGTCACTCGGCTCGTCGCGGCAGGCGCGGGGTCGGGACACGGCCTCGGCCTGTGCCAATGGGGCGCGGTGGGCCGAGCGCGCGCGGGCCAGGAGTACCGGAAGATCCTGACGACCTATTTTCCAGGGACGACCATTGAGCGGCTCTACTAGGGCGGCGGCCCGGAGGGTGGCCATCGGGCGAATGCTGGTGCTCGTCGGGCTGGTATCCATCCATCCGTCCGACCGTCTGTCTGCCCAGGGCGTGTTCAACCAGTTCTCTTCCGAGAACTTGAGACCCAGCGCCGTGCAGTTCGATCTCGGCCCGCTCGGCGGCAACAACATCCGGGGCACGTTCACCGGCGGCGTGCGGCTCGACTACGGCTTCATCGCCCCCAAGGTCCGCGTGCTGCTCGGTCTCTCCTACTTCCACGCCGACCTGAGCTCGGAAGCCCTGCGGCGCTACGCGGACGGACTGCGCCGCGTAGTGAACGATCCGGACTCGAACTACACCATCCAGCTGGGCGATATCAGCTGGAGCGACCTGACGGGCGACCTTGACCTCCAGTACGTCATGCCGCAGGGCCGTGCCGTGACGCTGTATCTGGGGCTCGGGGTCGGCATTCACCTCCGCAACGGCAGCGGCAAAGCGATCGACGGCACGTTCGTAGAGGACGCGCTGGACCAGATCACTGCCGGCGGGAACGGCACGATCGGGGCGGAGATCGGCGCGAAGCACTGGCGTGTCACCGTGGACGCGCGCGGCGTGCTGTCGAGCGGGCTCTCGACGGTGAGTCTGCGCACCGGGGTGATGTATCGCTGGGCGGGGGTCGGCGGCCGGAGAGCGACCAACCGGTGAGCACGCCCGTCCGGGTGGCGGTGATAGGGGCGGGGGCGATCGCGCAGGTGGCGCACCTCCCCGTGCTGCGCAAGCTGCCGGGCGTCGAGGTCGCGGCGATCTGCGACAACGATGTCAGCAAGGCTCAGGCCCTCGCCGCGCGGTTCGAGGTCAGGGACGCCTTCGATGACATCGAGGAGGTGCTCCGTTACGGCCACGCGGACGCGATCGCGATCTGCACCCCCAATCACCTGCACGAGATCCACGTCGTCGCCGCGCTGGCCGCGGGGTGCCACGTGCTGTGCGAGCGGCCGCTGGCGCTCACCGTGGCAGGTGTCGAGCGCGTGCTCCAGGCAAGCGAGAAGTACGGCAAGCGCGTGATGGTGGGAATGAACCACCGCTTCCGCTCGGACGTCCAGGCGGTGCGCGGATTCCTCGCGGGCGGTGACCTGGGCGTGCTGCAGGCGATCCGGAGCGGGTGGTACACGTTTCAGCCCAGCCGCCAGCTGCTCGGCTGGCGGCTGCGACGCCCGGAGGCGGGCGGCGGCGCGTTCCTCGACCTCGGGCTGCAGCTCTTGGACCTCGGCCTCTGGCTCGCGGGCTGGCCGGCCCCGAAGCGCGTCGCCGCGCACATGGTGGGCCAGGCGAAGGACAGCGTGGAGGACATGGCGACCGCGCTCGTGGTGTGCGACAACGGCGTGTCGATCTCGATGGACGTGAGCTGGCGTCACCTGGGCGCCGCCGAACGGTTCTGGTTCGATCTCGTCGGGACCAAGGGCTCAGCCACCGTCCAGCCGCTGCGGGTCTTCAAGGACGCACACGGGACCGTCATCGACGCCACACCCACGGGCGCGAGCGGACGCGAGACGCCGTTCGCCCAGTCCTACCGCGCCGAGTGGACATACTTCCTCGCCGTCATCAAGGGCGACGTCAACGCGCCCCCGCCCCGCGACCAGTTGGCCCTCCACCGGGTGCTCGACGCGGTCTACCGCTCGGCCGACGAAGGGCGCGACGTGTTGCTGTGACCGGGCCGTCCCGGCGGACGGCCGTCCTGATCGCGCTCGGCGCGGTCCTGCTCGCGCTGAGCTATCCCCCGTTCCAGATCCCCGCCCTGAGCTTCGTCGCCGTCACGCCCGCAGTGGTGCTGCTGCGGGAGCTCGAGCGCGCGGCGGACCTCCGCCGGGCGCTGCGCCTCGGCTTCTGGTACGGCCTCGTGTCACAGGCGGTGGTGCTCTACTGGCTGGTCGTCGCCCTGTGGCACTTCACGCCGCTCTCGGCCCTCGGGTATCTCGCCACGATCGCGGTCTACGGACTGTGGACGGCGGGGCTGTTCTGGCTCGTCGTCCGGACCCGGACCTGCTTCCCCACCGTCCCGCTCTGGGCGCTCTTCCCCGTCGTATGGACGGCCATGGATTGGGGCATCGGCCACCAGGGCGACATCCGCTTCCCGTGGCTCGGTCTTGGGACGTCCCTCGCGGATGCGCCGATCCTGGTGCAGTGGGCCGACCTCGCGGGCGCGCGCGGTGCGACGCTGTGGCTGGCCTGGTGCAACGTGATGCTCGTCGAGGTGCTGCTGCCGGAGGAGAAGGGAGAACGGAGACGTACGATGCGGTGGCAGTCTGCCGCGGCGGTGCTTTTGAGCATCGCCCTCGCGGGGGGCTACGGGGCGTGGCGCGAGCGCACACTGCCGCTGCGCACCGCAGCCGTCGTGGGGCTGGTGCAGCCGAACGTAGGGTTCCGGGAGAAGTGGAACAAGACCTACCAGGACACCATCATGGCCGATCTCTTCGCCCTCTCGCGACGGCTGGAGGACAGCACCCGGCTCGACCTGCTGCTCTGGCCCGAGGCCGCGGTGCCCAACTACTTCGTGACCCGCCCGGATTGGGATGCCATGCTCGCGCAGCGCGGGCGCGAGACGCGCACGCCACTCCTCACCGGTGGCCTCGATGCCACCTCCCTGGACGACTACTACAACGCAGCGTTCTTTTACGATTCGACGGGTGACCGGACGGCCTATCCGGTCTACCACAAGCATTACCTGGTGCCCATCGTCGAGCGGGTACCCTTCGTCCCGCCGCGCTGGTTCCATCTGCACTGGTTCGGGGGCTTCGGTAAGGGGCGCGGGCTGCCCCTCTACCCGACCGCGGTGGGCCGGTTCGGCGTGCTGATTTGTTACGAATCGATCTTTGCCGACTTGGCGCGTGACTACCGCCGCCGGCGGGCGGACTTCCTCGTCAATATCACGAACGACGCCTGGTACGGCCGCACGGCCGGCCCCTACCAGCACTTGACCCACTTGGTGATGCGGGCCATCGAAACGCGGATGGGGATCGCGCGCGCGGCGAACTCGGGCATTTCGGCGACCGTGGACCCGCTGGGCCACGTGCACGCGGCGACCCCCCTCGAGGTCCGAACGGCCGAAGCGAGCACGCTAGTCACGAGCGATGTGATGACCTGGTACGTGCGGCTGGGGGACTGGGTGGGGACGCTGGCGGTGATGGCCACCTTGGGGTTCGCCGGCGCACTGGTGGTTGACAGCTGGAGGTCGAGGCGCGGGGCGTGAAATTGCGGATTGCGGATCGCGGATTGCGGATTTGCAGTGAGAGGTCGCTCGTCACGGAGCCGACCCTCACAATCCGCAATCCGCAATCCGCAATCCGCAATTGGGAGGGGCAGTGACACGGGTGGGGGTCGACATCGGCGGTACGTTCACCGACCTCGTCGCAGTCGCCGAAGACGGGGAGATCGACGTGCGCAAAGTGGTCACGACGCCGCAGGATCCCTCGGTCGGTATGTTTCGGGCGATTGAGACCGCGGGGAAGGGAGAAGGGGGAAAGGGAAAGCCGATTGAGCTGCTGGTGCACGGCACCACGATCGCCACCAACGCGCTGCTCGAGCGGCGCGGCGCGAGGGTGGTGCTCGTGACGACGCGCGGCTTCGAGGACCTGCTATGGCTCAGGCGACAGGACCGCGCGGCGCTGTATGACCTGGCGCGCGACCACGCGCCCCCGCTCGTCGGCCGTGGCGACGTGATCGGCGTGGCCGAGCGCATGGGGCCGGCGGGTGCTCAGGAGCCGCTCACCGATGCGGAGATCGACCGGGTCGTCGCCGCGGCTCGCGCGCTCGCCCCCGAGTCAGTGGCTGTCGCCTTCCTGTTCGCGTTCCGACACCCGGAGCACGAGCGGCGCGTCGCGACGGCGCTGCGGAGCGCGCTCGCGGGCGTCCCGGTCGCGGCCAGCCACGAAGTGCTTCCTGTCTTCCGCGAGTTCGAGCGCATCAGCACCACGACCGTCGAGGCGTACCTGCGGCCGAAAGTCTCCGCGTACCTGGCACGGCTCGACCAGGATGCGCGCTCGCGCGGCGTCAGGACGCTCCGCATCATGACGTCTGCCGGTGGCACGCTCGCACCGGCGCCGGCGGCCTGTCGCGCCGCTACCCTCGCGCTGTCGGGACCAGCGGGCGGTGTGGTGGGGGCGCGGCTCGTCGGGGCGGTAGTCGGGTTGTCGGAGCTCCTCACCCTCGACATGGGCGGCACCAGCGCCGACGCGAGTCTCGTGACCGGCGTTGCGGCGGTACATGACGGGGGCGGGGCAGTCGCGGGGGTGCCGCTGGCGCTCCCCTCGATTCTGATCGAGACGGTCAGCGCGGGCGGTGGCAGCATCGCCCGGGTCGATCAAGGCGGCGCGCTCAAGGTGGGGCCCGACTCGGCCGGCGCGGTCCCCGGACCCGCGTGCTACGGCCGCGGCGGCACGCGCCCCACGGTCACCGACGCCTGCCTCGTCCTGGGCTGGCTCGACGCCGCCAGCCCTCTGGCGGACGAAGTGCGGCTCGACCCCGCTGCGGCGCGGCGCGCTGTGACGGCGCTCGGCGAGACCGCCGGCAACGATCCGGCCGCGATCGCTGCCGGGATCGTCGCGGTCGCGACAGCCGTGATGGCTCGAGCTTTGCGACGTGTGAGCGTGGCGCGCGGCCTCGACCCGCGGCGCATGGCGCTCGTGCCGTTCGGCGGCGCCGGTCCTCTGTTTGGCTGCGCCCTCGCCGACGCGCTGGGCATGCGGACGGTCGTCATTCCACCTCATCCGGGCGTGCTCTCCGCCCTGGGCCTCGCCGCGGCCGGGGAGCGCGTGGACCTGCTCGCGTCCCATCACCGCGAGCTCGACCGTCTCCAGCCGACGGACATCGGGCGCGCGTTCAGCGCGCTGCTGCGCGAAGCGAGCGAGCAGCTGCCGGGCGGAGCCCTGTGGAGGTATGCCGACTGCCGCTTTGTCGGGCAAGGCTACGAGGTGACGATCCCCGTGACCACGAACAATCCACGACAGATCCGGGATGCGTTCCTGGCCGCGCACCGGGAGCGGTTCGGCCATTCCGGGAGCGGCCAGCCGGTCGAGCTGGTCAACCTGCGAGTGGTGGCGATGCGCGAAGCGCCACTGCCGCGCTTTGGAGAAAGGGCGGGCGCGGCCAGGGTGTCCCGCGGCGAGCGCCCCGTGGCGTTGGGAAGGGGGAGGGGAAGGGGAGGCAAGCGGGTGACGGCGTCCCTGTGGGCCCTCGATGACCTCGCGGTCGGGGTCACGCTGGACGGCCCGGCGATTCTCGCCGGCCGCGACGCCACCGCGCTCATCGAACCGGGGTGGCGGGGCGCGGTCCACGCGTCCGGAGCCGTGGTGGTGGAGCGGGTATGACGCTCGACGCGGTCGCGCTCGAGGTGATGGGGCACGCCTTCGCGGCGGTCGCCGAGGAGATGGGGCTCGTCCTGATCCATTCCGCGCTGTCACCGAACATCCGGGAGCGCCGCGATTGCTCGGCGGCGCTGTTCGAGGCGGACGGCGCGATGATCGCGCAGGCGGCCCATATTCCAGTCCATCTCGGCGCTCTGGCCGAGTCGGTCACTGCGGTGCGGGCGCTCGAGCCTGCCCCCCGGCCCGGCGAGACCTTCATCCTGAATGATCCCTTCACCGGCGGGTCGCACCTCCCCGACATCACGCTGATCGGCGCGATCGACATCGCCGGCGCCGTGGGCGGGTACAGCGTCGTGCGGGCGCACCATTCGGATGTGGGGGGGATGCAGGCGGGGAGCATGCCGGCCGGGGCGCGGGAGATCTTCGCCGAGGGCATGATCCTGCCGCCGCTGCTGTTCACGCCGGAGGTGGAGCGGGTGCTGCTGGCGAACGTGCGCTCGCCGGAGACGCGCCGCGGCGACCTCGCGGCGCAGCGTGCCGCGGTGGAGCGCGGCGCCGACGGTCTGCGCACCCTCGCCACCCGCTATGGGTGGGCCGCCGTGCAAGACGCCGCCCGCGATCTCATGGACTACGCCGAACGCCGCACGCGCGACGCGCTCGGGCGGATCGGCGCGGCCGGCCTCACGGCCAGCGACTGGCTCGAAGGAGACGGCGTGGACGACGCCGATGTCCCCATCACGGTGCGGATCGATATCCGGGAGGGTGCGTTCCACGCCGATTTCACGGGCACCGCACCGGCCGTGCGGGGGAACCTCAATTGCCCGCTGGCGGTCACGCGCTCGGCCGCGTTGTTCGTGGTGCGCACGCTCCTGCCGGAGGACGTTCCGACGAACGCCGGCGTGCAGCGGGCCGTCCGCGTCACGGCGCCGGAAGGATGTCTCGTGAACGCGCGTCATCCGAGCGCGGTCGCCGCTGGCAACGTCGAAACGTCGCAGCGGATCGTGGACACACTGTTCCTCGCCCTGGCGCGCGGCGGCATCGACGTGCCGGCCCAGGGCCAGGGCACCATGAACAACGTCACGTTCGGCGGGCAACTAGCACCGGGCAACGGGCAACGCAGTGGTGGGGCGACGGGTGGCTGGACTTATTACGAGACGATCGGTGGGGGACAGGGAGCGAGCCAGGGAGCGCTCGGTCCGTCGGGGGTGCACGTGGGGATGTCGAACACGCGGAACACGCCGGTCGAGGTGCTGGAAATGGAGTATCCCTTGCGGCTGAAGACGTACGCCCTGCGGCGCGGGAGCGGCGGAGTGGGACGGTGGGCAGGTGGGGAGGGCGTGATTCGCGAGTTCGCAGCGCTGGCGCCGATGAAGCTGAGCGTGCTCGCCGAGCGGCGCCGTCACTGCCCCGCGGGCGCGGCGGGCGGTGGGCATGGTGCCGCGGGGCGGACTATCTTGAACGGCACGCCGCTCGCGCCCAAGGCGAGCACCCTGCTCGAACCGGGCGACGTGCTGCGGATTGAGACGCCCGGCGGTGGCGGGTGGGGCACACCCGAATAAGGAGACGCGCGATGAACTGGGTGCTGGTCAGTTTGCTCGGCCTCGCGGCCGGCGTGGTGTCGGGGCTGTTCGGCATCGGGGGCGCCGTGGTCATCATTCCGGGCCTGGTCCTCGTCGTGGGGCTGTCCCAGCACACGGCGAACGGTACCTCGCTCGCGGCGCTGCTGCTCCCGGTCGGGATCCTGGGCACGCTCGAGTACTACAAGCGGGGCCAGGTCAACATCCAGTACGCGGCGATCATCGCGGTCGGATTGTTTCTGGGAGCGTTCGTGGGCGCCAAGCTGGCGGGTCAGGTGGGGGACGTGGCGCTGCGGCGCGCGTTCGGGGTGTTCCTGCTGCTCGTGTCGGCGCGCTTCATCTTCAGCTAAGCGTTCGTCTCGAACACCTTGGCGTCGACGAACAGCCGGAACAGCTCGCGGTCGAGCTGTCCCGCCCGGACTTCTTCGTCCATGATGTCGAGCGCCCGCGCGCGCGCCACCGCTGGCTTGTAGGGTCGATCCGCGGCCGTCAGCGCGTCGTAGATGTCGCTGATGGTCATCATGCGCGTCTGGATCGGGATGGCGTCGCCCGTCACCCCACGCGGGTAGCCCCGGCCGTCCAGCTTTTCGTGATGCCCGTACGCGATGAGAGGGATGTGCTGCAGCTCCCGCGTCCAGGGGATCTCCTTCAGGAAGTTGTAGGTGTGGTTCACGTGGCTCTCGATCTCGAGCCGTTCCGCCTCGTCCAGGCTGCCCTTCGGAATCGTCAGAAAGCGCACTTCGTCGTCGCTGAGGTATGGGCGCGGCGCCCCGGCGAGGTCCTGGTACGTGCGGCGCGCGAGGTCGAGCAGCTCCTCGAAGCGCGTGGCGGGGAGCACCGTCGGCTCGTTGGCGCGGAGCACCGCCTTCATGAAGCGCTCGAGCTCGGCGAGCTCCCCGGCGTGCTCCGCTTCGAGGGTGCGCAGGAACTGCTCGTACCCCTGGCGCCCGTGCGTTTCGAGGAATTCCGCGCGTTTGCGCCAGTACTCCCGCTCCGCGCTGCGCCGCACGAAGTCGTGCCGCTGGTGGATCAGCTCCAGCTGCAGAGGATAGAGCTTCTTGGCTTTGACGAGGACCTGCTCCCGCACCCCGACCTTGCCGAAATCGTGCAGCAAGCCGGCGTAGCGGATCTCGCGGAGCTGCTCGCGCGTGAAGGTGAGGCCGCTATAGGGCCCGTCCCCGGCTTTGTCCACCACCGCCGCCAGGTTCACCGTCATGTTCGCGACCCGCCCCGAGTGGCCGAACGTCGTCGGATCCCGCTGCTCGATGGCGCGCACGGCCGCCTGCACGAACCCCTCGAACAGCCGCTCGATCTCGCGGTACAGCTGGCTGTTCTCGATCGCGACCGCCGCTTGACCCGCGAGCGCGGTGACGAGCTCGACCGTGCGTTTCGAGAACGGGACCACCTGTTGCTCCACGGCAGCCGGCGTCGCCAGCACGGCGTCGAGGCTGCGCTTCCGGTTGATGAGCTGCAGCACGCCGATCACTTGCTCCTTGTGATCCTTCATCGGGATCACGAGCATCGACTTCGTGCGGTAGCCGTACCGCTCGTCGAACGAGCGGTTGATCGTGTACTCGACGTCCGGGGGCAGGAAATACGCGTCGTCGATGACGAGCGGCTCGCCCGTCACGGCGGCGTAGCCCGCGAGGCTCGTCCGGTCCATCGGCATCGTGAACTCGACGAACGGCGCTTCGGGCTTCGAGTACGTCTGCGCGAGGCGGAACCGCAGCCGCTTTTCGCCCGGCTCGCCTTCGATCAGATACAAGCTGCCCGCGTCGGACGAGGTGATGCGCCGCGATTGGGTGAGGATCAGGTCGAGCAGGGTGTCGAGGTCGCGCTCGGTGCCGAGGGCCACGCCGATGCGCGTCAGCTCGCCGATCTCGCGGCCGCGGCTCGCCGCTTCGGCCCGCGCCCGCGCCGTCTCCGCCCGCGCCGCCGCCTCGCGAAACCCCGCCCGCACGGCGACGAGGAGCTGGCGCACGCCGGCCGGATGCCGGACGAACCCGGAGAGCAGCTCGGACGGCATCTCCGTCGGGACGTCCGGCTCGCCGTCGCGCCCCAGGGCCACAATCGCGCCGCCCGCGTCCACGAAGGCGCGCAGCACATCGAGCGGGAGGATGGAGCGGCTCTCGGCATCGAGCACCAGCACCGTCGGTCGCTCGTCCACCGCGAAGTCGCGCAGCAGGCGCACCTCGCGCACGTCGATTTGCGCCCCCTCGAGCGCGGGCGCGGCGCTCGCCGGCCGCCACGTCGGGGTATGGAGCAGGACGTATCTCACGGCTGGGTGATCGCGTCACCCCGGCGGCTAAGCCGGAGTCACGAGGTCTTCTCGCGCTTCAGGCCGTCCGAGGCCTCGGCGAAGTCGGGGAACACCCGCAGCGCCTTCTCGTACATCTCGACCGCCTTGTCCTTTTGCCCGCGGTCGTGGTAGAGCAGGGCGCGCGAGTAATAGGTGAGCGCCTCGGTCGGCACTTGTCGGTTCATCCGCTGCTCCGAGGCCTGCTTTTGCAACGCGGGCAGGTTCGCGTCGCGCATGAGCTTCATGGCCACGGTGCGGATCAGGTCGAACAAGTGGTCACGCTGCATCCGGTCCGACTCGACCTTGACGATCTCGCTCGTCTCGACGTTGATGAGCCGCGCGTCCAGCCGGAAGTCGCCGTAGAAGTCGATGAAGACGCCCGTGACTACGTAGCGTGCCCCGACCAGCTTGCCGATCTTCGCCGCGGTCTGTGGATCCACCCGCCCTGCCGCACTCAGGTTTTGCTCGTCGATCAGCTTCTGCAATTCCTCCCGCTCGACCACCCGGGCTGCCGCATTGGCGGCCAGATCGGAGATCATCAGGCCCGCGATCCCCTTCTGCAGGGCGTCGAAGTTGTCCTTGTCCTGCCCGTAAGAGCCGCCGTTGTCGAATGGAAATACGGCAATCCCGGGACGGGTGTCCTGCCCGCGTGCCTGAGCACCCACCCCGCCCACGGCAGGCCACAGCAGGGTCAGAGTGAAGAGCGAAACGATCGAACGCGAACCCATAGCATGCTCCTCGGATCAGAGAGTCAGGGTCATCCCTTCCCGCGCCGCCAACACCTCCGCCGGCGTACCCCGCGCCTTGGCCGCGCGGCGGGCCGCGGTGAGCAACCCATCGACCTCCGCGTCGCCGTGCTCCGGCTCGTGATGGAATAGCACGAGCCGCCGCACGCCGGCCTCCGCCGCGAGCGTCACCGCTTCCTCGAAGGTGGAATGGCCCCATCCACGGTGCTGCTCGAGCTCCTGCGGCGTATACATCGCGTCGTGGATCAGGAGCTCCACGTTTGCCAGGAACGCCACGAGATCCTTGCGCCACGTCGCCGGCGTGTCGTAATGGCCCCCCGGTCCCAGTTCGTTGTCCGTCACATAGGCCATGCTCGCGCCCCCCGCGGCGGCCGCCGGCGTGAGCCGATACCCCAGCGTCGTGCCGGGGTGCCGTAGCCGCATGGCGCGCACCCGGAACGCACCCACGGTGAACTCGCCCGGGTCCACCTGCTGCACCGTCAACTTGGCCGACAGTGCATCGAGCGGGATGGGAAACACGGCCGGATCCATCTGTTGCCGGAGGATCGCCTCGAGCGACGTGGTGCCCTGCCTGGAGCCCCAGATTCGCACTGCATTCCCCGGCGAGAAGAACGGCTTGAAGTGGGGCAGCCCCTGAATGTGGTCCCAGTGGGCGTGCGAGAGCAGGATCTCCGCGTTCACGGCGCCGTTCTGACGCTCCACGAGCTGGAGCCCCAGCGCGCGAATCCCGGTGCCGGCGTCGAGGATAACGAGCTGACCCCCGGCGCCCTCCACGGCCACGCACGGCGTGTTGCCGCCGTAGCGCGCGGTGTGGGCCCCGGGGGTGGGGATTGAGCCCCGCGTTCCCCAAAAGGTCACCGTGTAGGCCATCGGTCCCGGCACGCCGTACCTAGGGCTAAGTTACGGAAAATCGGGCATGTAGGACAAGCTGCCGGCTCACCCGCCCCCCGTGACCCACCTCACGCCGGGGGGCGCGACTCACGACCGCCCCGCCGACGCCTCCAGCGCGGCGCGGTCGCGAATCAGGATCTCCCGGCGGCTGATCTCGATGTAGCCTTTCTCGACCAGCTCGCGCATCGTCCGGCTCACCGTCTCGCGGCTCGAGCCGATCATCTGGGCGATGGTGTGGTGTGTGAGGCGGCGGGTGATACGACTCGACCCCGCTTCGTCGGCGAGGTCGAGGAGCAGCTGGGCCACGCGGCCGTTGACGTCGAGGAGGACGAGGCTCCCCACCTTCTCGTCCACGCGCCGCAGGCGGCGGGAGAGCTCCCGCAGCAACCCCATCGCGATCCCCGGCGATTGCTGCAGAATGCTTTGGAAGTCCTCGCGTCGGATCACGAGGAGATTCGAGTCTTCCATCGCGATCACGTGCGCCGAGCGGGGTTCCTCGTCGATGAGTGACATCTCGCCGAAGAAGTCCCCCTCGCCCAGCACGGAGAGAATGACTTCCCGCCCGTCTTCCCCGATGAGGACCACCTTGACCTGCCCCTTGGCCACGACGTACAGCGCATCGCCGGGGTCGTCCTCGAAGAGAATCACGGAGTTGCGGGGGTAGCTGCGCTCGCGGGTGATCTCGGCCACCCGATCGAGCTCAGCAGGAGAGAGTTGGCCGAAGAGCGGGACTTTTTGGAGGATGGCCGTCACCGACACGCGGAGGTTCCCCTCGGGTTTGGGGGCTAATGGTGGCGCAAGCTTACGTATTGGCGTGCCCGGTGTCAATGTGGTGCCTTGCCGCCAACTCATGACGCCAGTTATATTTCCGGGTCTTTCGTGCCATTGACATCTACGCCAGGATACAGTGCAGTGAAACCCGGAATTCACCCCGCCTACCAGCGCGCCCAAGTCCAGTGCGCCTGCGGCAACAGCTTCGTGACGCGGTCCACAGTGCCCGTGATCCACGTCGAAATCTGCGCCAAGTGCCACCCCTACTACACCGGGAAGCAGAAGCTCCTGGACACGGCCGGGCGCGTGGAGCGGTTCCGCCAGAAATACGCGACGGACAAGACGACCGGCTGACGCATGGAGGCCCGACTCCGCCAGGCGCTCGCACGGGCGGAGGAGGTCGCCCGAGCCCTGGCCGACCCTGAGACCGCGCGGCATCCGGCCAAGCTGAAGCAGCTGGGCCGCGAGCACGCGCGGCTCGACGCCATTCGCCAAGCCCACAGCCGCCTCGAGCGGTTCCAGGGCGAGCTGGCCCAGGCGCGGGAGGTGCTCCAGGACAAGGACCCCGAGCTCTCCCAGTTGGCACGTGCGGACGTGGAGCGGCTCCGCCCCGAGATCGAGCGGGCGGAAGCCCTGCTGGCGGACCTGCTCACACCGACCGATCCCCTCGACGACCGTGACGCCATCGTGGAGATCCGCGCCGGAACGGGTGGCGACGAGGCGGCGCTATTCGCGGCGGACCTGTTCCGCATGTACACGCGCTACTGCGAGCGCCGCGGGTGGAAGGTCGAGGTACTGGCGCTCTCGGAAGGGAACCTCGGTGGTCTGAAGGAGGCGATCTTTGCGGTGCGGGGGCCCAAGGTGTACGGCACGCTCCGCTACGAGTCGGGCGTGCACCGCGTGCAACGCATCCCCGAAACCGAGACACAGGGTCGACGCCATACGTCCGCCGCGACGGTGGCGGTCCTCCCGGACGCGGAAGAGGTGGACGTCAAGATCGAAGACAAAGACCTGCGCATCGACGTATTTCGCTCGGGCGGACCGGGTGGCCAGAGCGTCAACACGACGGACAGCGCGGTGCGGGTGACGCACCTCCCGACGGGGCTCGAGGTGAAGTGCCAAGACCAGAAGTCGCAGCTCCAGAACAAGATCAAGGCGCTGGAGATCCTGCGCGCGCGGCTGCTCGACCGCATGCTCGCCGAACAGGAAGCGGCGCGCGCAAGGGAGCGGCGGGCTCAAGTGGGCACGGGCGACCGATCGCAGAAGATCCGTACCTACAATTTTCCCCAGAACCGCATCACCGACCACCGCATCGGCTTCACTACCCACGACCTCGCTGAGGTGATGGACGGGAAGCTCGACGAGCTGATCGCGGCCCTCAGGCTCGCCGGGGAGAAGGAACGGCTCAGTGCCTGAGCGCGCTGCACCTCATTCAGCGATCGCGGGCGCGCTCGAGGAGGCCGTCGGGCGGCTGGCGCGCTCGGGGCTTCACAGCCCGCGCCGCGAAGCGACGACGCTCTGGGCTGCGGTGGCCGGCTCAGAGACCACGCCCGGCGACGTCTGGCTGCGACGCGACCAGCAGCCCCCGCCTGAGCTGGCAGAGCGGTTTTCGCAGGCCGTCGAGCGTCGCTCCAGAGGGGTCCCGTCCGCCTACGCGGTCGGTCGGGTGGGCTTCCGCACGCTCGATCTGAAGCTCGACGCGCGGGCATTGATCCCGCGGCCCGAGACCGAAGGACTCGTCGATCTGGTGTTGCGATGGACCCGGGGAACGGCTGGGGAAGGGGGAAGGGGGAAGCGCGGGGTCGTGGCCGACATCGGTGCCGGGTGTGGTTGCATCGCCCTGGCGCTGGCCATCGAAGGCGACTTCGAGCGTGTGATCGCCATCGAGCGGTCGCCCGGAGCGGCGGCGCTGGCGCGGGAAAACGTGGCGCTGGTGCGGCCCGCCGTGCCCGTGGAAGTGCGGGAGGGAGACCTCCTGGCGCCGCTCGCGGGGGAGCGCTGCCGGGCGATCGTCTCGAACCCGCCGTATCTGACGCAGGCCGAGTATCTCGAGCTGGACCCGACAGTGCGTGACTTCGAGCCCCGCGGGGCGCTGGTCAGCGGATCGGACGGGCTCGACGCGACGCGCGCGCTGGTCGGGGGCGCCGCCGCACTGCTCGCCCCCGGCGGCCTGCTGGCGCTCGAGATCGACGAGCGGCGCGCGGTGCGGGTCCGGGCGCTGGCGCGCGACTACGGCTGGGCGCGCGTCGGGATCCACGAAGACCTGTTCGGGCGGCCGCGGTTCTTGTTGGCCTTTGCCAAGGAGGGTGCGTGATCGATCAGAAGGCGGGGGAGCTCGGCCGGCTGCTGGGGCAGAGCGAGGAGTACAAAGCCCTGGTCCGGGCGAGCGACCGGATGCGCGAGGACACGACCTGCAAGCAGCTCCTGGCCGAGGTCGAGCGGATCGCCCGCGACATCGAGCGCGCGGCCCAGGAGAATCGCGAGCCGCCCCGCGAGCAGGTCGAGCAGTACGATCGCGCGCTTCAGAGCGTCCAGTCGAATACGGTGTATCAGCAAGTTGTGGCCGCGCAGGCGAACTTCGAAAAACTGATGGCCAAGGTAAACGCGCGGATCTACGAGGGTATGAAGCAGGGGGCCGCGAGCCCCATCATCACGCTGGGATGACGTTCATCGTCGTGGAGGGCCCGGAAGGGGCGGGGAAGTCGACGCTGCTGCGCTGGCTGGCGGCCCGGTTCCGCGCCGACGGCCGTGCCGTCGTGACGGTGCGCGAGCCCGGCGGGACGCCCGTCGCGGAAGCGGCGCGCAAGGCGGTCCTGGGATTCCCGCACGAGATGGCCCCCGCCGCCGAGTTGTTCCTGTTCCTCGCGGCGCGGGCCGACCTGGTGCATAAGGTCATCCGTCCCGCGCTCGCTGCGGGACAGGTGGTCCTGGCCGACCGGTTCGAGCTTTCGACCATGGCCTACCAAGTGGCCGGCGGCGGGTTAGCGTACGAGGAGGTGGCTCGGGCCAACCGGCTGGCCACGGGGGGTCTCGCACCGGACTTGACGCTCGTGCTCGACGTGCCAGTGGCGATCGGCCGCGAGCGGCAACGCGCGGCACGCAAGGTGCAGGACCGGTTGGAGCGGCAGGACGATGGGTTCCACCGGCGCGTGCTCGAGGCGTACCGTGGCGCCGCGGGGCCCGGGGTAGTCCACATCGATGCCACACAGTCCAAGAGGGCCGTGCAAGATGCCGCATGGCGCGAGGTCATGGCGGTGACCGTACTCTCAACGCGAGGCGTGTCATGAAGCTCCGAAAGATCCTGGTCGTCGCCGTCATCTCGTGTGTCGCGCTCGCGACGGGTGGCTGGCTGTTGCAGCGCGAGGCCGTGCCGGAGGGATCCGTGTACCAGCAGGCGCGCCTGTTCGAGGACGTGCTGGCGCACGTCGCCGACTACTACGTCGACTCGCTCGACGAGCGGCAACTCTACCAGATGGCGATCGACGGCATGCTCGACCAGCTGCACGACCCGTATTCGGTCTTCCTCAAGCGCGACGACTTCCGCGCTCTGTCCGAGGCGACCACCGGCAACTACGGCGGGCTGGGCATCCAGATCGACGTGCGCGACGGGTGGATCACGGTCGTGGCGCCGCTGCCCGACACGCCGGCCGAGCGGGCCGGCATCCAGTCGGGCGATCAGATCGTCACCCTGGACGGCCGCTCGACCGAAGGCTGGAAGAACGACCAGGCGGTGAAGGAGCTGCGCGGTCAGCCGGGCACGAAAGTCGAGCTTCGGGTGCACCGCGTGGGCGTGGAGCAGCCGCTCACGTTCAAGCTGAACCGCGCCACGATCCACATTCGCTCGGTGCAGGTCGCGATGATGCTCGACGACAAGGTCGGATACGTCCAGTTGAGTCCGGTGAGCGAGACGTCAGCGGCGGAGCTGACGGAGGCGGTGGGGAATCTGGTGCAGAAGGGGATGAAATCGCTGGTGCTCGACCTGCGCAGCAACCCGGGCGGCCTGCTCGATCAGGGCGTGGCCGTGAGCGAGCTGTTCCTCGACCCGGGTCAAGAGGTCGTGGCGACGCGCGGCCGGGCACCCAACATCACGCGCTCGTTCCGGGACACCAAACCCCAGCCGTGGCCCGGCCTGCCGATCGTGGTGCTCGTGAACGGCGGCACTGCCAGCGCCGCCGAGATCATCACCGGCGCGCTCCAGGATCACGATCGCGCCCTGGTTGTCGGGACGCCTACATTCGGGAAGGGGCTCGTGCAGTCGCTCTGGCAGCTCACACCGGAGACGGCGCTCAAGCTGACCACGGCGCGTTGGTACACGCCGAGCGGCCGCACCATTCAGCGCAAGAGCAAGAACGAGGCCGATCAGGAGGCGCAGGCCGTCGCGGCGGAGCAGGGTCGCGATACGACGAAGAGTGATTCCGCGCCGGTGTTCCACACCGACCGAGGCCGCACGGTGGTGGGTGGCGGCGGGATCCGGCCGGATCTGTTCGTCAGCCCGGACACCTTCACGACCGCGGAGCGGAACTTCATGAGAACGCTCGGCGACAAGATCCCGGTGTTCCGGGACGTGCTCTCCACCTACTCGCTCGAGCTCAAGGGGACGGGTCGCGTCAGTGACCCCTCCTTCACCGTGAGCGCCGAGATGGTGAGCGAGGTGCTGCGCCGCCTCCGGACCAGGGGCGCGGTCGTTCCCGACAGCCTCATGGCCGGTGCGCACACCCTCATCGCCCAAGAGCTCGGCTACGAGACCACGCGCTACGTGTTCGGTCGGCCGACCGAGGTGCGCCGGCGGATGGCGGAGGATCACCAGGTGCAGGCGGCGCTCGGCCTGGCGCGCCGCGCCCGGTCGCCGCAGGACCTGCTCTCCCTCGCCCCGGCCAAGCCCCCCGCGAACCAGCGGAACTAGTGCCGTTCCGACGCCCGGAGGCTTCGCGCAGGCCCGCGGTCGGGATCATCGGGCCGGGGCGCGCGGGCCTGGGCCTCGCGCTGGCGCTGACGCGTGCCGGCTACACCGTCCGGCTGCACGGCCGCCGCAAGAAGGCCGTTCCGAAGCCGCTGCAGCTCGCCGTCGGGCCCCCTGACGCTTCCCCGCCGCCCGCCTGGGTCGCCCAGGCGGGCGTCGTCATTCTCGCCGTGCGGGACGACGCCATCCGCCCACTGGCGGAGGCGCTCGCGCGCGGCGGCGCGATCCGGCCGGAGCACGTGGTGCTCCACCTCTCAGGCGTCCAGGGCCAGGAAGCGCTGGGCCCCCTCGTCCCGTCACGCGCCGCGCTCGGCTCGCTCCACCCGCTTCAGACCATCGTGGATCCGGAGCGCGCGCCCGAGCGCCTGAAGGGCGCCTGGGCTGCTGTGGAGGGGATGCCGCGGGCGCTCGAGGCGGCGGAGGCGATCGCCCGGGACTTGGGGATGCACCCGTTCCGCATTACCGGCAAGGCGAAGGCGATCTACCACGCGGGCGCCGTGTTCGCGTCCAACTATTTCGTCGTGGTGCAAGCGGTCGCCCAGCGCCTGCTGCGGCACGCGGGCCTCACGGACGCCGCGGCGTGGCAGGCCCTACGCCCGCTCGTGGAGGGCACGCTGGAGAATCTGTCACACGAGCAGCCGAAGGACGCGCTCACGGGCCCAGTCGTGCGTGGCGACGCCAGCACCATCCGCCGCCATCTCGAGTCGCTCACCCAAGATGACGCGCTCTTGTACCGGGCGCTGGGGCGCGCGGCGCTCGAGCTCGCCGAGAAACGGGGAATGGACGAAGCGACGGCGGCACGGGTCGCCGACGCGCTCGCTACTGATCTACCACTCGTACTCCGGCCGGAGGCGAGAAAGTAAATTCGCGACCCGGCGCTCCGTGGTTCACCTTGAGATTCCCGAGGATCACGGTCCGCTGCTGGCCGGAGGCCTCTGTGATGTCGATGCGCCGCACTAGCCCGTCGTTCCGGTCCACCCAGATCACTGCACCGCTGTAGGGCTGGTCTTGCTGCTTCGGGGTGAGCGCGACCATGTCCACCACCGTACCGCCGAGTGAGTCCGCCCGCACGTAGCGCGCGCTGTAGCGCTCGCGCGGTCGCTCCACGAACTGGCCGATCAGATTCGGTCCCGTGGTGCCCACCGCGGGAATGCGCGAGCGGATCACCTGCCCAGGCGTGGTGCTCGGCGTATACAGCCACAGGTACCGGCCGTCCGCCACGATGCGGTCGCCTTTGGGCGCCGTGAACCGCATCGCGAAGCGGCTCGGCCGCATCTGATACAGCTTGCCCCGCGTCGTGTCGGGGCTGCCGATCAGCGGATTGACGATGACCTGGACGAAGTCGGCGCTGAGGGTGCTGATCGTCTGGTAGGTCTGGCTGGCGCGGTCGAGGACGGGCCAGGGGTCGGGGGTTTGGAGGCCGAGGAAAATTCCGATTGCGGCGATTGCGGATTGCGGATTGCGGATTGCGGATTCAAAAGCAGTTCGCCGTGTCGGACGCTCAGTCTCGCGACTCGCGACGTTGTCCATCCAATCCGGAATCCGCAATCCGCAATCCGCAGTTTTTCTCACGCTCCCACCGACGCCGGCTCGGCGACGCGCCGTCCGATCACCTCCGCGATCACCCGGACCTCGCGCATCAGCTGCGCGAACTGGTCAGGGAAGAGCGATTGCGCGCCGTCGGACAGGGCCTGATCGGGGTGGGGATGTACCTCGACGATGATGCCGTCCGCGCCCGCGGCTACTGCCGCTCGCGCCATCGGGATCACCTTGTCCCGCAGCCCGGTGCCGTGCGATGGGTCGGCGACGATCGGCAAGTGCGACAGCTTGTGCACCACGGGAATGGCCGTGAGGTCGAAGACATTGCGGGTCGTGGTGTCGAAGCCGCGGATGCCCCGCTCGCACAGGATCACCGCGTGGTTCCCCTCGGCCAGCAGGTACTCGGCGGAGAGCAGCAGCTCCTCGATCGTGGCGGACAGCCCGCGCTTGAGGAGCACAGGCTTTTTCGCCCGCCCCGCGGCCTTGAGGAGCGAGGAGTTCTGCATGTTGCGGGCACCGATTTGGATGATGTCGGCGACCTCGGCGACATATCCCACCCCTTCGGGGTCCATGGCTTCGGTACAGAGCAGCAGTCCCGTCTCGTCGCGCGCCTTGGCGAGCAGCTGGAGACCGGGCCGGCCGAGCCCCTGGAATGCGTAGGGCGAGGTGCGAGGCTTCCAGGCCCCGCCGCGCAGGATCACCGCTCCCGCTTCGCGCACCAGGCGCGCCGCCTCGAGGATCTGCCGTTCGGACTCCACCGAGCACGGGCCGGCGATCGCCACCACCTCCGTCCCTCCGACCGCCACGCCGCCAGGGAGTCGGACGACCGTGTTTTCGCCCTTCCATTCGCGGCTCACCTGCTTGTACGGCTTCGAGACGTGGATGATCTCCTGCACGCCCGGGAGCGCCTCGAGCCGCGACGCGTCGACCCGCCCGTCGTTGCCGACGAGGCCGACGGCCGTGCGCTGCGCCCCGGGCATCGGGCTGGCCTTGTAGCCCAGTTCTTCGATGACGGCGACGACGCGCTGGATCTCTGCGTCGGTGGCCCCGTGTCGCATCACGATCAGCACCGCTCAGGCTCCTCCGATGACAAACCGGTCGCCGTCGCGCGCGGCCGCGATCGGCCCGCTGAACCGCACCGCGGCGGCCCGTGCCGGGTCCGAAGTTTCTACCGGCGGATAGAAGTGCGTCAAGACGAGGCGCCGAGCCCCGGCTTCTCGCGCCAGATCGCCAGCGCGTTCCGGAGTGAGATGAATGTCCATGGCCATCGCCTCGGGGAGCGAGCACTCCGCGAGCAGCAGGTCGGCGCCCGCCGCCCAGCGGGCGAGCGGGCTCGAGGGGCCGGTGTCCCCCGTGTAGACGAGCCGTCCCTCCGGCGCCGCCACCGCCAGCGCGACGCTCTCCGGCGTGTGCGGCACCGGGAAGGTCTCGAGATTCACATCGGCGTCGAGCGGGAACGGCTCGCCGCCCCGCACATCGAGGATGCCGATCGGGAACCCTGGGTCGAGCAGCCAGGGGCCGTATCCCTCGGCGAGCGCCTTGATCAGCCGCACCACGCCCGGCGGCCCGAGGATGACGAGGGGCTCCTCGCGGGCCGGCACCGTGGTGTACTTGAGGGCGTACACGAGCATCGGCAACTCGCCCCAGTGGTCGGGATGAAAGTGCGACAGCACCACGTGCGTGACCTGGTGCCACGGCAGCCCGAACTCGGCGAGCCGGTGCAGGGCCCCCGCGCCGCAGTCGAGCAGGATCTTGAGCCGGCCGCGGCTCACCCAATGACACGCCGACGTGCGGCTTGCCGACGGGGCGACCGTCCCCGTTCCCACGGTGACCAGTTCCATGACGCTAGCGGTCCCTCCCCCGAAACACGATTCGTCTGAACTGAATTACCCCCCCCGCCCGCAACTTGTACAGATAGACGCCGGGCGGCAGTTCGCGCCCGTCGTCGGCGCGGCCGTCCCACATGAGACGCACATCGCAAGTGGGGCCGCCGGGCCCGCTCCGGCCGTAACGGCCGGCGGGAAGAATTCCCGGGAAATTGGGCCCTGGCACGAAGCGCCGCACCGGGTTGCCGCGTAGATCGAGCACGGCGAGCTCCACGATCGCAGGGACCGCGAGATCGAACCAGAGGCACGTCGCCTCCCGTCCGTCGGCGGGAAAGGGGTTCGGGAAATTCTGATAGAGCAGCGTCGTCGGCGGAGTCGACCCGTCGACCACCATGAACACGCCCTGGCTTCGCACGAGGGTCGTATCGGCTCCGGCGTGCACGATCAGCGACCACACGTACGCCGCGTCGCGCTCGAGCGGGCGTGGCAGCTGAAATACCGTATCGCTCAAGCCCGCGACGGTGAATTCGGGACTGTTCGCGAATTGGGCTCCGGCGCGGCGCACCGTGAAATCGTAGCGGAGCGGCCCGGGCGGCGCGCTCACTGCGGGCGACTGCCAGGTGAAGACGGGCTGGACCTCCGCCGTGTTCACGCCGGCCGGCGTCGAGAACGCGGTGAGCGTGGCCCAGGGCGGTACGACGATCGGCCCGAGGGCGCCGCTCGTGGCGGTGACGCCCGTCGCGGCCGTGGCGTCGACCCGCCAGAACAGCGGCCGTCCGGGCTTGAGCGCGCGCCGCAGCGCGTAGCTCGTGGCTGTCGTCAGCGTATCGACGACGAGGTACAGGAAGGCGGCGTCTCGGGCGATGCGGAGGCGGTAGGTGATCGGGGCGGCGTACGGAGGGGGGGTGCTCACCGACCACGAGAACGACGGCGTGATCGACGCCAGCACCGCCCCGGTGGGCGTGAGCGGGGTGATCGCGGTCGGGAACACCGCGCTGGCGGCCACGTCGGGGCGGCCCCACCCTCGCAGGCTGTCGGGCGCGGCGTGGTTCGCCGCGTAGGCTTGCAGCGCTTGACGGAGCCCGCCGGGCCCAAGACCGGGATGGAGCTGCTTGAGGAGCGCCGCGGCAGCGGCGAGCAGCGGCGTCGCAAAGGAGGTGCCGTTGAACCGGCCGAGGGCATTGGGGGCGCTGAGCACGCAGACGAGCACGCCGGGCGCGGTGAGGTCCGGCTTCAGCCGGCCGTCCGCAGTCGGGCCGCGCGATGAGAAGCTCGCGAGCGCGCCGAGCGAGTCCTCCGCGCCGGCGGTGATCACGGAATCCGCGTCCCCGGGCGTGACCAGGGTCCGAAAGCGTGGGCCCCCGTTCCCGGCCGCCGTCACGACGAGCATGCCGTGGGCCGCGGCGCTCTCGGCCGCCACGGTCGTGACCGCCACCCGGCCGTTCAGATCGGCCGGCGAGTAGGTGAAGCCATCGTCAAAGGCGAGATAGCCGAGGCTGGACGAGACGATGTCGACGCCGATCGAATCGGCCCACTCCAGCGCGCGCACGTAGTTCAGCTCCTCGATCCGTGTTTCGGACCGTACGTCCTCGGTCTTGGCGAGCAGGTACGCGGCGCCGGGCGCGACCCCGCGCAGCCGGCCGGGGACGCGTCCCGCGAGGAGCGACCACACCGCGGTGCCGTGGAACTGCGCTCCGGGCTGGTCGTTGGGCTGATCGCGCACCACGGAATCGCCGAACACGAAATCGTACTGCGCCGTGACCGTGACGCCCGCGAACGCCGCAGCCGCGGTGTTGAAGCCGCCGTCAAGAATGGCGATTCGCACCCCCCTCGCGTCGTACCCGGCGTCGGCGAGCGGGCGCAGGTCGAGCTGGCGGTAGGGCATCTCGGAGGGGCCGTAGGTGGGGTCCCCGCCCGCGGGGCAAGTATCGATGGCGGTCGCGGCCTGCGCCGCTGGATCCGGGCCGGGCGCCGGGCGCCAGCGGCCGGCGGGCTGGATGCGGCGGAGCAGCGCCTCGCGCGCCAGCTCGCGCAGGCCCGCCGTAGGCACGTCGACCCCGAGCGCGTGCAGCCAGCGGCTGCGGACGCGCACCCGCGCGCCGGCGGCGGCCGCGCGGGCCGCGGCTCGCTCGAGCGGGACGGCAGGCTGCACGAACAGCCACACGGTGAGCGTCGTGTCCCGCTGCCAGACGCGCGGCAGGACCGGAGACACGGCGGGCCGCTGCGCTGCGAGGCCTGCCGGAGCGGCGAGGGCGAGGAGCGCGGCGGCCCGGATGGACCGTGGCACGCGGGGCTAGACCGGTTCCATCTGGCCCAGGCGCACGCCCACGATCGTGGACACCCCCGGCTCCTGCATCGTGACGCCGTAGACGGCGTCGGCCGCCTGCATGGTGCGCGGGTTGTGAGTGATGACGATGAACTGGGTTTGATCCTTGAACTCGGCGAGCAGCCGCACGTAGCGGCCCACGTTGGCGTCGTCGAGCGGGGCGTCGACTTCATCGAGCAGGCAGAACGGGCTCGGTTTGCTGAGGAAGATGGCGAACAGCAGCGACACGGCGACCAGCGTGCGCTCGCCCGAGGAGAGCAGGTGGATGCGCTGGGTGCGCTTGCCGCGCGGCGCCGCGTGGATCTCGATCTCGCTCTCGAGCGGCTCGTCCTCGTTGGCGAGCCGCACATCGCACTCGCCGCCGCCGAACAGCGTCTGGAACACCGAGCGAAAGTTCTCGCGCACCTTGCCGAACGACTCGAGGAACATTCCCTTCGCGGTCTGATCGATCTCGCGCGCCGCTTGTTGCAGGGACTGACGCGCAGCCACCAAATCGTCACGCTGCGTCATGAGGAATTCGAGGCGCTTCATCTCCTCGCCGTGTTCTTCGACGGCCAGTGCGTTGACCGGACCCACGGCCTCGATCGCGGCTTTGAGCCGGTCGTTTTCCTGGCGCAGCCATTCGAAGTCGCCCGGCACCTCCGGCGCGGCGGCGAGCAATTGGTCGAGCGGCTTGCGCCATTCGGCCTGCACGCGCTCGACGAGCCCGCGCTTGCGCCCTAGGATCTCGGTGCGCTCGAGCTCGAGCCTGTGCTCCTCGGCGCCGAGGCTGTCCAGGCCGCTGCGGGCCTCATCGAGCGCCGCCTCCGCTTGGGCGACCTGCCCTTCCGCCTGTTGCACCGCGGCCCCGGCCTCCTGTGCGGCGGTGTCGAGCGTCCCGAGGGCGAGGCGGCGCTCTTTGAGCGCGTCCGCCCACTCGCCCTGCTGGGCGGTCAGGGCCGCGGTATCGCGGTCGATGGTCGCGATCTCTTCCGCGAGGGTCGCCCCCTGGTGGCGCGCCGCATCCGCGTCGCCACCGGCACGCGCGGCCCGCTCGCGTGCAGTGGCGAGACGCGCCTCCACCTGGGCGGCCTCGACCTGCCAGCGCACCCGCTGCTCGCGCGCGGCCTCCTGCTGTGTTTCGAGCTCCATCAGGCGCGCGCGCTCGGCCCCCAGCCGCTCGTCGAGCCGCACCCGTTCGACCTCGTGCCGCTCGAGCTCACCGTGCAGCGCGGTAAGTCGGGCCTCCACCTCTGCCAGTCGGGTCGAGAGTCGATCGACCTGCGCCGTCGCGTCCGCGGCCTCCCGCTGTGCGTGAGCGGCGGCGCGCTCGGCGTCGCCTTTCAGAGCGCCCGCCTCGAGCTCGTGCGCGCGGGCCCGCTCCGCCGCTGCTCCCGCCGCCGCGAACCCGGCTTCGGCCGCGGTCAACTCCCCGAGCGTCTTACCCAACGCCCCCGCAGCCGCTCCTCGACGCGCCTCCGTCTCCCCCAACTCCTGCGTCAGCGCGTCGAGCTCGGCGCGCCGCTCGAGCGGCCCCCCGCCGGCGGCCCCGGCGCCGGCGAGAAACACCGCGCCGTTCGCGCGACGCAGCGCGCGCCCGCCGTCGAGCACTTCGTGACCCGCGAGCAGGGTACGCACCCATGCTGCCGCCGGCCCGTCGACCCGCAACTCGTCCGTGAGGGGATGCCCGTCGGCGGCGCGGCGGGGACCGGGCGTACACGGCAACAGCACGAGCGGCCCCGGCTGTGCTTGCTCGTGCCAGCGGCGGATCGCTGCCACGGCGTCCTCGTCGCGCACCAGCACGGCGTGCAGCCACTCGCCGAGCAACTGCTCGGCGAGCTGCGCGTCACGTCGGCTGGTGCGCACGAAGTCCGAGAGCGGGCCCAGCACCGCGTCGCCGAACTGCGCTTTGTCCTTGAGCAGCGCTTGGGCAGCCGGGGCGAGGCCGACCCGCTGGCGCTCGAGCTCGGCGAGCGCGTCGCGCCGGGCCGTCACCTGCGCGACCGCTTCCTCCGCCTGACGCTGCGCAGCGCGGTCGTGCGTCTCCTGCTCCTTGAGCTCGGCCGCGCGCCGCCGCGCGTGCTCGAGCTCCTCCGCCGCCTGCGCCGCCGCCCGCGCCCGCGCCTGCGCCTCCTGTGCCCGCCCACTCGCCTGGGCGGTCGCCGCCCACTCAACCTCCGCGCGCGCGGCGCGCTCCCCCGACGCCTGGGCCAGCTGCTGCCCCAGCTCCAGCCGCTCCCGCTCGAGCGCCGCGCGTTCTCCCTCCAATGCCCGGAACCCCTCCGCTCGGCGCTGCAGGTCCTCCTCCAGCTCGCGCACCGTCGTGCGCTGAGCGAGCAGCCGGTCGCGGACCTCTTGCTCCAGCGCGGCGCGGCCGGCCAGCTCCTGCCCGACCGATGCGAGGTCGCGCTCGGCTGCGTCGCACTCGGTCGCGGCCGCGCTCCGCTCCCGTTCCGCCTGGACGACGCGGGCCTCCTCCTGCCCGCGCCGCTGCCCGGCCGTCGCGCGGCGTTGCCCGGCGTTGCGCAGGCGCTCAGCGGCGAGCGCCAGGTCGCCTTCCAGCCGCCCCACCTCCAGCTTCGCGTCGGCTAGGCGCCGCTCCACCTCCGTGCGTTGCGCCTCGGCCGCATGCCGCGCCTGCACTCGCGCCTCGCGCTCGTGCTCCGCTGCGCCAAGCCGTCCCCGGCCTCCGGGGAGCGCGGCCGCCAGGCGTTCGGCCCGCTTGCCCAGGTCGCCTAGTGCGAGATCGAAGTCCTCGAGCTCGCGCCGCACCAGCGTCAGCGCGATCCCGAAACGCTCTTCGATCATCTTCCCGTACCGCTCCGCCTTCCCCCGCTGGCGCGCGAGCGAACGGACCTGCGTCTGCACCTCGCCGACCAGGTCTTCGAGGCGCGCCAGATCCGCCGCCGTCTCCTCGAGCCGCCGCTCGGTGCTTTCCCTCCGGTTGCGATACAGGCCGATCCCCGCCGCCTCCTCGAACAACGCCCGGCGCTCCTCTGCCTTCTCGGAGAGCAGCGCCTCAATCATCTTCGCTTCCATCACTACAGCGGCGTCCGCGCCGAGGCCCGTGCCGCGCAGCAGGTCCTGGATGTCGCGGAGGCGGACGGACGAGCGGTTGAGGAGGTATTCGCTCTGGCCGGCGCGGGACAGCCGGCGCGTGACGACGACTTCTTGATAGGCCAGGGGGAGCGTGCCGTCGGAGTTGTCGAACACGAGAGACACTTCCGCGACGTTCACGGGCCGCCGGCCGGTCGATCCCTGGAAGATCACGTCCTCCATCTTGCCGCCGCGCAGCAGGCGGGGCGACTGCTCGCCCAGCACCCAGCGCACCGCGTCGGAGATGTTCGACTTACCGCACCCGTTGGGGCCGACGATCGCGGTGACGCCCGCGTCGAACGGTAGCTCCACCGTGGCCGCAAACGACTTGAAGCCCGACAGCTCGAGTCGGGTAAGTCTCATGGTCTGGTCCTCGTTCGTGTCACGAGGGTGGCCGGAACGTGGGCGCGCTTGAGCTGCGCCTCGGCGAGGCTCGCCTGGTCGGGGGTTTCGAACGCGCCTACCAGGAGGGCGCCCTCCGCGCCCCACGGGACCGCCGGAATGCCGCGGGCGCGCAGGCGATCGGGCCGCCCCGTTTGGGCGAGCGCGAAGGAGTACGGCGCCCGCAGCACGTCGCCCTGGCCCTTCGGGGCCAGGCCGCTCGCCCACAACGCGGCGCGCGTCGCGGCAGCGGAGTCGCGCGTCGCGAAGGCGCCCGCGAGCACGCGATACCAGACGGCCGCGCCCCCTCCCCGCCGCCCCTCCAGCGCGACCGGCGTCACGAAGGCCGGCAAGTGGTCGTGCGTCGCGAGACGATCAGCCAGGGCGAGTGCCTTATCGACGCTGGCGTAGGCTGCGAGCTGCACGGCCCAGGGGAGCGAGTCCAGCCGGGGCGCCGGGGCGGCGGTCGGGCGCACGCGCGGCGGGACGGGCGTCGGGGAGGCGGCGCGATGCTCGGCGCCGCTGGCCCGGATGGACTCCCCGCCCGTGGTGAACAGCGCCCAGCCTCCTGCCGCCCCCGCGACCAGCGTCGCCGCAACCAGGACGGGTCGGGTGCGGCGGTTCGCGGCCCGCCTGGCCGGATGCGGCAGCGGCAGGGGACGCGACGCCCTCGAGGGGGCGGCCGGTGCGCGGAGATCCCGCGCCGGGCCCGGTGCCGGCGTCCAGTGCTCGCGTACCACGCCGACCAGCGGGATGCCGCGCTCGAGCGCGGCGGTGATCCCTTGGCCGATGGAAGACTCCGGCTCAAAGCCGTCCGGTGAGAGCACGATCAGGCCGTCCGGCACGGCCGACAGGCGGGCGAGCCCGCCCGCCGAGAGATAAAGCAGCAGCAGCGCGCCCTCCACGCGGAACCCGCCGTGCAGCTTCTTCCACCGCTCGTGTCCGAACAGCTCGCCCGGATGCGCCGTGTACGCGCCCGCAGCGATGAAAAAGACGTGGTCGACCTCGTGAGCGGTCTTCGTCAGCGACACGCCGTATTCGAACGCGTCGACGATGCCTTCGGTGGGCGTGAGCCCCGCCACCTCGTGCAGCGTGGGGTCTTCGATCCAGAGATCGACGAGCGCGACGCGGCGCCCGTGCAGCGCCGCCGCGCGCGCCACGTCCCAGGCGGCCGCCGCGGCCCACCTCAGGTCGCCGGTGGCGGGCACGAGGGCGACCAGCGCCTGCCCGTCGACGAGCGGAGGGATCAGATTGTCGAGACGCGAGCGCGGGAGTGGTCGGGCGCTCATGGCGTGGGTTGGTAGATCCAGTACGGCCGACCGAGCTTTCGCCCGATCGCCTCCGCCTGCGCGCGCGTGGGGTACGGGCCGAGCACGACGCGGTAGCCGTCGTCCGGCCCCCGCGGCGGCAGCACGCGGGCGGCCAAACCGGCTCGCGTGAGCTGCTGGGCCATCTCGCCGGACCAGGCCTCGTTTTGCGACGTCGACACCTGGACGTACAGCAGGCCCTCGCCCGCCACCGAGTCGGCGGCCCCCCCAGCTCCACCCCCAACCGCCGGCTGTCCGGGCTGGCCCGACGCGTCGGCGAATGCCGAGCGGTAGCTGCCGCGCGGCCGCCAGGCGGTCAGCGTCCATTGGTCGGCGCCCCCGCCTTTGACGCGGCCGGTGACGACCAGGGAATCCGGCCGGTACGCGGCGACGTCGTCGCGCTGCCGCACGAGCAGCGAGCCATCCGGAGCGATCGCCGGCAGGTCCACGCGCCACGCGGTCGCGACCGAGCCCACCAGCCGCTTCACGGGCAGGTCCACGACCCACGCCGAATCGCCGACGGTCGGGCGTGCCAACAGCCAACGCCCGAGCGGATCGAGACGCATCGTCGCGGCGGGCGTCGGCAGCGCCACGCCGTCGATCTCGGCACGCTCGTAGCGGTCGATCACGGCGAGCCCCGGCTCGGTGCGCCGGGCCACATAGATGCGGTGCCCGGAAGGGGAGAAGACAAGTGCGCGCGGGTGGTCGTCGAGCGGCACGAAGGCGGCGTCGCGTCGCCCGAGCGCGTCCATCAGCAGGACGCCGGAATCGCTCGCGACGGCGATGAGGTCGCCCCAGCGGGTCGCCGCGACGTCGCCCCCCACCGGGATCGTCCGGCTCGTGGGCGGTTGATCGGCGGCGGCTGTGATGAGCTTCGGCGGATCGACCGCGACGAGGCGCTGGTCGCTGCCGCCGAACAGCTCGCGCGGCACGCCACCGAGGGGCTGGGGCCAGACGAACCGCACCCGCCGGGCGAGCGAGACGACGCGCCGCTTCGCGTCCACCGTGTACAGCGTGCCGTCGGGGCCGAGGGCCGCCTGCACGATCGCCGTCACCACGGTGTCGACGCGGCCGCTCCCGAGATCGAGCGACAACACGTCCTTCTTGTCGGTCATCACGAACAGGAATTCCGACTCCGGGTCGAGGCCGATGACGTCCGCCACGGCCGGCAGCTTTCCGTGGATCGCGTTGGGGATCTCGACCAGATCCGGGAGGCGGTAGGCCCGCGGCGTGCCGCCGCGCGCCGCGACCCGGATCGCTACCCCGGCGGTGCGCGCGCCGCTGCTGGCCGAGTGCGTAACTGATTGTGGCGTCTTTAGTTGGGACGACGGATCCGCGGGCGCTCGGGACCGGCACCCCCCGAGCGCCAAGCTGGCGAGGACGCAGAACCACCCACGGGTAAGCAAATGGCCTCGCCGGACAAGATAGACAACCGGCGAGGCCAGCGCAAGTGTTTTAGCGATACGGAGTTAGAACGTTGGGCCGAGGCTCACCGTCCAGTAAGCCTTGTTGCGGAGCCGGTCGAGCGGCTTGGTGTAATCGAACCGCAATACCACGAACCCCAGGAAATTCACACGAATCGATCCACCCCAGCTCCGCAGCGGGCTGCGGACCTGCTCCGGGTCGTCCGCGGCGCCGCGCTGCCACTTGACGACCGAGCCCGACTCCCACGCAAGCCCCATGTCGTAGAAGAGCGCTCCCTCGATTGGGGGGAGCCCCACCGGGAGGAATCCCAGGACCACGCTGCGGGTGAGCGGGAACCGCAACTCGACGTTCGCCACACCGATTCTCGACCCGATGAGCTCGTCCAGCTCGGAACAGCCGGTTCGGCCGGTCGTGGTCGTGGTCGAGGTCGCGCACTCGTTGTTGATGAGCGAGCCCGCGGTGTAGCCCCGGATCAGCTCGGTGCTCCCGAGGAATACGGGGAACTGGTCGCCGTCCCGCCCGAAGCGGCCGAAGAACAGCCCGCGGACCGCGAGCGTGAACGGCCGGGCGAAAAAGTAGCGTCGCCAGTCAGCGAGGCCGCCCATAAACTGCCAGTCACCGAAGTTCGGGGAGAATTGAAAGCGGTAGCGCGAGCCTGCAAACGGGCCGACGTAGCCGAACAGCGCGTTGTCGTGCACCAGCGCGAGTGACGGCGACACGTAGGTGATCGACGGGTTGCTGATGGTCTGCAGGTCCGACTGCGCGAAGATGAAGCCGCCCGGGTCCACCAGATACTGCTGCTGGAGCACGGCGTCGGAGATGTTCACGGCGTGCATGCCGAGCTCCACGCGGCTGAACCGGCTGAAGGGGTAGTACGCTTGGACAAAGCCGTCCCGGATCACGAAGCGCCGGATGCCCACGGTGAGCAGCGTCGTGTCACCGGTCTGGCCGACTGGCTGCACCGTCGTGGGCTGGTAGAAGTAGTACGGCTCTTGCGTGAAGCCGGTGGCCCAATTCAACCGGTGCGCCTGGTTGATGTAGGCGGTCAGCACTTGCGCCTCCGATAGACGCCCGTTCACCGCGCCAGCGAACACCAGGGTGTGGTTGCCCAGGAGGTCCGACAGCGAAATGGCGGTGCCGCCGAAGAAGCCTCTGCCAAAGTTGTCGCGCTCGTAGCCCACCGTGGGGCGCGCCACGTAGTCGGGAGTGAACCGCGTGTGGTACGCCTTGAAGGTGAACTCGCTCGTATCGGGCAGGGCGGTCGCCGAGTCGAGCAGCGTGCGCACCGACACTGCGGTCGCGCCGGTCGTGGAGTCGGTCTTCGGCGGGCTGGCGTCCGAGGCGCGGAAGCCGATGGGCGAGCGGTACACTGACGCCGCCGCGCGCGGCTGGTCGGCCGGCGTGGCCGCCCCCGCCGGCGTGCCGGACCGGGTGGTATCGCGCCGCGTGGCGGCGAGCAGTGACGTCACCGGCGGGGTCCTGGGCTCCTGGTAGGGCTGGCGCCGGAGCGAGCGGGGGTTGTCCACGCCGTACACGTTGTAGTCCCCGTCTTCGTAATAGGCGAAAGCCAGCCTGTCGGCCTGGCGCGCCCACGAGAGGGCGGGCGACAGCGGCGTGATCCCGGTGACACCCGTGAAGACGTCGGTCAGCTGATACAGGTTGTGGTCGCCGAAGTCGTACAGGTAGATGTCGCTGATCCCGGTTCGGTCCGAGACGAAGGCGATCGACCGCCCGTCGGGCGCCCACACCGGGTTGATGTTCTTGCCGTGCTCCATGTGCGGGAGCACTTCGATCGCCCCGTTGTCGAGGTGGTACAGGCCGATCCGCATGTTGCCGAACCGCAGCTGGCTGAAGTCGCTTCCCGGGCCGCGGTCGGTGGCGAACGCGATGGTCTTGCCGTCCGGGGACCACGCGGGCTGGAGATCGGCGTCCTTGTCGTTGGTGAGGCGGCGCAGGTCGCTGCCGTCGGCGTTGACGACGAACAGGTCGGACAGCCCGCCGTCATAGCCCGTGAACACGATCTGCCGCCCATCGGGGGACCAGGCGGGCGTCGTCAGCCCGTTCAGCGGGATCGGGATGCGGTGCAACTCACCGCCCTTCTTGACGTCGAGGATGACCAGGTCGTCCTTGTCTTTGTGCTTCGCCGCAATCGCGAAATAGCGCCCGTCCGGCGAGAACGATCCCGCCGAGTTGATGAAGCGCAGGCTTTCGTAGTTGTTGCTGAGGGTGGACCGGACGAGCCGACGCTTCACGCGACCGGTTTCCGCATCGGCGAGGTACAGATCCACGAAGAACGAATTCCGCTCGCTGAAATACGCGATGTCGCGGCCGTCCGGCGTGAGTGCTGGCGCCAGATGGAGCGTCCCATCCGAGCGCTTCTGGTTCAGCACCGGCTGGGCGATGCGGCGGGCGCGGTAGTGCTCGGAGAGCTGCGGTAGATAAGTCGTCTGCACCGCGTCGCGCCATTCGCTCGACAGGTCGTCGAGCGAGAGCCCCAGGCCGCGCTTGAACGCGGCTTCGACCCCGCCCGCGGTGGAGGCCTGGAGGATCTCGCCGATCACCTCGTCGCCCCACTTCTCGCCGATGTAGGCCCAGAGCGCGTGCCCGAAGCGGTAGGGGAAAATCCGCGGATCGTAGGTGAGCTGCTCGATGGTCGGCAAGTGGCCTTCCAGCGAGGCGTCGCGCAGCCACATCGAGGTGTGGGGATCGATCGGGCCGATCGAGAGGTATTCCGCCATCCCCTCCATGAACCACAGCGGTGGATTCACGTTGATGAGCGTCTGGACCCCGGCACCGATGCGGCCCCTGCTGAACACGTCGTACTGGAACTGGTGCACCATCTCGTGGCCGATCACGTGCTCGAGCTCGGCGTAGGAGCCGGTGAAGGGCAGGACCATGCGGTGCTTGAAAAACTCGGTGACGCCGCCCGTACCCTCACCGATGTCGCCGCTGATCGCGTTGGTTTGCTGGAAGTCCGACTGCGAGGCGTACAAGATGATCGGCTTGCGGCCCTGAAACTCGTGGTGCAGGACGCGGGAGAGGCGCGCGTACCACCGCTCCGCCATGCGTGCTGCGTCGAGCGCCGCCGCGCGCTCGGCCGCATAGTAATAGACCTCGAAGTGATCGGTCTGGATGACCTGGAAGTCGAAGGACCGGTATTGGACCTTGTTCTGCCCGAAGTACTGCGCCGCCAGCGGCGCCGCGCCCGCGAGCGCCAGCGCCGCCACTGCTGCTGCGATCCGTCGCATGGGGATCATCCTTTCAACCCGTCGTCCCGCGTGCCCCCGGCGAGCACCGGAGCATCGCCCCACAGCCGCTCGAGCTGGTAGAATTCCCGCAGCTCAGGGTGGAACACATGCACCACGAAATCTACGTAGTCGAGCAACACCCACCGCCCCTGCGCCAGCCCTTCCACATGATGCGGTGCGAGGCCGTGCGGCGCCAGCGCTGTCACCAAATGCTCCGCCATCCCCCGCACGTGGGCGTCGGACGTCCCGGAAACGATTACGAAGTAGTCGGTGGCGGCGCTGAGTCCCCGCAGGTCCAGTACCAGCGGATCAACCGCCTTGCGATCGAGCAGCGCCTCGGTGACGAGTTGCAGCGCCGCCCGCACGTGCACGACGGGCCGCTTCGCCGGGCGACCACCCCGGCTCCTGCTAGTCATAGCGCCGCGCTCATCCGTTTGTTCCGTCCTCGACTTGGTAGAACACGCCCCACGCCCCGATCCCCGCATGCGCGGCGATGACCGGGGTGATGGGGCTCACCAGGCACTGCTTGGGCCGGTATCGCGTCACGAGCTGCGCGCGCAGCTGCTCGGCGAACTCGGGGATGTCGGCGTGCGCCACGCCGAGCCGGAGCGACTGTGGGCCGCGCGCGAGCACTCGATCCAACCGCTCCAGCACGCGGCGCTCGAGCGCCCGCCTGCCGCGCGCCCGGGCGATGGGGTCGATCGAGCCATCCAGGGATAACGCCATGATGGGCTTCATGTTGAGCCTCGTGCCCAGCCACGCCTGCACGCGGCTTACGCGTCCCGAGCGGACCAAGCGCTCGAAATTGTCGACCGTGAAGAACCCGCCGGACTGATCGCGCACGCGTGCGAGCTCACGCGCGATCGCCGCCGGCGGCTCGCCGGCGGCGGCGAGCTCGAGCCCTCGGAGAACCAACAGTCACGTGCTCGCCTGCCCGCGCGGCGTCGCGGAACGCCTCTTCGAACGCCTGCGGGGTGGGCTGGGAGGTGGTGGCGTCCTGACCGGCGCGCAGCCGCTCGAAGGACTCAGGCGGTGTCAGCTCCAGTCGATCGCGGTACACGCGGTCGTCGAGGATCAGCTGCGTCGGCACCAGGCCAATGCCCTGCTCGAAGACCACGGCATCGGGGAGGTCGCACGCCGTATCCGCGACGAACGCGACCGGCCGCTTCGTCAGCAACTCGCGGTGCTGCGCCCGCATGTCCTCGGCCTTGGTGGACTCCACCGACCCCCAGCTGGCGCCGAGGGCGAACACCGCGTCCGGTGCATCGGTGTGGATGTGTGCCTTGAGGAGATCGCCCGTCTGGAGTACGACGATGGAGCCGCCGAGGCGCCGCAGCGCGTGCCGGGCAGCGGTCGTCGCCGGCAGCGAGGTGCTGCGGACCATCACCTCGGTGCAGAACTGGAAATCCCGCGGGGCCTCCACCTCCGTCTGGGCCGCGGCGTGCGGCACGAGGCGGTCCACCGCGCCTTGCGCGACCTGTCCCTCTTCGATCAGCCGCTTCACCCCATCGAGGAAGCGCACGAAGCCGAGCGCGCCCGCGTCCACCACGCCGGCCGCCTTGAGCACGGCGAGCAACTGCGGCGTGCGCTCGAGCGCCTGCTGGGCGCGCGTTACGAGGCGGCGCATGAACACCGTGAGGTCGGGCTCCTCGCCAGCGCGGGCGGCTTCGTCGGCGGTCTCGCGGGCGACGGTGAGGATGGTGCCCTCCACGGGATCGTCGAGTGACCCCTCCAGGCGGTCGCAGGCCCGGCCGATGGCGCGGGCGATGTCACGGGCGCTCGCGCTGCGGCGGTCGCCGAGCCCCTCCTCGAGGCCGAGCAGGAACTGGGAGAGCAGCATCCCGGAGTTGCCGCGGGCGCCGCGCACGCTGGCGCCCGCCATCGTCGCCGTCACCTGAGGAAGGGGGGCGTCACCCAGCTCGCGCAGGGCCTGCGCCACCGCGCGCAGCGTGAGGCAGAGGTTGGTCCCGGTGTCCCCGTCCGGAACGGGGAAGACGTTGATCCGGTTCAGCTCGTCCCGGCCCGCCGCCACCCAGTCGGCGGCCGCGAGCAGGGCGCGGCGCAGCCGGGGGCCGTCGACGTAGGTGATGCCGGTGCCGCGCGTCACGCCGGAGTCGTTACTCCTTCACCACACTCACCCGAATCTCGGGCCGGACGTCGGGGTGGATCTTGATGCCCACCGGGAAATCGCCCAGCTCGCGAATCGGCTCGGGGAGGTCCACCTTGCGCTTGTCCACGTGAATCCCGAGCTCTTCGAGCTTGCGTTGGACGTCGCCCGCCGTGACCGAGCCGTACAGCTTGTCCTCTTCGCCAACCTTGACCGCGAACGTGAGATGGACGTCGGCGAGGCGGGTAGCCTCGGTTTCGGCGGCGCTCTTCTCGGCGGCGCGCTGCCGGGCGATGCGCTCCGCCTCGTAGGCGATCTTCTTCTTGTTCGCCTCCGTGGCGGGGTAGGCGAGCCCCTTCGGGAGGAGATAGTTGCGCGCGTAGCCGTCCTTCACCTTGACGACGTCGCCCGCGGCCCCGAGGTGCTGCACGTCTTCCCGCAAGATGATCTCCATCGCTTCCTCTCGGTGACGGTTCAGGCCGGCGCTTTGAGACGGCGCCGGAACTCGAGCCAGGTGTCGGTGACGCCCAGGGTCGCGAGTCCGGGCACCAGAAACAGCAACGGCGCGAGCAGCACCGCCGACACCACGGCCCCGATGACGAGCGCCACCGGCGCGATGCCGAACGCGGCCGAGCACGCGACCACGATCGCGATGCCCCGCACCAGATACAGCCCGCCGAGCGCCACGAGCACGTTCAACGCCGCCAGCTTGAGCGTCGCCATCACCGGCGTGACCCACAGGGTGAGCGAGACCACCACGGCCCACACCCAGTGGTCCCCGAAGTGGAACTCGCGGAACGGCGCGAGCGGCGGGCCGAGCGGATTGCGCGCGACCCGGCGGTGCCACTGCCAGGCGAGGGCGAGCCCGGCGAGCGTTTGGAGCGCGAGCGTCGCGGGCACCGTGTCGCTCACGAACCGCACCACGGGCTCGTAGAGCGCGAACGTGCGGGGCTCGATCTCCACCCAGACGCGCATCGCGGCGCTCGCCTGGCGGCGCGCTTCCCAGTGCAGCGCGTCCCAGACGGAGCCGCCCAGGTGCACGCTCGCGAGCGCGACGGCCGCGACACCCGCGATCAGCCCTGCCCGGATCGCCCGCCGCAGCACTGGCTCGTGGGCCGGGGCGAGCAGCGCGACGGCCACGAACGCGGCGGCGACGAGCACCGTGTAGGCTCGCACGAACCCCGTCAGGAGATCGCTCGCGGGGAGGAGCAAGAGCCCGACGCTCAACGCGCCGACGCCGGCCGCCGCACCCCACTCCACGGTGGAGCGGGGTCGGGTGACGAGCAGCAACCCGGCGAGCGGCAGCCCGACCAGGCTGGGCGGTGCCCACGCTGCGAATACGGCGGTGCCGAGCAGCAGCCGCCAGCGCCCTCCCTCCCCACGCTGCGCCATGTCAGCCGATGTAGCCCTTGATGTACGGGAGCAACGCGAGCTGGCGCGCGCGCTTGATCGCGGTCGCGAGCTGACGCTGGTGCCGCGCGCACATCCCCGACAAGCGGCTCGGCAGGATCTTGCCGCGCTCGGTCAGGAATCGGCCCAAGGTACGGTCGTCCTTGTAGTCCAGCACGCGCACCCCGGACTCGCACACGGGACAGGTCTTGGCGGGCCGTCTCATGCTTCATCCTCCTCCAGCTCCTCCACCTCGGGCGCGATCACTGCGGCGGCGGTCGGCGCTGCCTCTGGCCTGGCCGGGAGGCCTTCGGAGACGACCACCAGGTAGCGCAGCACGCCCTCGTCGAGCTTCACCGCACGCTCGTACTCCGGCAGCAGGTCCGCCGCCGTCTCGAACTGCGCCACGACGTAGTGGCCTGAGTCGCGCTTCTTGATCGGAAACGCCAGGGTGCGCTTGCCCCAGTGCGCCACGTTCGTGACGCTCCCCTTGCCGTCCTTGGTCAAGAGGGCGTGGAACTTGTCGAGCCGTTCCGTGATCGCGGGCTCTTCTAGGGCGCTGTCGAAGATGTATACCGTCTCGTACCGACGAGTCATGCCACCTCCCTTTGGTCTGGAGCGACCCGACACTGGTGCGGCGCCGGGTAGGGGATTTGTGGGGCGGAAACATAGGCCGGGGTGGGAGCCGGCGGTAGGGGCTCTGGTCGTGGGGCAGCGGTGCGAACCGTAATGGCTCGGGCCTCAAGGGCCCCTAGTGACCCTCCTCACAGACGCACGCCGCCAGGGCCTGCCGCCCGTTTGATGCGAAATTGATGCGTGGTGACTACGATCACAGGCCGGGCAGCTGCGGCCAAGCATTCGTTGAGTAACGACTTGTCCCCCCCGGCGTCACAGGGCGGCGGATCATGGCATCGGTCTTGCTCAGCTGTAGGAGTGCAGCGGCAGTTCACCCGGCACCAGATGTCCGGGAGCATCAATGACCGAGGGAAGGCACCATGCAGGCAGTCGGGCGTTCGGTTCTCACGCGAGGAGGGCGTGTCGTCGTGGCGACGGCAGGCCTGATGGTGCTGCTCGCGCTGCAGCCCGAATCGGTACGCCTGGTGGAGCCGGCGGCGGCGGGCCTGGCGCCGAGCGCGAGGGCCGTCCGCACCCTCATTATCTCCGAGCAGGCACGTCGCTACCTCGCGCTCCAGTACCGTTCGTTCCCGACCGAGTTCATGGGGTGCATGATCGGTGAGGTGCGCGGGGCGACCGTGATTGTGCAGCGCGTCGCGCCGGCAGACGTCGATCCCCCGCAGTCGACCGCGACGCACGTCGTGCCCAAGCAGACCTGCGAGCAGGCCGGGTGGACGGGCACGGTGGGAATGATCCACAGCCACCCGAGCGGCGAGCGCTGCTGGTATTTCTTCCCCGGCACCCAGGTCGCCAGCTCCGACGGGCAGTCGTTCCTGCGGCAGCCCTACCCTGTCGACGCGATCATGTGCGGCGACGACGTGGTGTGGATCGCACGCAACATGGTGCAACAACAGGTGCCGCTGACTGATCAGAGCAAGCGGGCGAACGTGACACGCGAGCAGCCGCGCGGCAACCGGGTGCATGCGGGCTCGGCCAGCCGCACGGGGGTGGACGAGTAGGGCTGGCACTCCCCGATGGCCCGCGTGTACGATACCATTGTGAAACGCCGGCCTCTGCTGCAGCGTCCGCTGTACCCGCTGTCCCTCGTTCTGATCGGCTGGACTCCCCTCCTCATGCAGGCGCAAGAAGACTCCGCCCGTCTCGCGGGTACGGTGCGGTCATCCATCAATGGCCTACCGATCGCCGCCGTGATGATCGCGGTGCGGGGGACTCAGCTCTTCGACGTGAGCGATTCCGCTGGAGCATTCGCGCTCACGGGCCTCCCCTCCGGTCACCAGATCGTTCGCATCCTGTACCGTGACAGCGTGTCGTACGAGCAGAAGATCGATCTCAAACGCGGGAAGACGCTGACACTCTCGGTGCTACTCGATATGGACGCGGTCGAGCTGGCGCCGATCGTCGTCGAGGCGCGGAGCCTCCGCGCCGAGCGGAGCCTGGCGGGGTTTTACGACCGCAAGAAGTGGGGGTTCGGCCGCTTTTACACGTTCCGCGACTTGCAGCGCCGTAGAAGCTGGACGCTGCGATCGCTGCTCGGCGAGGCTGGCGTGCAGATACGCTGCGGACGGGGGTACTGCCTGCCAGTCAGTTGGAGTGGGACCCGCTACTGCGTGATGTCGCTGTTCATCAACGGCATGCGGCTGGCCTCCGACGACATGGACGTCATCCAAGTCGACGACCTGGCCGGCGTGGAGCTGTACAAGCGTGGGTTCGATGTCCCCATGGAGTTCCGGTATGGCTTCGGGGAGAATTGCGGTGCCGTCCTGATGTGGCGCCGGTCCTAGACGTTGAAGCGGAACAGCAAGATGTCTCCGTCTTGTACGACGTAGTCCCGCCCCTCGGAGCGCACGAGGCCCTGCTCGCGCGCCGCCTTGTAGGATCCCACCCGTACGAACTCCTCGTATGCCACGGTCTCGGCGCGGATGAAGCCGCGTTGAAAGTCCGAGTGGATCTCCCCCGCGGCGGCGAAGGCGGTCCCGCCCCGGTGCATTGTCCAGGCGCGCACCTCGTTCTCGCCCACGGTGAAAAAGGTCTGCAGCCCGAGCAGGTGATACCCGGCATGGATCAGGCGGTCGAGCCCCGGCTCCCGGACGCCGGCACTGGCGAGGTACTCGCCGCGCTCCTCACCCGCTAGCTCCGCGAGCTCGGCCTCGAACTTGGCGGAGAACGGAACGATCTCCGCCTCTTCGTGGTGCGACTGCACTGCGGCGCGCAGCCGGTCGATCCACTTTCCGCCGCCCGCCGCGAGATCGTCCTCGTCGACGTTGGCGGCGTAGAGAATCGGCTTCGCGGTGAGCAACCCGAGCTGACGCAGGAACCGAATGGCGTCCTCGGTCTCGCCCGCCTCGCGGGCCCCGCGGCCGGCGTTGAGCTCCGCCAGCACGCGCTCCAGCACCACGACTTCGAGCTGCGCCTCCTTGTCGCCCGCGCGCGCGGTCTTGCGCGTCTTCTCGAGCCGTCGTTCGACGACGCCCAGGTCGGCGAGCGCGAGCTCGCTCGTGATCACGTCGTGGTCGCGCACCGGGTCCACGGGTCCCATCACATGCACGACGTCGGGGTCCTCGAAACAGCGGATCACATGCACGATCGCGTCGACTTCGCGAATGTGGGACAGGAACTGGTTTCCGAGTCCTTCGCCCTGCGAAGCGCCCCGCACCAGCCCCGCAATGTCCACGAACTCAACGACCGCGGGGACCTTCTTCTTCGGTCGAACGAGCTCGAACAGTCGATCGAGGCGATGGTCGGGCACCTCCACGACGCCCACGTTGGGCTCGACTGTGCAGAAGGGGTAGTTCTCCGCTGCCGCGGCCTTGGAGGAGGTGAGGGCGTTGAACAGGGTCGACTTGCCGACATTGGGGAGACCGACGATGCCGAGGCGCAGCACTCACTTGATCCCTTCCCGTACCCAGCTGGTCACCGCATCCACCATCTGAGGCATGAGCGTCTCGACCTGCTCGACTTGCTCGGGCGTGAACGGCGCGAGCACGTATTCCGACCAGTCGCCGGCGCCCTCGGGGAGCGGCCCCACGCCGATGCGGAGGCGGGCGTACGCTTGCGACTGTAGTGCGGCCTCGATGCTCTTCAAGCCGTTGTGACCGCCCGACGAGCCGTCAGCGCGGAGCCGGAAGGTGCCGCACGGAATCTGAAAATCGTCCACGAGGACCAGCAAATCGGTGGTCGGGTTGAAGGCAGGGTCGGCGCGGAGCGACGCCAGCGCGGCGCCGCTGCGGTTCATGGACGTGGTGGGCTTGAGCACCCGGACGGGCACGCCGTCCACTGATCCTGCGCTGACCCGCGCGCGCTCGCCACGCCGGAATGAGGGCAACTCCCAGTGGGCGACGAGCGCATCGGCAAGCCAGAAGCCGGCATTGTGGCGCGTCGCGGCGTACTCCGGACCGGGGTTGCCGAGGCCGACGACGGCGCGCAGGGATCAGCTCTCTTTGCCGCCCTTGGGCTTCTCGGCCTTCTCGGGTTTCTCCGGCTTCTCGCCCTTGGCTGGGGCAGCCGGGGCGCCCTTCGCCTCCGGTTTCGCGGCACCTTCGGCCGCGCCCTCGCCCTCCTCCTCCTCGCCCTCGCGCACCTTGCGGATCAGCTCGGGCTCGGCGACTTCGGCGGCGGCCTCAGGCGCGGGGGCCGTCACCTCTTCGGCCCGCGGCGGCACCACCGTGGCGATCGTGAGGTCCGCCAGGGTGAGGATCGTCGCGTTTGGGATGTTCAGCTCCCGCACGTGCAGGGAGTCGCCGATCTTGAGGGCTGTGACGTCGAGCTCCACGCGGTCCGGGATGTTCTCCGGCATCACCTCGATCTCGACCTCGCGCGTCACCTGGTCGAGCACGCCGCCGGCGTTGCGCACCCCGTCGGGGTTGCCGACCAGGTGCACGGGCACCTTGAGCTTGACCTTCTCCTCGGCGTGGATCTCGTAGAAATCCACATGGATGATGTCGGGCCGGATGGGGTGGCGCTGGATCTCGCGAATCAGCGTTTTGGTCTTCTTGCCGTCCACCGCGAGCTCGATGATCGTGCTCGCGGGCTCGACTCCCGTGAGCGCCTTCTCGAGCGCCTTCGCTTCCACCTCGAGCGGCTGGGCCTCACGCCCGTGCCCGTAGATGACGGCGGGGACCTTGCCCTGAAAGCGCGCCTGCCGGGCAGCGCCCTTGCCGGTGGTGGTGCGCGGACTCGCCGCGAGGGAAACGATCTGTGCCATTGCCAGTCCTCAGGTGTCAGACGTCAGACATCAGACATCAGTCGAAGAGCGAGCTCACCGACTGGTTCGAGTGCTCGTAACCGATCGCCTTGGCGATCAGTCCCGCGATCGACAGTACCTTCAGCTTCTCGAAGCTTCGTTCCTCGGGGATCCGGATAGTGTTCGTCACCGTCACTTCGTCGATGCACGAGGCCCGCAGCCGCTCGACCGCCGGGCCGGACAGCAGTGCGTGCGTCGCGAACGCGTAGATCTTGCGAGCGCCCAGGCGCTGCAGCGCCACCGCCGCCTCGGTGATCGTCCCCGCCGTGTCGATCATGTCGTCGGGGATGAGGCAGTCTTTGTTCTCGACGTCCCCCACGACGTTGACGACCTCGGCCACGTTCGCCGAGGGGCGCCGCTTGTCGATGATGGCGAGCGACGCGTTGAGTCGCTTGGCGAACCCCCGCGCCATCTTCGCAGAGCCGACGTCGGGCGCGACGACCACCGGATCGTACAGGTTCTTCTGGCGGAAATAGCTCACGAATGCCGGTGCGGCGTACAGGTGATCCACCGGGATGTCGAAAAACCCCTGCAGCTGGTGGGAATGAAAGTCCATTCCCAGCACCCGGTCCGCGCCCGCGTGCGTGATCATGTTCGCCATCAGCTTGGCGCTGATCGCGACGCGGGGCTGGTCCTTCCGGTCCTGGCGCGCGTAGCCGAAGTACGGCAGCACCGCGGTGGTGCGCGCCGCGCTCGCCCGGCGGGCCGCGTCGATCAGGAACAGCAGCTCGATCCAGTTCTCCGCCGGTGGGTTGGTCGGCTGGATGATGAAGACGTCCCGGCCGCGGACGTTCTCATCGATCTTGACGAAGATCTCTCCGTCGGCAAAGCGGCGGATCGTCACCGCGCACAACGGCTGCCCCAAGGTCTGAGCCATCTCCTCGGCGAGCGGCCGGTTGGCCGTCCCGGCGAGGAGCAACAGCTGGCTCCGCGACAGCGTGAGATCCGCCATGTGAGCCCCGCAAAATAGACGGCAAACTGCTGGAAGCCAAGGGGTTGGGGCGCTATTGCTTGGCCGCGGCCGGAGGCGCGAGCGAGCGGCTCGCCGGCGTGAGGCCGTCCACGTCCCACGCGTTCATGCGGTACAGCGCGCCCGCGTCGCCGCCTGCCGCCACGCCACTGGTGCGCCGGATCCAGAAGGCCCCGGGGATGGAGTCGAAGACGAGCGTCACCAGCGTCGTGCCGCGAGCGCCGCGCACGCTCAGGCGGCGCGCCGGCCGCAACGCCCGGGCGGAGTCGGCCTGCGCGGGCGAGGCGAAGCCCGCAGCCGTCACGGCGCGGTACTTCTCGAGCAGCCGGGCGACCGCGCCCGAGTCCGCCGGGGCGCCGTTCAGCTTCCAGGTCTTTCGGGTGCGCTGGACCGTGTAACGGTCCTTGCCGCGCTCGACCGCGATCAGCGCGACGCTGTCCGGCTCGACCGCGGCGATGCGCTTGTCACGCCAGTCGTCCACCGCGCGATCCGCCAGCGACGCCAGCCGGCCGCGCCACAGGTATACGTGGCTGTCGCTGGGCCGGCGCACGTAGGCGCTCGCGTACTCCGAGCCCCGGGCTCCGACGATCAGCCCGAGGAGCGGTCGGCCGCCGCGTCGGACGCGGACCCACCGCCCGGTCGCGCTGTCGACGTTGAGCCGGCCGAACGACGAGGAATCCTGGGCCACGAGCTCCGGCGCCACGCTGTCGCGCAGGGCCAGGAAGAAATCGTTCACGGCGTCGGGCGCGGCGCGGCGGCCATTCACCGTCCAGCCGGCCGCAGACTTGGCGACGACGATCGAATCGGTTCCCTTGACGACGCTGATCGTGTCCACGTCGCTCTGCGCGAGCGCGGGAAAGCTGAGACCGCCGGTGACCGTGTCCGAGCCGTGGGAGAAGAGCTCGGAGCCCCCCCAGAGCAGCAGCACGACGACGAGGGCGAGGGCGATCAACTTCAGGTGTTTTGCGCTCATCCGGCACCCGCCAGCGTCAGCGGCCGGTACGTCTGTCGCGTGAGCTGCCGCCGCCGCCACAATCGCACGGCGCCGAACACGATCAGCAGTACGGGTACTCCGATGATGTTGCCGTACTTCACCGCCTGGCGCATGGTGACGCTGGTGAAGACCAGGGGCGGGGGAGCACGGTTCTTCGAGCGAATGGCGATCAGCGCCTCGTCCTGCGCGAGCCAGTCCACCGCGTTCTGGACGAAGACGATGTTGTCCGGCGAGTTCTGCGCGTAGCGGTCGCTCGCGAAATCCGCGCTGCCCACGACCACCACCCGGCCGCGCACGGCGCCGGAGCTGTCGCGGGTCACAGGATTGACGAGCGCGGCCAGGACCCGGGGGCGCAGGCTGTCGCGCCGGAACTCCCGCGACGGATCGAGGAACGCGGTCGTCTCCTGCACGCCGCCCGCCCGACTCGTGACCAACAGCGGGGTGACCGCGCCCTTCAGCGCCTGGGTCGTGTCGATGCTGCTCGACCAGGGCAGTAGCACGCCGTCGATTTCGGCGTTCACGGGCGTGGCTTTGGTGCTCGCCGCTTGCACCCAGAGGGGGTAGGGCAGGAGCACTTGCCCGAACTGCGTCTGAATCGCGACGCGCGCGTTCGAGGCGAGGTCGTAGACCATGTCAGACCGGACGGATACGCCGTATGGCTTGAGCAGCTCGTTCCAGCCCACGAGCCGCGAGAACGAGAACGGCCCCTGCGGCGAGCGCTCCATGCCGCTGGCCATGAGGAGCAGGCTCCCGCCGCGGTCGAGGAACGCCCTGAACGTCCCGGCCTGCGCGCCGCGCAGCGAGTCGGGGGTCCCGGCGAAGATCAGCACCTTCACGTCGGGCGCGATCGTGCTGTCCGAGAGCGAGACCGAGCGGACGGTATAGGTTCGCTCGAGCTGCTGCCGCAGCGCGTCGAAGGACCGCCGCGCCTGCGGCGGTGTCTGCTGCTCCGTGATCTCGCCGAACCCGATCGCCGGCTTGGCGGTCGTGGTGAGGGAGCGGATGTCGGACGTGAGGCGGTACTCGAGGTCGTTCGTTTGCTGCACGAAGGGGATCGTCTTGACGCCGTCGGCGTATCGCACCGCGACGCCGAGGTAGCCTTCCTTCACCTGGAGCTCGCTCTTGCCGAGCACGTTGAACTGTACCGCTGGAATGCCCACGGTGCGCGCCTCGCGCAGCGCGGCGCTGTCGGCCGAGGGGTCCTGCACCACGAGCTTCACCCGGCCGCGGCCGGCGGTGCGGTAGTCGCGGAGCAGATCGTCCAGGTCGCGTTTCAGGAACGCCACTTCGGGCGGCAGCGCGCTCGACGCGAACAGCTTGATGGTCACGATGTCGGGCAGCGCGCCGAGGATCCGCTTCGTCGCGGGCGCGAGCGTGTACGACCGTCCCGGCGTCAGGTCGAGCCGGCCGCCGATGTGGCGCCCCAGCAGGTTCACGACGATCATCGCCGCCGCGAGCAGCGCCGTCCCGAGGCGCAGGCGCTGCAACGCCGCCCCGCGCGCCGTGAGCTTGCGGCGCATCAGCGCGAAGTAAGCGAGCAGTAGGAAGATGGCGGCGAGCGTCAGGAAGTACACCGCGTCGCGCAGGTCGATCACGCCGCGGTCGATGCCCGTGAAATGCGACAGCACGCCGAGCGACGCGGCGATGGCCCCGAGTCGGGGGGGAAGCCCTACGATCAAGGGATCGAGCCCGACCAGGACCAGCACGAACATCACCGCGACCGCGAGGATGAAGGCGGTGATCTGGTTCGGCGTGACGCTCGAGGCCCAGATGCCCACGGCGGCGAGCCCGGCGATCAGCAGCGCGGCCCCGACGTACTGTGCCACCAGGATCCCGAGCGCGAGACGGGCTCCCACGGCGAGGCCGATCGGGAGTGTCAGGGTGAGGGCGAGCGCGCTGAGGAGGAACAACACCTGACCGGCGTACTTGCCGAGCAGCAGCTCGAGCTCCGTGATCGGCTGCGCCAGCACGACCTCGAGCGTGCCGCTGCGACGGTCCTCGGCCAGGGCGCGCATCGTCACGGCGGGCGCGAGGAACAGGAGCAGCCACGGCAGCAGATCGAGCATCGGCCGCAGCGACGCGACGCCGTACATGTCGACCTCGCGAAAGAACAGGAAGCCGTTCACGCCGGTGAACACGACCAGCAGGATGTACGCGGTGGGGTGATCGAACAGCGCGCGGAGCTCGCGCCGGGCGATCGTCACGATGGCGTTCATGCGTCGGTCGCGTCGCCGCGGGTGAGCTGGCGGAACAGCTGCTCGAGACTGGCGCGCTCCTCGTGCAGCTCGTACAGCGTCCAGCCGCGGGACTTGGCGAGGCCGAAGATCTCGGGCCGGAGGTCCGTGCCGCCGTCCGCGGTGAGCGTGACCGCGACCCGACCGTCCGCCGCGCGCCCCGGCTCGACGTGGCGAACGCCCGGCAGCTCGCGGAGCGCCTCGGCGACGCCTGTCCCGGCGGCTTCGACGGCGATCGCGACGGCACCCTCCGCCTGCTGGATGAGGCGATCCACCGGGCCATCCGCGACGATCTTACCGCGACTGATGACCAGCAGCCGCGAGCAGGTGTGCTGCACCTCGGACAGGACGTGCGTCGACAGGATCACCGTGCGGTCCCTGCCGAGCGTCCCGATGAGGCGGCGGATCTCGACGCGTTGGTTCGGGTCGAGGCCTTCCGTCGGCTCGTCCAGCACGAGCAGGTCGGGGCGGTGCAGCATCGCTTGCGCCAGCCCGACGCGCTGACGGAATCCCTTCGAGAGCTCTCCGATCGGGCGGTAGTAGACGCTCTCGATCCCGGTGCCGGTGATCGCGGCGTCGAGCGCCTGACGGCGCGTGAGCCCCGCGAGCTCACGCAGGTCGGCGATGAACGCGAGGTAGTCGACCACCAGCATGTCGTCGTACTGGGGGTTGTTCTCGGGCAGGTAGCCGATGCGGCGCTTGGCCTCGCGCGCCGCGTCGGCGAGGGGCACGCCGTCGAGCCGGATCTCGCCCGAGTCCGGCTCGTAGAACTGCGTGATCATCCGCATTGTGGTGGATTTGCCGGCACCGTTGGGGCCGAGGAACCCGACCACTTGTCCCGGATCGACCGCGAACGACACGCCGTCGACGGCGGTCACGTCGTCGAAGCGCTTGGAGACACGTTCTAATGAAAGCAAAGACATGGGGCGAGTGTGTGGAGTACTCGGGGGAAGATGCTAATCAACAACGGCCGGGTTGTTCAAGCCCCCGCCTCCCCCCGCGTCGGGCGTTGCAGATCCTTACAGGGATTTCAAAAACGCGATCAGGGCGTTTCGGTCGGCTGGGGGCAGGGCCTTGAACCGGTCGCGGGCGCCGGACGCCTCGCCGCCGTGCGCCTCGATCGCCTGACCGAGCGTTGTGTCCCGCCCGTCGTGCAGGAACGCCTTGGCGTCCCGGAGGTCGAGCAGCGGCTCGGTGCGGAACTCGGACGGGGTCGCCAGGCCCAGGCAGATGTCGGCGAGATCGGGGCCCATGTCGTGGAGCAGCAGGTCGGTGTAGGCGGGGAACTCCTTGTTCCGCAGGGCGGGGACCGGGCTGTCACCCGTCCGCAGCGTCGGCACGTGGCAAGCGGCGCACCCGATCTGGGAGAACAGCTCCCGGCCGCGCCGCCCCTCCTGGCCCAGCTTGAGAGGGGTGGGAGGGGCGAGGAAGCGCACGAAGGCGTCTGTGAGATCGAGCTGTTCCTGGGCGATCTCGGGCTCGGGGACGGGATCCACGCCCGCGGGGATCGGCTTCCCACCGATCGTCTCCTCGGTCCGCACCGCCGGGTTCGTCACCCCCATCTCGGCGCTGAATGCGCCGGCGTTGAACTCGTCGAGCGCGGGCACGAAGCCCTTGCGGCCGAAGCGGCCCAGCCGACCGTCGGTGAAGCGGTTGGGGCGCCCGGAGATGCCGTCGTGGTTCTTGTCATCGGGGTCGGCGTAGGCAAGGATGACCGACTCGGGCACGGCGTCGAGCAGACCGCGGCCGAAGACGACCGGTGTGGTGCGCAGCGCACGTGCGGTGGCGGACGGTGGGAACGGCTCGGAATCGATCCCGAGCGCTTGCTTGAGCGCGGGGGTCGTGTGGCGCTGGATGACGAACCCCCCTTCCTCGACGAGCGGGTCGCATACGCCGCCCTTGAACGCCGTTGCGTGCAGCTCGACTTCGTCGCCCCGGCCGCCCTTCGCCGGATCTTCGTGGCACTCGCCGCAGCTGGTCGAGTTGAAGAGTGGGCCGAGCCCCTTCTCCGGCGTGAAGATGCTGTCGAAGACCACCTTGCCGTGCGCGAAGCGATCCTGCTCCGCGCGGCTGAGGCCGCCCACCGGGTCGCCCGGTTTGAGCGGCCTCTGGCAGCCGCCCGCGAGCAACAGCACCGCGGCGGCTGCGCAAGCGCGCGCCGGCGTCACGGCGCGCGCCTCTTCAGCTCGATCTTGTCGGCGACGAGGCCGGTGGCGGTGAGGCGGCAATCGGCGCGCACCACGTCGCCGGGCTGCAGATCGCCCAAGGCGATGGCGGCACCTTCTCCGAGCACGGCGGTCGCGGGCTGCGTGCGCATGTGCACCAGTCGCATGGCCTCCCCGACGCCGATGATGATATCCACGGTGCCGTTCTTCACGGTGTGCACCGTGCCCTGGTAGGTGTACGGCAGCTCCCGCTGCGCGGACAGCGCCGCGGCAGGAGTGAGCAAGACGGCGGCCAGCGCAACCGAACGGGTGACATATCTCACGCGAGGCTCCCGGGTTTGATACCCGCCGCATAGTAGGCGGGCTGGGGCCGGCGCGTCAATGGTGCGCCGGCGCTACGGCGCCAGTTTCTCGAGCTGCTCCGCCGCCCGGTTGATCAGATCCGTCTCGGCGCCGAGCGCCCGGGCAACGCGCGGGATCTGCGCGTCCGCCTCCTTCCAGCTCTTCTGCTCGATCGCCTCGCGCACGCCAGGCAGCGTCTTGACGCCGTACCCTGTGTAGAAGCCGGGCGCGTACACCTGATGGCGGTACCACGGCCGGCGCGGCAGCCCGTCGGCGATCGTGAGCGCGCGCTCGCTCTGCAGCAGCGTTGCGTTCAACGCTTTCACCTCGGGCTTGGCAAGTGCCGCGCCGCCGTTCGCGTCGGCTCTGCCGAGCGCCTTGTCGTAGCGGTCCGCGGCGTGGGTCAGGGCGTCGACCGCGTTGTCGAGCTCGGCGAAATTCAAGTACGGCGGGATCGCTTCCTTCGCCGGCGGCACCAGGGGCTCACGCGGGTCGTTCGTGGCGCCGAACACGCCTTCGTCGATCTGACGGTTCTGCTCGCGGACCGAGTCTTGGGTGTCCTTCAGCAGCTTCTCGACCTCGCGCGCGTAGCGTCCGACGGTCTCGGCGAGTGCGGTGAAGTCGTACGGTAGCAGATCGGCGTCGGCCAGACGCATCACCGCCGTCCCCACCGTCTGAGCGAGGGCGCGGCCGTACACGAACGACGTGTCGTCGAAGGTCGTGTACCATTTGAAGTCGTCGTAGATCGAGTGGTAGATGCCGCCGCCGTCCTCGCCGCCGTAGCCCAAGTTGAGCGATGCGATCCCGACGTGCTGCAGGAACGGCGTGTAGTCCGAGCCCGAGCCGAGCGCCCCGATGCGGAGATCGGCGCGGCGGCGCGCTTCATCCCTCGCTTCCGAGGTGCGGGCCGTCGCGATGGCGCGGAGCTGGTTCCGCTTCCAGACGGTGAGCTTCGTCTCGGGGTCCTCGATGTCCCGCGCCACGTCGTTGATGAACTTCTCGAGGGTGTGGGAGCCCGCGAGGGAGAGGTAGCCCCGGCCGTTGGTGTCGCTGTTCAGGTAGGCGACCGCCTTGTGCGCCAGCTCGTCGGCGTGTGCCTCGACCCACTCGGTCGAGCCCAGCAGCGCGGGCTCCTCACCGTCCCAGGCGGCGTAGACGATTGTGCGGCGCGGCTTCCAGCCCTGCTTCAGGAGCTCGCCGTAGGCGCGCGCCTCCTCGAGCAGCGGCACTTGGCCCGAGATCGGGTCCTCGGCGCCGTTCACCCAGGCGTCGTGGTGGTTGCCGCGGATGATCCACTCGTCTGGGGCGCCCGCGCCCGGAATGCGGGCGATCACGTCGTACAGGGGCTTGAGGCTCCAATCGGACTTGACCCGCAGATGCACCTTCGCCGGCCCAGGCCCGACGTGGTAGGTGATCCCGAGCCCGCCGCGCCACTCGTCGGGCGCCATCGGGCCGGCGAGCGCCGCGAGCAGCGGCTGGGCGTCGCCATAGGACATCGGTAGGACGGGGATCTTGGTGATCGTCTGAGCGTCGCCGATCGCCAGGCGCTTTGCGTCCTTGGTCGCGCCCACGCCGGGCGTGAGGGGGTCGCCCGGATACACCGGCATGTCCATCACGCTGCCGCGCTGCACGCCGTCCCGGGGCCGCCACGGCCCACGGGGATACACGTCGCCCTGGGTGTAGCCGTCGTCCCTGGGGTCGGAGTAGATGAGGCAGCCGATCGCGCCGTGCTCGGCCGCGACCTTGGGCTTGATGCCGCGCCACGACCCGAAATAGCGCGCGATCACGATCGCGCCCTTCACCGAGATCCCCATCCGCTCGAGCCGGTCATAGTCGGCCGGTACGCCGTAGTTCACGTAGACGAGGGGGGCGGTGACGTCACCGTCCACCGAGTACGCGTTGTAGGTCGGGAGCTGCTCGGCCTGCTGGCTCGAGGTCGGGTCGCCCGGCACCGGCGGCTCCTGGAGCTTCGCTACGAACTTGGTCGGCGCGATCAGCTCCACCACGCGCTCTTTGGGCGTAGGAAACAACACGTCGAACGTCTCGATCTGCGCGTCGAGCCCGAAGCTCTTGAACTTTGCGAGGATCCACTCGGCGTTGGCCTTGTCGTACGGCGAGCCGACGTGGTGCGGTCGCGCCGCGAGGTGACGCATGTACTCGCGCAGCGAGTCCGGGCTCGGGATCGCGCGGAACTTGGTCTCCCACTCGCGCTGGGCCTTCGCCGCGTCGGCCGAGTAGCCGCGCAGGTCGCCGGCGGGGGAGGGGGTCGCGGCGAGGACCAGCAGGCCGAGGGCGGAGGCGGCGATCGGACTCGCAGTCAGGCGCATGCGATGGACCTCTCGGTGAGGAGTTTTTGGAGGTGAGGACTAGAGGTGCGCGGCGCGGCGCCAGTGCTCCGAGATCACCGCGTGTCCGGCGGGGGTGGGATGGACGCCGTCGGCGGCCCAGTACTGCGGCGCTGCGCGTCGCGCCATGTCATCGAACACTCGCTGCAAGGGAACGAACGCAGCACGCGCGTGCTGCGCTACGCGCTGGGCCGCCGCGCGCCGTTCGTCGAACTCCGGAAACCAACGGTCGTCGACCGCACCACACCGCAGCACGAACGGCTCGAGGACGATCAGTCGCACGTCGGGCAGTGCCCGCCGCGTTTCCTCGAGCAGCGCGGCGTACTGAGTCTCGTAGTCCTGGACCGTGCCGGTGTAACCGCGTCCCAGCTTGTGCCAGAAGTCGTTGACGCCCACCAGGATGCTGAGCACGTCCGGCTTGAGCGCCACCGTGTCGTCGGCCCAGCGCTGCTCCAGGTCGGGGACCTTGTTGCCGCTCACCCCGCGATTGTAGAACCGCAACCCGCGATCGGGATGCGCCGCGAGCGCCGCCGAGGCGACCAGCAGCGGGTATCCCGCCCCGAGGGCGCGCGGCGCGTTCGCGTCGGTCACACCGCGATCGCGTCCCCCGTCGGTGATCGAGTCGCCTTGGAAGAGCACGACCGTGCCGTCGGCCGGGGGACTGGATGTCCGGTCGCCGGTCGCCGCGGGCAGGAGCGCCGCCCCGGCGAGCGCGCCGGCCGTCGCCACGAAATCACGCCGGCTCAGCTCGTATGACACTGTTGCGTCCTCCGAAGAACGCGCGTCAGCGAGCGTGAGGCTCCCACGCTCCGCGTGGGTCGCTAGAACACGACGCCCGCCGTGAGCGGCATGAACGCCACGCCGCGTGTGTTGTTCAATGCCTGGCCGTAGCGCCACTCCAGCAGAAGGCTGTGCTGTCCCATACGGATGCGCAAGCCGACGCCGGTTTGGAGACCGAGCCCCATGCCGCCGCGCGTGACAACCACCGCGCTGCTCTGCTGATCCGGGTTGGTGCCGAGCAGGGACCCGAACGCGCCGGCACCGAGCAGGAAGTACGGAGACACGCCAGCCTGCGGGATCAACGAGGCGACGAAGTTGCCGGTCAAGCCGAACGTCCGATCGGATAACGCGGCGGCGCCGGTGCCGCTTCCCACGCTCGCCACCGAGTTGGGGCGGGAATGCAGGCTGTTGTAAAACAGCTCCGCCCGAAACGCGAAGGCGGCCGACCCGAGCGGCACCTCCGCCATGCCCCGAACGTGAAAGCCCGCGTGATCGGCGCCGGTGACGTTGAACCCGCCCGCGTCCACCAGGGCGCGCGAGTCGCCGCCCCCCACCAAGCTCGTGCCCGCGGCAAGGCCAAAGCGCACGCGCTGGGCCTGGAGCAGAACTGGGATGCAAAGGGTAGTGACGGTGAGTAGTGCTGCGCGGCGTAGCATAGGGCCTCCTTAGCGCAAGACCGAAATGATCCAGGCGTGCCTCGCTCCGCTCGTCAGACTGCTGGTCCGGGAGCCCGCCGAGGCACCCACCGCGGGACCGTACGACAGTACGACTGGTACGCAGCACCGAACCGCCGTCGCAGCAGCGGCTCTTCGACCAGGACGACGAACAAGTGGAAGAGCAATCCGACGGCAACGCCATAGGCTAACACCGCGCCGGAGCGGAACAACAGGGCCCACGCCGCGACGACGAGCACCACGCCCAGGTACATGGGATTCCGGACACGGCGGTACAGGCCGCGCACGACCAGCTGCTTGGGCGGGTCGATGGGCGCCGGGGTGCCTCGGCCCGCCATCGCGAAGTCCCAGAGGCACCAGAAGTAGATGCTCAACCCCAGCACCGCAACGGGCGCGGCGAGAATCAGCCTCGCTGCGTCCAGAGGAAAGATGCCGGCGGTGCGCGTGACGATCCGGTAGGGGACGAAGCAGGCAACCGTGCCCGGCACGAATACTGTGAACAGGAGGTTCTTGAGCAGGAGCAGCATGGTAGACGTCAGCGCGCGTAGTGATCGGCGCCGAGGAAGTGGAGCGAGACGTATGGTTCGTCGCCAACCACCCAACTATCGTGCGGTGTCGCCGGGATGTAGAAGAGCTCCCCGGCCCGAAGCTCGATGACGCGCCCATCGTCGAAGGCGGCGGTGGCGCAGCCGCTCAGCACCAGACCGAGATGCTCCACCGTACAGCGCGTGGCGCCTACCGTGGGGCCGACGTCTACCGACCAGCGCCAGCCGGGCTCGTAGGACGCGCGGCCGAAGGCGCGTCCGGCGATGGTGACGACGTCGAACCGGCCTTTGGGGAAGCGACGGGTCTCGTCCGGCTGATCGAAACGCCTCAGGATGACGTCGAGCCCCGACGGCGCTATGGGCCCCGACATGCCGGGACCGCCTCCTTTCCCGTGCCGAGCGGCGGCGGCGCGTTGCCGACAAACATCGCACAGACGAGGCCGGGAACCTTGTCGCTGATCGCGATCTCGCTGTGGCTCGAGTCCGAGGACGTGAGGAGGACGAGGGTCACGCCGGGACTGGCGTGAAACCCGTGCTGCAGCTGACGGAGCGAGCGGGCGTACGTTCCGTGATCGGCGAAGTGGGCTTCCTGTGCGGTCACGAAGTTGCGGAGGTCGCTCCGGAGCGTCGCCATGGCGCTCTGGACCGTCGTGGCGTCGGGGGGGCTTCCTTGTGCCGGGAGGAATCCCGGCACGGCGACGAGGAGCGCAATCACCAGGGTGAGCTGCGGGACTCGCTGCATGGCTACCTCAGGGCGCATCACGCTTCAGCGAGGGCACCGAGTTTTTGGACGGTGTTCCAGTTGCGACCGGTGCCACGTGTGCCAAGCTTCTTCTCGATGAGGGCATTCGTCAAGCGCGAGCGGCCGATACCACTCGGGTAGATGATGTACGCGTGCCTGCCTGCGGCGCGCACCACCTCCGGGCCGGTGATGGCGGCTTGCAGCGCCGCCACGTCCTTGCGGGCCGGTGCCTGCTTCAGGAACATGACCACGAGATGGCCAGGATCGCGCTCGGCTTCCGTGAGGAAGGGGTTGTGTGCGACGATTGCCATCCATTCCGCTGCGGTGCGGACGAAGAAGTCCGCTTCAAGACCGAGGCGCTTCTTGGCCTCCACCTCCAACAGGCGCTCGAGCTGTGCGCCGCTGCGCGCCTTGCTTCGAAACACGAGATTGCCGCTCTGGATCAGTGAGCGTGCGTCGGCGAAGCCCAGGTGCGTGAGCAGCTGACGCAGGTCCGCCATCGCGACCTGCTTGTGGCCGCCGACATTGATGCCCCTGAGGAGGGCGAAATAGGTCATCATGGGGGGCAATCTCGCTAGCACCGAATCCTGTCAGTCCGGCAACTCGCCCAACCGTCGCTCGAGAAACCGCCGCTCCCCAAATCGACAACTCGCATGATCGGGCCGCCAGGCCCCGTTGAGGGGTAGTCGCTGATTCTCTCGTCCCACAAAACCTTCCTTGAAACCGGGCGACCGTTGCCGGAGGTCGGTACCTTCATGGAGCCGGGACGGCCGAAAGGGAGCTGGCGGTGACTGACCAAGGCGTTGCCACGACACAGAGCCGACCGAGCGAGTGGTGGACGGTGGTGCGCGACGCCGTCCGCGGGATCCCGCACGACTACACGGCCGGGTCGCTCGGCCGCGGGATCGTGCTGCTCGCGGTCCCCATGGTCCTCGAAATGGCGATGGAGTCGATCTTCGCCGTCGTGGACGTGTTCTGGGTGTCGCGCCTCGGTCCCGACGCGGTCGCCACCGTCGGCCTGACGGAATCGATGCTGACCCTGGTCTATACGGCGGCGATGGGCCTCTCGATCGGGGTCGCGGCGGTCGTGGCGCGCCGCATCGGGGAGAAACGGCCGGACGCGGCGGCCGAAGCCGCTGTGCAGGGAATCGCCCTTGGACTCGGCGTCGCCGCAGTCGTCGCCTGCCTGGGGATCACGCTCGCGCCGCGCCTCCTCGCCGTCATGGGGGCGTCGCCCGCCGTCACCGCGATCGGCTCGGGTTACACCCGGATGATGCTCGGCGGCAGTGCGACCGTGCTGCTGCTGTTCCTCATCAACGCGATCTTCCGCGGCGCCGGTGACGCCGCCATCGCGATGCGGGTCCTCTGGCTCGCCAACGCCATCAACATCGTGCTGGGCCCCTGCTTCATCTTTGGCCTCGGCCCCTTCCCGAAGCTCGGCGTCACCGGCGCGGCCGTTGCCACCACGATCGGCCGCGGTACGGGCGTCCTGTACCAGCTGTATCGGCTCACACGCGGCGACGCGCGCGTGGCGGTCCGCCGCATTCATGTGGCCCTCCGGCCGGCGACCATGGCCCACCTGTTACGGCTGTCGGGGTCGGGGACGTTTCAGGTGCTGGTGGGGACCGCGAGCTACGTCGGGCTGGTGCGCATCGTGTCCAGCTTCGGGAGCCAGGTCCTCGCGGGCTACACGATCGCGATCCGCATCCTGATCTTCGCCATGCTGCCCTCGTGGGGCCTCGCGAACGCCGCTGCGACGATGGTGGGCCAGTCGCTCGGCGCCCGGGACCCCGATCGCGCCGAGCGTGCCGCGTGGCTCGCGAGCCGCTACAACATGGTGGTGCTCGGCGCGGTGGGGCTGCTGTTCATCAGCTTCGCGGGCCCGATCGTCAGCTTGTTCACGCACGACCCTGTCGCCCTACCGACCGGGGCCCTGGGGCTGCGCACCATGAGCTGCGGCTTCGTGTTCTACGCGCTGGGGTTCGTGCTCACCCAGGCATTCAATGGTGCGGGCGACACCTGGACGCCCACGTGGATCAACCTGGCGTGTTTCTGGCTGTGGGAAATCCCGCTCGCCTACATGCTCGCCCGGGTGTGGGACTTCGGCCCCCAGGGGGTGTTCATCGCGATTACGGTCGGGTATTCGACGCTGGCGCTCGTGAGCGTCGTATTGTTCAAGCGGGGGCGCTGGAAACTCCGCAGGGTCTGAACGCTCTGATTGGCCCCGGTGGATTCGAACCACCATACCCAGATCCAAAGTCTGGTGTCCTGCCGTTGGACGAGGGGCCAGCGATTATGCGGCGCTTGAACTTAGCGGGGCCTCATGGCCTGCGGCAGGGGCTTTCCGTCTCGTAACTCTATCGTTCGCGCCGAACCGATGGCGACGGCGCGCGCGAGATCCTGCTCGTCGATGACGTTGTAGCGGTCGAACAACTCTTCCTGGCAATGTCGAAGCACCGCGGCAAGTGATCTCGGCGAGACTGGGTCCGCGACGTTGCGGGCGCACCACAGTTGCGCGGACCGAGTTGGCGTAGTACGGTGGTGCCGAACGCCACCCGAGGAGGTGGGGCCGTGAATCAACACGACGGCCACAAGCGAAGCGATGCTCTCACTTGCCTCGGCGAGTGAGCGCCAAGCCCCCGAAAGCACGCTAGGGCCTTTCGGGGGCTTCTGCTGTCGCGCCCTTGCCTTGCCCGGGCCGCGTTGGACAAGGGTGCCAAGAGGGGCTCAGGGCGGCAGCGTAACCCCCTGCGTCTGACCGTGCTTCGTCTCCACATCGTAGGCGCGGTTCCTCGCGCGGCCCTCGGCCACGACCCGCTCCGCCATGCGCGACGCGGCGTCCGAGACTGCGGGACAGGTGCCTGCCCGCAGCGGCGCGAGCGCGGCCAGCAAGTCGCGAGCGTTCCGCTCGGCAATCGCCCGGTGCCCCGCTTCGTGCTGCTTCACGTGTTGGAGGTAGTTGCGCCACGACGCGATCAGCCGCGAGGGCGTGCCCGCCGCAGGGGCCCAGCGCGGCAGGGTGATGTCCACGTTGAGCGTGACCTGGAGGTTGCGCAGGCCGCACCCGTCCACGCCGGGCGCCTCCCCGTAGGTCCAGTCAAGGGTCCACACGGTCAAGGCGTCGCGCGCTTCGCTGCCATCCCGGGGCCCGAGGCGATGGATCGACTCCCGGAGTGCGCCGGCGCTCGATCCCTCGATGTCGTAGTACTGCTCGTGGCTCGCAATCGAGAGCCTGCCCAGTGCGTCAGCGGCAGCGGGGCCGGGCGCGGGGGCAGGTGGGGGGGCGGATGTCTTCGATGAGGACGCGCACGCGGACAGGATGATCGCCGCCCCGAAGAGCGCTGGCCAGCGCCGCGTCACCCGGTCTCCCACCAGGCGATTTCTCCGCGAAATCCGCACGGGGTGCACTTGGTCTCGCGCGGCTGGCCGATCAGCCGCACGCGCGACCCGCACGCCGGACACACGGCGTAGATCCGACCCGCATCTGCCCGGGTGCCCCGAGCCGGATTGGCGCTGTCGCGCGGCCGGTACACGACGGTGAAGCGCTCGGGTCGCCGGGGCCTGATCTCGACCAGCTCGCTGGGGACGGCGACGCGCTGTCCGCGGACCTCGAGCACGGTGCGCGTTTCGCCGGTGCTGACGATGGGATACCACGCCCCCTGCCGGAGCATCGGATCACTGACGAAGGGCGGCGCGGCCACCCACACGCGAGCCCAGCCGACGGGTTGGATCATACCTATTACCTATGGCTCCGCGATGGCCCGCGGTTCTGTGATGCACCTTACAGGCCGGCTACGTCACCTTGAACACCTGGTCGTGCTGGCGCGCCCGGTCGGTCACCTGGATAGCGACCTCCTCGCCCACCTTCGCCCGCTCGACCTTCTTGTGATCCACCTCCATCGAGTTGACCTGCTCGGTGAACTCGGTGGTGTGGCCGTGGAAGCGCACGCGGTCGCCCACGGCGAGCTCGCCGTCGGTCAGGCGCACGACCGCGACGCTTGGCCCCTTGAAAAAGTGGACTACGGTTCCGATGAGCTGCTCGGGCATGCGACCTCCTCTCCTACAAACGTACGGGCAGTCGCCTCTGCCGCTAGGGAACGGGCTCGGGCCCGGGGGCCGGAATCGCTCGGGTCATGGTCTTGATCAGCTGCTGCTGTTTCTCTCCCAGCATCAGGGCCGCGTCGTCGCGCAGTGCCGGGTTGGCGTATACCGCCGCGACCGCGCTCCCGGAGCCGCACAGCCGCACCCAGAGGGGATGCGTCTGGGCGAGCTTCTCGTACAGGGTGCGGAGCGCGGGGTGCTTCCCGAACACCGGGATTTCGAAGTCGTTCCCGCCCAGCCGGCCGACGCTCCCCCAGCCGGTGAACGCCCCGGCGTCGAGCACGACCGGCCCGCGGGCCGCGGGCTCGGGATACAGCTCGTCCCACCAGCCGTAGGCGTCGGGGGTGGCGACGGCGATGGGCGGCAGCGCGACCAGGGCGGGCGCGGCGGGCGGCGGGTCCAGCCGGAACAGCCGCTCGCCGCGGCCCCAGGCGACCGCCGCAGGCACGCCGCTCGCGAAGAACGCGACGTCGGCGCCGAGTCGCACCCCGTAGTGCAGCAGCTCGGGGCGGGGGACCGCGGTGCTCACGAGCGCGTTCACGGCGTGAAGCGCGGCCGCCGCGTCGCTCGAGCCGCCGCCCAATCCGGCGCGCATGGGGATCCGTTTGGTGAGCTCGATCGCCACGCCGAACGTGCTGCCAGTCGCTTCGAGCGCCGCACGCGCCGCGCGCACGGCAAGATTGGCCTCGGGGGGGCCGAGATCCGGACCGTGCACCGTGAGCGTGACGCCGGACTTGGTACGGGTGACCACGAGCTCGTCCGCGAGCTCGAGCAGCGCGAACGCCGTCTCAATCTGGTGATAGCCCCTCCCCGCCCCCCCTGCAGGCGCTTCGCGCGCGAGGATACGCAGCAGGAGGTTGAGCTTGGCGTGTGCCGCGATACGCACCCGGTCCACTGGTTCTCCCCTAGCGAGTTGCAGACGGAAGAGGATCGAGGCCGGTAGTCCCCATCCTTGTATCTCTGATCATGGTGCTACTGTATGGTGGGCGACAGCCCGATCCCATCCTGGTCGATGAGACCGTCCTTTAGCGAGGGCGTCGCCCACCGGTTGCTCGTCGCGAGCCCGCACAGCTGCCCGGGGCCTCGAGCCCGCATCACGCAAGGCCGGGTCCAGACGAGCCGTTTCACATCGGGAGGCGCCATGCTCGCACCCACCGTGTTCGTCGGCGTCGATGTGGCGAAGGCTACCCTGGACGTCGCGGTGCGGCCTGCGGGCGAGCGGTGGAGCGTGGCGAATGACGAGCCGGGGATCCAGAGTCTGGTGGCGCGACTGCTCCCGCTCGGGCCGGTGCTCGTGGTGCTGGAGGCCACCGGGGGCTTCGAACACGCCGCCGCCGCCGCGCTCGGGGCCGCCCGGCTCGGCGTGGTGATCGCCAATCCCCGCCAGGTCCGAGCCTTCGCGCGTGCGATCGGCCAGCTCGCCAAGACCGACGCGATCGACGCGCAGGTGTTGGCCCTGTTCGCCGAGCGGGTCCAGCCCACCCCGCGGCCGCTGCCCGATGAGGCGGCGCAGATCCTCGACGCCCTGCTCACGCGGCGCCGTCAACTGGTCGAGATGCTGGTGGCCGAGAAGAACCGCCTCAGTGCGGCCCGCCGCCCCGTCCGCCATGGCATCAGGCAACACATCCACTGGCTGGAGCGCCAACTCGGGGACGTCGACCACGAGCTCGAGGAGGCCGTCCAGGCGAGCCCCCTGTGGCGGGCACAAGACGACCTGCTGCAGAGCGTGCCGGGTGTGGGCCCGGTGTTGAGCCGGACGCTCCTGGCCGAGTTGCCCGAGCTCGGCCGCCTCAGCCGCAAGGAGATCGCGGCGCTGGTGGGGGTGGCACCGCTGGCCCGCGACAGTGGGACGTGGCGCGGCCGGCGCGCGGTGTGGGGTGGTCGGGCGCCCGTGCGCGCCGTCCTCTACATGGCGACCGTCGCGGCGGCGCGGTGCAACCCGGTCATCCGGGTGTTCTACTGGCGGCTGCGGGCCGCCGGCAAGCCGGCCAAAGTCGCGCTCACGGCGTGCATGCGAAAACTGCTGACGATCCTCAACGCGATGGTGCGTACTCAGTCTCCTTGGCGGCCTCGAGCCCTTGAGGTGACCACTTGACGAATGACACAGCTGCTGAAGGATGGGCTCGGCACGACACAACGCTGAAGCGTGGTATGCTTCATCTCGCGACGGCCAAGCTCACTTGATCCACCGGTCTAGCCCGGCGCGTCGCCCGCGGCCCGCAGCTCGCCCAGATGGAGCCGCAAGCGCGACAACGAATACAGCCCGAGTAGCGTGATCGGCACGAACGTGCTCAGGTGATACGCCACCGCGTAGCTCACGGCGCGGGTCGCGTCGATGCCGTAGATCGCGAGCGTCACGCGCGTCGCCGCCTCGAACACGCCGACGAATCCGGGTGAGGAGGGGAGCGCGACGCCGAACCCGATGATGCCCTGCAGCAGGAACGCCCCCTCGGGCGGGACAGAGAGACCGAAGGCGCGGAAGCACACCGCGAACGCCGCCGCATTCACGAGCCATTGCACCAACGACCACGCGACCACGCCGGCGAACCTGGTCGGGCTCTTCAGGACCTCGAGCCCTGCGACCAACCCTTCGGCGATTTGCGTGAGTCGCTCGGCGAAGCGCGTGGGGAGCACGGCGTGCGTGACGCGCTGCAGCAGCGCGAGCCACGGCGCCGGGCGGTGTACGACGAGTACGGCGACTACGAAGACGGCGCCGAAGAAGGCGGCGGCGCCGGTCGCGAGGCCGGAGACCGAGGTAGTGCCGATCCGGGCGTGACCGGGGAAAGCGGGCGAGGCGATGGCGAGCGTCATCAAGCCCACGAGCAGGAGCCCGTCGAACACGCGCTCCACGCCGACCGACGCGAGTGCGGTGCTGAACCGCACCGGCAGCTGCTGCTGCGCTACGTAGGCGCGGGCGAACTCGCCGGCGCGCACGGGCAGCAGATTGTTCGCCATGAAGCCGATCGCCGTCGCGTGCCACAGCGGGAGCAGCGGGAAGGCCGTGCCTCCTCCGCTGACATCCCGGAGGATCAGCCGCCAGCGCAGCGTGCGGAGTGGGAACGTGAGCGTCGCCAGTACCACGGCGCCGGTGAGCAGCAGCGGGTCGGCGCGCCGCAGGTGGCCGACGAGCTGGCGCGCGTCGACGCCGTGCAGCGCCCAGGCGAGGAGCGCGAGCGTGACCACGAGCCCCACGACCCATCCCCAGCGCGAGGCGGGAGATGGGCTAGGGCGCGGGGTTGGACTCGACGGCGAGAGCAACGAGGTCGCAGACTTCGTCCACGAGGGCCCGGAGCGAATCGCCCGACGCGTGCTGCGCCGCCGCCCGCAGCTCCTCCGCCCGCTTGAGCGCCTGCTGGCCGCGGTACAGCAGGGTGCGGACATCCACGACCGGAAGGGAATCCTTCGGCAGGGCGCCCTTCAGGGCGACGAGCTCCTCCAGCGACGCAGGCCCGATGCCGGCATGCACCATCCGCTCGTACGCCGCCCACGAGCCGACGAGATCCGCCGTCTCGGCGGCCGTGCGCGCAGCGGCCGGGCGCGCGGGTTGGGCCGCCGGGCGCGCGGGAGGCGGAGGCGGCGCGGGCGCCAGCCTCTCGATCGGCACCACGGGCGCTGCGCCCGGATGGCCGAGGCTCTTGATCTGCTCGATCGGGGGGCCGAGCTCGGCGGCGAGTACATCTTCGTCTCCGGTGCTGGCGCGGGCGAGCAGGTCGCCCACGCGCCGCAGCTCCGCCGCGAACGCCACGGCGTGGCTCACGGCGCTGCCGTTCGCCACGGCTTCGCGGGCCGCGCCGGCGAACTCGGCGACGCGGTCGGCGAGCGTGCCGCCGCCTGCGCCTGCGTCCGCCAACGCGCGGAACGTGCTCCCCAGCGTGTGGGCTCGCAACTCCCGCTGCGTGGCGCTCGGGGCGCGCTCGAGCGAGTCCGCCGCCTGCCGCAGGTGCTCTCCGTGGCTCACCAGCTCCAGCCGCCCCAGGGTGGACGGGCGCGCCACCGGCACGCCGCGGGACACGAGGTGCGGCCCGGAGTCGTTGTAGTAGAGCGACCCGATCGACACGACATCCGGCTCGCTCTCCATCGACCGGACCAGCAGCTCCGCGAACCTCCGGAACTCGGCGGCTTCGGGGTCGGGGCGGCCGCGCTCGGCCACCTCGCGCGCCGCGCGGGCGATGGCCGTCGCGGCGGTCTGAAACAGCTCGGCGACGTGCGCGGGGGGCTCGAGCCCCGAGCGCGACAGCTCGGCGATCGTGCGCTCGATGCCGTCCAGCAGGTCGGGCAGCGGGGGGAGATCGGCGAGCGCGGCCAAGCCCCGCAGTGGCTGGAGGGCGCGCAGCACGTGCTGCAGCGGGTCGGGGCCGGGCGAGCTGGCCCGCAGCGCCTGGGCGGCGCGGTCCAGCGCGCTCGCGATCGCCGCGCCCTCGCGCGCGACGAACGCCCGCGCGCCGGCGTCGAGCCCCAAGGCCTCGACCGCGCGGATTTGCGCCGACGGCCGGCCCGCCAGCTGGTCCAGCTCCTGGCCGAGCGCCTCAGCCTTCGCCGTGTCCGCTTCGGTCCAGCTCCCCGCCCTGCGCACGAAGATCTTGAGGTCGTCCACCGCCCGCACGCCCAGCTGCGTCGTCTGCGCATCCCAGGGGCGACGGCCCTCGCGCACCGCGCGCGCCAGCGATTCGAGCCCCGCCGCGGCGCGCGCGATCGCCTGCTGGTTCGCCATCAGCGCGCTGCCGCGCAGCGCGCGGGCCAGCCGCACCAGCTCGTCGGCGTTGGGGTGGTCGCTCTTGGCGAGCAGCCCGTCGAGACGTTCCAGGTACTCCCCCGCCTCGAGGGCGAAGAAATCGGACATGCCGAGCGGCTGCGCAGGACCGGTCATGGCGTTACAACTTAAGCCATCAGCCTTCGGCCGTCAGCAGTCACGGCTGGGATGGTGCCGACGGCCGACCGCTGACGGCGCCTCGTCCACGAGCTTCCGCATGCGCCGCACCGCTTCTTCCAGGCCCCAGAACACCGCGTTGCTCACGATCGAGTGCCCGATGTTCAGCTCTTCGATCTCCGGGATGCGCGCGACGGGCTGCACGTTCTGGTAGGTGAGCCCGTGACCGGCGTGCACGGCGAGGCCGCGCTGCCGGGCGTGCGCGGCCGCGCGCGCCAGCGCGCGCAGTGCCGCGTCGCCGCTGCTCCAGGTGCGCGCGTAGCGACCGGTGTGCAGCTCGATCGCGGGCACGCCCAGCTCGGCCGCACGGTCGATCGTCGCGAGGTCGGGGTCGATGAACAGGCTCACGCGGATGCCGGCGTCCATCAGGCGCCGCACGGCGGCCCCGACCCGACGGTTGGGGCCATGCAGGGCGAGGCCGCCTTCGGTGGTGATCTCCTGGCGTCGCTCCGGGACGAGCGTCGCCTGAAACGGCTTCACCCGGCACGCGATGCGCACGATCTCGTCGTGCGCACCCAGCTCGAGGTTGAGCACGGTGCGCAGCGACGCGGCGAGCGCGCGCACGTCGCGATCCTGAATGTGCCGCCGGTCTTCGCGCAGATGGACCGTGATGCCGTCGGCGCCGGCGCGCTCCGCCGCGTCCGCCGCGCGCACCGGATCGGGCTCGTCGGTCTTGCGCGCCTCGCGCAGTGTCGCCACGTGATCAATGTTGACGTACAGCCGCATGCCGCCTTACCTTCGGTTCACTCCGTCCAGCCCTAGGATCATCCGTGAAACCACGACTGGCCGTGCTCGTCGCGCTGGCCTCTCTCGCGTGCGGAAGCGGCGGGAGCCGGACGCCCGCGCCGCAGTCGCTCAACGAGACGCTCGCCCAGTTCATGTCCGCCGTGAAGACGAACGACTTGAAGCGCATGGGCGCACTGTGGGGCACGGAGCGCGGGCCCGCGGCCGGCTGGATGAAGGCCGAACAAATGAATCAGCGGCTCGCGGTCATCCAGAAGTACCTGAACCACGCCGGGTACCGCGTGGTCGAGGGCCCGTTGCCGGTCCCGGCGCAGGACAACCAGCGGAGCTTCCGCGTCGAGCTCCAGCGGTCCAACGGGTGCAACGTCGTGCTGCCGATCGATCTGATCCGCGCCCGCAGCGGCAGCTGGCTCGTGCTCGACGTGCACCTCGACGTCGCCGGCAATCCGGCGGCCGGCTGCAAGCCATAGGCCGCGCGGAACGATCTGCGATCGGGCGGCGTTACATTTACTCGGTCAGCTCGAGCAGAATCCCAGCCGTCGCTTGGGGATGCAGGAACGCGATGCGGCGGCCACTGGCCCCGCGGCGGGGCAGCTCGTCGATCAGACGGTAGCCCGCCGCGCGGCAGCGCTCGAGCGTCCGATCGAGGTCGGGCACCCGGTAGCAAATGTGATGGATGCCGGGGCCGCGTCGGGCGAGGAACTTCGCCACGGGGCTCTCGGCGTCGCGCGGCTCGAGTAGCTCGACCTGAACGTCGCCCAGCGTGAGGCCGACGATGGTGGCGCCATCGGCGGATTCGGGTTGCCCCGGCTCGAGGCCGAGGATGTCCCGGTAAAAGGCCAGGGCGTGGGCGATGCTCGGCACGGCAATGCCGACGTGCGCGACGCGGGCGCGGGAATCCGTCATCTCGCCCGTCAACATAACGATTGCGTCAGAGGGAGTGCAGGGTCATGGCAGATCTACATCTCGTGGCGGTCACCGACGCCACGTTCGGCCAGGAGGTCGAGCAGCACCAAGGGCTCGCGGTCGTCGACTTCTGGGCGACGTGGTGCGGGCCCTGCCACATGGTCGCGCCCATCCTGGAGCAGCTCGCCGGGGAGTACCAGGGTAAGCTGAAGGTAGCCAAAGTGGACGTCGACGCGAACCAACAGACGGCGATGCGCTTTAACGTGCGCTCGATTCCGAGTATTCTATTCTTCAAGGACGGGCGGCACGTGGACACGCTGGTGGGCGCGTATCCGAAGCCCGTGTTCGTGCAGAAGATCCAGCAGCATCTGGTGTAGCAGCCTCCCCGGAGGGCCATGCGCGCGAGCACCGCTCGCCTGATGAACTCGCCGGTTCGCCTCGCGGACCTGACGTTCCCGCAGGTGAACCGGCTGATTCACCGCACCCGCCTCGGCTTCATCCACCTCGACAACCTGCTGGCGTTTGCCAAGCGCGACCGCGACGGCCGTGTGGACGGCTACATCACCGCCTACCTTCCGGACGAGTGCCTGCTCCTCTTCTTCCGTAAGGGCGAGGCGGTCAACGCCGCGTCGCTCCACACGGCGGGCCGGCAGGTCGTGACGATCACGGAGGCGCTCAAACGGATGCGATCCGAGGTGGAGCGCGGCGAGCTCGCCTACTGTGCCGCTCCGATGGAGCAGCTGGCATGGATGTACCAGTCGTGCGCCGTGCCGGTGCAGGCCCGCCCGCTGGACCCGAGCAACCCCGGCACGGTGTTCCCGGCGCTGCAACAGGAGCAGGTGAGCGGCGTGCTGGAGCTGATCTCGGATGGCCGCGTCTCGTACCTGCGGTTCACGGAGGGCCGGTTCGTGAGCGGCTACTACTGCGACAAGCCGGACGCGCAATCGGTGGGGAAGTTTCTCGAGGCGCAGTTTCAGCCCGGCCCGACCGGCGCGCCACCCGCCATCTCGGCCGTCGTGTTCCCGCCCGCCGCCGACCTGCCCCAGCAGGCGCCGAACGCGCTGATCAACACCTACCGTGAGCTGTACTGGCGCATCGTCGACGAAGTGGAGAAAGAATTCCCCGGCGAGGCGAAGCGGCGCGCGCAGAAAGTGAGTGGGGGCATCGTGGGGCAGCACAAGGCGATCGCGATCCTCTCGGCCGCGCGCGGCGCCGAAACGCCGGACGCCGTGGTGCAGCCCGAGGAGCTCGCCAACGCCCTGATGGACTGGTCGCTGCAACTGCTCCAAGGGGTCGAGGTCATCATGCCCGGCACCGCGCCCAAGATCCTGCGCGAGGCGACCCGCGAGCACCGCTATGTGTTGCAATCGGCCGGGTTCTACGGGCGCCTGCCGTGGCAGGTGACGTGGTGAGATGGCGGGCACCTTGTATGTGGTGGCGACGCCGCTCGGCAACCTCGACGACCTCTCCCCCCGCGCGGCCGCGACCCTGAAGCAGGCGGCCGCAGTCGCGGCTGAAGACACCCGCCACACGAAGACTCTCCTGGCGCATGTCGGGTCGCGCGCCGAGCTGGTGAGCTTCCACGCGCACTCGCCCGAGTCGGCGCTGCGCCGGATTCTCCATCTCCTGGGCACGGGCAAAGACGTCGCGCTCGTGACCGACGCGGGCACGCCCACGGTGAGCGACCCCGGGGCCGTGCTCGTCGCCGCCGCGCGCGCGCGCGACGTCCCGGTCGTGACCGTCCCCGGTCCGACGGCGGTCGCGGCCGCGCTCGCGGTCTCGGGCGTCTCCGCCGATCGCTACGTCTTCCTCGGCTTTCTTCCGAGGAAGGGGAGCGAGCGGCGCCGCCTGCTCGAGACGGTGGCGAAAAGCGAGTGGACCGCGGCGCGGTGGCGCGCGAGCTGACCAAAGTGTTCGAGGAAACGCGCGCCGGGACCCTGGTCGAGCTCGCGGGTTACTATGCCGGAGCCCCCGTCCGCGGTGAGGTGACCGTCGTCGTTGCCGGCACCGGCAAACCGGTCCGGGACGAGCGTCCCCGCGATCCGGAAGAGCGCGCCCGCGCCCTGCTCGCGCAGGGAATGACCCGCAAGGATGCTGCCGACCGCCTCGCGGACGAGACGGGGATCACGCGGAACACGGCATATCGGCTCGTGAACGAATTGTGAAGCGCTGGACGATCGTGGTGTGCACGCTCGCAGTTCCGCTCGCCGGCCGCTCGAATTGCGGATTGCGGATTTCGGATTGCGGATTGGGCGCCCGGAGCTTCGGCCTGTCAAATCCGCAATCCACAATCCGCAATCCGGAATTAGCGTCGCTAACGATCGGAAGGCTGCATTATGACGGCGGCGGCGACTGGTACACAGGCCCCTCGAAACTGGTAAACCTGCTCGGGGCGATCCGCCAGCGCACCCGGCTGGCGGTGGGCGAGCGCGAGCGGGTCGTGACACTCACCAGCCCCGATCTTTGGGACATCCCTTACCTCTATATGACGGGGCACGGCAACGTCCGCTTCTCCGATGAGGAGGTGAAGATCCTGCGCCGCTACCTCGAGCAGGGCGGCTTTCTCCACGCGGATGACGACTACGGGATGGACAAATCGTTCCGGCGGGAGGTCGCGCGCGTCTTCCCCGACCACCCCCTCGTTGAAGTGCCGTTGACGCACCCCATCTATCACGTGCCGTATGAGTTCGCGCAGGGGATCCCCAAGATCCACGAGCACGACGGCCTGCCCGCGCAGGGGTTCGGCATCTTTTTGGGCGACCGCCTGGTGGTGTACTATTCGTATCAGACGGACCTGGGGGACGGGTGGGAAGATCCCGAGGTCCACCACGATACCCCTGAGCTCCACGAGGCGGCGTTGCGCATGGGCGTGAATCTGTTCACGTACGCCGTGAGCGCCATCCGGTGACCAGCCGGGGCACGGCGGCCCGGCTGGGGCGGCTGGGGCTGCCGCATGCGCGCGCCCGCGCGGCGGGGGTGCTGCTCGCGGGCGCCGGCCTGGCCGGTGCGATCGCGGCGCTCGGCGTGCGCCTCGCGCCGAGCGTCGTGGGCGTGGTCGGTGCCTGGCTCGCGATCGTCGGGGTCGCCGCGGCTGCACTGCGGGTCGCGCGCCTGGGGCGGCGCGACACGTCGCCGCCAGAGCTCGGCCGCATCGCGGAGCGGGAGATCGGAGGGCGTGCCGGAAGCATCATCGGCGTGCTCGCTCCCCCCCCCGCGGGTGGCGTGAGCGCCGAGCTGCTCGCAGTGGCGGACGCGCGCGCCGCGCAAGCGGTCGACCGCGCCGCGCCAGCGATCCGGCGGATCCTCGCACGAGGGACGCGGCGGGGTGTGCTCGCAGGGTTCGGCGCCGTCGCGGTGGGCGCGGCGCTGTTCATGGCTTCCGCTCCGGCCGCGGGTCGGGCAGCCGCGTTCTGGCACCCGCTGCGTACGCTCGCGGATGCACGCGCGCCCGTGCGCCTGTCGGTCGATCGCGTCATCGTGCGGCGCGGTGACAGCATCACCGTCACAGTCGAAGCCCCGGCGGCCGCGCGCGCGACGCTCTGGACCCGGGGGCCGGGCGAGCCATGGCGCGCCGCGAGCCTGCCGCTCGACTCCACGGGCCGCGCGATCCGCCGGCTCGGGCCGGTCGAGGCGGACCTGTTTCTGCGGGCCTCGAGCGGCGGGCGCAGCAGCGTCGAGCGCCGGGTCAAAGTCGCCCTTCCGGCCTTCGTCGCGGCGCTCGAGCTCACGGCCCACTATCCCGCCTATCTCGCCCGCGCCGACGAGCCCCTCCTGGCCGGCGCCGACACCATCGTCGTTCCCGAAGGCACAGTGATCCTGACGAGCGGCGCGGCGAGCGTGCCGCTGGCGACGGTCGCATGGCGGTGGGGGGGCGTCGCCTCGCGCCTCGCCGTAACGGGGCAGCGGTTCTCGGGGCGGCTGCCGGTCACGGCCTCCGGCACTTGGCGGCTCGACGTCGCGACGGCCGATGGCAGCCCGCTCGAGGGGGAGGCGCCGCAGCTCGCGCTGCGGGTGGTCCCCGACTCGGCGCCGGTGGTGGCGGTGCCCGTGCCGGGGCGCGATACGACGCTGCCGCTCTCGCTCCGCCAGCCGCTCGTGATCGACGTGCGCGACGACCACGGCCTGTCGCGTCTCCAGGTGGCGAGCTGGCGCGTGAGCCGCACCGGTAAGGTCGGCGACGCGGTGCGCGAGTCGCTCGATGTGACGGGGGTCGGCGACCGTGCGATCGTGCAGGGCGAGCTCGATGCGGCGCGGCGCGGCCTGCTTCCCGGCGACACGCTGCGGTTTCAGGTCGAGGCGTGGGACAACGCGCCGGCGCCACACGTAGGCCGGAGTGCGCAAATCGCCCTGCGGCTGCCGAGCCTCGAGGAGCTGCGGGCGGCGCTGCGCGCCGCGACGCGGGGGTTGGTCGACGCGGCGGACTCGATCGCCGACTCGCAACGCGACCTGGGCGAGCGCACCGGCGATCTCGCGCAGCAGCGTTCGCGCGACGAAACGACGGGAGGGCGCCGGCCGCCGCCGGGTGCGCAGGCCGGCTCGCTGCCCTTCCAGGCGACCGAGCGGGCGCAGGCGGTGGCGCGCGAGCAGCAGGCGCTCGAGCAGCGTGTGCAGGAGCTGTCCAAAGCGGTCGAAGAGATCGCGCGCGCCGCGAAGGCGGCAGGGATCGACGACACCGCGTTCCAGGCGCGGCTGCGCGAAGTGCAGGAGATGCTGCAGCGCGCCGTCACGCCAGAGCTCGAGCAGCGGTTGCGCGAGCTGCAGGAGGCGCTCGCGAAGCTCGACCCCGACGCGGCGCGGCAGGCGTTACAGCGGCTCGCCGAAGCGCAACAGCAACTCAAGGCCGAGCTCGAGCGGAGCCGGGAGCTGTTCCGCCGGGCGGCGACGGAAGGCGCGCTTGCCTCGCTCGCCGCCGACGCGGAGGATCTGAAGCGGCGCCAGGCCGAGTGGAACGGGACGGACGCGCGGCGCCCGGACAGCGCGGCGGCGGCGCGCGAGCGTGCGCTCGCCGAGCGCGCCGACTCGCTGGCGCACGGCATCGACCAGGTGGGGAAGGACCTCGGGCCGAAGCCGGGGAGCGAGACGCTCGCGGCGCCGCAACAGGCCGCCCACCGGGCACAGGCGGCCATGCAGCGCGCCGCCGAATCCGCCGGACGGAGCGACGCAGCGGGGGCGCAACAAGCCGGAGAGGAGGCGGAGCAGCAGCTCGCGCAGCTGCCGGAGGCGTTACGGGCCCGGCGCGACTCGCTCGCGGGAGCGTGGCGCCAGGAGACGCTGGACGCGCTCGACCGCGCGCTCTCGGAGACGGCGGCGCTGGCGGACCGCGAGCAACAGGTGGCCGAAGCGCTGCGACGCGGCGACGGCAGTCCCGCGACCCGGTCGCGCCAGGCGTCGGTCGAGGAGGGGACGGCGGCGGTGGAGCGCCAGATCCGCGAGGCGGCGGGGAAGCACGCGCTCGTTTCACCGCAGCTCGAGGGCGCGCTCGGCTTCGCGCAGCGCCAGATGGCGGCCGCGCGCGAGCAGCTCGAGCAGGGGGAGCCGAACACCGGCGAGGCGGCGGCGCTGGCGGAGCAGGCGGTCGACGCGCTCAACGCCACTGCGCTCGCCCTCGCCCGCAGCCGCAGCCAGGTGGCGGGCGCGCAGTCGGGGAGCGGGTTCGCCGAAGCCGTGGAGCAGCTCGCCCGGATGGCGCGCGACCAGGAGGGGCTGAACGGGCAGGCGCGTGGGCTGCTCCCGATGATGGGGCCAAGCGGCCGGGCGGTGCTCGAGCAGCTGCGCGCGATCGCGGCCCGCCAGCGCGCGCTCGCGCAGCAGCTCGAGCGGCTGCAAGCGGAGGGCGGCAGCGCCGCGGCCGGCGCGCTCGCGCAGGAGGCGCGCGAGCTGGCGCGCCAGCTGGAGGCCGGGCGGCTCGACCAGCAGACGATCCAGCGCCAGGAGCGCCTCTACCGCCGCCTGCTCGATGCCGGCCGGACGCTGTCGGGCAGCGAGCCCGACGAGAAAACGGAGCGGACCAGCCGCCCCGCGACCGGCGACAGCGTGCACCTTCCCGCGCTACTCAAGCCCGGCGCTACGGGAGCGGGTCCGAGACTGCGCTATCCGACGTGGGAAGAGCTGTCGGGGCTCACGCCAGAGCAGCGGCGGCTCGTGCTCGAGTACTTCCGCAGGCTCAATGCGCCGCAACAGTAGGAGTCCCGGTTACCGGCTGTCGTCGGGCCGCCGTTCAGCCGCGACTCCCGGGAGGGGTCGCGAGTGAACTCGCCGCTCGGCCCTGTCAGTGAACTGACGCCGCTTCAGCGGCAGGGCCGAGCCGCGACTGCCGAGCCGCAGCGTCAGCCGCGCAGGGCGCGCCGCAGCATGTACAGGTTCGCCGTGATTGCGATGCTGTTCCTGCCGCTTCGTACGGTCACCGCTCAAGCCATCGGCCAGGGGTTCGAGCTGGAGCGCGCCGGTCAATACCAGCGGGCCGCTACCGTCTACCTCACGACGCTGCGGGGCGAGCCGACCAACCTCGCCGCGCTGCTCGGGCTTGAGCGCGTGCTGCCGTCCCTCAATCGGCTGCCCGATTTGCTGCCCGTGGCGCAGCGCGCCGTCGCGACGAGTCCACACAACGCCGCGCTCCGGGGCCTGTTGCTGCGGACGTACGTGGCCGTGAACGAGCCGGACAGTGCGCGCGCGCTGGCGCAGCGCTGGGCGACCGAACAGCCGCGCGACGAGGCGCCCTACCGAGAGTGGGCGATCGCGCTGGAGGACGCCCACCGCTTCGAGGAGGCGCGCCAGGTGTTGCTCGCCGGGCGGCGCGCGCTCGGGCGGCCGGCGGCGTTCGCCATCGAGCTCGCGGAGCTGCTGGAGCGAGTCGGCGAGTGGGGAGGAGCGGCGCGCGAATGGGCTGCGGCGCTGACCGAAGCCCCGACCCAGCTGGCCAACGCGGCGAGCTCGCTCGCCGAGGCGCCGGCGGAGCAGCGCGAGCGGGTCGTCCGCGCCGTCCTGGCGGCGGAGCCCACGCCGCTGGAGGGCCGGCTCGCAGGCGAGCTGCTGCTCGGCTGGGGCCAGCCGCAGCGCGCCTGGACCGTGTTCGAGCCGACGGCGGTGGACTCGTCCTCGGACGCGGTGTACGCCCTGCGGCGGTTCGCGGACTTGGCGAGCGCGGGCAACACTCCCGACGCGCGCCGAGTGCGGGCGCTCGCGCTAGCGCGCTACGCGGAGCTGGTGCCGGCGCCGCTCGCGGTGCGGGCCCGGGCCGAGGCGGCGCGCGCGTTCCTCGGGGCTGGCGACCGTGTCGCAGCCCGGCGCGTGTTCGAGCGGGTCGCGGCCGATTCCTCCGCCCCACCTGACGCGCAGGCGCTCGCCCAGAGCGCCCTGGTGGAGGCGTTGATTGACGACGGCCAGCTCGCGGAAGCCGGGACCCGGCTCGCGGCGGACAGCCGGCTCTCCGGCGACGACCGCGCCGCGCTGCGCCTCAAGCTCGCGCGGGCGCGCATCCAGCGCGGCGAGCTGGAGCTCGCCGCTGCGGCGCTGGCCGGCGACTCGAGTGTCGACGCGTTAGCGGTACGTGGTTGGGTCGCGTTGTACTCCGGCGACGTCAAGGCGGCGCAGCAGCTGTTTCGCGCCGCAGGCCCGTACGCTGGGGACCGGCGTGACGCTACCGAACGCTCGGGCGTGGTCGCGCTGCTGCAGCAGCTGCCGGGCGACCGCTTCCCCGAGCTCGGGAGCGCGTTGCTGCTCCTGGCCCGCGGGGACTCCACGCGCGCCGTGCAGGCCTTACGGCTTGCGGCTGGGCGTCTGGAGGCGGGGGAGGGAGCAGGGGGGGGCAGGGCGGACGTCCTGCTCATCGCCGGCCGGATCGCGGCGCGGTTGGGCGTCGAGCAGCAGCAGACGGCGCTCGCGCTGTTCGACGAGGTGGCCAGGTCCGGGGGAAAGAGCGCGGCAGCGCCGGCGGCGGAGCTGGAATGGGCGCGGCTGCTCGAGCGGCAGCAGAAGACGGCCGAAGCGATCGCGCACCTCGAGCACCTGATCCTCGCGTATCCGGAGAGCGCGGTGGTGCCGGAGGCGCGCCGGGAGCTGGAGCGCGCGAAGGGAGCGATTCCGAAGTCGTGAAACGGCGGGACTTCGTCAAAACGGTTAGCCGGCTAGGCGGTTGGGCGGTTAGTGCGGACCTGATGGGCTACTCCCCGTCCACCCGTCTGCCCGTCTCGCCGTCTCTCTTGATCCCCATGGACGACGCGCAGTCCGACCACCTCAAGGCGTACGGCGTCGCCTACCGGGTCGTGCAGGCGGGGATCAAGGCGGAGTGGCTGCTGAACTACCGCGGCGGCTCGTTCCTGCTGCCTGATGGCGAGGCGATCCGGCGCGACGCGGCCCTCGGCGGCGTGAAGGCGGAGCCGGTGGACGACGGGCGGGTGACCGCGATCCGCGGCGAGATCGAAGCGAGCAACATGGACGCCGTGCCGCTCGAGAAGGCGCCCAAGGTCGCAGTGTACGTCCCACCCAACGCGCCGCCGTGGGACGACGCCGTGACGATGGCGCTGCAGTATGCCGGTATCCCGTTCGACAAGGTGTGGGACTTCGAGGTGATGTCCGGGAAGCTGGCGACGTACGACTGGCTGCATCTGCACCACGAGGACTTCACCGGCCAGTACTCGAAGTTCTTTTTGATCTACGGCGGCGCGCCGTGGCTGGGCGAGATGGTGCGCTTCAACAGCGACGCCGCGAAGCAGCTCGGCTTCGCTACGGTACCGGATCTGAAGAAGGCGGTGGCGCGCAAGATCCGCGACTACGTGGCCAACGGCGGCTTCCTGTTCGCGATGTGCACCGCCACGGAGACAATCGACCTCGCGCTCGCTGCCGAGACCGTCGACATCGCGGCCACCTTCGCCGACGGCACGCCGATGGACCCGCAGGCGGACGCCAAGCTCGACTGGTCGAAGGCCCTCGCCTTCACCGGGGCGCATGTGGAGCCAAACCCCTCGGTGGCGAGCTTCTCCGACATCGACGGGCACCAGGTGAACGCCGGGCCGCGCCGCCAGCCGCTCGGCGCCTACAAGCTGTTCAACTTCAGCGCGAAGATCGACCCCGTGCCGACGATGCTGGTGCAGGACCACCGCCAGGTGATCCCCGACTTCTACGGGCTCACGACCTCGTTCCTGCGCAGCCGCCTGAAGCCCAGCGTGACGGTGCTGGCCGACGAGGAAGGTGCCCCGTGGGTGAAGTACATCCACGGGGACTCGGGGCGCGGGACGTGGACCTTCTTCGGCGGCCACGATCCCGAGGACCAGCAGCACCAGATCGGGGACCCGCCGACGGACCTGTCGTTGCACCCGCACTCGCCCGGGTATCGCCTCATCCTCAACAACGTGCTGTTTCCGGCGGCGAAGAAGCGCGAGCTCAAGACGTGAGTGTCGAGCGCCTGGCGCCCGCGGTCCGTGAGCTGGTGCGCGCGGAGATCGCCGCGGCTCAGGGGCGCGAAGTATCGTTCGTGGCGCGCCCCGATGCGAACGGCGTGCTCGTGGAGGCGCGCCCGGTGGCGCGCGGCACCGTGGACGCGGTGCTCGCGCTGCCGGGGATCGCCGAGCGAGGGGAGCTGCTGTTGCACAACCACCCGAGCGGCGTGCTCGAGCCCTCGGGTGCCGACTTGAGCGTGGCCGCCCGGCTGCACGACGGGGGAGTGGGCTTCGCTATCGTGGACAACGCGGTCACCGACTGCTACGTCGTGGTCGAATGCCCACGCCCGCGCGCGACCACGCGGCTCGATCCGTTCGACGTCGCGGGGCTGCTCGCCCCGCAGGGCCCGGTGGCCCGCGCGCTCGGGGCGTTCGAGGACCGGCCGAGCCAACGCGACATGGCGGCCTACATCGCGGACGCCTACAACGACGGGGGCGTCGCGCTGCTGGAAGCGGGCACAGGCGTGGGCAAGTCCTTCGCGTACCTCGCGCCGGCGCTCGGCTGGGCACGCGAGAACGGCGAGCGCACCATCGTCTCCACCAACACCATCAATCTGCAGGAGCAGCTCGTCGGCAAGGACCTGCCGATTCTCGCCCGCGCGCTGGGCACGGGCGACCATTCGCCGACGTTCGCGCTGCTGAAGGGTTGGCGGAACTACATCTGTCTCGCGCGGCTCGAGCAGGCGCGCGACGCCGAGCGGTCGCTGTTCGAGGACGAGCGGGCGGCGGAGCTCGAGACCCTCGCCGCCTGGGCGGCAAAGACGAGCGACGGCAGCCTCTCGGATCTGCAGGACGAGCCGACGGCCGAGGTGTGGGACGCGGTCGCCGCCGAGTCCGACCTCTGCACCCGGCTCAAGTGCCCCCACTTCGAGCGGTGCTTTCTGTTCCAGGCGCGCCGCCGCGCGGCCGAGGCGGACGTGGTCGTGGTGAACCATCATCTGCTCGCGAGCGACCTCGCCGTGCGTATGGTGAGCGACAACTGGCAGGAGGCGGCCGTGCTGCCGCCGTACCGCCGGCTGGTGCTCGACGAGGCGCATCACCTCGAGGACGTGGCCGCCATGCACCTGGGCGCCCAGGTGAGCCGGCTCGGCGTCGAGCGGCTGCTGTCGCGGCTCGAGAAGAATGGCCGCGGGCTGCTGCCGACGCTCCGCACGGTGCTCGCCAACCGCGACGACCTGCTCTCAGCGGCGAGCCGCGACCTAGTGCAGCGGAGCTTGTTCGATGCGCTCGGCGCGGCGCGGCGCGGCGCCGACACGCTGTTCACCCTGCTCGTGCGCCGGCTCGACGGCGAGCCGGGCTCCATGCCGGTGCTGCGGCTCACCGACGACTTCGCGCGCGACGACGTCTGGGCCCAGGGCCTCGACGTGGCCCTCGACAATCTGCTGCTCGCGTTCGCGCAGCTGCGGGACGGCGTCGAGACGATCGCCGACCGCCTGTCGCTGGACGACCCGTCCGAGCGCCGCGCCCAGCTGCTCGGCGAGCTGCGCGGAGTGGTACGGCGGCTCGAGATGGTGGCGACGGGGCTCACGGCGGCGCTGCGGCCGCCGGCGGGCATTCCCGCGGCGGTGCGCTGGCTCGAGCGCCGTGGCCGCAAGGTCCCGAACGTGTCGCTTGCCGCCGTCCCGCTCGACTTGGCCCCGGTCTTGAAGGAACACCTGTTCGACCGGGTCGAGACCGTGGTGCTCACGAGCGCCACCCTCGCTGCCGGGGGCGAGTTCGGCTATCTCGAGGAGCGGCTCGGGCTCGACCTGCCGCCGTCGCGGGTGCGGGCGCGCGAGATCCACGCCTCACCGTTCGATTTCCCCGCGCAGTGCCTCTTCGGGATTCCGACCGACCTGCCCGAGCCGCGCGATGACGAGCCGGGGCACGACGCGGCCGTCGCGCGCGTGCTGGTGGAGCTGGCGCAGGCGTCGGACGGCGGCATGTTCGTGCTGTTCACGAGCCACGGCGCGCTGCGGCGCGCGGCCGAAGCGGTGCGCGACCCGATCGGCGGCCGCTGGCCGCTGCTCGTGCAGGGCGACGGCCAGCGCGACCAGCTGCTGCGGCGTTTCCGCGAGGCGGGCTCCGCGATCCTGCTCGGCACCGATTCGTTCTGGGAGGGCGTCGACGTCCCGGGCCGCGCGCTGCGCGTGCTGATCCTCGCCAAGCTGCCGTTCAAGGTGCCGAGCGAGCCGCTCACGGCAGCCCGCCTCGAGCGGCTCGAGGCGCGGGGGCTGAACGGCTTCGTGCACTACCTCGTGCCCAACGCGGCCCTGAAGTTGAAACAGGGGTTCGGGCGGCTGATCCGCAGCACGACCGACGTCGGTGCGGTGGTGCTGCTCGACCGCCGCATCGTGACCAAGCGCTACGGCCAGCTGATCCTCGAGGGGCTGCCGCCCGCGTCCCGGGTGGTGGGCCGGTGGCAGGAGGTGCGGCGGGCGTGCGAGGAATTCTTCGCGGGGCACGGCATCGAGGCGGCCCTGGGCGCGGAGCGATAGATTGTGTTCGTGGTGGTGTGGATGTTCGAGGCGAAGGCGGGTGCGGAGGAGGACTTCGTCCGGGCGTACGGGCCGGAAGGCGAGTGGGCCAAGCTGTTTCGGCGCAGTGCGGGATTTGTCGACTCGGCGCTGGCGCGCGACATCGGGATCGCGCGGCGGTTCGTCACGATCGACCGGTGGGACTCGCGGGCGGCGTTCGACGAGTTCAAGGCGTCCGCCAAAGCCGACTACGACGCCCTCGACGCGCGGTGCCAGCACCTCACCCGCAGCGAGCGGCTCATCGGGCATTTTGAAACGTGACGCCCAGGCTTCAGCCTGGGAGCCGGGTGGCGCGTACTGATTCAGAGGAGGCTTTCTTCTGACGCGGCTCAGCAAGCGTCTCTCCGCCTTGCCCAGCTACCCCATGGCCGAGATCCCCGCCATCAAGCGGCGGTTGATGCAGCAGGGGGTCGACGTCATCGACGTCGGGGCGGGAGACGCGGACCTGGCGCCGCCCAAGCTGGCGGTCGAGGCGCTGGCGCGCGCCGCGCGCGATCCCGCGATGAGCCGGTACGCGTTCCAGCTGGGCCTGCCGGCGTTCCGCGAAGCCGCCGCCGCGTACCTGCAGCGCCGCTTCGGGGTAAAGTGCGACCCCTTCACCGAGCTGCACCCGCTGCTCGGCTCCAAGGAGGGGATCGCCCACCTTGCATTGGCGCTGCTCGACGCCGGGGACGTGGCCGTCGTGCCCGAGCCGGGGTACGCCGTCTACGAGGGGGGCACGCGCCTCGCGGGCGGCGAGTCGTACGCTTACGCGCTCACGCCGCGCACCGACTTCCTGCTCGAGCTCGAGGAGATCCCGGCGGAGGTGATCCGGCGGACACGGCTCGTCTATCTCAACTATCCGAACAATCCGACGGCCGCGGTCGCGACGCGCGAGTACCTCGCGCGCACCGTCGCGTTCTGTCAGCGGCATGACATCGTGATCGTGTACGACAACCCCTACTGCGAGATCACGTACGACGACTACGTCGCGCCCAGCATCTTCGAGATTCCGGGGGCGTGGGAGAGCGCGGTCGAGTTTCATTCGCTCTCCAAGACGTTCTGCATGACGGGGTGGCGGCTCGGCTGGGCGGCAGGGCGCCCGGAGCTCATCGCCGCGCTGGCGCGCGTGAAGAACTACGTCGATACCGGCGCGTTCCTGGCCATTCAGGCCGCCGGTGCCGCCGTGCTGCCGCAGGCGGAGCAGTTGGCGCGCGAGTACGTCGCGCAGTTCCGGGCGCGACGCGACGCCATGCTGCCCGTGCTGCGGGCGCAGGGGTTCGAGCCAGAAACGCCGCGGGCGACGATGTATCTCTGGGTGCCGCTCCCTGAGGGGCTCCCCTCGGCCACGTTCCAGCGGAAGGCACTCGAGGAGGAGGGCGTGGTGGTTTTGCCGGGGAGCGGGTTCGGCACCGGCGGCGAAGGGTTTTTCCGCGTCGCGCTCACCGTGGCGGCGCCGCGGCTCGTCGAGGCGGCGGAGCGCCTGGGAAAGGTGTTGGCCGCTGTTTAAGCCGAGGCAGGTCTCGCCCGCCAAGGCGCGGCTCACCTGGGCCGCGAGCCTCGTGCTACATGCCGCGGTGATCACGCTCGCGGTCAGCGCCGCGTGGCGCATCGACCGCTACCAGTCTCTCATCACGATCATCCCCCCCGAGGCGCCGCGCCGTACGGAGCTGCCGCCGTTCGGCGGCACCAAGCGCGGCAAAGGGCCGAGCGGCGGCTTGGGGCGCCCGCCGGCTCCCGCCCCCGCGGTCGACACGACCACGCCGCCACCCGCGCCGACGGTGGGCAAGCCGGACACGGCGCTCGCCGCGAGTTCGGCGGCGGTGGGCCCGCACATCGTGAGCCCGCCCCAGGTGGGGGACGGGCGCCTCTGGGTGTTGCCGCGACCTGCGCTCCCCGGCGAGGTGGCCGACGCCCTTTATGGACAGGAGGAGCACAAGGACTCGGTCGCGGTGCACCGGCTGCGCTCCATGGTGGACTCGCTGAACGTCATCATCGACCAGGAGCAGCGCGCGCGGCAGAAGCCAACGTGGACCACGGACGTCGCCGGGAAGACGATCGGGATCGATTCACAGTACATCCACATCGCTGGGATCAAGATCCCCACGGCGGTGCTCGCGCTCCTGCCGATCACCCTCCCGCAGGGCAACTTCGACGAGCAGCTGCGGGCGCGGCAGCTCGAGGATATGCGCCAGGACCTGATGCAGGCGGCGCGTCGCACCGAAACGTTGCAGCTGTTCCGGCAGTACGTGCGCGAGCTCCGGGCGCGCAAGCAGGCGGAGCGGGATGCGGAGAAGCGGGCGAAGGGAGATACCACGAAAGTCAAAGCGGATACTATCAAAGCGGTGCCGTGATCCTGCCGCTGCTCGCGCAGCTCTTCATTGCCGTTACGCTCCTGCCACCGCAGGACAAGCAAGACACCGTCCCAACAGAACTGCAGGGTGCTGCCGCGGCACTCGAGTCGGGCCGGGTGGAGGATGCCATCAAGCTCGCGGAGCGGTACACGCTGCGGCACGGGCGTGACCCACGTGGGTTCCTGACCCTGGGCGACGCGTACGCCGCTCGCATGCCCACCGGTCGGTTCCGAGCGCTCGACTCATATCGTCGGGCGAAACAGCTGCTTCCCGACGATCCGGAACCCCCCTATCGCATCGCTCACCTGGGTCTTTGGCTCGGCGGCGATGACGGCGAGCGGATCGCTCGCGAAGGCCTGGAGCGGGTGATCGAGCTCGACCCGCTGTACAGAGACGCGTGGGACCAGTGGCGCACGTTGTACCGGAACGCGGGCGGTCGGCGGAAGATGATCGAGCGGCTGCAAGCGAACGGTGATAATTCTGTAATTCAGGCGCGCATCGCCCAGCTGCTGATCGAAGAGGAGCGGTACGACGATGCCGACCACCTGCTCGACGGCGCGCTCGCGCAAGACTCGACCCACTCCAGCTGGAATGCGCTGCGGGCAGAGAGCGCGCTCGAAGCGGGCGACACGGTGGCCGGAATCGCCTTCTACCGCCGGGCACTGCGATATGCGGGGCGCGATTCCGCGGATGTGCTGTGGCGCCAGGTCATTGGCATCGCCACGCCGAGCGAGATCCGTGCGTGGTGGGCCGGCGTGCCGACGGACGTGAAGGGCGGCTGGCTCGCAAGCTTCTGGGCACGGCGCGACCCCAACCTGTTCGCCGGCACCAACCACCGGATCGTGGAGCACTTTTCCAGGCTGCGCTATGCCCGCAAGCATTACCCGTTGCTCCATCCGCTCGTCTCGTATCATCGCAGCAGCCTGGCTCGCACGCTCAACCTCGAGCCGTCGCAAGGGGAGCGCGAGTTTCACTTGCGT